>ERZ869909.1631-NODE-1631-length-17583-cov-4.496287_pt1 | contig 17583 bp, 13 predicted proteins | sample MGYA00520892_ERZ869909 | MGnify/ENA primary metagenome ERZ869909 (study PRJEB32215, sample SAMEA104723947) | bioreactor metagenome | biome: bioreactor; feature: anaerobic bioreactor; material: water | place: China | collected 2015-03-12 ...
CCTCGGCGACCTGTTCGGGGCGATGGGGGGCGGTCGCGCCCGCCAGCCGGCGCGCGAGGTGGTGTTGCCGTTGACGTTGGACTTCGTGCGTGCCGTCGAGGGTACGCAGGTCGAGTTCACCTGGCAGAGACCGGTGAGCTGTGGCGTGTGTGGTGGGCGCGGTGTGACCCAGGCGGGGATCTGCGGAGTGTGCCGCGGGGCCGGCACCCAGGAGCGGCCTGCCGCGCTGACGGTCAAGGTTCCGGCTGGTGCAGCGGATGGCGATCGGCTGAGGCTCCGCGGCAAGGGGGCGATCGGCCCGGACGGCAAGGCGGCTGACCTCGTCGTCGAGCTCAGGGTGACGCCGCACCCCGTGTTTCAGCGTGACGGCCTCAACCTGGAGGTTCCGGTGGAGGTGACGCCGCTTGACCTGCTCACCGGAACGGAGGTCGAGGTGCCGACGCTGGGAGGGACGTTGACGATGAAGGTCCCTGCCGGCGTCGATCCCAACGCGAAGCTCCGAGCAGCCGGGCGCGGTGTCCGGCGTGGGTCGAAGACCGGCGATCTGAAGGTGCGGCTCGTCGTGCGCCCGCTGCGGCTCGAGGGCGAGGCGCTGGAGCAGGCGCGGCGGCTCCGCGAGACGCTCCGCGGAGGCAGCGATGGCGGATGACCACGCCGCATCAGGCGGCGCACCGCTCTGGATGGACAGCCGTTCGGTCTGCGAGGTGTTCGATTGGCGGCCGTCCGTCTCCGACCGGGAGGGCGTCGTGTCGGCCGCGTTCATGGCGTTGCTTGACGTTGCGCCGGCGTTCGCGATGGGCGTCCACGTCGATGAGGTCTCGGGCCTGCTGTCGCTGTCGGAGCGACCAGCCGGGGCGTCGGATGATCCGGGATCGGATCTCGGGACGTGGGAGCTGGCCCGGAGCTGCTGCGGCGAGGTTGCGTCACGCCTCGCCGGGCGGCCGGTTCGCTCGTACCTGAAGGGGGCGCTGACGTACCGGTTCCGGTTTCACCGGTTCAGCCCCGGAGACTGGGCGAGACTCGCCGATGCGTACCGGGGCCTGCCCGGATGGTGCGGCGACGGCCACGATCTGCCTCGTTGGTTCGGGTTGGTCGAGAGCGCGCCGCCGTTCCTGTGGGCGAGCGCTGAGTCGTTCGGTCTGGAGTGCTTTGGCGTCCTGGTGGAGGAAGACTGGCGCAGGTGGCATGAGGCCTTCGTCGTGGCGACGGCCGGGCTGCCGGCGTTGACGGCGTCGCATCTGACGCCGGTCTAGCTGGCGATCCGTGGCGCGCTCGTGGCGCGGCGCACCGGGTCGGCGCACCGTGCGGCGATGCCGTGGCCGTTGCGTTCCATGAGGGTTCCGTCTAGCGTTGCGCGGGCGAGCGCGCCGGCCTTGAGCGGGTCGGTGCGTGTCCGCGGACACCACAGAAGGACAACGAGGCCCGGGAGGGGGAACGATGACGCGCAACCGCTGGATGACGGCAGGGATGACACTGGTCGCTGCAGGCGCGCTGACGCTGGCAGCGTGCGGCGACGACGAGAACGGTGGGGACACCCGCAACTGCGACCACCGCGTCGGCCCGGACAACGACAACGACCAGGCTGCCCTGCGGACCCTGCTGATCGACGTCGTCGGCGAGAACGAGACCGTGTGCCTCGAGGAAGGGACCTACATCACGAACAGCCAGATCGACATCGAGAACCAGGGGCTGACCCTTCTGGGAGCTGGCCAGGACCGCACGATCTTCGACTTCTCGGGTGCGATCGAGTCCGGCACGGCGTCGCGGGGCATCTACATCACGCCCGGCACGAACAACGTGACGCTGCGGCATTTCGCGGTCATGGACACGCCTGGCGACGCCATCGAGGCGAACGGCGTCCGGAACATCGTGATGCGGAACATGACCGTGGGCTGGAACTGCCTGGAGTGCACCGAGAACGGAGCCTACGGCCTGTACCCGGTCCAGTCGGTGGGCGTGATCATCGAGGACTCCGAGGTCTACGGTGCGGCGGACGCCGGTGTCTACGTGGGCCAGTCCCGCCTGATCCGCGTCGCGAACAACAACGTCTACGACAACGTCGCCGGTATCGAGATCGAGAACTCGACCGACGCTGAGGTCGTGGGCAACCACACCTACGACAACACCTCCGGCATCCTGGTCTTCAACCTGCCCAGCCCGCCGATTCAGGGTGGCGAACGTGCCAAGGTCCACGACAACCTCGTCGAGCGGAACAACCGCCGCAACTTCGCGCGGATCGGCACCATCGTCGAGCAGGTCCCACCCGGCACCGGCGTGATGGTGCTCGCATGCAGCAACAACGAGTTCACCAACAACACGATCCGGGACAACAAGAGCCACGGCGTGCTGATCGTGAACTACCTGCAGCTGCTCGGCAACCCGAGCAACCCCGACTTCTCCCGCCTGTCGATGGGCAACTACATCCACGGCAACGTCTTCGAGAACAACGGCTACGACCCGGCAGGCCTGAGCCGCGCGATCTTCAACGTGCTCTCCGACGAGTTCGACCTCGATGAGATGCCCGACGTGATCTACGACGGGTGCCACGACAACTGGCTCGAGGACGAAGGCGTCGACGAGTTCGTCACCCAATGCATGAACAACAACGGCGACGCCACGTGGGCCGTTACCCCCACCGCGCTGCTCTGCGGTCCCGGCAACGAGCGCGAGATCAGCCTCGAGGTGCCCACGTGCACCTACGACGAGCTGCCGCTGCAGACCGGCATCGCCGGCGACGACGACTGACTCACGTGAGCAGCGGTGCCGGCGGCGATCTCGCGCGCCGGCACCCGACGACACACCCGCACACCTGACATCCGGCCGCAGCGCCCCGCACCACCGGTTCGCACATGAAGGTCTCCCCGCACGACTCCACCCTGCTTCGCCTCTCCGCGGCGGTCACGCTGACGGCTGGCCTGGCGCTCGCGGCATGCGGGGACGGCGACGAGCCGATGCCGACGCCGCCCGCGTACCCGATGACGCTCTCCGAATTCGGCTTCTTCGAAGGCGACATGCGGGAGCTCATCCCGGTGGACGGTGTCATCCCCTACGACGTCATCAGCACGCTGTGGGCTGACGGCTCGGGCAAGGGCCGCTTCTTCGTGCTGCCGGAAGGTGAGCAGGTCGCCTTCGACGCACAGGAGGAGTGGGTCTGGCCCGACGGGTCGATCGTCATCAAGAACTTCATCCTCCCGCTCGACCTCCGCGACCCCGACGGTGACTACCGCATCGTCGAGACCCGGCTGCTCGTTCGCGAGAACGGCGACTGGTCATCACTCACGTACGTCTGGAACGAGGAGGAGACCGAGGCGACCCGGCTGAGCATCGGCACGACGATCCCGTACTCGATCATCGGCGAGGACGGCGACGTGCGCGACGAACTCTACACGGTGCCGTCAGTGCCCCAGTGCCGGCAGTGCCACGGCCGGGACGGCGCCTCGCACCTGCTGGGTCTCGTCACCGCGCAGGTGAACATGGACGTCGACGTCGACGGCCAGACCGTCAACCAGATCAGCTTCTTCGAGTCCCTGGGTGTGTTCTCCAACAGCGTACCGGACACCACGACGCTCGACGCGCTCGTCAACCCGCTCGATGAAGAGGCGGACCTCGAGGATCGCGCCCGTGCCTACCTGCACGCGAACTGCGCTCACTGCCACCGCGAGGGCGCGGCGGCCTACCGGTCCGGCCTCGTCCTCACCTACTGGAACGAGGACGACTACCGCTACGGCTTCTGCAAGACCCCTGTTGCGGCAGGCTCCGGTACCGGCGGGCGGCTCTACGCCATCCAGCCAGGTGCGTCGGATGAGAGCATCGTGACGTTCCGGATGGACTCCGTCATCCCCGGCATCAAGATGCCCGAGCTCACCAACCGAATCGTCGACAACTACGGCGTCCACCTCGTCGCCGCGTGGATCGACAGCCTCGAGTACACCGAGTGCAACCCGATCGACGACGGCTCCGGCGAGGAGCCCGACCCGATTGGTGAGGAGCCGTAAGCGGCCCGCAGGGCGTGCCCTCACGCTCAGCGACAGCCCGGTAAGGCACTCCGCCGCCATCTGGCCCACAGCGGTACGCGCGAACGATGAAGCCCGCTGCTCGAACGTCGAGCAGCGGGCTTCATGCTGTCCGGGTCTGGCTGGCAGGGGCGACCAGGTCAGTCGACGCGCTCGAGGATGTGCGTGGCGACCGTCGCGGCCGTGCCCCCGACGTTCTGTGTCATCGCGATGCGAGCCCCTTCGACCTGGTTCGCGCCGGCCATGCCGGCGAGCTGCAGGTACGTCTCGACCATCTGGTACACGCCGGTGGCGCCCACGGGGTGACCGCGGGACTTGAGCCCACCGAACGTCGCGATGGGCAGGTCGCCAGCCAGCGAGATCCGGTCGTCCGCGCCCAGCCGCCAGCCTTCGCCGGGAGCCGCGAAGCCGGCGCCCTCGATGCTCAGGATCGACATGACGGTGTAGGCGTCATGGAGCTCGAAGATGTCGATGTCCTCGGGGCCAACGCCGGCCTTCTCGTAGGCACGACGGCTCGACGCGACGACCCCTTCCGGAATCAGCATGTCCGCGCGGTCGTCGAGACCAACGGCGTCGATCGCGATCGTCGACGCCCGGATCCGGACCACGCGCTGCCCGCGGGCTTTCATCTGCATCGCGACCTGCTCGTTCGCGATCAGGATCGCGGCGCTGCCGTCGCAGATCGGGCTCGCGTCGAACAGACGAAGCGGGCCGTTGATGATCTTCGACGCCTCGTAGGTCGCCAGGTCCAAGGGCTTGCGGTGGAACAGGGCGTACGGGTTCGACGACGCGTTGTTGTGGGCCGTGATCGCGAACGGCGCGAACGCGTGGTGATCAACCCCGTAGCGCTCCATGTAGGCTGCCATCAGGCGCGCGTTGAGCGAGACGAACGTCTCCCCCTTGCCACCCTCCTGATCCCAGTCCGACGCGGTGGCCAGCCCGGCCGTGGTCTTGTCCTTGTCCGCGTGACCCATCTTCTCGATGCCCACGCAGACGACGCAGTCGTGCATCCCGGACGCGACGGCCATCATCGCCACGTGCGCCGCGCTGCCGCCCGACCCGCACGCCGCCTCGATGGTCAGCGCCTCGATGTTCCGCAGCCCGGCGGCATTCGCCACCATCGCGGACAGCTGCTGCTGGTAGGAGAGGATGCCGGACAGCATGTTCCCGGCGTACAGAGCCGTGGGCGCTGCGCCGTCGCACGAGGCCAGAGCCTCACGCACGGCGGCCGCGCCGAGCTCTGCGACGGTGCTGCCCGTCTGCTTGACCACCGGCGTCTGGCCGGCCCCGATGATGTAGATGTCGTTCAAGATGAACCCCCGTCCCGTAGTCAACCGTGGCGGTAACGACACCTCTCCTACACGAAATGAATCGCCATTCATAGGGGCGACAGGCCATGCAGGGGGCCTCCCGGCGCCGGTTCGGCAGCGAAGCCAGGGAGCAGACCGGCTCGTCGCGCGAACCTCGGGCGGATCAGCGGCGGCCGGATGGGCGCAGCGGCAGCCCGATGCCCATCAGCGACCACGCCTGACGCAGCAGCTCCAGCGCGAGCAGCAGCAGGCTCCCCGAAACCAGCGCCAGCACGACGTTGGGCTCAGGCCCCGACAGGTTCGTCCGGATCAGCTGCCCCAGCGCCGCGATCGTGACGAGGTACATGAAGAACATCGGCACGAGCACGAAGCGGTTCTCCACGCCCTTGCGGGACAGCCAGGTGGCGACCGCCAGCAGCGACAGCGCGGCGAGCAGCTGGTTCGCCGAGCCGAACACCGGCCACACCTCGGTGAACGAGCCCGACGCAGCGAGCGCACCGCCAGCCAGCACCACCAGACCGGTGCTCAGGAATCGGTTGGCGAGCAGCGGCCGTTCCCCTCGGCTGCGGCTCTCCGGGGACTCTGCCAGCTCCTGCAGCAGGAACCGGGCCAGCCGGGCGCACGTGTCGAGCGTCGTCAGCGCGAACGCCGATATCGTCAGCGCGACGAACGTCGTCGCACGCTCGGGCGGCACACCGATGCTCGCCATGAACGCGCCAACGCCCTGTGAGAAGAGCGCGATCGGGTTGCCGCGGGCGGCCGTGTAGTCGCCCTGGGACAACACGGCCGCGGTGATCAGAGCCACCACTGCGAGGACCGCCTCGATCATCATCGAGCCGTAGCCGACGGGCTGGGCGTCTGCCTCGCTCGTGAGCTGCTTCGACGTCGTCCCGGAAGCGACGAGGCTGTGGAATCCACTGATCGCGCCGCAGGCCACCGTCACGAACAGCAGCGGGAACAGGCTCCCGACGCCTTCAAGGCGGAACGCCGTGAACGCCTCGAGCTCGATGGTCGGCTGCGCGACGAAGACGCCGGCCACCGCCCCTGCCATCATCGCGTACAGCAGAAAGCTGTTCAGGTAGTCGCGGGGCTGCAGCAGCAACCAGACCGGCGTGACCGTCGCGATCGCGACGTAGGCGAGGATGGCGACGAGCCACAGCGACGAGCTGGTCCAGGTGATCCCGGCGAGCTGGAGCGTCGCTGGCATCGCCAGCGGGATGTGGTGCGACGCCAGGAGTGAGCCTGCCAGCAGCACGAGGCCCACCACGGTCGCTGGGCCGAGCGACAGACGGCCGAGCCGCGTCAGCAGCCCGAAGGCGACCGCGGCGATGATGAACAACAGCGAGGCGCTCGCCACCTGAGGCTGCGCCTCGAACGTCCGGACGATCACGTCCGAGAAGACGGCGATCACCAGCACAAGCGTCGCCAGCGCGAACGTCGCGAACAGCCGCTTGCCCCGAACGCCGATGTACTCCTCGATCAGCTCGCCGATGCTCCGTCCCTCGTGCCGGAGCGACGCGACGAGCGCCGTGAAGTCATGCACCGCCCCAAAGAACACCGAGCCGACAAGGATCCACAGCAGCGCCGGCAGCCACCCGAAGGCCGCCGCGGCGATCGGTCCCAGGATGGGCCCAGCGCCCGCGATCGAGGCGAAGTGGTGCCCGAGGACGACGGCGCGGGGCGCCGGCTCGAAGTCGACACCGTCACGCCGGGTGTGCGCCGGCGTGCGCCGGCTCGCGTCGACCCCGAGGCGCCGCGCCACGAAGCGACCGTAGAACCGGTACGCGATCGTCAGCAGGACCATCGACACGGCGAGGAGGGCGACTGCGTTCATGGTGTCCCGGAGCTCCGTGTGGCGCAGTCGCCGGCGTCACGCCGCGGCGACAGCTGCGCCACCCAGCTGGCGCAAAGCGCGGTCCGGCGCAAGGGAGAGGGAGCATCACCCCGGCTCCATTACCCCGGCTCCATTACCCCGGCTCATTGCCCCGGCTCCGTCACCCCGGCCGCTCCAGCTCGGTGAACGCCACGGTCTCCAGCGCGCCACGCTGGATCTTGCCTGTCCGTGTCCGTGGCAGCGCGGTCACGAGCCGGAAGACCCGCGGGCACTTGAACGCGGCGAGGCGCTCCCGACACCAGCGATCCAGCGCCTCGTGCGACAGGCGCGCTGCGGCGTCGCTGTCCGTCGCGACGACCCACGCGCAGACAAGCTCGAGGTCTGCGCGGACGCGAACCGCCGTGACGGCGACCTCCCGGACGTCCGGGTTCCCCTCGAGCGCCGCCTCGACTTCCAGCGGGGAGACCCGGTAGCCGAGCGCGTTGAGCACCTCGTCGCGCCGCCCGAGGTAGCGCACGTAGCCGTCGGGCCCTGTCTCCACCAGGTCACCGGTGAGGAACCACCCATCCGTGAGCGGCAGGTCGATGGACCCGTCGGGTGCGCGGTAGCCCAGCATCAGGCCCGGCTCATCGCTGCGGATGGCGAGGATCCCGACTGTTCCGACGGGCGCCTGGTGAGCGCGTCCCTGCGCGGCCGCCTCCTGGTCGAGGGCGCCGACGTGTCTGCCGGGCTGGATCCGACCGGGTGAGCCGGGGCGCACCGGTACGGATGGCCCGCTCGAGATGAACGTCGAGCACTCGCTCATGCCCAGCGCCTCGTGGAGCGCGACGCCGGTCGTCGTCGTCCAGGCTGCGAGCAGCGCCGGGGGGAGCGCCTCTCCGGCGGTCAGCGCGTGTCGCAGCGACGTGAGCCGTTCGTCGCCGCGTTCGAGCGCGCGCGCGAGGAGTTGTCGGTACACGCCTGGCCCTGCCGCGAAGATCGTGACGCCGTGCGCGGCGATCAGCTCCGGCCAGCGCGTCGCCTCGCGCGGCCCGGTCCAGATGACGGTGCTGGCCCCGACGGGCCACGCGTCCAGCACGCTGATCCCCATCGCGTACGTCCAGTTGAGCTCGCTCGCGTGGAGCACGCGGTCGCCGCGGGCGATCCCGGTCCACGACGCCCGCATGATCGCGCGAGCGGCCACGGAGCGGTGCGCGTGCAGGACGCCGCGCGGTCGGCCGGTCGTTCCGCTCGTGTAGACGAGGTACGCTGGTTGCTCGGGGTCGCGGGTGTGGATCAGCGGAGCATCCGCCGTGGCGAGCTCGTCGTCGATCGCGCAGGCGAGCAGCAGCGTCCCGCCCGCCAGATGTTCGGCGCGCAGCGCCTCGTGTCGCTCACGGTCCGTCAGGATGACCGCTGGAGAGCAGTCGTGGGCGATGGTCGCAAGCTCCGGTGGGGTCAGCTGCGGGGAGGCCGGGACGGCGATGGCGCCCAGGCCGGTGATCGCGAGGAAGGCCAGCGCGTAGTCCGGGCTGCTGGGAAGGGCGATGAGCACACGCGATCCCGGCCGCACTCCGGTGTTGACCAGCGCCGCCTGGATGGCGCCGGTCCTGCGTCGTGCCTGCCGCCAGGTGAGCGTTGTCGCGCCACTTGGGGTCGCGTGGATCAGCGCCACGTCGTCGTCCGGCCGCGCGGGCGACGGCGACAGGCAGTGTTCCGTGAGGTTGAACCCGACCGTGGTCATGTCCGGTCCCGGGAAGTGGCGGGGAGGAGGGTTGAGTCGCAGCGTGCACGGGACTAGCACAGCAACGTGACGACGGCGCGATCTGGTGCCGGGCGTCTGGCAGGCACCTGAGGTGAGGGACGGATGACGCAGGTCACAATCATACGGGCGGGCGCGCTGCTGATGGCGCTGGCCGTGGGTCTTGGGGCGTTCGGGGCGCACGCGCTGCGTGAGCGCGTGAGCGCGGAGCACCTTGAGGTGTGGCGGACGGCGGTCCAGTATCAGCTGGTGCACGCGATCGGGCTGCTGGCGATCGCCGGGCTGTGGGGGTGGCTGGATCCCGGTCGTGGCGCGTGGGCGGTGCGCCTGCTGATGGTGGGGACGCTGATCTTCAGCGGGACGCTGTACGCGCTGGTGCTGAGCGGGGTGCGGGTGCTCGGCGCGGTGACGCCGCTGGGTGGGCTGGCGATGATCGCGGGGTGGCTGGTGCTCGCCAGCGCCGCGGTTCGCATCGAGTCGTGAGGGCTGACGATGGCGGAAGATCCTCGGAAAGGGCCGGGCGAGGGCGGCAAGGGGGGCACGGCGCTCCTCGAGCGCCCCGAGGTGCGGCAGCCGCGGCGGTACAAGGTGCTGCTGCACAACGACGACTACACGACGCAGGAGTGGGTGGTGATGGTGCTGGAGGAGTACTTCCACCAGAGTCGTCCTGACGCGGTGCGGCTGATGCTTCAGGTGCATCACACCGGGAGCGCGGTTGTGGGCATCTACCCGCGTGATGTCGCCGAGACGAAGGTCGAGCAGGTCAACGAGTCGTCACGGCAGGCGGGGTACCCGCTGCTGTGCACCTGCGAGCCGGAGTGAGGGGCGGGGCGCGCCGGAGCAGCTGCTCGCTGGCGCGTCAGGGCGGTGGTGCTTAGCCTCCGCGCAGATGAGTGCAGCGAACCCCAGGCGGAGACCATGCTGACCCAGGACGTCCAGATCGCGTTGAACCTCGCCATCGACCGCGCGCGGGTGCTCGACCACGAGTTCGTGGGGCTTGAGCACCTGCTGTTGGCGCTGCTCGACAACCGGGAGACCCGGCGGGTCGTGACGGCCGCGGGGGGGAACGTCGACGGCATGCGCGAGGAGCTCGACGCGTTCCTGCGCGACGAGATGCCCAGCGTGCCGGGCGGTCGTGTCGCGGACATCGTGCCGTCGCTGGCGTTCCGGCGGGCGATCGCGCTGGCGCTGCAGAACGCGACGGCCAGCGGGCGGGATCGCGTCGAGGGCTACCACATCATCGTCGCGATGTTCGGCGAGCAGGACAGCCACGCGGTCTACCTGCTGCAGAAGCATGGGCTGCGGCGGCTGGAGCTGGTGTCGTACATCAGCCACGGGATGAGCCAGACGGACGGGCGCGGGGCTGGTGGCGACGGCGACGACGGTGACGAGTCCGGCGAGCGCGTGGGCGCTGGGGCGGACGGTGAGGCGTCAGCGGCAGACGACGTGAGCCGCTTCGTCGTGAACCTCAACGAGCGGGCGCGCGCCGGTCGCATCGACCGGCTGATCGGCCGCGAACGTGAGGTCGAGCGGACGGTGCTCGTGCTGGCGCGGCGCCGCAAGAACAACCCGCTCTACGTGGGCGACCCGGGCGTCGGCAAGACGGCCATCGCAGAGGGGCTCGCCCGGCGCATCGTCGACGGCGACGTCCCTGACTGGCTCCGCGAGACGACGATCCACGCGCTCGACATGGCGGCGCTCGTCGCCGGGACCCGCTACCGCGGTGACTACGAGGAGCGGCTGAAGAAGGTGATCGCCCACTTCGAGGACCGCGACGACGCGATCCTCTTCATCGACGAGATCCACACCGTCGTGAACGCCGGATCGGTCGAGGGCGGGGCGATGGACGCGGCGAACATGCTCAAGCCCGTGCTCGCGGACGGCCGGTTGCGCTGCATCGGAGCGACGACCTGGAAGGAGTACCGGGCGTACTTCGGGCGTGACGGCGCGCTGTCGCGGCGGTTCCAGAAGATCGAGGTCGACGAGCCGCCGCTCTCCGATGCGATCGCGATCCTCGCCGGCATCGCGCCGGTCTACGAGGCGTTCCACAAGGTGACCTACACGCCGGAGGCGGTCGAGGCCTGCGTCCGGTTGAGCGCGAAGTACATCCTTGACCGCCGGCTGCCGGACAAGGCCGTTGATCTGCTCGACGAGTCCGGCGCAGACGTGAAGACACAGCCGGACCGGGAGCGCGTGGTCACCGTCGAGGACGTCGAGCGTGTCGTCTCACGGATCGCGGCGGTGCCCGAGGTCAACGTCACCGAGTCCGATCGGGACCGGCTGCGGCGGCTCGACCGGGACCTCAAGGAGGCGGTCTTCGGGCAGGACGAGGCGATCGACCAGGTGGTCGCGGCCGTGAAGCTGGCGCGGTCCGGGCTCAGCGCGCCGGAGCGGCCGCTGGGCTCGTTCCTCTTCACCGGGCCCACGGGCGTGGGCAAGACCGAGGTCGCGCGGCAGCTGGCAGACACCCTGGGCATCCCGCTCGTGCGGTTCGACATGAGCGAGTACACCGAGTCGTTCACCGTGAGCAGGCTGATCGGCGCGTCGCCCGGCTACGTGGGCTACGAGCAGGGTGGGCAGCTGACCGAGGCGATCACGAAGACGCCGAGCTGCGTGCTGCTGCTGGACGAGATCGAGAAGGCGCACCCCGAGATCTACAACGTGCTGCTCCAGGTGATGGACCACGGCAAGCTGACCGACAACCAGGGCCGCGTGGCCGACTTCCACAACGTCATCCTGATCATGACGTCGAACGTCGGCGCTCGGGAGATGGACAGCGTGATGATCGGCTTCGCGCAGCAGTTCCGCACCGGGTCCGATGACCGCGCGTACGAGCGGCTGTTCAGCCCGGAGTTCCGGAACCGCCTCGACGCGCGCATCCGCTTCGCGCCGCTCCGCGAGGAGGTCATGGGGCGGATCGTCGACAAGTTCCTGACCCAGCTGCGCGGCCAGATGCGGGAGCGCGGCGTGGAGCTGGTCTGGTCTGACGAGGCACGCGACTGGCTGTCGAAGCACGGCTTCGAGCCGCGCATGGGCGCCCGCCCGCTCGCTCGCGTGATCCGCGAGCACGTCAAGCGGCCGCTCGCGGACGAGATCCTCTTCGGGGCGCTGGAGCAGGGAGGCACCGGGAAGCTGGTGGTGCGCGAGGGGCAGCTGGCGCTCGAGACGAGCGCGGAGAAGCCCGCTGCGCTGTCGACCGGTGAGCAGCAGCGGCCGGCACGTGAGGACGAGGGAAGCGCGGCCGATCCCGCGGCCGCGGGTGCGGGTCCGGCGACCGGCGGCGAGCCGGTTGTCGCCACCGACGCCAGCGACGGCGGCGAGCCGACGCAGGCCTGAGCGCCACCCGAGCGGTGCGTCGCCAGGCGGCGCATTGACCGAGCAGGCTGGAGCGTGCCAGGAAGAGCGTGCCAGAAGGAGCGTGCCGGGGTGAGCGTGCCGCAGGAGTTGTGCGGTGCGCGTCGCCCCGACGAGAGGCGACCGGGTGTTACTCAGCCGCTTCTTCGGCGGCTGCTTCTTCAGCGAGTCCGTCGAGGTTCTCGAAGATGACCGGGCGGCCAGCGGCGTTCGCCTGGAGCGCGGCGCGCACGGCCTCGCGGCGCTCCTCGTTGATCTGGCCACGCACGACGAGGGCGTCCGAGCGCAGGGCCATCAGCGCCTCACCTTCGAGGGTCTCGCTCAGGCGGAGCAGCGCCGGGGTGGCGAGCAGCCACTCGGCGAAGCCGACGCTCGGCTCGGTCGTCAGCGACAGGACCGTCAGATCCGGGTAGACGGTGCGGGCACGCTCGGCGAGCTGGTCCGCGACGCCCTGGGTCGGGACGAGGGCCGCGACGGCGACCTCACCCGCGCTGCGGGTCACCTCGAACAGCGTGTGGATGACGGTGGCCGACGGCGCCACGGCGCGCTCCGCGTCGAACGTGCAGGCCTCCGTGTAGCCGCGGTTGCATGCGGCGAGCAGGTTGCGGGCGGACGCGCTCGGCGACGCCGGCAGCCCATCGTTGATGCGCGCGACCTCGATCGCGACGCAGGCGCGGTTCGACTGCTGGTCGCAGGCGCGCTGCAGGTCCGCGAGGGCCTGCTCATGGGACGTCTGGACGACGCCGGTCAGGTGGAGCTCGCTGAGGCGGATGCAGGAGTCCATCCACCCGGCGTCGCACGCGGCGCGGTACAGCCGGTGCGCCGCTTCGAGGTTCATCGGGATGGGCTCGTCATGGTAGCCGTGATGGTCGTCGTGCCCGTGGTGGTCATCGTGGCCGTGCTCGGCTGCTTCTGCGGCCTGGCGCGCGTAGATCGCCTGGATGGCCGGCGAGACGTAGTCGACCGGCACCGGCGCGCCGGTCTCGAACATGGCGGCGAGCGCCTGGCAGGAGGCGAAGTCGCCGTTGCTGCAGCGGTTCGCGGTGTTCCGTGCCGCAGCGAATGCGTGCTCCGGCACGGCGGCGAGCGCTTCCGCGGGGACGGTGCCAAAGTGGTTCGTGCCGCCGGGCTGCGGCGACTCGTGAACACCACAGGCCGCAGTCGTCATCACGACAGCGCCAACAGCGAGAGCGGAGCGTACGTTCATGCGTTCACCAGAGAGGGGGTGTGAGGCCCGGGCGTCCCGGAGGACGTCGCGGCGCCCCGGTAGCGCGTAGGGCCGATGGGTCAGCGTCCTCGGAGCGTCTTTCCAGCACGGTGGGTGTCTGTCAACCGGCCAGTGGGGTTCTGTAGGGGCTGCGATGCCGATGAGGGCTGGAGGAGAGCCGGTCGCGTCAGTCCTGACTCGGGACCACGACCGCGGCGCCGCAGTCGATGTGAGCGGCGATCTGCTCGTGCAGCCACTGCTCGGCTTCGTCGGGTCCACCGAGCTCCCGGGTCAGCGCCGCCAGCCCGAGCTGCTCGAGCCGCTGGCGCGCTGCTTCGTCGGTGCGGTGCAGTCCGGTGGCGGCTGCCTCTCGCACGGAGACCTCGTCGGCGACGAGGCGCTCGAGCCGATGTCCAGCAGCGTCGAGGGCGGGCGCGGCCTGGTCTGCGGTCAGGGTGATTCGGCGCTCGTCGTGGCGGTCGCTGCCTTCGCCGGTCGCGTACCACAGCGCGAAGATGGCTACCGTCGCCACGCTGAACAGGGCGAGCGTAGCCGGGCCGGCCGCGCGGCGTTCGGGGGTGTGGCGTTCCCGGGCGTGGCGCCCGGTGGTGGTGGGCGCCTCGGTTGCGTCTTCGCCTGTGCGGTCAGCGTCAGGGGGTCGCGTCGTCATGGCTCTGCTGGTGTCGGGGGAGCGGCAGGCCGCCGGAGTGCTGGTGGCGCGCGTCAACCAGCGGCCGGTTCACGGCGCGCGAGGCGGGGGCTGCGCAGCGTCTCGTCGTAGGGAGGCTGCTTGAGACCGCCGTCGCGGGCGGCACGGATCAGGATGTCCTGGGAGCGGATGGGTGGCTCGTGCGGGCGCACGACCGGAATCCAGCGCCCGTCCGCCTGCAGCTCCCAGGCGCTCTGGTTGTCCGCCAGGTTCGTGTCGAGGATCTCGTGCAGGACCCGGGCCTTGATCAGGGGATCCTCGATCGGGAACATCGTCTCGATCCGGCGGTTCAGGTTGCGGGTCATCCAGTCGGCCGAGCTCATCAGGACCAGGTCAGCCCCGCCGTGGCGGAAGTGGAAGACGCGCGAGTGCTCGAGAAAGCGGTCGACGATGCTGACGACACGGATGGTCTCGGACAGCCCGGGGATACCGGGTCTCAGGCAGCAGATGCCGCGGACGTTGAGCTCGACGCGGACGCCGGCGCGTGAGGCGCGGTAGAGCAGGGCGATGATGCCCGGATCGGACAGGGAATTGCACTTGGCGCGGATGAGGCCGGGATCCTCTGGCGTGCTCATCGCGATCTCCTGCTCGATGAGCTCCACGAAGCGCTCACGCAGCCGGAATGGTGCGACGGTGATCTTGTTGAATGCCGGCGCCTTGGCGAGCCCCTGGGCGATCGCCTGCATGGTCTGTCGCGAGTAGGAGGTGAGCACGTTGAAGAGGTGGCTGACGTCCTCCGCGATGGCAGGATCGCAGGTGAGCAGCCCGACGTCCGTGTACAGCCGGGCGGTCGAGGAGTTGTAGTTGCCGGTAGAGAGGTGGACGTAGCGCTGGATCTGGCCACGCTCCTGGCGGACGACCAGCGCGACCTTGCAGTGGGTCTTGAGCCCGACCATGCCGTAGACGACGTGCGCGCCGGCGCGCTCGAGCTCACGCGCCCAGACGATGTTGTTCTTCTCGTCGAAGCGCGCCTTGAGCTCGACAATGGCGGTGACCTGCTTGCCGTTCTGCGCCGCCTCCTTCAGGGCCTGGATGATGACCGAATCGCCGCTGGTCCGGTACAGCGTCAGCTTGATCGCCAGGACCCGCGCGTCTGCCGACGCGTGGGAGATGAGCTCCGCGACGCTCGAGAACGACTCGTACGGGTGGTGGAGCAGGACGTCGCCGTCGCGCATCACGGAGAAGATGCTCGCGTTCTTGGCGAAGCGCGGGCTCAGGCGGGGATTGAACGGCGGATCCTTGAGCTCGCCGAGCTGCGGCAGCCCGTAGAGGCGCATCAGCGACGGCACGTGCAGCGGGCCACGCACGCGGAAGACCTTCCGACGGGTCGACTGGCAGCCCTGGAGCAGCCACTCGACGAGGTCCTCGGGGAGGTTCTCCTCGATCTCCAGCCGGACGACGGGGCGGAACGTCCGGGTCCGGAGCTCTCGCTCGATATCCTGGAGCAGGTTCTCGGCTTCCTGGTCCTCGAGCGACAGGTCGGCGTTGCGTGTGACCCGGAACCGCCACGTGCCCTCGACCTCCAGCCCTGGGAACAGCTCGTCGACGTGCTCGGCGATCAGGTCGTCGAGCAGCATGAAGCGCTGCACCTCGGACTCCGGCTCGTCGAGCGGGATCAGGCGGTCCAGCACCGTCGGGACCTCGACGAGCGCGATGCTGCGCTCGGACTCGTGGCCCGCCAGCGGCTGCATCTCGACCGCGAGGTTGACGGAGAGGTTCGACAGGTAGGGGAACGGGTGCGCCGGGTCGACCGTCAGCGGCGTCAGCACCGGGAAGACGTTCCGGTGGAAGTAGGCGGTGAGCCGCGCCTGGTCCGCCAACCCCAGGTCATCCCACTGCACGAACCGGACGCCGTGCTCCTCGAGCACCGGCATCACCTCGTCGCGGAGGATGCGGTACTGCTCGTCGACGAGCTCCCGCGTGCGCGCGGCGATCGCGTCGAGCTGCTGCACGGGGGTCAGCCCGTCGGCCGCCGTGTAGACGTGGTCCGAGACCTCGAGATCGCGCAGGTTCGCGACGCGAATCATGTAGAATTCGTCGAGGTTGGCAGCGAATATCGAGAGAAACTTCAACCGCTCGAGCCACGGCGTTCGCGCCATGCGCGCCTGGGCGAGAACCCGAGCGTTGAACTCGAGCCAGCTGAGCTCGCGGTTGATGAAGTGCTCGGGAAGGAACGTGTCGCTCACGGATCCCACGGGGGCCACGGTCGGTTGGAAGCTGCCGCGGACACCATAACAAGCCGGGCTCGGGATCGCCATCGGGACCCGCCGGTTGTATCGCGTCGCGGCGCGCATTTTCGCGCGCTCGTGTGACGAACCGATGGCGCCCGGGCTGCCCCGGTTGCGATTCGGACCGGCTGTGTTATCGATGCGCCGGTTTCGCTGCCTGCCAGCTCCACGGGGAGACCTTCGACATGGCCCGCATCCGAACAGTCCGAACCACACCCTCCGGCGTGCGTCGCCGTGGCCCCATGACCTTCGCTCGCGGGGCCTGCGCCCTGGGCGCTGCGGCCCTCGTCGGGGTCGCAGGGTGGTCTGTCGCCCAGAACTTCCGCGCTGAGCCGATCTATGGCCACGTGAACCTGGGCGCGGGGTTCACGCCGGACCCGTGGGTGCTCGAGCTCACCGCTGGCGGCGCGACGCTGGCGTCCGAGCTCAGGCTGCCGCCAGCCTGCCGGGGGCACATCAACCCGGACGCGCCGCACGTGAGCCTCAACTACACGGCCGGCCGCCACCCGCTCCAGATCTACGTCCACTCGACCGCAGACACGACGCTCATCGTCAACGACCCTGCCGGCAACTGGCGCTGCGACGACGACTCGATCCTGCTCAACCCGGCCCTCCGCTTCGCCCCGGCGCAGAGCGGCCAGTACGACATCTGGGTCGGGAGCATCCGGCCCGGGCTCGTGCGCGCCACGCTCCACATCACCGAGCGCTGAGCGCCGCGCCCGTCTCGCCGCAGCGACGGCGAGTGCCGCGTCAGAAGGCGGCGCCGCATGGCTACCTGCCCGTCGACGCCGCATGACGCACTGCGCGTTCCGGTGGTGCAGCGCGTTACCGATTTTTGCGCACTGCGTCGTTTCTGGTCTTGCGCTGTCCGCGGATGCCGTTAGCCGGAGCGCCCCCCGCGCAATCTGGCCGGGGTCCACGCGCCTGGATGCCTCTGGACCCCCCTCACCGAGCGGCCACCAGGACCGGTGGCCCGGTATCACCCGGTGAGACAACGAGCGCAGGCAGGCATGCGACGCGCGTGGGGTAGTCGCGCCGGCGTTCGTTCCGTGACCCTCTCCCGAGGTTGCTGCATGAAGATGTTCGTTGTTGCCCTGCTGTGCCTCTGCGCCGTCGCTCATCCAGCGATGGCCCGCGCACAAAGCGCTCCGACGGCCTCCCAGGTTCCGGCCCCCCTGTCCCCGACC
>ERZ869909.1632-NODE-1632-length-17579-cov-3.414124_pt1 | contig 17579 bp, 22 predicted proteins | sample MGYA00520892_ERZ869909 | MGnify/ENA primary metagenome ERZ869909 (study PRJEB32215, sample SAMEA104723947) | bioreactor metagenome | biome: bioreactor; feature: anaerobic bioreactor; material: water | place: China | collected 2015-03-12 ...
TCTACGTCTGGCTGGACGCGCTGACCAATTACATGACGGCGGTCGGCTATCCCGATACCGGCAATGAGGCCTACAAGCGCTACTGGCCGGCCGATCTGCACATGATCGGCAAGGACATCCTGCGCTTCCATGCCGTCTATTGGCCGGCTTTCCTTCTTGCCGCGGGCCTCGAAACGCCGAAGCGCGTTTTCGCGCATGGCTGGTGGACGGTCGAAGGCCAGAAAATGTCGAAATCGCTCGGTAATGTGATCGCGCCGGATCACCTGGTCCGTGACCGCCGCGGAATCCGCCTTGCCCTCCAGTTCGGCGATCTTGTCGTTGACGCGCGTCAGCTCGGCCTTCAGGAAGTCGAAGGCCATGATCAGGAACACGCCCGAACCGCAGGCGGGATCGACAATCCGCAGGGTCTTCAGCCGGTCGCGGTAGGCTTGCCAGGCTTCCAGCTCGGCCGATTTTCTGCGCCACTGGATGGCGGCATAGTTGGAAAGATCGGCCCCGGCCTTGGCATGGGTGCGCAAGATTTCGGTGAAGGCTTCTTCGAGGTGCGCGCCCAAGGTTTCCGCCACGATGAAGCGGGCGATGTAGTCGGGTGTGTAGACCACCCCGTCACGCTTGCGCCGCCCTGTGGTGCCGGTGGCCCGTTCTTCTTCGGTTTCCTCGCCCCGCGCCTGCGCCTGAAGGCGTTCAACGTCAGCGATGGACTGTTCGAAGATATGGCCCAGAACGGTGACAGACACTTCGGACGCGAAGTCATAGTCCCCCAGGGCCTTGAACCCCTCGCAGACGTCATCGGGCAAGACCAAGGCGTTGATCGTGTCGTCCTGGCGGAACAGGCCCCCGTTGTAGCGGGGGATTTTCAGGGCATCACTGCCCTTGTCGATGGCGTTAAACAAACCCCGGAAATTGTCCCAGACCGGGCGGGGGTTGTAGGGATCACGGGTGACAAAGGCTTGTGACAGGGTGTTGTCGGGCAGCAGGCCGGTATCTTCTGCAAAGGCGATGAACAGAACCCGGTCGAGGATCTTCTGTGCGACGGCGATTGCATCCAGAGGGGCTATGGCGGGGTCTGCCGCTTGGACGGCCCCGATCAGCTTCAGGCGCAGCGCCTTGTAGTCCTGATAGAGGCTGTCGGTAATGTCGCGGTCTTCGGCGCGGCTTTGCTTCAGCAGATCGAGGGTGCGGCCTGACAGCAGGCTATCGGCTGACAACAGCAGCATGAACCGGGCGTATTCGTCGGGATCGGTCAGCCGGTCGAGCTGGAAGGCTTCATAGGCGGTGGTGCCTTCGCCAAAGCCATAAAGGCGCAGCTCGATCATGTTCGAGACAAGCACCCATTTCACGCCCCGCGCGTTCATGGCGTATTCCCACGCCTGTTGAACGGGGGTCTTGTTCCGCCCCGGCATGATGGCATCGAGGTCGCGGGTATCGGCCCCCTTCAACTCGAACGGGGCGAGGATTTCCGGGGTCTTGCCCCCGAACCAGCCAAGGGCAAGATCGACACTGCCCCGCAAGATCGCCTGTTCGTTGGCGACAGTGTAATCGGCCCCGCCCACAGGCCCGTGATAGCCAAGAACGCCTTCGATGATCCTGGCCGCGAATTGGCCGTGCAGGGCGGTTTCCTTCAGGCTATAGATACGGCCGGAGCGGATCATTTCCGCCCAGGAGTGCAGTATTTCCAGGTGATCGGGTGGTATGGGGGCGGGCCGGACATGCCGCTTCAAGGTTTTCTGGTTAAACAGGCTCATGATTCATTCCCCTGAAGCCGCCATGTCGTCCCTCGCGCGCTGCTCGCGGTTCGCAATCTCGCTCGCGGGCCATGTGACGTTCAGATCATAGTCGTCATCCATGTCAGACCGATAGTCATGGAAGTTGGGCAGGGCTTTCAAAAGTGTGGGCACATGCGCGCCATACTCCACCTCGACTTCCTGCGTCACCCACCTCGCACTACTTGAGAGCCTTATGGTGGAAGAGAAGTCCAGAAAGTCGGATACCCTTTTTTTGCTCGACGCATCATCAGCTTAAATTATTTCCATCTACGCATTGTCCGGTAATCTTTCCAGATTAGCCAGTTCGATCACATTGATTGTAGCTCGCGCTGACTTTCGTAATCCGAGGCTGTGGCTCTCATCAGTAACGCACCGGCGTGCCGCCTCGACAAAGGATGGCAGCGCCGGATCGTCCAGACGCAGGCTAACAAACTTGCTGGTCCTCGCCTGCGGCGCCGGCACGCCGCCATGTTGGGCTTGAAAGTCATAAAATGCAGGCGGAACCCGGACAGCTTCAGGTGCGATCTCGTCGTCATGAACGACCGGATTGATGCCGGACTGCTGAACGGCCTCAATTATTATTTCAGTAAGCGATCTTCCGCTACGTTCCGCTTCACGCTCCAAGCCCCGCCTCAACGGAAGCGGCATTCTTATGGGTAAAATCGGCGTTGCCATTGAAACTAGCCTCCTGTTGCGACAGTCAATGTATATACATTTTTCAGCGCAAACAAGCGCATTTGAGTCTTAGAATCGCTGCAATTTCCGCCAGTCTTTGGGCAATATGAACTGTCCTGCCCAGAGTCCCGATCTGCTCGCCCTGGCGGCGCGCTGTGCCTCGGCATATGCGTGGTTGTGGTCGAAATACGGAACCGCCCACCCGTTGCGGACGAGCCATTCGCCCAGGTCTCGACCATGTGCTGTGCATTTTGCCAGCCAGCGCCCATACCGATCTTGGCCTCCGGTCCTGCATGATACTGGTGCAGCTCCAAGATGATCCGCAAGCATGAGGGCAGCTCTCTGGCCGCAGCGCCATTGTCGGCCGGAAGGGTCGTAGCACACCTGCCCGGATTCAGGGGCATCGACGCCAGAAATCCTTATTCTCTGGGAACGGATCTCGATTGTGTCGCCGTCGATCACGCTGGCCCGTCCGGCGACCTGACCGGCAATTACCGGGGTAGAGAGCAGTAGAGCAGCGACAGCCATCAGCACCAAGCCGCTTCTCATGGCTCCGCCCTTGATCGCTCGACAAGCCCTATGAGCGACCCGGCAAGGTTGAACTGACCGGCGAGCTGCAACCGCGTGAAAGCGCGAAGTGCCCCCCCTGGGCTGTGGATAGGATGCGTCGGATGATTCCGGTTCGCGTCGATGATCAAGACTGCCAATGCCGCGCGCATCGAGCCGAATACCTGCAAGGCTTCTTCCCAAGCTGAAGCATTGATGCCCAGGTCCGGCAGGAGCATGATCGCAACGCTTCGCAGGTGCCTGTCTGTCATTTGTTCCCCAACAGGGCAAATGGCATCGAGACAGAACCGGAAACTCTGACCGGCAATGGATCTGATCTTCTCGGGGGTCAGCCAGGACAGATCGTCGGGGTTGCCAGCAGGGTTTAAGCCGCCGATACTATTTTCTCTGCATTCTGCGCCGTTAGGCGCAGACTTAAGGAAATTGTCGTCGGCCCGCTTGCGGGCCGTCCCCTTTATGGCGGGGGAACCGCTACAAAATTCAAGAATCTTTGGAGTTGTATTTAGTATTGCCGGAATCTGGGATTCTGCCCTACCGGAAGAATCATCACGACATTGCAGCTCCGCTCTTACGTCATCGACCAGCTCGTTGATCTCGTCCAGGTGCGCGTCCAGTTCCTCGGCGCATCTGAACGGGCTGTAGCGACGAGGCCATGATGCCATGCGCTGAAGATAGGCCGGCAGTTTGCGGTGCCGAGGGTCGATCTCAAGCAACTGCTCAACCATTTGCCGGGCGTCGCGTTTCGCCGCAGAGCATTCGAGGCGAAGGGCGACAATGCGCCGCATCGCTGCCTGATGGGCTTCGTCCAGGTCCATCAGCCAGCCGATCCGGTCGATCAGTGGCCTGAAATTCACGCCAAGACGGCGGCCGCCGGGAAGCATTCTTCCCGAACGTCGCCCGTTAGCTGTCGTGTCGATAATCGCAAGCCCGAGCTGCGCCAGGGCGTGTTCATGCGCTCGCATGGCCCGGTCTGTAATGCCGAGGTCTTGCGCCAAGTCTTGCTGTGGGCGGAAACAGACAGGATCGCGGTCGGATGCGGTCCAGTCGGTCGGGGCCGTCTGACGGATCATCCGCAACAGCGCCTCCCGGCGCCTGGCTCCCAAGCCGATGTGGCGCCCGACGCGCTCGATCAGCTCGATGACGTGGCTAAGGGTCATGCCTGTTGGCAGACATGGATGTGTCTGATGGTTCACGGCCGCAGCCGTTGATCTGCTCATTTTCTTCTGCTCCTCGATCTATGAGGCGCAGGGCCGCAGGCACGTCACATCCGTTCGCACAAATGCGTTTTTGCTCTTGATTTTCGGGGGCAGGGCAGTAACTATGCTCGTAACCTTTGTGAGCAATGCAGGGCGCCAACCCTGTGTTACCAAACCAAGCCCCCCCTCGTGCGGACCCCGCGCGGGGGGTTTTACTTTGGGCGGTCGATTTTCCTGATTCTGCTCTGCTCCGTTTTTGGTGCTTTTAACCGCGAACCCTACGACAGATGGGGGGTCACGGCAATTCTTTGTGTGTCCATGCGCGGTTGGTCGCAAGGATCAGTAGTGAACTCCCTCGATGTGATAGGCTCCTGTGTGGTCCTGGAACCGGATGAACACACCCCGAAGGTGCCCGTTATGGTCGTTAGTCGTGACCGTCTGGGATGGTCGGCAAGTCTGCCCATAGATCTGCCGGTCATCAGCACGGCAGCCGCCGATTGTTCTGCTGTGGGTGATGCCACCGGCAGCTTCTGCCAGCCACGGTGGGCCATACTGGTAGCTCGCACGCACCCAACGAAAATCGCCACTGACCTGATACTCCCCGACGGACGTTATGTCGGTGATGTATTCATTGTCCCCACCGCGTTTGTGGCGGTAATGCTGAACATGATAAATCTCGATACCATCTCGATACTTACGCACATCGGCCGTTAGTCCGTCTGCTCCGATGCCAGGAACGCTGATGCCCCCGCTGCTGCGCATTGGGCAGTTCCAAAGCTGCAAGGGTGGCTCAATCGGCCACGGAGTAATGCGCCTGATGAACTCCGCCTTCGCGGCTGAACATTCAGCCGAGGAGGGGAAGCCTCCAGCGAGACAAAGAAGGATTGCGCAATCAATAGGATATGCCGTGGCCGGCGCGGGCGCTGACATGGCAAGCCCCACCGCCGCAACAGAAGTATGCAAGAGGTTTCTCATGCTTATACCTTCTACAGTGTTGATATAATCTTGATACGCTTAAGGGAACGCATCATCAAGACGCAATGCGCCATCAGCTTCAGGTGTCTCGAACAGCTCGATGTAGCGGTCATGCCAGAATCTCGACCTGGCGATAACGTCTGCCTGTGATTTCTGAAGGCAGAGAAGGTAGCTATTCAATTCATTGAAATATCGACTATATTCTTCCTGGGCCGTCATCTTGAAGCGGGCAAGTGCGGCTTCGTCCTCGATGGGGTCTTCCGGCAAGGCACAAAGATGTAGCGGCTGCGGCCCGCTGGTGAGAGGGCCGGACGCTAGAACCTGGGCGAGAAAGATCAGTGGAATCCCCCAGCGTTTCATGTCGATTCCCGCGGACGAAGCGCGCGTGCGAGGGTAGCTCTCCCTACACCCAACGCCCTGGCGGCTTGTTGCTGGGTCATGGTCTTGGCATCGAGCCAGATCTTGGCCTGCCGGACGTCAGCATCAGACAGGAGTCTCTTTCGGCCGCCAACCCGGCCGCGAGCCCGAGCGGCTGCCAAGCCGGCTTTAGTGCGCTCTGCTATCAAGTCGCGCTCGAACTGCGCCAGCATAGCGAAAAAATTGAAGATCAGGCGGCCCTGAGGGGTCGTCGTGTCGATCTGCTCCGTCAGAGACATGAGACCAATCCCGCGCGCGGAAAGGTCCGCGGAGATCTGCGTCAGCTCCTTCACGCTACGAGCCAATCGGTCCAGGCGCCAGACCACTAACGTGTCCCGTTCTGTCATCGATTGCAGAAGGTGCCCCAGCTGTGGCCTGGCGGACTCTCTCGCGCCCGACCCGACTTCCGTCACGATGTAGGCGCATTCTGCCCGTTGCAGTGCGTCAACCTGAAGTTGATGGTCCTGCGATGCTGTGGATACGCGCGCATAGCCGATGAGTGCCAAAATTGTGCCTCGCTGTCTCAAAACCCTCGTGGTTTCGACATTGTATCAAAACTCATCAAAATGGCGAGTTTTGATACAGAACAGCGGATGTGCCATCAACGGTCGTTTTCGGGCGGGCTCTACTCTGCCGCCCCGAAGATAGGCTCAGACTGTTTCGGGTCGAAGGTGAAGCCCTCGGGGATTGTCAGCTTGCCCACGTCTCCGGTGTTCCATTCGTAGACCCAACGACCGTCTTTCTCCGATAGATGGATTGCCTTTGCGATCCGCCGTTCGTCCACGCTTGCCATTGTCGCCCCTTAGCTTCGCTCTTTATTGCCACATTCCACCTGCGGCTGCGCGAGAAAAGAGGGCAGCGCGAAAATGTAGCAGAAGTGCTATACAGTATTAACGATTAGCGGTCGGTGAAGGCCGGATGTCCAGCAGTTGATAGGCCGTAGCCATGCGCACGGCGCTGGTCGGGTTCTTGGCCCCTAGCTTGTGCATGGCAGAGGTTTGTCGCTGACGGACTGTGGCCATGCTGATGTTGAGATGATCAGCAGCTTCCTTGTGGGTCATGCCATCACCCAACGCGCGCAAGACAGAAAGCTCCCGTTCATTCAAGACAGGTCTTTCGTCGACAACCATCTGACTCCAAAGGTGAAATTTTGCCTTCCATGCCGCTATCTCTTCATCAGTGAACTCCCGATCTTCGCGCGACATTGATAAGAAGCAGCGGCGGTTCTTGACCTTATAGCTGATGACGCAACCAAACCTGATGCCGAAAGATGCGGCATGGGCTCTGACACTGCGAATGTCCGGACCTCGTATCTCGGACCACCGTATCGAGCCATCATGGTCCAACAGCCAGTGCACGACCGGATCATAGAACATGTAGTTGGCGTTCTCGTAGAGGGTGCTCCACTCCACGGGCATCGTGTTCACCAAGTAATCCGGGCGCTCTCTGGTCGAGATGCCGAAGCCCATGATGAAGCCCTTGTTGCAGATCAGCGTAAGCCGTTGAATTTCGCTATGATAATCCGGGATGAACCGCTCAAGCAACGTCGCCTCCCAAAGCAATGTATGAAAATGTGTATAGCAGATTCGTTATATTTTGGCGCGCTGGCGTTGGCAATACAAGGGGTCCGCCCTACTGTCCTCGTTGCGTAAACAGCAAAGGATAGACAGTGGGGAAGAGCGGAAACGCGCCTGGTGTCCACACCGGCATGGATCTTCTAGCAGCTGCTGAGGTCTCGAAGGGCATGGCAGAGAATCTGCTGAAAGCGTTCGAGGGCCTTCCCGATGACGCAGTGCTAAGACTGGAGATCAGGGATTTTGGCGTGTGGTTAATCGACCCGACAGTCGGCGCTCCAATGTTTATTGGTTCGATGCACCCACCGTTTCAAAAGGGCAACTGCCACTAGTGATGGTTTAAATGGCGCGAATGAAATGAAATTGGATCAACCTTCAATTACCGCCGAGGTTATCGAGCTTCCGCAGGATTTGAACCGTTGGGATCTCGTTCGAAAATTTTATGAGTTCAGGCGGAGAATGTTTGTCGACCGATTGGGCTGGAAGCTTGGCGAGTATGAACAGATGGAGTTTGAGCAATACGACAGCTTCGACACGAGATATGCCATCGCCCATGTTGATGGAAACGTCGTTGGCGGGGGAAGGTTGCGCCGCACCGATCAGAGGAACGGTGTTTACTCATACATGATCCGCGATGCCGTGCTGGGCTTGTTGCCAGGGCTTCCTGACAACCTTCTTTATGATGACGCACCAGTTGACACACAATTATGGGAATTGACCCGCTTTGCCACCAACGGGCAACCAGGCGTAGCAGTAGCGTTGCTCTATGAGATCAATGCCTACCTCAACAGCAGAGGGGCAACAGGCTGCCTCTGCCTAGGGACACCCGCATTTCTTCGTATGGCAAGTAAGTTTTCATGGGATGTTGACCAGATGGGTCCTGTCTGCTCGAACGAAGATGGCAGGTTCGTTGTGTTCCGTTGCAGCGTCACTGATCCTAGCGAGCTGGTTCCCGGCAGCGTCGCGCGCCAGGCCGCGGCGCGATAGCCCTCGTCTTACCCCCTTAGAACGCCCCCGGCTGCCCGGCCGAGGGCGTGTTCCAGTGCGTTCTGCTTGGATTACATCCTTCGAGTCGCTAACACTGCTTCCGTGAACCACAGAGTGAGTTGAGCAAGATTATATCTTGCTAACTCCGATATAATCTTGTATCCCGACACTAGATGCAGTGTCGGGCTCAACCACATGGAGAAGGGCCGGCTGTGAACAACACTACGAGAAAGCCAAACGATGTGGTCACGGTCGCAGAACTGCGAGAACGTCTCGAAAAGGGATGGGAATTGCATATCGTCTGCCGCTCCGATGCCGAGTTGCGCGGTCCGCAATGGCATGGAAGCTGGTATTTTATCGGAGTTGACCCTAATAGCCTGGATTGGGTCCCACTGGTCACTACCAGAGACCAGAAAAAGGCCCGAGCTAAGCTGTCGGAAAGCTCCGAGCCCGCACTCACCCATGAAATCGAGTTTAGGGAAGTTCGGACAGCCTCAGGCGTCATCAAGCTCCTCAAGGAACTTGGTCTCTCCGGCGTCGGCCTACCGACTGACGCCGGAAAGAGCGTCGTCCTCCGCCCGCGGACGAACTAAGAAAGCAGTTTGGTCAGCAGCCCTTTTGGGGTATTTGCTGGCCACCGTTCCGGCGCTGACGCCGCTTCAGGCTTCCGCCGAAGGCATGGTCCTCGTCCCCGGTGCGAGTGGATCATTCGAATACCGCCAACAAAGCTCATCATTCGCACGGCATTACGGGGCAAACGGCGCCCCAATCATTCCCCAGAATGAGCGTGAGGCATCGCTCCCACAAAATTCGCTGACGCTTCTTGAGCGGCCGGGCGGTGATGTGTCGGTGCCCCGCCGTGTCGTTGGACGCCCGGAAGTGATCGACGCCATTGAAAGCACGGCCATGCGCTATGGCGGCCATCCGGCATTGCGAAAGTCTGGACTGACCGTCAACGAATGGCGCTTCTTCTTCCGCGCCAACATCGAGGTCGAAAGCGCCTACAACCCGAAAGCCCGCAGCCACGTTGGCGCCATCGGCTTGGGGCAGCTCATGCCCGGCACCGCCGCCGTTCTCGGGGTCAACCCCCACGACATGCACCAGAACCTCGACGGTTCTGCCCGCTACCTGCTCTCTCTGCTGGATCGCTTCGGCACGAAAGAGCTGGCCCTGGCCGGCTACAACGCCGGCCCGGAAGCTGTTTCACGGCACGGCGGCATACCGCCGTATCGGGAAACCATCGGCCACGTCCGCAAGGTGATGGCCATTTTCAACCGTTTGTCAGGAGACATGCTATGACAAAGATGGTGCCGGCTTCAGCCTGGCAGTATGCAATTTTCATGGTGCTCGTCGCCGGCTTGGTCGCCGTCAGCACTTCACCTGCATTGGCCGCAGGTACGATCAATTTGAGCCCAATCACGAATATCCTCGTGGGCATTGCCACGACGCTGACCGGCCCGCTCGGGAAAGCGATGGCGACGCTCGCCGTTATCGGCATCGGTGTGGCATGGCTGATGGGCTATGTGGATTTCCGCACCGTAGTCTATGTCGTTGCAGGCATCGCCATCGTCGCGGGTGCAGCAACCATCGTCAACGCCATGTGGGGTAAATAACCGCCATGGTTAGACGGTCCCTGCTCTTTCTCGGTCTCATCCGTCCGCCTCGCCTCATGGGCCTGCCGATGTTCTATGCCGTGATCTGGATGGCAGGGTCCGTCATCGGATTCGTGTGGGCCGAGAGCTTCTGGATGATTCCGGTCTCGGCCCTCATTTACCCGGCTTTCTGGCTCGCAGCCGAATGGGACCCCCATTTCTTCGATGTTGTGACCATCGTGAGCAAGAAAACCCGCCGCACCAAAAACAGAGATCATTGGGGGGCTGATTCCTATGAACCGTAATTTGCCAATCGGCCCGGGCGCACTGGAAATACTGCCGCAATGGGTCCGCAAAGAGGAATCCGTTGCCTCGAAGTTGCCTTATGTCTCGCTGGTCGATGACCATACCATTCGCACCAAAGGGAATGAGTTCTTCCAGTGCATCCGCGTTTCCGGCCTGAACAGTCTGACTGTTGCCGATGAAATGCTGGACAGAATTAAGGATATTTTCGCCAGCGTGATCGCGCAGACCGGCGACAAGTTTTCCTACACGGTCCACAAGGTTTCGCGCCGGATCGACACGTCCTTGCCGCCAGTCGCAGGAGATAGCTTCGCGGCACAGATCGACCGGCGCTGGCAGGGCTACATGCAGCGGGAAAACCTGCGCGAACACACGATCACGATCACCGTCATCAAGCGCCCCGATGTGCTATCCAAGATCCCGTTCAGCCTGAACAAGTCGCGCGAACTGCTTGCCAGCCAGGTCAATGCACAGGTGGTCCAGCTTCACGAGGTCGTTGAGTTTCTGCGAACCGCACTGTCGAACATGGAGCCTCGCGTTCTCACGGCATCGAGCGGCGAATTGCTGGGGTTCCTCGAAAGCATCAATACCGGGATCGAGGTTCCGACCTTCCATAACACCCTTGACCGAACGGTTGCCGAGGCCGTGTCGAATACTCGCGTCACCTTCAAGGGCGACAAGATCTTTCTGACGGGTGGAAGCCTGCCGGACCGCGTCGGCATGATTTACAGCATCAAGGAATATCCGCGCGAATCCTTCGTGACCATGTTCGATGAACTGGACCTTCCGGTTGATATGGTGGTGTCGAATTACTTCACGCCGATCAACAACAGCATCATGGAAGAACGGCTTTCGCGCGAACTTCGCCGCCGGGAAGCCATTAACGACAAGGCGCAGAACTTGGTTAATGCGCTTGTAGAAGCGCAAAACCGGCTGGCGTCCGGTGAAGTGACATTCGGCCATCACCAGATGGCAGTCGCAATTTATGCTGACAGCGAGGACGAACTCGCAAAAATCAGCTCGCAAATCCGCAACATTGCCGTGACCGCCGGGGTCAAGATGGTGACGCAGGGCTATACTGCGCGCACAGTCTATTTTTCGCAGCATCCGTGCAACCGGGCCTATCGTATCCGCGAAGGGGCCATCACGAACGAACAGTTTGCCGACATGGCTGCGCTTCATCGTGCGGCTATGGGAAAGTCCGGGGGCAATGTGCCGTGGGGGACGCCGATCACATGGTTCCCGACAATCACCCGCAGCGCCTACCGCTTCAACTTCCACGAGGAAGGCGATCCTGGGAAGGAACCGACCAACGGGCACACGCTCATTCTCGGCCGCATGGGTTCTGGCAAGTCCGTCCAGGCAGCGTTCTTGGCCGCGCAGGCACAGCGCGTCGGTGCCAGGGTGTTCGTCTTCGACTACCGGCGCGGCATGGAAATGGCTGTCAGGGCTTTGGGCGGAAAGTATTCCGAGCTGCGCGCCGGCGAACGCACTGGATTGAACCCCCTTTGGGTGGAAACGGACACGGCCGGCCAAGAGTGGTTGAGCGACTGGCTCATCCACCTGATGGAAAGCGGCCACGGCCAGTTGCAGCCCGAGCAGTCGCGCGCTGTGCGCGCCGCCGTGCGACAAAATGCCGAAGCCCGAAACCTCAACCTTCGGACCTGGACGGAATTCGCGCAGCTCGTTGCCGCCACGCCTGACGGCGGGGCGCTTGCCGACCGGATGAACGAATGGACGGACGGGCACAGGTTCGGATGGATCTTCGGGCGTGAACGTGAGGACACTTTCTCGCTGGACGGGCAGTTCGTCGGATTTGACCTGACCGATATTCTGGACAGCGAGAACAACAAGGCGCGGATGGCGGTGCTGTCTTACATCTTCCGCCGGATCGAGCGGAAGATCGAGGACAAGAAACCTACCGTGATCATCATCGACGAAGCCTGGAAGGCGCTCGACAACGACTATTTTGCCGCTCGCATTGAGAACTGGCTCGTCACGGCCCGGAAGCAAAACACAGTCGTCGTGATGATGACGCAGTTTGCACACCAGCTTAATGCCTCTGCACATGGCCGAACGCTTTTGCAGGCTCTCCCGACCAAGATGATGCTGCCGAACAAAGAGGCATCGGTATCGGATTATGACGGCCTCGGCCTGAACGAAAAAGAGCTTGAAATTCTTATGGGGGTCAATCCGGGGTCGCGGGTCGCATTGCTTCGCGCGGATGACGGCTCCCACGTGATCGACACCGACCTGTCGGCACTCGGCAAGCTCCTGACGATCCTCGGCGGCATGAAAGCCGGTGAGGCTCTGGTTGGCGCCGATTATCGCACCCGCCCCGATTTCTGGAAAGGATTTGATGATGCGTAAGCATGTTCTGTTGACCCTCCTGGCCTCCCTTGCCGTCTCTGCCTGCGCTGGAACCCAATCGCAGCCGATCAAAAGCAAATGCTTCACGGCAAGGGGCGACCTGACCTGCAACCTCCGCCCGCTGCCCGAGCTGTGGGCCGAGGCTCGCCAGGACGCCGTTCGCAAGGTCGGCGTTTATGAAGGGGCGGTTGAAGACGGGCCTTACAATGTTGTGCAATAATCTGGCCTTTGCGCGACCGGCCATCGGCGGCCTGGTCGCAATGCTTCTCTCTACCGCCGCCGTAGCCCAGGGCGTCCCGGTGGTGGACCCGGCGAAGATCGCGAAGGAAGCCGAGATTACGGCCCAGATGGAAGCGGACCTTGAGCTTCAGCGTCAGAAGGATGAGGAAGCGAGGAAACAGCTCGAAGCCGAACAGCGGCAGCGTGAAGAGCTTGAGGCTGTGAAAGAGGGCATGACGCTGCCGAATGGCGGCGCTGATACCTCTGCCATGGTTTCGGGACTGGAAGGCGAAGCCGGCGCTGCGGATGCCGCCGGGACGGCTTACCGAGCCGAGAACAGCGCGGCCGCTGAACGTCTGTTCGGTGATGGACGCGAAAGCGTCGAACAGATCATCATCCGCGCCGCACAGGACACGCACCACCTTCAGAACGCTGGCCTGTCTCTGATCCAGTGGCGATGCTGGCTGCAAGCCCTGATCTGGCAGGAAAGCCGTTTCAATCCCTATGCCCGTTCGCCAGTCGGGGCCTATGGTCTTACCCAAATCATGCCCGGCACCGCGTCCGACCTCGGCATTCGCGGCACTTATGAACATGATCCCTATGTGCAGGCGGTTGGTGGTGCGCGCTATCTGGCCCAGCAACTCAATCGCTTCGGCGGCGACATGATCCTTGCCCTTGCCGCATATAATGCCGGGCCGGGCAATGTGCAGAAGCACGGCGGCGTCCCGCCGTTCAAGGAAACGCAGAACTATGTGACTGTGATCCCGAACAAATACCGGGAATATATGTCAAAACTTGGTGCTGCCGACCAGATCGGCTCCATCGAGGCGTCGTATATGGCGAACGCTGAAATGGCGATGACCGGCGGCGCCACGGCGGTCTACGCCGATGAAGTCATGCAGGACATGCAGGTGGCGATGACGCGCCTCGATGCAGTCATGTCCAGGATCGACAAGACGGCGAATGCTGCAGAGGCGATGGCGCTGAACAGCTATGTTCGGGCGGAGTTCGCCCGGCTTCTGGTCATGCGCACCCGTCTCAATGCCACCCGTTCCAAACCCCTTACTGCCGAACAGATCGCTGCGGCCTCGGCCTACGCGCAAGAGCGGCAGATGATGAATTTTGAACAAGAGGATCTGTAAGATGCCGAAAGCTATCAAACACTTTCTTTTCTGCGCCGGTATTGCCCTCGCCTCGCCGGTTGCGCTCCACGCCCAAGGCGTTCCTACCGTCGATACCCAGTCCATCGCGCAGCAGATCAACCAGATCAAGCGGATGCTGGAAGACTACGGCATCCAGACCGATATGCTCAACAAGCTGGTTGACCAGCTTGCCGAACTGGAAAAGCAGACAAGCGAGCTTCAGGGCATCTATGCGGTCCTAACGGGGAAGGCCGATATTCAGGGCCTTCTCATGGGCGGCGCGCTCGACAAGGTGCTGGACCCAAAGATGACCAGCATCCTTCAGACCGCCTCGTCGGCCTCGTCAGGTGACTGGTCGGGGCTGTCCTCGGGGTATCGGACGGCCATCAAGTCCTCTGCGCAAGCCACGATGACCAAGGCCGGTCTCGATCCCGCGCGCGTCGAACAGATGGGGAAATCGGCCGATGTGGGGCAGCAGCGGGCGGCCACGCAGGCAACGACAGGCGCGGTCGTCGCGGCCGCCGCGGATACGGTGCAGCGCGAAAGCGCCGTCAGCTTGCAGCGTCTCGACACGCTGGTTGGCGAGATTCCCGAGCAGACCGGCATCAAAGAGGCCATCGACCTCAACACGAGGATGATGGGCGAAGCGGTCAAGGAGCTGATCTTGAACAATCAGCTTCTCGCCATGCAGAGCTACGGGATGGGCATGTCGGACGTGTCGCAGGCGAGCGCCTGGGCACAAGAACAAGAGATGATGGACTTCACCATCCCGGACATGAAGTGAGGCCATAATGTTCAATTTCAAGAACAAAAAGGCGCAAGCCACGCCAGTCGTCGCCAGGGAACAAGCTAGTGTGATCGAGGAAGAGCTGATCTACGGCTCGGCCCGCCGGGAAGCGTTCTGGAAGAAATACGGCACCGCAGGCTGGGTGTTCGGCGCCTTCGGATGCATCATGGCCGCTATTGTGGCGGTCAGCCGTGAAACGCCGGCACCCGCCCTGGTGCCGTTCGACCCTTCAACCGGGAGGGCGCTGCCGATGGTGAACCTGGAAGCGATTTCGATTCAGCAGCGCGACGCCGTGGTGCACTCGCTCGTCTATTCCTATGTCCGGGACCGCGAAACTTTCAACCAGCTCGACAACGATGTGCGGGTGCGCTCGGTCCTGGAAAGATCCTCGGGCGCGGCGCTTGAGTCGATGCGCAGCCTCTGGTCGTCAGAAAACCCGGACTATCCCGAGCGGAAATATGGTCCCCGCGCCCGCATGGACGTGGAAGTCCTCTCCGTCACCCTGATCACGGAAGATCGGGCGACGGTGCGCATCAGGAAGCGCCTGGCCGACGACGATGGCGTGACCCAGGGGCTTTTCACGGTGACGCTCGCTTTCCGCTACGAAACGACCGAGGCCCGCTCTCTCGATGAAGTCTGGACCAATCCCTTCGGCTTCACTGTTTACGAATACGGCATTGCTTCTGACAGGTTGGAGGATCACCAATGAAGCTCGCATTGGGTTTTGCCATCGGCATGTTTGCCGCAGGGTTTGGCGCATCTTCGGCACTGGCGGAAGTCACGCCCAGGGCTGGTAATCTCGACGCCCGGGTTCGCTATGCGCAATGGGTGGACGGTCAGGTGTATCGGGTTCAGACCCAAATGGGCCGGGTGACTTCGGTGGAATTTGGCCCCGATGAACAGATCACGTCCGTGATCGCGGGCGATACGGTCAGCTTCAACTTCGATGCTGTGCCGGGCGGAAGCGCCTTCGTGATGAAGCCGACAGTCAGCGGCGCGGCGACGAACATCAACGTCTATACCAACAAGCGGCAGTATTACTTCGAGGTTTCGGAATCCCCGAGGGCGCAATTCTCTGTCGTCCGGTTCACCTATCCCCGCGGATCGGGCAGCTCCACCCCTGCAAATCGCCAGATCGTTCGCGGGCCGGCCAACCATGATTATGGCGCGAACATCATCAATGCCGCCAGCCCAACGCAGGTGTGGGATGACGGCGCATTCACCTACTTCAAATTCCGCCGCAACGGTGAAATGCCTGCCATCTTCAAGGTCACGACCGGGCAGGAAATCACTGTCAATTCCACGACCATGGCGGACGGAACCGTTCGTGTCACAGGCACCAGCCCGTTTTGGGTGCTTCGCTTGGGGCAGGTGGAAACGACTGTCGGCATGATGAAAGCTGTGAGGTTGGTGAAATGAGCGATCAGGAAAATGATGCCCTGCGTAAGCGCCTCGCTGAACTTCAGGGCGAGAGAGCGGCCGGGCCGGTGCAATCCAAGCCGAAGCCGAGTGCGGGAAAAATGGCTCTCATGCTGGGCGGTGCCGCCGTCCTGGCCGGCGCCGTCTATGTCTATTCGCAGCCCGAGGGCGAGGGCGACCTGCCGATTCGACAGGCCAGCGAATTTCAGACGGAAGGTAGCGGCTTTGGCGACCTGAACCGCCCCCAACGGGCCGAACCAGCGCCGGAAGCTGCACCCGAACCCGAGGCAGAGCCGGTGCAGACTGGCGACAACAGCGAAGTGGTCGATCTGATCCGCAGCCTACAGGAGCAAATCGACGGGCTGAAGAAACAGCCGGCCGAGGCCCCGCAAGTCGATGACGACGCCCTGGCCGCGATGCGCGAAGAACTCGACCAGCTCCGGCAACAGGCCGAGGCGCGCGAGCGCGAGTTGCAGGATGCGATCCAAGGTCGTGATCTGGAAATCGCTGGTCTGAACAACGAAATGGACATGCTGCGCCTTCATGGCGGGCAAAGTCTTGCACCAGGCGGCAACGAGGATCTTCTTGCGCAACGGCGCCAGGCGGCTGACGAGGCTGCCCAGCTTGAACAGCAGCGCCTCACATCCTCGATGATCGCCATAGGCGGTGGCGGCGTCGGCAGCGAGGCAGCGGGTGCGATCGGCGGTATGATGGGTGGCGACCCTGCGGCAGAACAGCAGGCTGCGAAACTTAGCGATGACGCGCAGTTCGTTCGCAATGCCGGTCGGCCTGTGCAGGTGCAGCGCGCGGAAATCATCGTCAACCCGAGCAACACCGTGACGCAGGGGACGATGATTCAGGCTGTCCTCGAAACGGCCATAGATTCCACGCTCGAAGGTCCGATCCGGGGACAGGTGACGACCGATGTTGTCGCCTATGATGGATCGCGCGTCCTGATCCCGCGCGGCTCCAAGCTGATCGGCAGCTATTCCTCTGATCTGGATACGGGGCAAAGCCGTCTTCTGGTCGCATGGGAACGGATCATCATGCCCGACAACCAATCGGTGCAGATCAGCTCCTTCGGTGGCGATGCTTTGGGCCGGTCTGGAACCACCGGCAAGGTCAACAACCATTTCCTCAAGCGGTTTGGAGCTGCGGCGCTGATTTCGACAATCTCGGCCATACCTGCGATTATCGAGGATAACGGCAACGACAGCAGCGGCGTCACGATCTCGACGGGCGGCGGCAGCACCCAGGCTGTTTCCGGGGTGACTGACGCCCTGGGCGGCGCGACGGACGCGGCCATTGGTAAATACATCAACATGCCGCCGACGATCACGGTGCCCCAGGGCACCCGGATCACTGTCATGGTGGATCGCGACCTTGAGATTTTCTAAGCATGAACGACATGAGACACGGCAGCTATCTTGACGAGGCGCTTTCGCGGATTGGGGCTGTTATCGACAGCCCCAAACTGGTTGAAATCGCCATCAATCCTGATGGGCGAATTTGGTGCCTTGAGCATGGCGATGCTTCTATGCAGCCAATGGACCGCGCACCAATGACCCGCATCGAGCTCGACGATCTCGG
>ERZ869909.1633-NODE-1633-length-17578-cov-4.471630_pt1 | contig 17578 bp, 14 predicted proteins | sample MGYA00520892_ERZ869909 | MGnify/ENA primary metagenome ERZ869909 (study PRJEB32215, sample SAMEA104723947) | bioreactor metagenome | biome: bioreactor; feature: anaerobic bioreactor; material: water | place: China | collected 2015-03-12 ...
CGCAGGCGGCAGAGCTGAAAGCCTTGAGCATTATCGACCTCAATAAAAAGACGCCGCTATACTTGCGGCTTGCCGGGGCACTGTCCGGCTGCCTTATCAAACAGCCAAGTTACAGATTGGCAAGGTGGCACAACCCGCCGGGCCGGGACCGTCAGTTGGCTGCGCTGCGCCGTTCGGCGGCCAGATACTCCGCGCTTTGCATCTCCATCAGGCGCGAGGCGGTGCGCTCGAACTCGAAGGCGCCATCGCCTGCAGGATAGAGCCGTTGGGGCGGGGCTTCGGCGCTCATCACCAGCTTGGCGCGCGTATCATAAAGCGCATCAATAAGGGTGACGAAGCGGGCAGCCTCGTCGCGCTTTGCCGGGCTCATGACCGGCACATGGTCGATGAGGAGGGTGTGGAAGGTGTCGGCGAGGGCGAGATAGTCGGCGGCGCCCAGCGGCCTTGTGCACAGCTCAGCGAAGCTGAAACGGGCAACGCCCGCCGCCTCGCGCTTCACCTCCAGCGTGCGGCCCTGAATGGCAAGCGCGCAGCTTTGCGCGCGCGCGCCGAGCGTCAGGCGGTCAAAGGCCGCGTCCATGGCCGCATCGGCCTCTTCATCCAGCGGCGTGTAGTAGACCGGCGCAGCGGTCAGGCGTTCCAGACGGTAATCGCGCCCGCTATCGAGACGCATCACGTCCAGTTTTGCCTCGATCATGGCGATGAAGGGCTCGAAGAGCTGGCGGTTGAGGCCATTCTTGTAGAGTTCTGATGGGTGCCGGTTGGAGGTGGCGATCACGACTACGCCCTTCTCGAACAGGCGCTCGAACAGGCGGCCAAGGATCATCGCATCGGCGACATTGGTCACCTGCAGCTCGTCAAAGCATAAAAGCCGTGTTTCGCGCGCAATCTCGTCAGCCACGGCGATGAGCGGTTCGCCCTTTCTGGTTTCGCGTTCGCGGGCGATGCGGGCGTGCACGTCCTGCATGAAGGCGTGGAAATGCGCGCGGCGCTTGGCCTTGAGGCGCACCGCGTCGTGGAAGAGGTCCATCAGCAGCGATTTGCCCGTGCCCACCCCGCCCCATAGATAAAGGCCTCTGGGCGCAGGCCGGGAGCGCGCGAACAGGCCGGACCTGCCGCCATTCCAGCTTTCAATATCGGTGACGAGTGCATCGAGATGGCGCGCTATGGCCCGCTGCCCGGCATCATCGGCGAGCTTTCCGTGCGCAATGCCTGCTTCGAGTGCTTGCGATGGCCTCACGCCAGACCTTTCAGGGCAAGGGCAATCATGGCGGCTACCGCCAACCCGAAGCTGATGAGAATCGCAATGACGAACAGGGCCGGGCGGCGGATGGTGCGCATGTGTCCCGTCTAGCGCGGCGCGGGCGGGCGTGCCAAGGGCGCGGTGTTGTTCACACTCTCCTGAGCAGTCCGTCCACACCCTTTTCGATCAGGTCCAGCGCGTGCTCGAAAGCCGCGTCATCGCTATAATAGGGATCGGGCACGTCCTTGCCCGCCAGGCCCACCGACCAGTCCATCAGCATGGAGACAGGGCGTTCCTCCAGCCGGCGCACATCGCGCGCCGTGACCAGCCAGCGCTTGTGACCGGCATCCATGCCGATAATGTGGTCAAAGCGCGCGAAATCCTCATCGCTCAGCGCGCGGGCGCGCTGGTCGGCGATGTCATAGCCGCGCCGGGCCGCCGCCTCGACCGCGCGTGGATCGGGTGCCTCGCCCGCATGCCAGTCGCCGGTGCCGGCGGAATCAAACATCATGGATTTGTTGAGCTTTGCAGCCATGATTTCGGCCACGCCCTGTGCCATGGGCGAGCGGCATATATTACCCGTACAGACAAAAAGGACGGAGACGGTCCTGCGGTTCATGGCGACTCTTTAAACCCCTCGAGAGCCTTGCGATGTGATGTGCAGGATAAACCCCGCATGCGGGCGTGCCAGCCAAAGCGGTCCTTTGGGTTAGCGCCTCACTAACCGCCTGCCTTTACCCGCCCTTCGATCAGGGACTGGACGACACCGGGATCGGCGAGCGTCGAGGTATCACCCAGTGACCCCAGCTCATTTTCTGCAATCTTGCGCAAGATGCGCCGCATGATCTTGCCCGAACGCGTCTTGGGCAGGCCGGGCGTGAACTGGATCACGTCCGGGCTGGCGACGGGGCCTATTTCCTTGCGCACCTGGTCTTTCAGCGCCTTTTCCAGCGTTTCGCCAGCCTCAACGCCCTCATTCAGCGTCACATAGCACCACACGCCCTGGCCCTTGATGTCATGCGGATAGCCCACGACAGCAGCCTCCGCGACATCCGGGTGGAGCACGAGCGCGCTTTCGATCTCGGCGGTGCCCAACCGGTGGCCGGAGACATTGAGCACGTCGTCCACCCGGCCCGTGATCCACCAGTAGCCGTCCTCGTCGCGCCGGGCGCCGTCGCCGGTGAAATAATAGCCGGGATAGGTGGAGAAATAGGTGTCGAAGAAGCGCTGGTCATCGCCATAGACGGTGCGCATCTGCCCCGGCCATGAACCCAGCAGCACCAGATTGCCTGTCGCCGCGCCGCTATCGGGCAGGCGCTTGCCGTCATTATCGACAAGGGCGGGCTGGACGCCAAACATGGGAAAGCTGGCCGAGCCGGGTTTGAGGCCATGGGCGCCGGGAAGCGGCGTAATGAGATGCCCGCCAGTTTCGGTCTGCCACCAGGTGTCGACGATGGGGCAATGTCCATTGCCGACCGTCTTGTGATACCAGCGCCAGGCTTCGGGATTGATCGGCTCGCCCACACTGCCCAGAAGGCGCAAGGAGGAGCGGTCATGCTTCGTCACCGGATCATCGCCCAGGCGCATCAGGGCGCGGATGGCGGTGGGCGCGGTGTAGAAGACAGAAACCTTGTGCTTCTCGATCACCTCCCAGAAGCGCGAGGCATCCGGCCAGGTCGGCACGCCCTCGAACATCAGGCTGGTCGCGCCGTTCGCGAGCGGGCCGTAGACGATATAGGAATGGCCCGTCACCCAGCCGATATCGGCTGTGCACCAGAAAATATCGTTTTCCTTGGCATCGAAGGTGAGGGCGTGGGTCATGGTGGCCCACAGAAGATATCCGCCGGTCGTGTGCAGCACGCCCTTGGGCTTTCCGGTGGAGCCTGAGGTGTAGAGGATGAAGAGCGGATCTTCCGCGCCCATGGGCTCAGGCGCGCAATGGGCGTCCACCTGGATGGACAGGTCATGATACCAGTAATCGCGGCCCTCCTCCCAGTGTACGTTCGCGCCCGTATGCTTCACGCACAGCACGCGTTTGACGCCGGGCGCATGTTTCAGGGCCGCGTCCACATTGTCTTTCAAGGGCACTGCCTTGCCGCCGCGCACGCCCTGATCGGCGGTGATGACAAACTCGCTCTGGCAGTCATTGATCCGGCCTGACAGGGCCTCGGCTGAAAAGCCGCCAAACACGACCGAATGCACCGCGCCAATGCGCGTGCAGGCGAGCATGGCAAAGACGGCCTGCGGGATCATCGGCATGTAGAGCGTGACGCGGTCGCCCTTCTTCACGCCCAGCATTTTGAGCACGTTGGCAAATCGGCACACATGGTCGTGCAGCTGGCGGTAGGTTATGGAATGGTGGTGGGCGGGGTGATCGCCCTCCCAGATCAGGGCGGGCTTGTTGGCGCGGGTCTCCAGATGCCGGTCAATGCAGTTGACCGAAACATTGAGAATGCCGTCCTCAAACCAGCGAATGCGGAAATCATCCCTGTTGAACGAGACGTCGGAGATTTTTTCCGGCCGCTTGATCCAGTCGAGCCGGCCCAGCTCCTCGCGCCAGAATGCTTCGGGTTCTTCAACGGAGCGTGCATACCGGGCCTTGTAGCGTTCTGCGCCCATGTCCGAGCCTGAGAAGCTGGAGGCTACCGGGATGATCTCGTCTGTCATGGCTGTGCTGCTCCGCGTTCGGCTCTCATCTGACGGGCGGAGCTTGGCCGAAGGGTGCGGGCTGGCGCAAGCGGGCGGACCATCTGACGGCTTTTATGCGCCTATCCCCTTGCAAGACGGTGCGTGATCGGCTGATCTCCGTCGCGAATGATTTACCCCTCATTTGCGGGAGACATACCGGCATGCAGCTCAACCAGGCCAGCTGGCCCGAAGTCGAAGCCTATCTGAAGAAGTCCAAGGGCATCATCATCCCGATCGGCTCTGTCGAGCAGCATGGCCCCAATGGCCTTCTCGGCACCGATGCGATCTGCCCTGAAGTGATCGCCAAGGAAGCTGGCGATGAGGCGGGTTTTCTGGTGGGGCCGACTTTCTCGGTGGGCTCTGCCCAACATCACCTAGGCTTTACCGGCACGATCACGCTGCGCCCGACGACGATGATCGCCGCGCTCAATGACTGGATCGACAGCCTGCACCGGCACGGCTTCAAGCGCATCTTCTTCCTCAATGGCCATGGCGGGAATATCACCACCATTGATGCCGCGTTCGTGGAAAGCTATGCGGCCTGGTCGCTGGATGGCGAGGCCTGCCCCTACAAGCTCAAACAGACCTCCTGGTGGATGTTTGACGAGGTGGCGCAGGTCTGCAAGGAGCTGTTCCCTGAAGGCGATGGCAGCCATGCGACGGCCTCTGAAGTGGCCGTCACCTATTACGCCTACCCGGAAGCGGTGAAAGATGTGGTGATGACACCCAAAACCGCGCCAGAGGGCCGGTTCACCGACGCGGCAGACTACCGCAAGAACTTCCCCGATGGCCGGATCGGCTCTGATCCCTCACAGGCGACGCCCGAGAAGGGCAAGCGCATCGTGGAAGTGGCGAAGAAGGCGCTGATCCGCGAGGTTGAGGCCTATTTTGCGAGCTGATCTGCGCTAGCGGGCGTTGGTGACAATGTAACGGTGTGCGCCTATATCGGCGCCATGACTAATCCCGCGCCTGCCCCCGAAACGGATATCCAGCCTGCCAGCCCGGCGGGGCCGGGACGTATGGATCCGGCCAAGTCCCAGCGCATCAATACGATGGCGACGGCGCTTTCGGTAAGCGTGGCGCTGATTCTGGTGGGCGCCAAGCTCGCGGGCTGGATAGCCTCCGGGTCGATCGCCCTGCTGGCGAGCTTCTTCGATTCGCTTCTGGACCTTGCGGCCTCTGTGACGGCCTTTCTGGCCGTGCGCTATGCGGCCCGTCCTGCCGACAATGAGCACCGTTTCGGCCATGGCAAGGCGGAGGCCTTCTCCAGTCTTCTGCAGGCGGTGCTGGTGGCGGCGTCTGCCCTCTTCCTCTTCGTGGAAGGCACGCGCCGCCTCATTGATCCGCAGCCCGTCGAGGCGGGCGGCTGGGCGCTGGCGGTGATGGCGCTGTCGCTGGTGCTGACTCTGGGCCTTATCCGCATGCAGACGCTGGTCATCCGGCGCACCGGCTCCATCGCCGTAACAGGCGACCGTGCGCATTATTCTGCCGATGTATTGTCCAACCTGGCCGTGATGGGCGGGATTGCGCTGGCGGTCTTTGCCGGGCTGGAGCGGGCAGACCCGATTCTGGCGCTGTTTGTCGGTGTTCTGCTGGCAAAGTCGGCGTTTGAGCTGGGCCGGGAGTCCGTCAACCAGCTGCTCGACCGGGAATTGCCGGACGCGACCCGCGCGCATATCGAGGCTCTCCTGACAGACGATCCGCGCGTGCTGGGCGTGCATGAGCTGCGTACCCGCGCGGCCGGGCCGCTTATCCACATTCAGGTTCACATGGATCTGGAGCCGTTCCAGACGCTCAAAGAGGCTCATGACGTCGTGGTGGCGGCCGAGCTGCGGGTCCTCAAACACTATCCGGCCGCGGACCTGCTGATCCATTCCGATCCCAAAGGCTATGGCGAGGCGCACGGGCGGGGCTTTTTCGACGCCGACCCGGAGCCCCATGATGGCGGCGCGCGCTGAATACGCGCTTAAACCGCCGCGCGAAGCGCATTAGCGTTTTTTCCGATGTTTATTCTGCACCACTGGCCCCTTGATCCCTGGTCCCGGCAGGCGCGTCTTGCGCTGGCCGAGAAGAAGTGCGCCGTGGAGCTGCGCTTCCAGCGGGTATGGGAACCGGAAGATGCGTTTTTCGATCTCAACCCGGCGGGGCTGACGCCGGTACTCGAAGACCGTAGCGGCGAGACGCCGCTGGTCATCGTGCAGGCCGATGCCATTCTGGCCCATCTGGAAGAGACGCGGCCCGAACCGCCGCTTCTGCCAGCCGACCCGGCGGGGCGCGCCGAGGTACGCCGGCTGGTCACCTGGTTTGACCGAAAGTTCGATGCCGAGGTGAATGCCTATCTGCTGCATGAGAAGCTCGAAAAGCGCATGCAGAATCTGGGTTCTCCCGACGCTTCAATTATCCGGGCGGGGCGTGATTTCCTGCGCGGGCATCTTGATTATATGAGCATGCTGCTGGAGCGCCGCGACGGGCTGGCGGGGCCGCGCTACTCCATGGCCGATCTGGTGGCGGCGGCGCATCTCTCCTGCGTCGATTATCTCGGCGATGTGCCCTGGGACAGCTTCCCGGCGGCAAAAGCCTGGTATGAGCGCATCAAGTGCCGCCCGGCCTTCCGCTCGCTCCTGGATGACCGCTTGCCCGGCCTGCCGCCTGCCCGGTGGTATGCCGATCTGGATTTCTGACACTCTCCACCAGCGCTTGTTGCGTTTCTCCCCCCGTTTACTGGCGGGGTGAGAAGCGAAGCTTCGAACGCCCGAAGGGCCGAGGGGGGGGGATAATCAGAAAAAAACCCCCCCTCCGTCTCGCTGACGCTCGACACCTCCCCCGTGAACGGGGGAGGAAACCAGCAATCGCAGGCTGCACGCCTGTGCCTTCGTCGCCACACCCGTTAACCACAATGCCACAGTTTCCCGTCTGCGCGCTTGGCCCGGCTACCGGGCAGGTGTAACAGGATCGTCTCACCGGCGGCGTTAAGCCGTCCAAAGGAGGTCTCGTCCGACCCATGCGATCTGAAATCTGGAGCGCCCTCACGCGCACGCGGTAGCGCGGCATCTGGAGGGCACCAGGACCACCGGCCGAAAGGCTGCTGTCCTGCGTAACGCTTTCCCCCTGCCGCACAGCCACGCTCCCATTTTCAGACCCTTGGTCCGCGCCCGTCACTGGGCCCGTGCGGGCCAAAGCATTCGAGACGATCATGACCGAACAATTTGATGACGACGCGCATGCACCGCGCGTGCTTTCCAATTCTGCCGTTCTGGCTTTCCTGTGGCGGCAATGGATGCGCCGCCCGTGGTTCTTCGCTGCGCTGGTGGGTTTCACGCTCATTGCCACGGTGATCGACGTGTTCATCCCCGTCGCCGCGGGGAGACTCATTGATTCCATGACAACGGACGGTGATGGCCGCCACTGGGCGGCGTTCGCGCTGTTTCTGGGCCTCGCCATCGCCTTTAACGCCATGCGCCAGATCGCGGTGCGCTTCGAGATACGCTTTTCCAGCGCCAACATGGCCGACATGACGACGGAGTCTTTCGCGCGCGTGCAGCGCTTCGCTCTCGACTGGCACGCCAGCACGTTTGCCGGCTCGGTCGTGCGCAAGATCACGCGCGGCATGTGGGCGTATGACACGATCACGGCGACGCTCTGGTTCGGGCTGATCCCGTCTGTCCTCGTGATGGCGGGGCTGGGGTTTTACATGCTCTTCACCTGGCCGCTGGTCGGGCTCTATGCGCTGAGCGTTACGGCCATTTTCATCGTGGCCTCGGTGGCGATGTCGGCGTTCTATGTGCGCCCGCAGAATATCCGTTCCAACCGGATCGATTCCGAGCTTGGCGGGGCGGTTGCCGACGCCGTATCGGGCATCGCCACGGTGAAGAGCTTTGGCGCAGAAGCGCGTGAGGACCAGCGCTTTCATACGCTGGCCTGGCGCTGGCGGGCGGAAGTGAAGAAGACCTGGCTGCGCTTTGTGAACACCTGGCTGGTGCAGATCATTGCCGTGCTCGCCCTGCAGGCGGGCCTGACGGGGCTGCTCATCAATCTGTGGCAGCGCGGTGAGGCAAGCCCCGGCGCGGTGGTGTTTGCGATCACCGCCTTCATGCTGATGGCGGGCTATATGCGCCGCTTTGGCGAGGAAGTGCAGAACGTCCAGCGTGGTCTCGATGAGATCCAGGACATCGCCGCCTACGCCCTGCAGGAGGCGGGAATCGCTGATGCGCCGGGTGCGCCGGATTTTGTGCCCGGTCCGGGCGCTATCCGCTTTGAGCAGGTGCGCTTCACTTATGCCGGGCAGAACCGCCCGCTCTATGAGGATTTCTCGCTGGAGATTCCGGCCGGCGAGAAGGTGGCGCTAGTCGGTCCGACAGGCTCGGGCAAGTCGACTTTCGTGAAGCTGGTCCAGCGGCTCTACGATGTTGATGAGGGCGCGATCCTCATTGACGGGCAGGATGTGCGCGCCGTGAAGCAGGCAAGCCTGCGCCGTTCCATAGCGCTCGTGCCGCAGGATCCGGCCCTGTTTCACCGCTCGATTGCGGAGAATATCGCCTATGCGCGCCCTGATGCCTCGATGGAGGATATTGTCAGGGCCGCAAAGCGTGCGCGTGCGCATGATTTCATCGCGCGCCTGCCCGCCGGGTATGACACGCTGGTGGGTGAGCGCGGGGTGAAGCTGTCCGGCGGGGAGCGTCAGCGCGTGGCGATTGCCCGCGCGGTGCTGGCCGATGCGCCGATCCTCATCTTCGACGAAGCCACGTCCAGCCTCGACAACGAGACTGAGCGCGAGGTGCAGGAGGCGATGGCCGATGTGATGGCGGGCCGCACGGCTATCGTGATCGCGCACCGCCTGTCCACTATCCGGGACGCAGACCGGATTCTGGTCTTCAATGAAGGCCGGATCGTCGAGCAGGGCACGCATAGCGAGCTGCGCGCGCAAGGCGAGGGCGTCTATGCGCGCCTCGCGGCGCTGGCAGTGGCGGAATAGGGGCGGGTCATGCTGATCAGACCTGAGACAAAACAGGACCAGACGGCCGTTCACCGGCTCACCCATGCCGCCTTCCAGCGCGATGACGAGGCAAGGCTGGTCGATCTGTTGCGTGACAAGCATGGCGATGAGGTGATTTCGCTGGTCGCCGAGATACCGGGCAACGGGCTTGCCGGGCATATCATGCTCTCGCCCGCGCCCATCGTCGACGAGGCTGGCGGGGTGGTCAGGGACGGGCTGGCACTGGCGCCCGTCAGCGTTGACCCGGCCGGCCAGCGCAGCGGGGTCGGGTCCGCGCTCTGCCGCTCGGCGCTCTCTTGTGCGCAGGCGCGCGGCGCGCCTTTCGTGGCGCTGATCGGCCACCCGGCCTATTATCCGCGCTTCGGTTTCGTCCCGGCGGGGCCGCTGGGAATCACGTGCCCCTATGAGGGCGTTCCGGAGGAAGCCTTCATGATCGCACGGCTGGACCGGGCGGCGATGGAAGGGGTGCGCGGGCTGGTGCGCTTCGATAGCGTCTTTGAGGGGTTGTAACGAGAATGACAGAGCGGCCTCGGCATAAATCAGACAGTGATCCTGCAGCGAAGGCATGGCGGCAGCAGAACAGGCGCGCAATTGCCGCCCACAACAGGCGGGTGCAGCAGCAAGGCGTGCTGCTCGTACCTGAGTGGGCCGCCGAAATAGCGAAGCCGTAGGCCCTCAAAGCCAGATCGGTTCCCTTATCACGGGGAAGCTGCTATAGCGCCGCGCTGTATGGGCGCCGGAGGATTTGCGCGCCTGATGTTTTTTGTGTCGCGCTGCCAGATTGTGTCTGAGCGCGCGCCTGCGAGGCCTTTTCATGACGCTGCCTGACACTATCCATCCCGCGCTGCGCGCAGCGCTGGCGCGCAAGGGCTATGAGACCCTTACCGACGTTCAGGGCGCGGTGCTGGCCGAGGATGCTTTCGGGCAGGATCTGCTGGTTTCGGCCCAGACCGGCTCTGGCAAGACGGTGGCCTTTGGCATCGCGATGGCACCTGATCTTCTGGGCGAGGATGAAAAGCTGGCCTTTTCGCAAAGCCCGCTGGCTCTTGTGATCGCGCCGACGCGCGAGCTGGCCCTGCAGGTCCAGCGCGAGCTCACCTGGCTTTATGCTGATGCGGGCGCGCGTATCGCCTCTGCCGTTGGCGGCATGGATCCTCGTGCCGAGCGCCGGGCCATGGAGCGCGGCGCGCACATCATTGTCGGCACGCCGGGCCGTCTGAAGGATCATATCGAGCGGGGCGCGCTGGATCTGTCTGCCATTCGCGCCATCGTGCTCGATGAAGCCGACGAGATGCTCGATTTCGGCTTCCGCGAAGACCTTGAATTCATTCTGGGGTCTGCCCCTGAAGAGCGCCGCACGCTGCTCTTCTCGGCCACGGTGTCGAAAGAGATCGCGCGCATCGCCCAGACCTATCAGTCAGATGCGGTGCGTATCTCCACGATCAGCCATGGCAGCCAGCACGCCGATATCAGCTATGTCGTGCATGCCGTGCCGCCGCGCGACCGGGAAAACGCGGTCATCAACGTGCTGCGCTATCATGGTGCGCCGCGCGCATTGGTATTCTGTGGCACGCGCGAGGGCGTGAACCGCATGGCGGCGCGTCTTGCCAATCGCGGGTTTGCTTCGGTGGCCCTCTCAGGCGAGCTGAGCCAGGCAGAGCGCACCAAGGCGCTGCAATCGCTGCGCGATGGCCGGGCGGCTGTGTGTGTGGCGACGGATGTGGCTGCGCGCGGGATTGATTTGCCGGGCCTGGATCTGGTTATCCATGCCGATCTTCCCAACAATTCAGAGACCCTGCTGCACCGTTCAGGCCGTACGGGCCGCGCGGGCGCGAAGGGTATCAGCGTGCTGGTCACCGGGTTCAATCAGCGCGGCCGGGCGACGAGGCTTTTACGCGATGCGCGCCTCGATGCGGAGTGGTCCGACGCGCCGGACGCGGAGGCCGTGCGGGCAAAAGACCGCGAGCGTCTTGGTGAACATCCCGCCTTTGCTGGCGAGATCGACGAAGACCGGCTCAGTGAAGCGCGCGAGATCATTGAGCGCTTTGGCGCTGAACGCGTCGCGCTGGGCTTTCTGGCCGAGCTGGAACGCCGCCTCCCGGCACCCGAAGAGCTGGGGGTGGATAGCGGCCCGGTCCGGCGTGAGGAGCGAGCTCCGCGCGACCGCAATGAGCCGTTTGAGCGGCGCGAGCGCCGTGAACGCACGCCGCGCGCCGGGTTTGAGGGCAGTGTCTGGTTCGAGGTCGATATGGGCCGGCGTCAACGCGCCGAGCCGCGCTGGCTGGTGCCGATGATCTGCCGTCTGGGCGATGTCACGGGCCGTGATATTGGCGCGATTGATATTGGCGAGGTGGCCACCCGCTTTGAAATCACCGGCGCGCAGGTCGAGCATTTCGAAAAATCACTTCTGGAGCCGCGTGAGCGTGACCAGAACGTGGTGGTCCGGCGCGCGGGCGATACGCCCTTGCAGCCTGCCAATCCGGATGCGCCGCCCGCCCGCCAGCGCCCGCCGCGCGATGACCGTCCGGGCCGCCGGGAGCGCTTTGCCCGCAAGACAGAGCGCGAGGAAGATGCCCTCTATGAGGACAAGCCCCCCGCGCCGAGTGTGAATATCAAGCCGCTGGGTCAGGGCAAAAAGCCGGATGGAGCGCACAAGGGCGGCAAATCCTTCAAGGGCGACAAGCCTTTCCGGAAGGACAAGCCGGCGGGCGGCGAGAAACCGTTCCGCGCTGGCAAGCCCGGCAAGGATGGCAAACCGCAGGCCGGCAAAAAGCCCTATAAGGGCGATGGCCCGTCCGGTGGTGACCAGACCCTGAAGCGCATCAAGCGCAAGCCGCGCAAGGACAGCTAGAGCGCGCTGGCGATGGCGGCGTGAATTTTCAGCGCCTGCACGGTTTCGCGCACATCATGGACCCGCACCATGGCCGCGCCAGCTTGCGCGGCGTGCAGCGCCGCCGCCAGTGACCCGCCAAGGCGCTGGTCTGCGGGCGCATCGCCGTCCAGCGCGGCGATGAAGCGCTTGCGAGACGCGCCAAAGAGGAGCGGGAAGCCATGGCCTGCAAGGCGTGGCAGGGCTGCCATCAGCGCCAGATTATGGGCGAGTGTCTTGCCGAACCCTATGCCGGGATCAAGCCAGATATTTTCACGTGAAACGCCCGCCTGCACTGCGGCTTCGACGCGCGCGAGCAGGAAAGCTTCCACCTCGGCCACGACATCGCCGTAAACGGGGTCAGCCTGCATGGTCTGCGGTGCGCCCTGCATGTGCATGAGGCATACCTTGCAACCCAGCTTCGCGGCCGTTTCCAGCGCGTCATCGGCCTGCAGGGCGTTCACATCATTCCAGAGGCTCGCGCCTGCCTGCACGGCGGCGCGCGCCACGCCCGGCTTCATCGTGTCGATGGAGAGGGGAAAGCCAGTGCCAGCCAGCCCCTCGATCACAGGGATGATGCGCGCCAGTTCATCGGCTTCGCTGACCGGCTCAGCGCCCGGCCTGGTGCTTTCCCCGCCAATATCCAGCCAGTCCGCGCCCGCATCGATCAGGCCCCGTCCATGCGCGATGGCGCGGGCGGCATCAAAATGCTGACCGCCATCGGAGAAGCTGTCGGGCGTCACATTGACAATGCCCATGACGAGCGGGCGGGGGCGCTGTGTCATTGCGAGGTGTCAGTCCTCATCGGGCAGGCGGCGGAAGCTGTAGGGGTAGGGCGCATCAGGGAACTGGTATACGAGCTCGCCTTCCAGCGTATTGCCCCATTCGCGATAGGTGAAGAAGTGGTGATCGCCGCGCAGGCTGGCACGCAGCCGTATCTCATCCCCGGTTTCGGCCGTCACGATGCAATCATTGCTCTCGATGGTGAAGTAATAGCCCGCATGGGCTGGCGACTGGGCCTCCATCAGGCAGTTCTCGGGGTAGCCGATGAGGTCCTCTGCGGTAAGGGACGCAAACGCACCTTCTTCATCCGCCCGGCCTGCAAAAGCTTCGGAATCGCGAAACTCGAAAACGTCAAACCCTGGGGACCACCCTTCCTCGCCTTCGCGAAAAACCCAGAGCCGCTGGCGGCTGACCGGGCCGTCATCTGCGCCCGCGCGCCACTCCACATAGACTACATGCTCGCCAAGTCCGGATGCCTCCACGCGCGCATGCGTGGCGTAGTACAGCTCGAACTCGTAGGCGGGGACATCCGGCTGGGCGTCGTTCTGCCACGCCTCGTACTGCTGGGCATTGGAAAAGCGTCCGGTGAGAAAGCTGGCCCTGTAGGCGGCGGTGCCATAGACCGGCTCAGCCTGCGCTTGCGGCGCGGTTTCCGGCTCGGCAAAGGCGAGGGTGGCCAGCAATAGCGCGATCATGGCAGGTCTCCGGCTTGTCCGGGCCATTCCAGCCTGACCCTGCGCCCGTTGCAAGGGCGCGCCCTGTCCGCCGGCCCTTGTTTGCCCTGACAAATGCTGACGGAATCGCACCAGTCTATGGTATGAGCGGGCGGAAACAGAACGCCGTCAGGAGAGCCTGTTTGACCCAGACCGGACAGGACAGGGGCGAGGACAGCGCCGCACCGCGCTATGTGTGGCTGGCTGAAACGCTGAAAAAACGTATCGCGGCGGGTGATCCGCCGGTCGGCAAGCTGCTGCCGACCGAGCATGCTCTGTGCGAGGCGTATAATGTCTCGCGTCATACCGCGCGTGAGGCCTTGCGCCTGCTGGCCGAGGCCGGGCTGATCGTGCGCCGCCGCGGGGCGGGCACGCTGGTCATCGCTACGGAGAGCAAGGCCGCCTTTTCCCAGCGCCTCGGCAATGTGGACGATCTGATGCAGTATGCGCGCGATGCGCGCCTGACCCCTGATGCCACGGCAATGGTTTCGCTGGAGTCCCATCTGGCGCGCACGTTCGGCATAGCGCCGGGCGGGGAGTATATGCGCGTATCCGGCTTGAGGGCCGTGCCGGGCGAGCCGCCCCTGGCGCTGACCGACATCTATATCCGCGCCGACCTTGCCCCGCCGGTGGAAAAGCTCGTGGAGATGAACGGGCTTATCATCGAGTGGATCGCCAGCGTGCGCGGTGTCTCCACGGCGCGCGTCGATCAGGCCATCCTGGCAGGTGCCATGACCGAGCGTGAGGCCGGGAAGCTCGACTGCGAGGCGGGGACAGCGGCACTGCGTACAAGACGGCGCTATTATGACAAGAGCGGGCGGGTGATTGCGCTGTCCGATACGGTCCATCCGGGCAACCGCTTCGTTTATGAGATGAGTCTGTTGCGCGAGACCGAAGGCTAGGCCAGTCCTTCAATGTCCAGCTCGCCTTCCATCTCCACCGGGCCGGACAGGTGTACATGGCCGTCCGCGTCCCAGCGGACGGGCAGCTCGCCGCCATCGGCGATGATAACTGCCTCACGCCCTGTCAGGCCGCGCCGGTGCGCAGCGACCAGCGCCGCGCAGGCGCCCGTGCCGCAAGCCAGCGTCAGCCCTGCGCCGCGTTCCCAGACCCTCAGCCGTATTATCTGGCGGTCAATCACTTGCGCAAAACCTGCATTCACGCGCTCGGGGAAAAGCGGGTCATGTTCAATGGCCGGGCCGATTTCGGCCAGCGGCAATGCGGCCAGATCATCGACGAAAAAGACCGCGTGCGGATTGCCCATGGACACCGCGCCCGGCCCTTCAAGGCGTCCACCGCCGGGCAGGGCGATGCCGAAATCCAGTTTCACCGTATCCATTTCCCGCGCCAGCGGAATATCGCGCCAGCCGAGGGCGGGCTGGCCGAGATCAACTTCCACCGCGCCATTGTCCAGCTGCCGCGCGCTGAGCACGCCGCCTCTGGCTGCGAATGTCAGCCGGGAGCGGCCGTCGTCCCGGAACAACAGCCAGGCAGCTGCCCGCGTACCGTTACCGCAGGCACCGACCTCGCCGCCATCCGCGTTCCAGACCCGCAAGGTGGCATCTGCCACGCCATGGTCTTCCAGTCCCATGATCTGGTCGAACGGGTGGCGGGCGTGCAGCGCGGCGAGCTGTGCGGGCGATAGCTCCAGAGGCCGCCCGCGCCCGCGCGCGTCGATCACGATAAAGGCGTTTCCCGCCCCGTTCATGGCCCAGGCTCTCATGATACAAGCCGATACGCGTCATCGCAGCGGTGCGCAAGCACCGCGCTTATTTCAGGTTTGTAATGTAGCGGGCTTTGACCTTGGCACCCGGTCAGAGTTCAATGCGGACAGCTTTTCCTATGGGGGATCATAAATCCATGAAGATGTACAAAGCTGCCCTGATGGCTGCTGGCTCGGGCCTTTTGCTGGCCGCCTGTGAACCTGCCAATTCCGGAGACGTCATTGTGAACCAGTCTGCGTCCGCCTCTGATGCCCGCGACGGTCAGCGTGCCAGCCCGGATGCTGAATCGCGCGCGCTGAATGCGGCGATCCAGTCCGGCTCCGAAGAATTGCTGTGGCTGGAAGAGGTGGAAGGCGAGGAAGCCCTTGCCTTTGCCGCGGCGCAGAACGAGCGCTCGCTGGGCCATTTGCAGGCCGATCCACGCTATCAGCAGCTTTATGACCGCGCACTGGAAGTACTCGAGAGCACGGATCGCATTCCGTTTGTCGGGGTGCGCGGCGGCGAGTTGTGGAATTTCTGGCAGGACGCCAACAACACGCACGGCCTGTGGCGCCGCACCACGCTGGAAAGCTATGAGACCGACGCGCCTGAGTGGGATGTCGTGCTTGATCTTGATGCGCTGGCGGACGCCGAAGGGCGCAACTGGGTCTGGCGTGGATCGTCCTGCCTGTCGCCCGATTATAATCGCTGCATACTGACGCTCTCCGATGGCGGTTCTGACGCGGCGGTCCGGCGCGAATGGGACATGGAGACGCCCAGCTTCGTTGAAGGCGGTTTCGAGATCGACGCCACGAAGGGCTCAACTGCGTGGATCGATGAAGACACGCTGCTGATCGCGACCGCGCTTGATCCGGCGGAAACCACCACGTCCGGCTATCCTTTCGTCGTCAAGCGCTGGACGCGCGGCACGCCGATTGAAGAGGCAGAAGTCGTGTTCACGGGCGCGGCCAGCGATGTCGGCGTGTGGCCGGCCCGCTACCAGCAGGCCGACGGCACCTTCTATCTTCTGGCCACGCAGGCAGAGACCTTCTTTGAAAGCGTCTACTGGCTGCTGCCCGACAATGCGCAAGGTGAACCGATCCGGCTCACCCTGCCCCGCCGGGTCAGCCCGCAGGCGCTATTCGGCGACCAGCTTGTCTTCTCCATCGAAGAAGACTGGACGCCCGTGGAAGGCGGCGAGACCTATCCCCAGGGCGCCGTGCTCTCGCTTTCCATGTCTGAGCTGGCCGCAACCGGCGAGCTTCCCGCCATCGAGACCGTGTTTGTGCCGGGCGAGCGCCAGTCGGTTGGCGGGTTTGCCGCGACGGCGAACCATTTGCTGGCCGTGATCGACGAGAATGTCGTCGGGGGATTGTGGGTCTTTACCCGTGATGAAAATGGCTGGCAGCGCCGCCAGATCGAGACACCGGAGAACACCTCCGTCTCCATCACCACGGCCGATGATCAGTCTGACCTCGCCTTCGTCTCGGCGCAGGGCTATCTGACGCCCAACACGCTCTACCGCGTCAGCGCGGATGCGACCTCGCTCTCGCCGGCCAAGTCCATGCCGAGCTGGTTCGACACGACCGGGCTGGTGGTCGAGCAACGCGAGGCGACGAGCGCGGACGGGACGCAAATCCCCTATTTCATCATCCACAACCCGGAACGCTCGGGCGCCGAGCCGGGGCCAACCCTGCTTTATGCCTATGGCGGTTTCCAGGTCAGCCTGAACCCGTCCTATTCGGGCACGATGGGCCGGCTCTGGCTGGAAAATGGCGGCACCTATGTGCTGGCCAATATCCGGGGCGGCGGCGAGTTCGGCCCCGCCTGGCACCAGGCGGGCCTGACCACCAACCGCCAGCGCATCTATGATGATCTGATCGCGGTGGCCGAAGCCCTTGTCGAGGATGGCGTCACCACCACTGGCCAGCTCGGCGTGATGGGCGGCTCAAACGGCGGGCTGCTGACCGGCGTGATGTATACCCAGCGCCCGGATCTGTTTGGCGCCGTCATCAGCCAGGTGCCGCTGCTGGACATGATGCGCTTCCACACCATGCTCGCAGGTGCCAGCTGGCAGGCCGAATACGGCTTCCCGGACGAGAACCCGGAGGAGCGCGACTTCCTGCGCTCGATCTCGCCGCTGCACAATGTGAACCCGGACCGGGACTACCCGCCACTCTTCCTTCTGACCTCGACCAAGGACGACCGGGTGCATCCCGCTCACGCGAGGAAGCTCGCCTATCTTACCGACGCGCTCGGCCTCGACATGCTCTATTACGAGAACATGGCAGGCGGGCACTCGGCGGCGGCAAACCTGCGCGAGACCGCCAACCGGCTGGCGCTGGAATACACCTTCCTGATGCAGAACCTGATGGATGGTGAGGAATAGGCCGCTTCCAGCCTGAGGCCTGAAACGCAAAACCCCGCCGGAGCGATCCGGCGGGGTTTTTTGTGCGATTGCACCTTATGTCCTAGGCCAGCGCCTTTTCCAGTTTTGCGATAAGGTCAGGGAACGACGTTTTGGCGGCATCAGTCAGGAAAGCGATATCGACCCTGTCATAGGCATGAGCGAGGCGCGTGCGCAGG
>ERZ869909.1634-NODE-1634-length-17574-cov-13.632108_pt1 | contig 17574 bp, 19 predicted proteins | sample MGYA00520892_ERZ869909 | MGnify/ENA primary metagenome ERZ869909 (study PRJEB32215, sample SAMEA104723947) | bioreactor metagenome | biome: bioreactor; feature: anaerobic bioreactor; material: water | place: China | collected 2015-03-12 ...
GCTCATTTGACGAGCAAACCCAACCGGGTGGGGAAATTTGAATTACCACACTGGGGAAAATTCGCTTGCCCTTGACAGATCACGAGGCAGTCGCTCTTGACCAGCGCGACTGCTACGCAGTGGCCAAGATGTGTGGCGAGCTGATGGACCGGAGGGAGGCGTGGGAAGCCTGCTCGCCCGTTATGAGGCGGACGGCACACCCGGAGAACAGGCACTTCAGGCCGCTGCGTAACTGTCCGCCGCAGCGGCCGCGAGGCGGGAACGCGGCTTCGGGCTACGCCCTGCGCAGCGTTCCCGCCTCGCATAACCGAGCGGACAATTCATTTGCTACAACACCGGACAGTTCTATTTGTTGCCAACAGGTGGTGTCAGAGCACCTTCACGGCAACACGCCTTCACGGCCGATTTCGCTCTGGCCTTTTTCACGTCTGCCGGTGCACCAGCACCGGCGCGGTTTCGGCATGTGGTGCGAATACGAATCTCGTGTGCATCCACCAGCTTCGATCCGTCCGGAAGTACGACGTTGGAGGCTTTCGCCCTTTTTCCCCTGTGTTGGCGCGGGTGAGGGCCGCTGCGAAGGATGCCGCTGCGCCCGGACTGCTTGGCAAAGTATGCGGCGGCCTTTTTAGGGTGTCGCGCTCCCTCCGCGGTCATGAGCCGCAACTCCGCCTTCAGCCGCCGGATCTTGTCCGTCTGGCTGTCGTGCTTGGTGCGCTGCTCCGCCAGAACGCCGTAATGCTTGATCCAGGTCCCTTCTGCTGGATTCCGGGCCTGTGCGCACTCTGCTCCCGCACCCCCGCCGCGGCTGCCTCAGCCACAGCGCCATCAACCCCACCCGCCCGTGCACGCCGAACTTGGCGTACAGCTTGGTCGCGTGCTGGTGCACCGTGCGGTGGCCGATGCCCAACCGTCGCGCGATGTCCTTTTCGCAGGCATCGCTCAAGAGCTGCGCCAGCACGTCGCGTTCGCGCGCGCTTAGCGGCGCCTGCGCGCCGAGCAGGCCGCGCGCCAGCAGCAGCTCGCGCTGGAACGCGGTGCTGCCGAGCAGGAAGAACCCCAGCAGATTCCGCTCGTGCTCGCCGAAAGGCCGCTCGCCGTGCCGGCGGTCGAGCACCAGATGCGTCTCGCAGTCCGGCGTGACGGTGAAGGCGCCATTGAGCCGGTCGTCGATGCGCTCGTCCGCCAGCGCCTCGCGCACGATCCAGCTACGCCGCCACACCGTGTCGTCCAACAGTTCGTGCCGCAATTGGCAGCGTGTGCGGCCGGCGTCGCGGACGATGGCGCCGGCGTAGGGCTCGACCTCCCCCGCCTCCAGGGCGCCGGCCAGTGCGCGCGCCATCTTCTGGCGCTCGTCGCGGCAGTGCAGGTGTTCCGCCGCGCGGATGCGCCAGCCGGACATCGCGTCCCCGGCCGCCGCGCCCTCGCGGCCGGCCGCCACCCAGGTGGCGTTGCTGGCTCCGATGTGGCTCGCCAGCCGCGCCAGGCAATGGCGCAGCGCCGCGTCGCACTGCGCCGCCGGCGCCTCGGCGAGCTCCCGCCACAAGGCGGCCAGCAGGCGCATGTCCGCGTCCCTGAGTATGCCCATCGGTTTCATGGAGCCTCCCTTTCACCCGGTGCGCATCGGAGGTGGCGCATCCGCTAACTAGCGGATGGTGTCACAACATCATATGGCGACACAATCCGGGACGGCCGGACGACGCGGGAGAGGACCCGGCAACCAAGGATTATGAAATGAAAAAGGGGGGGCGATGAAATACAACGAACTGAAGTACCTGACCGCGCACAATGCCTACGCCGCGCCCAAGTACGGATACCAGTTGATCGACCCGCTGCTCACCAACCAGAAGAAGAGCGTAACTGACCAACTCAACTGCGGCGTTCGTGGCTTGATGCTCGATATTTACTGGGACGGCAGTGAGAAGGTGGTCTGTGCGCATGGCAGCAGTACGATTATTGCCCATGTCGATCTGGCGGTAATTCTTGATGAAATCAGTGACTTTCTGCGTTGTAACGGGCGGGAGATCGTCACGATCTTCTTCGAGGATTACCTGTCGGACCACTACCGGAAACTGGCGGACGCCTTGCAGACCACGGGATACTGGTTCGATTTTTCGGCCTATGACGTCCCCAGGAATGGCTGGCCCGAAGTCGAAACGATGCTGGCGAACGGACACCGGATCGTCGCCTTTCTCGAGAAAACCACCGACCGGGAGAGCATGAATCTCCCCTATCTGTACGACTACGCGGTCGAAACCGTCTACGGCGAGGCCAGCCTTGACCACAATTCCTGGGTGAAGAAGAGAGACGAATCCTCCATCTTGTCGGGAGGAAGTGGCAAGTTGCGCAGGGAAGACACCCTGGCCATCGTCAATCACTTCAAGACGGTTCCCGCCTGGAGCACCAGTGACTATGAAGGCAACATCAGCAGCGAAAAGAACCTGATCGGCCACATCGATGATTTCTACGATGAGCACGGCAGAACGCCCAACACCATTGCGACCGATTTCATCGGTTCAGGCTTTCAACGACAGGCGCTGGAACATTTGAATCGCATCAAGCCCGATTTCGTCGACACGAAGCATTCCGGCTGGCTCGTCGGAAACAGCGTGGACTGGGACAGCCAAGCGTCTTTCCGGATTCCCGACGGACGCAAGCTGGTCGGCGTAAGAGTCTATAACGAGCGTGGATACGGCCTGATAGACATCGCATTCTGCCATGCTCCCGCCGATGCCCTGGACGATACGCACGAGAGAGAATGTGGCACACCCATTTTCGGCTTATTCGACAAGGGGCAAGAGTACGCAGCTTATGCTCCCCCAGGAATGGCGATCGATGGCCTGACGGTCGCCAAGTACGAACGCTACGGGCTGGTCAACCTGAAGATTCATTTCGGGTCGAAAGGCAGTGGCTGGCTTACGAAAAACGAAGGCAGCGACGCCGAAATGATCAGAGAAGGGCCGAGAGCGGGCACTGCGATACGAAAAATCGCCGTCCGCTCGGAAGGCGGGCACGGCCTGGTGGACCTGAAGTATTACTGGAAGTAGAGCCGTGTCGTCGCGCAAACCCGGCGCCGGGAGACGGCGCCGCCACCTTCCGCGCCTGGCCGGCGCAACGCTTCTCATCGCCCTGGCCGCGCCGCCGGCGGGGGCGACCAGTGACTGCGACGGCGATTCCGGTACCGCCAGCGGCGGCTTCGTTTGTGGCATGGCGAACAGTGCCACCGGAACGGCGTCTACAGCCGTAGGGGTAGGGAATACAGCCTCCGGCCACCAGTCAACCGCTGTAGGGTTTGGCAACCACGCCTCGGGTGATAGCGCTACCGCCGTGGGGGCGCATAGCAGAGCTGAAGGTTTTTGGAGCACGGCAATAGGACTCCAGAGTGAAGTCCAAGGGGGTGTCAGCAGCGCGGTGGCGCTTGGCGCCGGCTCGGTGGCCACGCAAGACTACACCGTCTCGGTCGGCAGCGCCGACGTCAAGAGGCGCATCGTCAACGTCGCTGCCGGCACGGACGCCACCGACGCGGTGAACAAGAGCCAGCTCGACGCCGTGGCCAACACCGCCAACAACGCCCTCTCGGTCGCCGGCGCGGCCCAATCCACCGCCAACAACGCCTTGAGCGCCGCCGCCACCGCCGACGGCAAGGCCGTTGCGGCACAGGGCACCGCCGACACCGCTCGCAATGAGGCCGCCATCGCACAGGGCACCGCCAATGCCGCCCTCTCGGCCGCTGGTACGGCCCAGGCCACCGCCGACACCGCCCGCAGCGAGGCCGCCGCCGCACAGGGCACCGCCAATACCGCCCTCTCGGTCGCCGGTACGGCCCAGGCTACCGCCGACACCGCCCGCAGCGAGGCCGCCGTCGCCCAAGGCACCGCCGACAATGCCTTGAGTGCCGCCGCCACCGCCGATGGCAAGGCCGTTGCGGCACAGGGCACTGCCAACACCGCCCTCTCGGCCGCCGGTACGGCCCAGGCCACCGCCGACACCGCCCGTAGCGAGGCCGCCGTCGCCCATTCGGTGGCGACCGGTGCCTATTCGGTGGCGACCGGTGCCCAGAACACGGCGGATACGGCGCTCGCCGCCTTGCAGAGCACGCTCAACCAGATGCTCGAGGCTGGCCTGTGCACCATCTCCGGCGCCAGCGTCGCCTGCGGCACCAACCTGCAACTCGCCGGCGGTGCCGTAGCCGCCGGGGCGGAGGACGGCATCGCCATCGGCCAGGGTGCCGAGGTGCAGTCCTCGGGCGGCATCGCCATGGGCCGGGACGCCACGGCGGTGCAGTCGAATTCGGTGGCGATTGGCGCCGGCGCCCATGCGCACTCGTCGGTGGCGGTGGGCACCGGCGCCCTGGCCATCGGCACCAACACCACCGCCGTCGGCGACAACACCGTCGCCTCCGGCGAACATGCCGTGGCGATCGGCAACGAGGCCCGGGCCGTGCACGACAACGCAGTCGCGATCGGCAACGGTTCGGTCACTGCCGCGCCGGACTCAATGAGCGTGGGCGCGCCGGGCGCGGAGCGGCGCATCACCCACGTGGCGCCGGGCGTGCTGGCGACCGATGCGGCCAACGTGGAGCAACTCGGCCAGGTCGCCGCCCGCATCGACCAGCGGGTCGGAGAAGTGCGGCGCATCGCGGCGCGCGGCGTGGCCTCGGCGATGGCGACGGCGCCGCAGCTGGCGTTGGCTCCCGGCGAGAGCGGCATTGGTGTCGGCATGGGGCACTACGACGGACAGTCGGCGATCGGCGTGACGGTCGGCCACACCACCCGCTCCGGTGCGCAATTGAACCTGGGCGTGGGCTACGCGGGCGCCGGCCGGCCGGCGCTGCGCGCCGGACTCGGCTGGAAGTGGTAGCCGCGGAGCGGCCATCGGCACGGCGCTGCGGCCACCGCCGCGCCGTGCGCGGACAAAGGTGTTGTTTGTCGAGAGCCACCCGGCCGACGCGCGCCTCGGTTACGTTACCTGACGCCCGGCGGGCAAGGCGTGGCGCGCGGCGGTGAAAGCGGGGCGGGGGACGGTGGGCGAATAGGGTGTGGGGTGCGACCGACGTCGTGCCGGGAGGGGCTGTCGGCACAGGGGTGGAAAGGATTCAGCCGCAGGCGAGAAGCGCATCCGCCAGCGCTACGGGGCGTTCGAACGCGCGCTAGCGGGGGGCATTTCGGCCGCGGAAAGACTGCCATAACCCCAGGTCGCGGCGAGGAAAGGGGGGTGGTTGGCGTCGGCCGAGCGGCCGTCTTCGTCGCGGTCGCCGACGTACACCGCGCTGGCGGTGTCGATTCGGCAGTCAGCGAGCAGGCGGGCGATCATCGCGGCCTTGTCGGGCAGGCGGGGCTCGAAGAGGTCGAGCGCGTATACGGCATCGAGACAATTTTTTTCCGAGGTGGCGAAGAATCAGGTGGGCGGGGTGCAGCCGTTTGTTGGTCGCGATGGACATCGACAGCCCGCTACCCTTGAGGCGTGCGAGCATTGCGGGGATCCCATCGAAGTCGGACGCCAGCGTCGTTTCGGAGGGGGGGCGCGGTGAGGAGACCGCTCCGGAATCTGCGCATCGGGATGCCCTGTGGTGGGCACCGCAGTCCGCGCTCTGGGCCCGTTCGCGCAGCGCTCGGGACTTGGTCCAGAAGTTGGACCGCTTGCTTGCCCCTCAGCCGAGTGGCGCGTCGTCGCAGGCGTGCGGCGTGCGCGTGGTCGTGCCGGGCGATCGTAGATTGGCCCGGGAGCGGTTTTCTGTCTACTGGGATCAGTTCCCGCGACTGCTTGGCGCAGACGTTTCCCTGATGAACGGCAACCTGGAACTGCTGCTGGTGCCGGAGCGGCTGGTCTGTGCGATGTTCCACTTTCATCTCGCCCACCAAGCAATTGCGATTCCCGTCGGCTTCGTGTCCTCGCATCCGGATCACCTTCGCGCGGCGGGTGCGCTGGTGTCGGGGCGGGTCCGCGTCAAGCCGGGCGCGATCTTGGCCGCGAGGGAGGAGGGCGGCGCGGAGGCAGTCCAAGACCTGGCGGCGCTGATCGAACGGCTATCCAGTCTGGCCATGGCGGCGACCCCGACCAAGGATGGCCGGCCGCGGCTGACCTTGAAGAAATCCATATGAGCTTGGTCTAGCGCTGCGATGTCCCTCGAAGACTTGCCCGCTCTTTCGCAGTCTTGGGTCTGCACGTCCCAAGGCGAAGTGGCAGGATCGCGCCCCAACAAGAAGCCGATTTCGAATTTCGTACTCGAGTATGTGGAATCAGAGACCCAGAAGCGGCTCGCGCTGAGCGAAGGGGAGGTGGTTCCGCTCGGCTTCGATGACCTTGTAGCCCTGCAGGGAAGGCTGCGCGATCCGATAAGTTATCCCCTCAAGGTCCGGGGCGCGCGCGTGGAGTCCAGCGATTTCGACCACATCGATTGTAGCCAACGGCTAACCGTCTCGGCGGATCTTCAAAGCAACCATGGGTCCACGGTGTTGGCACTGGTCAACGGAGGGTGGTTGCCCTCGGGGTTGGCGCTTGACGACGAGATATTGCTGTTGCCAGATCGTTGCACAGTGGCGGCGATTCGAAGTCGCTTTGTGGGTGGGGCTCGTAAGGACGGGCTGAAGGACGACTTCCTGGAATTTGCGCGAGGCAAGCGCCTGCGGATCAATCCGATGTTGTATGCGATGGAGGGGAAGTCAGGGCGTCTCAATCCGACTGAGTCCGAACTCTCGGAACTGTTTGATCGTGCCGCAGAGAAGATTCTGGAGGCGCTGCCCAACGCTGTCGTGTTTCCGGAGAAGGTTCACGTTATGCGGGGGGCGATGGGGCTGCTTAACGACATGGCGGATGGATTCGCTGCGCGGCAGCGCTTTCTCGTCAAGGCGGCGCCGCTGATTGCCACGCCGGTGCGCCACGCAAATCTTCAAAGGGTTTGGCTCCAACTGATGGACCTGCGTGAGCGTTACGGCGTGCCGAAGGCGTCAATGCTCGTATGCGCACTATTGAGCGCGAGTGCCGCTCGCCCCGCAATGAATCCGGCTCAGGCCTTGTTGAAGCCAAGGCGTAACTACACGGATAAGAACGCATTCAACGCGCTTGCTGATCTTCGGGCCCTCGACCTGTTGATCGCGGCCGGAGCTGACTCTCCAGAACAGAGGGTGGCACTGCTGACCGAGGATCGCGCGCTTGCATTGTACTGGACCGGTTTGCAGATCAACAGCCTTCGACGGGATGGTTCGAATATCCACTATGCGATCAATCCGCACCGGGCTCTGTTCGGGCGCTTGAGCGAGCAGGAGCAGTCCAATCTGTGGCGGCTCACCCATGGCCTTTAGGATCGTAGCCGTCAAGGCAGGGGAGGCGCCGAGTCGCATCAGTCGAGGCCTCGTGTCCGATCGCCGTCGATTTGGCACACTTGGCGCTCGATTGATGACGAGTACGCTGTGTGTCCGAAGTGATGCTCCGCTGCCCTATGTTCCCTCGGTCAATTTCAGGTAGGGGTTGTTGGCGGGTAGCTGTTCGAAGATCTCCCCCGGTGAATTGAGCAGATAGCCGTGCAGCCGCCGCGACTTGCGCGGCCCCGTCACCTCGCAGGTCCAGATGTTCAGACCGTTGGGCTGTTTGCGGTGTAGCTGCAGGCGTTCGAAGCGCTTCTGCACCCATTGCCAGTCGGCGAGTTGGGCTTCCTTGGCCTGTTTCGCCGCCATGGGGTGCTCCTGCGCGTAGCGCTGGAACACGCCGGGGCTGACCAGGTAGGCGGTGTCGGCCACGGTGTGCACCAGGGCCTTGGCGTCGTTGATCAAGAGCTTGCGGGTCTGGATGCCGTTCCGCAGCCAGGCGATGAAATGCTCGCCGGAGGGCTCGATCGTGGATGGGGTCATCACTTCCGAGGCGGTCGACGGCGCGTCGGCCGGTGCGGTCACTGCTGCTGGCGGTGGCGGGGCGGGCGGTTCGGTACCGGCCGAGGTGTCGGGTGCGGGGGGCGCGGGCGATGCGGGCGGCTCACCGAGCATTTCCAGCAGGCCGGAAAACGGATCCGCTGGAACGATATCGGGAGCGACGGTCACGGGAGCGGCATCGACTGCGGCGGCCTCAGCGGTCACGGTGGCCGGCGCCGCGGGCGATGGGCCGGCCTCGGGCGATGCCTCGCCTTGTTCGATGCGCACCGTTCCCGCAAACGGCGCCGGCCGCTCGCCGGCATCCCAGATCAGTGCCGGCGACAGTTTGAGAAACGTGAAGCTGTGCGACCACCCAGCGTCGCTTGTGACGGTGGCCTTCCAGATGGCCTTGCCGTCCGCGGTCGGCTGCGCGATGCCGTGATCCTGCAGCACGTTGAACACCGCCGTGTTGTTCGACGGGATGCCGTCGATGCCCTGCGACAGCAGGTGGGCGCGCAGCTTGTCGGAGACGGTCTTGCTGACCAGCCACAAGGCATCCTGGGTGAGCCAGCCGTCCGACGCCTGGAGCTGGTTCAACTTGAACTCCTCGCGCAGGAGGAAGCGCAGGCCGTCGAGGAGCTTGCGCTGCAGTGCATGCTTCGGGGCGGTCATCGCCTTCGCAGGGTCGCCGCCGAGTTCATGGGCGACCGATGCCTGGTCGGCCTGTACGACCAGTTCGCCGAGTGTGCCGGCGTGTTCGTACTGGCCGGCCAGCACGTACAGCAGCGCGGACCACAGATCGGGATAGAGGCTGAGCCAATCGAAGATGTTCGGGTCGAGCACCCGGGCGTAGAGCAGCCCGGTCGCGGCGCCATGCAACCGGTACTCCCGCTCCTTGAGGTAGCGGAAGCGGTACGGCCGCTGCAACGGGCCGTGCCAGGGGTGCCAGGTCGTGCCGTCTGCGTACTCCACATGCAGATCCACGGCAATCTTGCCGATGTCGTGCAGAAGAGCCGCGTAGGCGGTGCCTGCGGTCCAGGCTTCCGCCTGGGCGGCCTGGGCCTCCGGTGTCGTGCCGGCAGGCAGCAGGTGGGACTGCCGCAGCTTGAGCGCGTAGGCGACGATCTCCAGGCCGTGATCCAGCATGCCGCCCGGATAGGCGTGGTGATGCGCTTCCGAGGCGGGGAACTGCTGGACCAGTTCGGCGTAGCGTTCCAGCGGAGCGAGGTAGAGCGTGGCGAACTGTCGCCGGGAGAGCGAGGTGCGCTGCCAGATGTGCTCCAGCAGTTTCTGGCGCCGCGGCGTGGCCAGCAGTGCCGCCGCCGACTGCGGCCGCGTCAGCCCTTTGGACGCATCGGCAGGGCCGGATGGCGATGTGCCAGCCGATGGCGGCGCCTTCTGGCGCCGGAACAGCGTGAGCATGATGACGATCCCTGAGGTCATGGCAGGGAGGCGGGCCTTTTGGCCTTTTGGCCTTTTCGGGTAGGGCCTTTCCCCTTGCTCCCCTTCCATTGCCCCTTCCCAGCCTTTCCACCCCTACCGGAACCGTTTGGGTATATGACAGCCACGCTCGTCCAACTACAGCCAATGCGGTGTTGGCCCTTTCCGGATTGAGGGCGGAAGGCTGGCTGTGCCGCGCCTACGATGAGATCTTTCTCACTGCAGGCCCGACATCATGCTCGACGCGCTGAAACAGGATATGTCCGGACGTGCGCCGGTTGACGTGGTAAGGAATTATCCTTACATTGAAGGTGTCGCTACTGAGAGCAGGAGCTTGGCCATGTCCAGCATCCACGAACTCGCCACACTTACGTCAAAGGGACAGATCACCCTACCCAAGTCGATCCGGCAGGCGCTGGGCGTCGATACCGGCGGCAAGGTGGCATTCGAGCTGCGCGGCGGCGAAGTCGTCGTCACGCGCGCCGAGTTCGAACACGAAGATCCGGCGATCGGTGCATTCCTGGGGCTGCTGGAAGCCGACATCCGCGCCGGAAGGCACCTGCAGTCCTTGCCGGACGATCTCGCCCGCGCGATGTTGGCGAATGCCGGCCACGCCGTGAACCTCGATGAAGAGATCGATGGGGAAGTGGCGCTCTGATGGAGTGTCACGGCTGGACGCTGCTGTTCCACGAGGGTGTGGTCGAGCAGTTGCGCAAACTGCACGCGGCGGCGCAGCGGGCGGAGCGGAATGACCCACGGGGGTTCGCAGGCAACGCCAACGTCAAGTTGTTCCGCGCGCTGAGCCAGTTGATCATGGACGGTGTGCCGAGCGATCCGGCACGCGACGAGTTCCGTCAGGGCAACACCCTGGGACCTGCGTACCGGCATTGGCGACGTGCGAAGATCGGACGGCGGTTCCGCCTGTTCTTCCGCTATGACTCCAAGGCGAAGGTGATCGTCTACGCCTGGGTCAACGACGAGCAGACCCTGCGGTCGGCGGGCAGCAAGTCCGATCCGTATGCGGTCTTCGAGAAGATGCTGGGGCGGGGCAATCCGCCCGACGATTGGAACGCGTTGATGGCAGCCAGCCAGCAGGATTGGAGCAAAACGGAATAACTGGATCACGCATGTAGCAGGTGAGGCCCATGACCACGAAAACCCGTCCAGGTAATGCAGAGCGCCTCGGCCGCTGGCTGGGCGGGTTGTGGCGTGGGTTCATGCGTCAAGAACGAGGTGTGTCCGGTTGGCTGATTGCGCGAGGCATGCCAGCAGGTAGCGCCACGGCGCTGCTGTGGATCGTCAAGCTGGCCGTGCTTGGAGCACTGCTGTACGCCGCGTTCTGGATCGCGCTGCTGCTGGTGTTTGTCGTAGCTGCCGCTTGGACGGCTGGGCAAACCTCCACAGATCGCGAGGACGAGCATTCGTTCACGACGCTGGAGACACTCAGGAAGAAACCTGGGTATGACCCGAACCTCTACAACGACACATCGCACGAGATGTACGAGGAGGATTAAGGCCCAGGGCCTCCCTACTTCAGTTTGCTCGAGACTGCTCCAGCGCCTTTTCCGCCGGCGTTGCTTGCTCCTTTGGTGACTTCCGAGAAGCTGTTTGCGATGGTTCCTGCGCGGATTCCAGCCCATGTAAGGGCACCAATCCAGAACCCAGGCAGCACAATGAACATCGCAGCCATCACGAAGTTGAGCAGCATGTCCCCAAAGGCGTTGTTGAGCCCGATCAGCGGATCGAAGTTGGCGTGCGGCCGGTTCCAGCCGAAGCCCGAGCCATAGAGCGCGTCGAGGATCGTCGAGTCGATCCAGCGCGCGAGTTGGAACCAGAAGTCCACGAAGAACAGCGCAAACTGCACCACGCTCACGGTGACCACCGTCTTGAGGTCGTAGGTGCCGATCAGCAGCACCAGTGGGATGCAGATCACCACCGCCATCTTGAGCAGGGCCAGCACCATGGGCAGGGCCTGGCGAACCACGTCCATCGCCGGGAAATAGCCCAGGGACCCCATGGTCAGGCCGACGTCGCCGGCGGCGCGAGTGACGACGTTTGACAGGGTCATGTCGACCTGCCCGCCGTAGTCCGAATAGATTGCGCCCCGGTTGAGCTTCTGCTGGCGCGGCGATGCGATCGCGCGGATCACGGAGTCGCCCACCTCGGCTTGGCTCAGGAAGCCAGCCCAGCCCGCCAGTCGCGTCAGCAGGCCGGGATCGACCTGGGCGAGCAGCCGCGCGCGCAGCCCCTGGCCGCCATCAGACCACCATTGCAGGCAGGTCGGATAGCCACCTCCGCTGGGCACCTGCGCCAGCCCGGCATCGCGGGTGGCGTCGTATGGCCAGGCATCGCGCGGCGTCCTGGAGCGGTAGCTGTCGTAGAAACCCGGGGTGCCGACGAAGTAGTTCGAGCCGATCCAGGTCACGTCGTGCATCTGCTCCTCGCTCAGGTTGGGCCGGGTCATGAACAGCCTGGCACGCGCCGGCCCGTAGCAATCGCGGGTGAAATCACTCACCTCCTGGGCCAGCACCGGGTCGTCGATACGGGTGGCGTCGATGTCCATGCGGATCTGCCGCAGGTCCGTGCCGCACGGGATCGCCGCCACCGAGGCGCCGGTGATCGCGCGCGAGAGCGCGTGCATCGCGAACCACCACACCGGTACCTTGGCCGACTGGTTGTTGATCGTGCTGAAGGACTGAGACCAGCCCGTGTCGGTCGGCTCGGGCACATTCACCTGGCACTGCGCCGAGCGCGAGCGGTCGTAGCGGATCGTGTTGAAATCGACGTCGATGAACGGAATGCCGGCGAACATGATGACCACGATGGCGACGAACACGCGGTTCTCGATGCGGGCCGACGACAGGACGCCCTTGTTGCCTTCGTCCGCGCCTTCCGCGCGGGCCCTCAGCCACTCCTGGATCACGATGGCGAGGAACGGGATGGCGAACACGCCGCTGGCGACCAGCACCGCCCAGATACCGTTGTGGACGATCCACGAGACCAGCGTCAGGTAGTACTCAAGGTAATCGGTCGTGATGAGCGTCATGACAAACCCCGGGTCACCCCACCTGCGTGAGCAGGCTCGCTTCCAGCGCGAACACGGCGACAATGGCCGCGATCTCCACGCGCAGCAGCCGCTGGGCGGCGGCTCTTTCGGGTTCCCGTGCGCGCAGGCGCCGGCGCATCCACAGCCAGCACCACACGGTGCCGGCATAGAGCAGCAGCCGCCAGGCCAGGGAGGCTCCGGTGTGTGCGTCCATCCAGCGCTGCCAGCCCTCGATGCCGCCGGCGATCTGGATGCCGACCACATTGACGGCAACGGCCGCGATCAGCAGCAGCGCCGTCCACAGCAGCGTCAGGCCCACGCGCCGGTTGAACAGCCAGCGCAGGCGCCACCATCCCGCGCTCAAGGGTTGCTCCCGCCGGACGGCGGCCGCTGCAGCTCGTCGAGCCGGTTGCGCACCGGGTCGCCTTCATAGACGCCACGCGAACCGGCGGCGCGCGTGCCGTGGCGCTGGATGATCGACATCGGCGAGTTGTTCGCCAGCTCGCGGCGCAGTTCCAGCTCCGTCTTGAGGTTGTGGATCTCGCGGTCGAGGATGTCGCTCTCGTGGGTGACCGCCTTCTGGGCCAGTTCGTTGGCGGCCACGTTGGGCTCCTTGCGGCCGGTGAGCAGCGTGCGCTGCAGCAGCAGGGCCTTCTCCAGCACGCTGGCGAGCGCCACCTCCGAGGCCAGGCGCCGCGCCAGGAGGTCCTGGTCGGGCTCGTCGCGCAGCGCCTCGATCACGCCGCGCGTGATCGGCAGCGACGCGCTGCCGGCGGCCTGCAGGTTGTCGAAGCCGGTGGGGCGGCTGCCGGCCACCAGCTCCTGCAGGACCTCCAGCTTGCTCTCGTACTCCTCCTGGATCAGCGGGGTCAGGCCCACGCCCGGCGTGGTCACGGTCTTGGTGCAGGCATCGCAGGTGCGCTGCTCCTGTTCACCCAGCACGCGCACCGCCCAGGCCGCAGCGGCATCGGGCGAGCTCCAGGTCTGGCAGGCCAGGTTGCCACTGCAACTGGACGGCGCGATCGAGCTGGTGTCGGTGACGCTGCGGCCGTTGATCAGGTTGTACCCGGCTCGGGTGACGTCGCCGACCACGCGCACCGGGGGCTGGCCGGCGCCGCCGGCATTGTCGCCGCCCACCCAGGGCACGCCGTTGTTGCCTCGGTTCGCCTCGGCCTCGTCGATCGCCGACACGGCGTCGGTGCTGGCGACGGACTGCTTCAGCGCCATGCCTTCGGCGAGCTGGTCCCAGCCGAGCTGGCCGCCGGCCATGTCGGCCATGCGGTTGGCGATGGCGCGGCAGGTCAGCTTGCTGCGGTCGAAATCGAGCCGTGCCTGCAGCACGCCGTTGGTCAGCAGGTTGTAGAGCCCCGGATCGGCACGCTGGATGATCAGCGCCGGCAGCGACGCCACGGCCGCGGTGGCGTTCTGGATCACCGAGGACATGATGGCCTGGAAGCCGTTGGTGATGCCGTTCAACTGGTTCTGCAGCGTGGTCGTGATGCTCATGTCGCCGCAGATCAGGTTGCTGTTCCAGCCCACGCCGACGCCGATTGAGTGCATGTTAGCCGCACCGCCCATCGACACCGCACGGCCACCGCCGATGCTGTAGAGCACGTCGTCGCCGATGACGCTGCCCTGGTGCTGCACGCCGCTGCGGGTCTGTGCCCAGGCGACGCCAGCCGCCGCGATCGTTGCCGCGCAGACGAGCGCGACGGCCAGGATGTGGGGCCTGGCCTGCTGGGCGAGGCGGGGTAGGGGGGCTTTCATTGGAGACACCTCACATGAAATCCACACTGCCGAGGAAGACCTGCCCCCGGCGCCGGCAGCAGCTATAGGGCCGCCACAGCGCCCAGGCGTAGTCGCCTTGCCGGGCCTGCGCGCGCGTGTTTCCGTGCGGGAACACCGCACAGGTGTTCGAGAGGGTCGGCGTCAGCTCCTGCCACTTGCCCGTCGAGGGATCGGTTTCCATCAGCGCGCCAGCCGGCCAGTAACCGGTCCGCGGGCTGGCGAGCAGCGGCCGGTAGACGTGGATCTGGTTGCGCCGGGTCACGATGTCGCCCGCGCGCTGCGCGACCACGGCCGCGGCCTTGTGGTCGTCCACCTGGTGCAGGAAGCCGCCGCGCGGATAGACGTTGCCCCACAGGTTCATCGCGGTGCGCGTGCCGATCTCGCGCAGGCCGGGGATCAGGGCCTCCGGGTACAGCGACTCGGGGACGTTGTAGCGCCACGCCACCGTGTCGAGCGTGCTCAGCAGGTAGGGCATGAAGGCCGTGCCGGCCCCCGCGCAGTTGTAGCCGAATGCGCTGGCGAACTGGCCGAACACATGGCCACCCGGGTGGCCGATCACGTCCGCGTTCTTGAACTTCGCCAGGTTGTTCTCGTGGGCCTCGTTGGTGGTGCCGTCGCCGCCGGCCTGGGCGGTGGGATTGGGCAGGCTCATCGCGCGTACTTCGATCCAGGGGTTCTCGCCGGTGTTGGAGTAGCTCGAGACGACGGCATCCGGGACGTAGTGGCGCACCTTGACCGAGGTCCGTACCGTGCACCCGGTCAAGGTGCAGTAGAGCCAGTAGCAGATGCCGGTGACGCGGTATTCGAGGCAGTCCGGGGACAAGGCGGAAGCGACGATAGTCGCGGTGTTCAGGGCGAAGGACGACGCGGAGTTGGCCAGCAGCACCGAGGCGATGGCGAGGCGCAGGCGCCGGGACGCAGTGTGCAGCCGGGGCTTCACGGCTGCTCCCGCTTGTGCTGCTCGATGCGGGCGACGGCGCGTTCCACGTTGGCCTCGCCGTAGACCACGTAGCGGCGATCCACCACGACGGCAGGGACCTTGATGATACCCAGGCTCCAGGCGTCGGTGACGCCCTGGTAGGCCGCAGCGATCCTGCGCTGCAGGTCGGTACCGCCTTGCTTCAGGCGGCGCTGGACGACAGCCGTCGCCTGTCCAGGGGCGGCAGGCAGTCCGGAGGCCAGTTCGATCTCGAGTCGTGTGGGGGCATCGAGCAGGATATGCCGGTCCGCATCTCCGACGGTTGGATGCGACTGGTCGGTGATGACCCAGGTTTCCGCGGCCGCGACGCCTGCGTCAAGGATCGTCGCGGCGGCGAGAGATGCGAGCAGAGGCAGTCGTATGGAGGCAACGAAAGGACGGTGTTGCATTGCATGGCGCCCCAGGAGTTCATGAGGCGGGTAGTGCAACGCATAGGGTTCAGGACTGCGACAGGAAATGAGAAACGGGACTTTCCCGGTTTGATTCGCCTCCGTCGTTCAGCACATTCAGCGAGACTTGGACGGCTGTGCTCAGCGCCAATCTATGCACGCTCCGAACCCGGTTCGTGCGCGCACCCCGCACTCCGAGCGCAACGCCGATGACGAAAGGCCGCATATACGGTCAAGGCAGCGAAACCCACCACGGCCACGATCAGCGCATGTTCGACGGTGGATAGCCAGGCCACCGCGCCGACGATGCCGAACAGGGTGACGACATGCGTGGTGAGGCAGGCCACGAAGGCCAGGGCTGTCGACCACAGGCCCGTTCGAAACAGGCGGTCGCGCACCAGTGAGGTGGGTTTGGTTTCAGCAGTCATGGTTGTCTCCTGGTTGAGTGGGAAAGGCATGGAAGTCTGTCGGCGTCAGCGCTGAACCTCGGGCATCGCCCTCGGGCGCTCCACGAGAAGGCAGTGCTTGCCGGTGCGCCGGCAATGGTCGCGCACGCGCCAGTAGGCGTTCTGGCTGATGCAGCCGGCCTGGCAGATCACCAGGTCGGCCGCGCGCATGCTGTGCTCGATGCGTGCGAGGTCTTCCGCGTCGTCGGCCGGATCATGGGTGAAACGTCCGCCAGCCATCTCGACCAGCCGCATCATGAAGCGCGCCGCGGATGCGTCCCGGCCGAGGCACAGGACCGAGCGGTCGTCGAGGCGGCTCAGCATCGTGGCCTGCTCGAGACGGAGCGGCCGATCCTCCTCGGGTCGAGCTTGGCATGCATGCCGCTCGCGCATCAGGTCCTGGATGCGTTCCATCAACACGCGGACCTTCTTTGCGAGCGTGAGGCGGGTCGGCAGGCCGGGAAGGGTCCGCTCGAGCTCGGCACGTTCGTCACGAAGCAGCGCGATCTGCGTGTCGCGGCGGATCACTTCCGCCCGCAGGCGCATGATTTCGGCCTGCTGCGCCTGGATCTCGCCGGCCTGGCGGGTGAGGAGGTCGCTGCAGCGCGCCTGGGCCCTGCCGTGGGTCGCGATGAGCACGCGGTGCTCGCCGGCGAGTTGGTCGAATGCCTGTTCGTTCATGTCAAGCCTCCATCCGGTCCCTCGGGCGTGTCCGTCATCGACGGGGGCGCGGTTCGAGATGTTCGAGCAACTGGCGCAGCATGGTCGATGTTCCGTCCTGGTCGGTGTCGCCTTCGCCGAGATGGTCGATCAGCAGGCGGGCACGATGGCTCGCGCGAGGGCACCCGGTTTGTGCCAGTCGGCCCAGATGGCCGATCACGGCGCTCATCAGATCCTGTTGCGTGGGTTGGAGATCGGCTTGCATGACGAACACTCCTCGTATCGGGTTGGATGGCGCGCTCGGTAAGGTTCCAGTCGAGCAGCGCGCGCGCTCAGTGGCGCATCGACGGGCAGGCGTGTGCCATCGGCAGCGGCGCGTTGCCCGCGCCGCGCTCGACCATGTCGCACCACTGGGCACGGGCCTGCGCCATGACCTGCCCGAACTGCACGGGGAGCTCCGGGTGGTGCTGCAGGAACAGGAGGTTGGACGCGATCTTCTTCGCCAGGAGCGGATGCACGTCACACGGACCCGAGGCGGTCTGCCCGGGGGTGGGGTCGGCGTAGCGCGTCATCAGCGCGACGGTGGCAGCGATGAGCCCCAGCGGGCAAGGGGTCTGGCGCTCCTCGGTGTCGAATTCCATCATCGGGCTCCTGGGTCTGGGTTGGTCGTGGTGCCTGCACCGCAACCATGGCGAACAGATTATCGCGAATGAGAAACGTTCGCAATAAGAAATTCGTGTGCTGCAGAAAGCAGATGTTCTGACCGTATTCGCTGCACGTGACTCGTCTGCCACTCTTGAGAGGGAATGCACGTCGCGGCACTACATATTGGTGTGTTACATGCGTGATCAACTACATATAGTGATTTTGGCTTGACGACGGCATCACGCCGAAGCTAGACTTCACCCCGTTGATGGTTCCCCTTCCGGGGATTGAAAGGGAATCCGGTACCGGGTCGATGACCTCAAAACCGGAGCTGCCCCCG
>ERZ869909.1635-NODE-1635-length-17574-cov-5.158427_pt1 | contig 17574 bp, 14 predicted proteins | sample MGYA00520892_ERZ869909 | MGnify/ENA primary metagenome ERZ869909 (study PRJEB32215, sample SAMEA104723947) | bioreactor metagenome | biome: bioreactor; feature: anaerobic bioreactor; material: water | place: China | collected 2015-03-12 ...
GCGCCGCTCATAGCGATCTTCGATAACATCCAGCAAGTCGGTGATTTGTTTTCCCTTGAAGCCTTCTAGCCCCCAGTCGTCCAGGATAAGTAAATCGACCTTTTGGAGCTTACTCAGGACTTTCAGGTAAGAGCCATCAACGTGGCCCAGTTTGAGAGCTTCAAGCAAGTGTCCAAGCCGGTAATATTGCACCCGATAGTTCTGCCGGCAGGCCTGCTCGCCTAAACAGCAGGCAAGGAACGTTTTACCGCTGCCGGTTGGTCCGGTGATAAGGATGTTTTGCTGATAGCGTAAGTGATGACCTTCAAGCAGAGGAATGAGTTGCTCTTTTCTAAGGCCTCTCGCTGTCGGGTACTTCAGCTGTTCAGGCTGCGCCTGCAAACGCAGGTTAGCCTGTTTACGCAAGCGCGTAATACGGTTGTTTTCCCGACTTAAATGCTCCTGCTCAACGAGCAGCAGTAATCGCTCCTCGAAGGCAAGCTCGTCATAAGTACCCGGTGTTTCACGTTGTCGTTCAAGTGCTGATGCCATAGCCGGTAATCGTAACTGGCGCAGTTGGCTAAGTAAGTTATCCATTACCGCTCCTTATTGGTAATAATGTGCGCCACGCACATTGATGTGATGAGTCGGAGTCTTAGCCGGCTCTGGCGTGGATTGATTGTCCCGGCCGTTGGCGAGGATATTGCGGATAAACCGAATGGCGTAGTGTTGTTGCTCAAGAGCGATGCCGCAGGCTCGCTCTAAGCGCTCCGAGCTATAACGCTTTTGCAGCGATAACAAGCCGAGGCAACTGCGTTGGGCTTGCTCGACGTGGGCTTTTGAGCGCTCGATGTGCTCAACCACCAGCGCCGTATTGTTACCGATGCTGGCCGCCCACCGGTGGATACGCTCCGGTGTCCAGTCTTTATACACGGCATGTGCCACCGGCATATGCGATGCTTCCGTGGTGTGCTGGTAACGCTTTTTGCTTCGGGCATGGGTGGCGACCACATTGGTACGATAATAAATCTGCACCAGTCGTTGAGTGACCATTAGCTCAACCCGCTCACCGACCAGCGCGTGAGGCACCGAGTACCAGTGGTTATCGAAGGCCACATGGTAGTCTTTACCGACTTTTGCCAACTTGAACTGCGCGTACTCGTAAGGCATTTCAGGTAACGGTGCTAACGCGGGTGCGTCGATTTGTTTAAATAACTCCGCCCGGCTCAGGCCGTTATAGCTTTTCATCGGTCGTTCGTTGAGCTCCTTGTTCAGCGACCTTATCGCCTGATTTAACGCCGCCAGACTGTGGAAGGTGGTATGTCTCAGCCGCGCTAAAACCCAACGCTCAACCACCAGAACAGCAGACTCCACTTTGCCTTTATCCTGAGGCTTACGGGGACGTGTAGGAATGACGGGGCAGCCATAATGTTGACTGAACGCCCGGTAACTGTCATTGAGCTGCGGCTCGTAGCGGTCGGACTGATTGACACCAGACTTTAAATTGTCCGGAATGAGCAACTGCGGCACACCGCCTAAAAATTCGAGACAGCGGCGGTTGGCAAGCAGCCAGGACTCTAAATCCTGGCCTTCGCACGCTTCGATGTAGGTATAGTTTGAAGCGCCCATTGAGGCGACGAAGATGGCGGCTGTTCGGTACTCGCCTGTGGTGGGATCAACAATGCGCACGGTTGGCCCGCAGAAGTCGATAAAAAGCTTCTCACCCGCTTTATGTACTTGCCGCATAGAGCGCCGTTGTTTACCCAGCCAGCGGCGGTAATGCTCACAGAACTGGGTGTATCCCAGAGCCTTATTACCATATTCGGCCTGATATTCCTGCCACAGCAACTGCTTGGTCACGAGTGGGCTGGTAAGTTCCGTGTGTACCTTCAGCCAGTCCGGCAGCACGCGTTGTGATTTATAATTGCGACCGGGCATCAATAAATTATCGAGCTTTTCAAGTGACACTTCATCAGGAAGCGGCCACTCCAGCTGTAAGCTTCGGAATCGGGTCAGGATATTGTTGACGGTTGAACGACCGATGTTCAGCGTTAATGCTATTTGCCGGTCTGTCATTCGTCGCTCAAACTTCAAACGAAAAATGTCCAGATAAGTCCGCATATCTGTCCTCGCTTTTTTCTTTGCTTTAGTCATGATTGCCTCGGCTCACAGATAAAAACTCTGTTATGCCGAAACACGAAAAGCGAGGGAAGAAAAACTTGTCCGGTTGATACCGAAACGGTTGTCCGGACGACCCCGAAATCAGTGTCCGGATGATACCGAAATGCTTGTCCGGCTCAGACCGGAATCACTGTCCGGATGACCCCGAAATACGCAGTTAGAATAAGCATATGCAGTTAATCCTCAGGGCTTAGGTCTGTAGCTCAGACTCTTAAGATATTCTTTTGTTCTTGTTGGATGCACACGGCGTGGACACCGATCGTTATAGAATACCGAAATTCAATTATTATTATACTAATACACTGACATCTTGCGACAGAATGCGACGCAGCATAGATGAGCTGTGTAAAATAAACCAGAATTGGGGAAAATGGAACCACCGATTTGAAGTCGACCCGAGTTTAGAGTGAATCCACTCGGTGCTGCCACACACATGATCCTAGCCAAGCTACACGGGCTTCTGATGGTAATCAATCGTATTTACAATCCAAACCTTGCTGCCGGTCGGTGTCTGCACGCTAATTTCATCATCCACCGATTTCTTTAACAACGCTCGGGCCATCGGTGAATCGATAGAAATGTAGTCATTGCGGCCATAAATCTCGTCGGGGCCGACAATCCGAAACGTTCTGGTTTGGCCGTCGAGATCTTCGACTTGCACCCAGGCCCCAAAAAACACTTTGCCGTCTTGCTGTGGCGAGTACTCAACTACTTTAAGCGCTTCGATGCGTTTACGTAAATAGCGGATACGGCTGTCAACTTGTCGCAGTAAGCGTTTGTTTTCTTTGTAGTCGGCATTTTCCGAGCGGTCGCCAAGACTTGCTGCCCAAGCGACTTTCTTGGTGATTTCCGGACGCTGTTTACGCCATAAGTCATCAAGCTCTTGTTTGAGTTTGGCTAGCCCCGCTGGGGTGATTAAATTGGTTTTCACAATGTCGTTGCTGCTTTCATAAGTTTGCATGAGAATCACGAATACTAAGTATTATGCCTGAAAAACAATACCGGATGGCTAACTTTCCTACCGCAATTTAACGAAAATATGATTATAATCGAGACCAACAAGCGAAATTTGGTCTCTACTCGCAGAATAACAATAGGTAACGATCAATGGTGGAAAGAGAAGAGCGAATTCTAGTCGTTGATGACGATATCAGGCTACGAACATTAATTGAACGGTACCTTGCTGAGCAAGGCTTTACGGTGAAAGTTGCCGCTGATGCGAATCAAATGGACCGTCTCTTGCGCCGCGAAAGCTTCAGTCTGATTGTTCTTGATTTAATGCTGCCGGGCGAAGACGGTATTTCAATTTGCCAGCGCCTGCGTGCAAGTAACAATCATATTCCGATTATCATGCTAACCGCCAAAGGCAGCGAAATGGACCGGATTGTCGGCCTCGAAAGTGGCGCCGACGATTATTTAGCAAAACCTTTCAACCCGCGCGAGTTACTTGCGCGAGTGCGCGCAGTTCTAAAACGGCAGCAGCGGGATGTCCCTGGTGCACCAACTTTAAAAGCCACCGCAGATATATGTTTTGGTGAATTCCGTTTTAACCTGTCGACTCGAGAACTGTATCAAGGTGACACGTTACTTAATTTAACCAGTGGCGAGTTTGCCGTGCTCAAGGCGCTAGTTACGCACCCACGTGAACCTTTGTCACGAGATAAACTCATGCATTTAGCTCGCGGGCGAGATTACGCCGCGCTGGAGCGGAGTATTGATGTACAAGTTTCGCGCTTGCGCCGGATGATCGAAGTTGAGCCTTCCAAACCGCGCTACCTACAAACCGTATGGGGCTTAGGTTACGTGTTTGTTCCCGATGGCCATGATGTGACTAACTAACGTGACTAGCTAATGCGAACGCTATTGCCCAAAAGCGCCTTTGCTCGCACCGTGTCGTTGATAGCGCTGGTGCTAGCGCTTAATCTCGCATTAACCTACGGACTGTTTGCGCAATACGTGGTTAAGCCTGGCCTGAATCAACTCACCCATGTCATTACCAATCATATTCTGATTGCCGAGTGGGTCGACACCCAACCTGACCCATTGGTTCGAATGCATATCGAGGACCTGAGTGAGGTTCGCACCTTGAATGGTTTGGCCGCCCAAGACGCCGGACTTGGACGTAGTTCCGATGCCCCGTGGATATCGCGGTTAGTTAGTGAACGTTTGGACAGGCCAGCCGAAGTTCGTTTCACGACTGCTGAGCGCATGTTTGTATGGGTCAATTTGGATGACGCCGACCACTGGTACCAAATTCCAGTGGAAGACATGCGCGGCCTGCGTTTATGGCCTTCGTTTTTACTTCTGGGCATTATCGGGTTAGTGAGCGTTTTAGGTGCAGCTTGGTTTGCGCGATCATTAAATCGCCCATTGCGCAGGCTGCAATTGGCCGCCGAGGAAGTGGTACTCGGCAACGACCCGGCGCCAATTCCCGAGAAGGGCACCGAAGAATTAATGAAAGTGACGCGAGCATTTAACCGCATGATCTTGAATTTGAGCAAAGTTGACGAAGATCGCGCGTTGCTCTTAGCGGGTATTTCCCATGATTTGCGGACACCACTCACACGAATTCGCTTAGCCGCAGAAATGATGAACCCAGACGACCTCTTGGTTGATGGGATTATTCAGGATGTCGACGACTTAAATAGTATTCTTAGCCAATTTAGCGATTTTGCTCGGGCGAGCGAACGAGTGGGCTTTACCTTCGCCAACATCAACACACTGATCGAGGAAGTGGTGGCTGCGGCCCAATATCTCGAGGCCGAGCAAATTGATTTACAATTGCAGCGAGTACCGGATATGGAGCTGCAACCTGTTGCGGTCAAACGAATTTTGACCAACTTAATTGTTAATGCTAAACGTTATGGCCAACCACCGATTGAAATTGCTTCGGGGCTAAGCCGTGACGAAGAGCACGTGTGGTTTAGCGTGCGCGATGCGGGCGCCGGAATTCCAGACGAACAAGTGGATGCGATGTTTAATCCGTTTACACGCGGCAATGCAGCGCGCAGTGACGAAGGCACTGGCCTCGGCCTTGCGATTGTCAAACGCTTTGCGCAAATGCACCGTGGACACGTTGAAGCCCGCAACGACCCCCGCGGCGGGCTGAGAATTCGAGTTACTTTGCCGCGTTATCCGAATGCGGAGGTAATCGATTAAGGCCATTTAACGCTGCGACCCGATAGGCTTCTGCCATGGTTGGATAGTTAAACGTGGTGTTAACGAAATACTCAATCGTATTGCCGCTACCTTTTTGCTCCATAATAGCTTGGCCGATGTGGACAATTTCCGAGGCCCGCTCTCCGAAACAGTGAATACCAAGTATTTCTTTGCTCTCGCGGTGGAAAAGTATTTTTAAACTGCCAACCAAACTATCAGCGATTTGAGCGCGAGCGAGGTGTTTAAATTGTGCCCGACCAACTTCATAGGGCACGTTGGCTGCGGTTAACTCTTCTTCAGTTGCCCCAACCGAGCTAATCTCTGGAATGGTGTAAATTCCAGTCGGAATGTCGGAAACAAGTTTGGTTTCGCAGTTCCCGTCAAGAATTGCCACGGCGGCAAAACGGCCCTGATCATAGGCTGCACTGGCTAGGCTTGGATAACCGATGATGTCACCGACCGCATAGATATGCTCGACCGCAGTCTGGTAGTTTTCATCAACTTCAAGTTGACCACGATGATTTGGCTTCAGGCCGACAGCATCTAAGTTTAGCTTTTCCACATTACCAGACCGACCGTTAGCATATAACAGGCAGTCGGCAAAAATTCGCTTGCCGGATTCGGTTTCTAAAATCACACCATCGTCGCGGCCAATCACTTGACGAAACTCTTCTTGATGGCGAATCACCACGCCACTGTTACGCAAGTGATAACTGAGTGCATCAGAGAATTCTGAGTCGAGGAACGACAACAGCCGATTGCGGGTATTAATTAAATCGACTTTAACCCCGAGGCCGCGAAAGATACTGGCATATTCACAACCAATAACGCCGGCACCAAAAATAATTATATTTTTCGGGTCGTGCTGTAGTGAAAGAATGGTGTCTGAGTCGTAAATGCGCGGGTGGCTAAAGTCGACGCCCGGCGGGTGATAGGGCCTTGAGCCCGTGGCAATGACAAAATTATTCGCGCTTAATCTGTCGAGTGAGCCGTCGGGGTGACGCACTTCAATGGTGTTGGCGTCGATAAACTGCGCAACGCCATGAATCACCTCGACGTCATTGCGCTCATAAAAGGAGCTACGAAGTTTTACCTGTTTGCGAATCACCGATTCTGCATGATGAAGGATTTCCGCAAAGGTCAGCTTTAATGGCATTTGCTGCCGCGAAAACAACGGGCTGGCATTGTATTCAATTAAACGGCTCACCGAATGACGTAAGGCTTTGGATGGGATAGTCCCCCAATGCGTGCAACCACCGCCCAAGCGCGATTCCGCTTCTATCATGGCGACACGTTGGCCGCGTTTTGCCAGCATCATAGCGGCGCCTTCGCCACCGGGACCTGAACCAATGACAATGCTGTCGAAATGTTGGCGATCAGACATAGTATCTTCCTTTGCGGGCGCTCAAGTAATTCATATTGAATGATAAATAATGACGTTGAATGGCTGATTTCGCAATGTTTTATCCAATTGCAGGTAGCTGGGTAAATGACGAAATTGCTGGGTGATGATCAAATTCTTTCACCGGCAATTGGCTATCCGGGTTGTTAATTCCCACCGTAAAGCGGATACCAAATTCACGAGCGCTGTCGAGGATATGCTCGCCGTCATCAATGAACAAGGTGCGTTCTGGGTCAAACGGAAAACGGGCTTGTAAACCTTGCCAAAGTTGCTGAAACTCTTTGCAGTAGCCAAATTCGTGAGTCGAAAACTGTTGCGGACACAACTTGGCGAGCGGCGTATGCTGATTCTTCAATGCCAGCGCGTCCGGGTGTGCATTGGTAATTAATGCGACTTGTTTGCCAGCTCGCTGCAGCGCTTGCAAGAAATCAGTGGTGTCCGGACGCAATTGGATAAGGTCTGAGGTTTGTGCTTTTAAGTGCCGAATGGGGAGCTGCAAGGTTTGTTCCCAGTAATCCAAACAATACCAATTTAAAGTACCCGCCACAGCGCGAAAGTGTTCAATTAGGGTTTGTTTAGCAGCATCAACACTAACCCCATGTTGCTTGGCATAATGAAAATGCAGTTGCTCATTCCAAAAGTGATTGTCATAACGAAGATCGAGCAGTGTACCGTCCATATCGAGTAATACAGTATCTATTTCAGACCAATTTAACATGGGTTTTCCTGAATCTATTCTCATTGTAAGGTTATGGTAGTAAGGTAACAGAATACGCAATTAGACAACCAGCCCAGAGTGCCGTGGTATTCGCATGTCGGAAAAAACAAGCAAACAGAGAGACCTTCCAACCGTACTATCGCGACAGATTGTAGCGAAAAGTCGCTTGCTCCGCATTGAAGCAATTGATTTAAAGTTCAGTAATGGTGAGTTACGTCAATACGAACGTATGCAAGGCAGTGGCCGAGGCGCTGTGATGGTCGTTCCTTTTTTAGACCCCGAAACGATTTTACTGGTGCGTGAATACGCGGCCGGTTTACACAGTTATCAACTTGGCTTTCCGAAAGGCCTCATCGACCCTGGCGAAACCGCGGAACAAGCAGCGGACCGAGAGCTAAAAGAAGAGATTGGCTATGGTGTCGGCAAGCTCACTGCGCTGAAGCAAGTGTCGATGGCTCCCGCTTTTTTCTCTGCCGCAATGACCTTATTTGTCGGCGAAGAGTTATACCCTGAGCAATTAGTGGGCGATGAACCCGAGCCGCTTGAAATTGTCCCTTGGAAGCTGTCAGAGCTCGATGAATTACTGATTCAACCTGATTTTACGGAAGCGCGCAGCGTCGCCGCGTTATTACTGATGCAGCGCTGGCATCAAGCACAGCAAAACGAAAAGTAATCGTTGAATTGAGTTATACTTAAGCAGTAAGTTGGCAGCCAGTTAGGTTGGCAAATAGTTAGGTTTGCAGACAGTAGTGAAGTAGGTGACTATGACTCTCACAAAAGAAAATGTTAGTAAGCTCATTGAGCCGCTAGCAAAAATCACCAATCGCACCGGTGACCTATTGCTGGCGCATTACGAGTCGGGTGAGTTTAAAACCTACAGCAAAGCCGATGAGTCACCAGTGACGAGTGCTGACATTGCTGCCAGCGAGTTACTCACCAAAGAACTGAGTTTACTAACGCCAGATGTTCCGGTGTTGTCGGAAGAGGCGATTCAACCTTGGCGTGAACGCAAACGCTGGCAAACTTATTGGCTAGTGGACCCGCTTGATGGTACCCAAGAATTCGTTGCTGGTAGCGGGGATTTTGCGGTGAGTATTGCCTTGATTCATGGTGGTAAGCCAGTTCTCGGCATGATTGGTTGGCCGGTTGCTGACCGCTTATACTTCGCTGCAGCGGGCTATGGTGCATTCAAGCGTAGTCAAGGACACCAAGAGCGCATTCACGTACGTAAACTCGAAGATCCGCGCTACGATCCAATCACGATTGCCTTAAGCCGTCGTCAGCCGGAGTCGCGCGTGTTGTCGCGACTTGGCGAGCGGCGTCCAATTGCGATTATGCATGCAGGTAGTTGTGCACTGAAGTCAGCATTGGTTGCCGAAGGGAAGGCCGATGTGTTTATGCGCATTGGCCCGACCGGCGAATGGGACACCGGAGCTGCCGAGATATTGGTGCAGGAAGCGGGGGGGCAATTGCTCGACCTGCACTTTCAACCGCTCACGTATAATCAAACAGCTGACACCGGCAACCCAAACTTTTTAGTACTCGGGGATCCGCTCGTTCAATGGGATCAGATATTCCCGGCGCCGGTCGTTGACAATTAGCGCCTGCAAGCTGCTATTCGGGTCGGTAATCCTGTGCTGCAACAATATTGACCGACTCATGCAATTCTGAATAAACAATGATGGCATCGCCGCGCTCGAGCTGCTGGCGAACATCGGCGACTTTCTCTTCCAGCGACTTTTCCTCGAGGCCGTAGTCAGTGCCTTCGCGCAGCACAAAATGCTCAATTAAACGAGTTAACGTGTCGGCGTCTATTTCGGTGTAAGGTATCTGCATGGACTCGCTCTATGTCGCTGAATTTGACTTTCTATTCACTGAAAACAGCCTAGTTTAACATTCCGTTACAAAAAAATAGGCCTATATTTAGCGTAATAATTGCACATTTCGGTGCCTCGCTGAATAATGGAGGCTGCAAAAGTAACAATAACAATAGGAAACCTTATGTTTTTGCGGAAAAGTAACTCAACACTGCTGCAGCATTTGCGGTCGATGACCTTGCTTGCTTCGGCAGCGTTGGTCTTGAGCGCTTGCCAACCGGCGCCAGTCGCACAGTCGCCGGCGGCCGCCTACGACCCTTACACGATTAACGTCAGTCCAAATGACCAACGTGAATACCGTGCTATCACGCTCGATAACGGTATCCGTATGGTGCTGGTGCATGACCCTGAAGCAGAAAAATCAGGTGCCGCATTAGCCGTATATGCCGGTAGCATGCAAAACCCAGACACACAGTTGGGCTTGGCGCATTACCTTGAACACATGCTTTTTTTAGGCACTGAAAAGTACCCAGACCCAGATGAGTATGGTGAGTTCATGGCGCAAAATGGCGGGATGCACAACGCCTACACCGCAGACGACCATACCAACTACATGTTAGAAGTGAATAACGATGCGCTGCCTGAAGCGCTCGATCGTTTCGCTGACTTTTTCAAAGCACCGATGTTTTACCCAGAGTATGCCGAGAAAGAAGTCAATGCGGTCGACTCAGAATGGTCAATGCGCCGAGCGTCAGACGGCTACATTCTGTTTGCCTTAAACAACATTCTGATGAACCCTGAGCACCCGATTGCGCGGTTCCGGATTGGTAATAACGAAACCTTATCAGACAAAGAAGGCAGCAAATTACATGATGAAATGCTGGCCTTTTACGAGCGTTACTACTCAGCCAATTTAATGACTGCGTCGGTAGTAAGTAATCGCTCACTTGACGAGCTTGAGGCGCTGGCTCGGGATGCGTTTGCGGACATTCCAAATCGTAATGTCGACGCTCCGGTGATTGATGTGCCGGTTGCAACCGCCGAACAACTGCAGAAGAAAATCTACTATCGCCCGCAAATGGAAATGCGCTCGGTTGGGATTGACTTCACCATGGCAAATAACCTTGAAGATTATCGTTATCAGCCAAACCGAATTGTGGCTCACCTCTTGAACTCAGAAATGCCAGGCACGCCAGCGGCTTTGTTCCGCGAACTCGGCTGGATGGAAAGTATGGGTGCTGGCGCAAGTCCGAATGCTTACGGTAATGCGGGCCGATTCCAAATTCAGGTCAGCTTAACGGAAGCCGGTATGGCGCACCGCGACACGATTATTGGTGTGGTGTTGAACTACTTGCAGCAGCTTCGTGACGAAGGTATTAGCGAAGCGTATTACGAAGAAGTGGCGACCGTTTTGAATAACGAATTCACTTTCTTGCGTCGTACCAACGCATTTAACTACGCAACTAGCTTAGCGGCTGATTTGCTGTATTTCCCATACTCAGACGTGATCGACAACAACTATCGTTTAGACGGTTATAGTCCAGAGCGCATTAACCGCGTATTGAGTCAGCTCACCACTGACAATTTGCGTGTTTGGTATGTGTCGCCGCAAGAAGAAACGGATCAAGAAATGTACTTCTTTGACGGTCGTTATCGCGTTGAAGACATTACTGCGCAAGACTATGCAAACTGGCAGCAGGCTGCCGCTCAATACACGGTGAATCTGCCGTCGGTGAACACCTTGTTCCCTGAAGACTTGTCGATGAGTAGCGAGCCAGTCACAGCAAAACCGGTTGAAATTCACAGTGAGCCGGGTGTGTCGGTGTACCTGAAGCGCAGTGACCGCTTTGCGGAACCACGTGCAGACGTTTTAGTGCAACTGCACCAGTCTTGGCAAGAGAAGTCGCTGCGCGATCAAGTTGCCGTGCAAGTATTAATGGACACCTTTAACTTGTCGCAACAAGCGCTTGCTCGCGAAGCATCAATTGCTGGCACTGGTTTTCGCTTGTCAGCCAGTAACGGTTTGCAGCTCACTCTCACGGGCTTTAACGACCAGCAAGGGCAGTTAGCCTCTCGCGTCTTAGCAAGTTTTGCTGATTTTGCGCCGAGTGAAAATGCCGTTGCCCAGTCTGCCGACCGTCTGCGTCGCTCTGTATTAAACCAACGCTTGCAGTTCCCAATGCAGCAAATGTTCCCAGCGTTTAATCAGATCATGCGCTTACCAAGTGCTGACTACCAAGAGCAATTAGCGGTTCTGCAAGAAGTGACCTTGGCGGATGTCATGGCTGCGCGTGATAGCCTGCTAACTGGCAACCTCATGCGGGTGTTCGTTTTTGGTAATTACGATAATGCTGACGCCATTGCCTTAGTGAATGATGTGAAGCAGCATGTCGGCCTCGATCCGAATGCCACGTATGTGCGTTCGCCTGTGGTCAAGCCAACGACCGACCTGCGTGTGACGTGGCAGGACAACTTGACCTTGGAAGACACCGCGGTATTGGATGTGTGGTTGTCGCCACAAGAAGGTTACGCTGAGCGCGTGCGTGCTTGGGTACTTGCTGAAATGATGCATAACCGTTTCTTTACTGAATTGCGTACAGAAGATCAACTCGGTTATGCGGTTGGAGCCAACCGAATTAATCTTGAAGATTATTCAGGTATTGGTTTCTACATTCAAAGTCCAGTGCGCGGCACGTCAGGGCTTGTCGCTCGCTTCGACGAGTTCCGGGCGGCTTACGCAGAACGCATGGCGAATTTGAGTGACGAGCAGTTTGAACAAGTACGCAATAGTGTGTTGACGGACTTGTTGCAACCACCACAAACTTTAAGCCAAGAAGCGGGTCGTTTCCGCAGCGATTGGGCGATTGAGCGCTATGACTTTGACAGTGTTGAGAAAATGGCTGCAGAGTTACGCGCTTTGACAAAAGCCGATGTGCAGAACTTCTATCAGCGCGTTATTGTTGACGGCGAGGCGGCTCGTGTATTGATTCAGCTGCGCGGAACACGCTTTGCTGAAGAAGACTTTGCGACCTTCGATGGCGTTGAAGTGATTGAAAGCATGTCTGCTTGGAGTGCGTCGCAGTTACAACAGTAACTAGCCATGCGCCAACTGAGACGAGAAAGCACCGCCTAAGCGGTGCTTTTTTTTGCCTTGCGAACTGGGATAGGGGTTAACTGTCGGCCTCAAGCTCTTGCAATTCTTCGCTTAACGTCATCCACTCAAGCTCCACCGTTTCCAGTTGTTCTTTGAGCTGACCCTGCTGCTGCAATAACTGCGTGAGCTTGTCCTTGCGTTCACTTTGGTAAAGGTCTGGGTCGGCAAGTTGCTGCTCGATGTCCGCGAGCGTGTTACTCAACTGCTCGATTTGCTGTTCGGCTTTTTGGACTTTCTTGCGCAGAGGCTGCAACTGTTGGCGCTTTTGCGCTGCGGCTTGTCGCTCTGCTTTGCGATTGGCTGACGACAGTTGGTTGTCAGTGGTCGTCTTGTCGCTGTTCGCGATTACTGTGGCTTTCGCCATGGCGGCTTGTTCGTCGAGCCAGCGTGCGTAATCGTCAAGGTCACCTTTAAACGGCGCAACTTCCTGATGCGCAACGAGATAATAATCGTCGACCGTGGCACGCAAAAAGTGGCGATCGTGCGAGACGATCACCATGGCCCCGGAGAACTCTTGCAATGCTTGAATCAAGGCTTCGCGCATATCGAGATCGAGATGGTTGGTTGGTTCGTCCAGTAACAGTAAGTTGGGCTTCTGGTAAATCAGCAAAGCTAATACCAAGCGTGCTTTTTCACCGCCAGAAAAAGGTCCGACGGGTGCATAAGCACGATCACCGGCAAAGCCAAAGCGACCAAGGAAGTCACGCAGCTTCTGCTCAGGCGCTTTCGGATCGATGCGATATAAGTGGGTAATCGCATGGTCATTCAAACTCAAGGTTTCCAACTGGTGCTGAGCAAAATAACCAATGACTAAGCCCGGACTGGCTTCGCGAACACCGCCCATTGGCGCAAGTTCGCCAGCAAGAACCTTCATTAAGGTCGATTTACCCGCGCCATTGCGACCGAGTAAGCCGATGCGGCTACCGGGAACCAAATTAAACTGAATCTGCTCAAGAATCGTGGTACTGCCATAGCCAGCTTGAACCCGGTCAAGTTGCATCAATGGGTTCGGCAGCTTTGATGGCTCTGGGAAACTTAAGTCAAACGGCTCTTGATCACCTAACGGTGCTGTTGCCGTGAGTTTCTCTAGGGCTTTTAAGCGGCTTTGCGCTTGCTTGGCTTTACTTGCTTTGGCCCGAAAGCGGTCGACGAAACTTTGTAAATGAGCGCGCTGCGCCTGTTCTTTGTCATACTGCTGTTGCTGCTGGGCACGGCGCTCACTGCGCTGTCGTTGAAAGCTACTGTAGTCACCTTGGTAGCTATTGGTGGCTTTGCGCTCAATATGAATAATGTGGGTGACCACGCCGTCGAGAAAATCACGGTCATGGGAAATCACCATCACGGTGCCAGGAAAGCGTTTTAGCCAATGCTCTAGCCAAACAATGGTATCGAGATCTAAGTGGTTAGTCGGCTCGTCGAGGAGTAGTAAGTCAGCGCGTGCGATCAGCGCTTGGGCTAGGTTCAAACGCATTCGCCAGCCACCCGAAAAGCTTCGAACGGGGGCGTTTAGCTGTGCTTGAGTAAAGCCCAAACCGGTGAGCATTTGAGCCGTCCGAGCTTCAATATCGTAACCGCCGATGGCTTCGAGTTGGCCGTGTAAGGCAGCAACTTGCTCGCCCAGTCCAGGTTGTTCAGGGTTTAGCTGCAGTTCTTGCTGTAAGGCCTCGAGCTTTGAATTGATTTTGCTAAACTCTTGGTCGCCAAGCATGACGTACGCGCTTGCCGCCATGTCGAGTGCCGGAGTTTCCTGCGCCACACTGGCAATCCGCCAATGTTGTGGTACTTGCAGTTGCCCAGCGTCTTCTTTAAGCTCGCCACGAATCAGGGCAAAAAGCGATGATTTACCGGCACCATTGGCGCCGACTAAACCGACACGTTGTCCCGGAAAAATGGTAAACTTAGCGTCTGCGAGCAGCTGTTGTCCGCCTCGCAGTAAACTTAAGCCGTCGGCTTGGATCATAAACAGTTGGTCCAAAGAATTGATAATCGTCGTAATGGGGCGTAGTTTACCTGACTTCGTTGGCGCTCGCAGCCATCGTTGCAAAAAGCTTTCATTCGTTCAGTTACTTTACACGAGGAATAGGAATGTCACGCAGTCGTAAGCGTTTTATCGCTGGTGCTACTTGCCCGCAGTGCAAAGCTCAGGACACGCTCATGGTGTATTTAGAAAATGACCAAGAGCAAGTGACCTGTGTGGAGTGCGATTACCAAATGAGCGAAGCCGAGCGCGAGCAAGAGAAAAAGGGTGCTGCGGTGTCGGTCGACCAAGTCATCGGTATTTTTAAGCCCCAATAAATCCGTGCGAGTGGCGAGGCGAAACTAAGCGTCGCGCTGCAGTCCTTTCTCAATAACACGAATGAGCCGCTGAGTGAGTCGCGCGGGTTTTGCCGCGGTCTCAGTGGCTGCGAGTCGCTGCTCGAGCTGATCTAAAGCCCAGTCGATGTGAACTTGAACTAATGGTGTTGTGTTTGGGCGCTGCTGCGCAAGGGCACTGATTAGCTCGGTGCTAGCAGGGGCGTTCCCCATGGCCACGGCTAAATTGCGCTGCCACTTCTCATAACCAATCCGACGAATGGGTGAACCTTCGGTGAGGCGTAAAAACTCATCTTCCGACCAACTCCACAAATATAACAAGTCCGGCTCATGCAACTCATGACGTGGTAGAAAGTCAGCTTCTGGCGTCGGCGTGGCGTAGCGATTCCATGGACAAATCAATTGGCAGTCGTCGCAACCATAAATCCGGTTTCCCATGGCTTGACGAAACTCAAGCGGAATTTCACCCGCATGCTCAATGGTCAAATAACTAATACAGCGACGAGCGTCGATCACGTACGGCTCGACAATGGCCTGCGTTGGGCAAATGGTCATACAAGCCGTGCAGCTTCCGCATTGTTCCGGTTGCGGTTGGTCAACTGGTAAGGGCAGGTTAATGAGTAACTCGCCTAAGAAAAACCATGAGCCATCTTGACTGTCGAGCACCAGCGAGTGTTTTCCGGTCCAGCCAAGTCCAGCTTTGACCGCTAACGGTTTTTCCAGTAGCGGCGCCGAGTCAACGAAAGGTCGAAAGTCAGCGGTGCTGACCTCCTCACGGATGCGATCGCCGAGCGCTTTTAAACGCTTGCGCATCATTTTGTGATAGTCGCGACCAAGCGCATATCGACTCACGTAACCAAGTTGCGGTTGGCGTAAAACCTGCGCAAATTTAGCGCCTTTCGGCAGGTAATCCATACGCACACAGATGGCCCGCACGCTACCCGGTTGCAGTTCTGCCGGTCGCGCACGGAGCATGCCATGCCGCTCCATAAAGTGCATGTCGCCGTGATAGTGGTTATCCAGCCATTTTTGCAAGGTTGCTTCGTGCTCGCTCAGGTCTAAGTCGGTAATGCCAACCTGCTGAAACCCGAGTTCGCGACCCCATTGCTTAATTTTTTCGGCAAGTGCGTGGTAGTCCAGTAGTTTATTCCTCATACAATGCGCTAGACTGAGCAGAACAGCCTAGAGGATTCGCCGATGACGACTTGGTTACATGCAAGCATACCACAGCAGGTTTACCGCCCGGAACAGGTGCGCGAGTTTGAAGCGGAAGCTGCAGAGCGTGCCGGAATCGATTTATGGGAGTTAATGCAACGTGCTGGCGCAGCTGCTTGGGAAGCACTGCAAGCGGAACTGGGGCAGCAGGCTGCAATTACCGTATTATGTGGACGCGGTAACAATGGTGGCGACGGTTATGTACTGGCGAGTTTAGCAAAGCAAGCAGGCTACTCGGTACGTGTCTGTGCCAGTGGCTTCCCTCATAGTAATGACGCACGCCGTGCGCTGCAGCTCTGGCTCGACGTTGATGGTGAAGTGGAAGCGCTGCCAGATTGGCAGGACGGCGAAACCGATTGGTTGGTTGACGCGCTACTTGGCACTGGTGTGCAAAACGATGTACATGGCGAGTTGCTCGATTGTATTGCCTCGGTGAATGAAAGTGCATTGCCCGTGTTGGCGATTGATGTGCCGAGTGGTTTGCATGCGGACACTGGCGAAGTGCTCGGTGTGGCCATACACGCAAGCTTAACTGTGACTTTTGTTGGCATGAAACGCGGCCTACTAACCGGCCAAGCCGCTGATTATGTCGGCCACTTGTATTTTAGTGATCTGGGTATCCAGCGTGAATTTCGCTTGCTGACTGAGCCAGCTGCCTGGTTGCTGCAGTCGGAGCAACTGCAACATGACTTAAAGCCACGGCCGCGGGTTAGTCATAAAGGCGACTTCGGGCATGTGCTCGTGATCGGTGGCAGCCGAGGTTATGCTGGCGCCGCGCAAATGGCGGGTTTGTCGGCGTTGCGGGTAGGTGCCGGCAAAGTATCGGTGATTTGTGAGCCGGGGCAAGAGCTTTTAATAGGTCAACAACCAGAACTGATGGTGATTGGTGCTCACGCCAACGACGAGGTTAGTGAGCGTTTACTTGATCAGGCAACCGTAATTGCCATTGGCCCTGGACTGGGGCAAGGGGATTGGGCCAGTGGTTGGTGGCAACGCTTTTGCCAACGCAGTGTTGAGCGAGATATCGTGGCCGTGGTTGACGCCGACGCCCTGAACTTAATGGCTATTTATAATGGTGATAGCAGCATGCAACCCGCCGAAGGGATGATCTACACGCCGCACCCGGGCGAAGCAGCTCGTTTATTGGCCGCCTCGACTGCTGATATTCAGCGTAATCGTTGGTTAGCAGTTGAAACTTTAGCAGAACAATTACAAGGGACTGTGGTCTTAAAGGGAGCTGGAAGTTTAGTCGCAGGTCCAGATAGCGACGTAGTTGCCGTGTGTACCCATGGTAATGCCGCCATGGCAACTGCGGGTATGGGAGATGTTTTAACTGGGGTGATTGCGGGTTTAGCTGCGCAACGACAACAAGCAAACTTGCCGCGTTCCCTGACGCATTTGACTGGATTAGGTGTATTATTACATGCCTGTGCAGGTGACGCCGCCGCCCGACAAACGCTCGCCACTAACCGTCAACCATTGGCTCGTGGGCTGTTAGCAACTGATTTAATTGCTTTTTTACCCATGCTGGCAAGCGGTATCAATGATTAAATGCATGGGCTTTTGACACAAATATTTACACCAAATTAATGACTGAACTGTGGATCTAACTCATTGAAAACGATAGATTTAGAAA
>ERZ869909.1637-NODE-1637-length-17550-cov-4.157100_pt1 | contig 17550 bp, 12 predicted proteins | sample MGYA00520892_ERZ869909 | MGnify/ENA primary metagenome ERZ869909 (study PRJEB32215, sample SAMEA104723947) | bioreactor metagenome | biome: bioreactor; feature: anaerobic bioreactor; material: water | place: China | collected 2015-03-12 ...
GTGCAGCATGTGGCAGTCAAGCGGTCCCGATCGGCGCCCGATGGTCCCCTCACCATCGGGCGCCATAGTTTTTGCGGTTGTGCCCTGTTCGGGCATTCGTCAGCGCGCTAGACAGCAGGCATGGCACCGTCTAACTCCCCCGATTCCAGCGATGATGTGATCGCCCGCCTGCTCGAGGAGATACCGCTCCTCTACAAGGCGCGCGCCTTTGCCGAGAGCATAGCTGATCCGGCTTTCTTCTCGCGGCTTGGCGAGCGGCTAGACCCGCGCGAAAAGGCCCTGGCGCGCGCCTATCTTGATGGTCTGGGATTTCCCGATGCCGAGCCTGCGCCGCTGGGCAGCTGGGAAGATGCCGCGATTGCCGCTGAAAGCCTCGACACGGACCCGCTCGCCTGGGAGGCCGAGGAGATGCTACGCGCAGGACTGGTCGAGAGGGCGCTCGAACGGCTCGACCCGGAGGGTCTTGAGGCCGCCCTGACGCTTGTCGCCTCGTCCATCGGGGAGCTGGCGCGCGAGGCGGCCGAGGCAGCTGCCGCGATGGACGACATGTATGATGAGAGCGTGGTCAACATCGCTGCAGGCGGGCTGATCCAGGCCGCCAATGGCGCGGTGCTGGTTCTGCTCGCCGAGGCCGAGGACGAAGAGCCGACCCATCCCTTCCTGGCCCGCTGGCGGCTTTATGTGCGCGGGCGCTGGCCGGTGGGCGTTGCTGGCTCCACCTATAATATTCTGTGATCCACTATCTGCAGGAAGGAGCCGTGATGGCCGCCCTGACCCTTGCCACCTGGAATATCAACTCGGTCCGCCTGCGCATCGAACAGGTCGCGCGCTTTGCTGATACGGCAAAGCCGGATGTGATCTGCCTGCAGGAAATCAAGTGCATGGAGGATCAGTTCCCCGCCAAAGCCTTCAAGGATATGGGCTATCCGTATTTCCACGTGAGCGGTCAGAAGGGTGTGCATGGCGTGGCCACTGTCTCGCGCACACCCCTTGACGTGCTGGAGGACTGCGAGGTGTGTCCCAAGGGGGAGGCGCGCCACCATGTCGTGCGCGTCGACGGGGTAGAGATCCAGAATTACTACATCCCCGCTGGCGGCGATGAGCCGGATATCGCGATCAATCCGCGCTTTGCCCACAAGCTGGATTTCCTGGACCGGTTTGGTGCCTATCTGGAAAAGCGCGGCCAGAAGGGTGGCGATGTGGTGCTGGTGGGTGATCTCAACATCGCGCCGCGCGAGCACGATGTCTGGTCACACAAGCAGCTCTTGAAAGTGATCTCTCATACGCCTGTGGAGACCGAAGGCCTGGAGCTCGCGCGCACCAGAGCGGGCTATCTCGATGTCGCGCGCGAGCTGATCGCCGAGCCGGAAAAGATCTACACCTGGTGGAGCTATCGCAATCGCGACTGGCGTAAATCCAATCGGGGCCGGCGGCTCGACCATATCTGGGTCTCCCCTTCGCTACAGGCCGCGGCAACCGCCCATGGCCGCGAGGGCTTCACCATCTGGGACGAAACCCGCGACTGGGAAAAACCTTCAGACCATGTGCCGGTGACGCTGAAGCTGGGGTAAGCTCGATACGGCCTATTCCGCGCCGTGCTCGTGCGGAACGATCTCCTCATTGTCGAGGCCAGTGGCCAGCCGGAAGGCGGCCTCGAGGATGGGCCGTTTGAACCAGACATTAAACCGGCCTGCCCAGAACGGATCCCCGCCGGTAAAGCGAGGTTCCAGGGCGCTCCAGTCGAAATGCTCGCGCAAGCCGTCCAGATCATGGCCATCGGCCACCAGCGCTTCGGTCTGGTCCGCGATGGACTGCAAGGTCTCGATAAGCAGATCGACATAGCCCCATTCGGTCATCAGATCGCCATGGCCGGGTACGATCAGGTCGACGTCCAGCATCCGCAGCCGGGTCAACGCCTGCGCCCATTCGGCCGGATAGCTGAAATAGCCATAGGGTGTCGGATGCACCACCGCGTCACCTGTGGCGATAATGCGGGCATCGGGAATATGCAGCATGATATCCCCCTTGGTATTGCCCGGCCCGAAATGCACGAGGTTCACCGTACGCGCGCCCAGATCGATTTCGAGGTTGTTATCGAAGACCATATCGATCTGCGGAATCTGTCCCAAACGGCCTTGCGACTCTATCAGGTCTGCCCATGCATAGGCCTGTGACAGCCAGAGCCGGTTCGGTTCGGGAAGATCGGGATTGGCTAGCGCCGTATCAAGCTGGGCTTGGAATGCCCCTTCGGGAACCGTGTCCTGATTGCGCGCGGAATCCATGAGGGTGCTTCCCATGACTTCGCGCGTGAACGTGTGACTGACAAGCTGGGCGTCCGGCCAGGCCGACCGAAGCGGGCCGAGCCCGAGATGATGATCGTCATGCCAGTGACTGATCGCGATGTGCGTCAGCGGCAGGTCGGTCTCGGCACGAATCTTTTCCGCCACCCGCTCGCCCTGCAGGGGCACTCCGCCCCCATCAAATACCAGAACGCCGCTCTCGCCGATCACGATCACGCTCGTTCCGGTTACGGGAAGACGTGCCGATTGCGGACGAACACCAATCCATACGCCCGGCGCCGGGCTGGACCAGTCCAGCTCGAACGGATCGCGTTCCGCGCTGAAATCGGCTGCGGGCGGGGGGATGTCACCGTTAGCAATAAAAAGGCTGCCGGCGGCAAGTGCCGTGGCGATGGCGGCGGCTGTCATTGAGAACATGTAGAAACAATTTCCTGTAAAGCTGCAAATGCGCAGGCACGCTAGACCTGCCATTTCCACAATGCAGCTTAATGAATGGCAATGCCCGGGTAACTTAGCCGCCACTCCCGGCTGGCTGCTTCAGCGCGATGATGCCGCACTGGCCGCCAAACTGGCCGGCATGCCCGTCGCGTGCGGCCCGTCTCGACGAGAAAAAGCGGTCCTCATCGGCGAAGGTACAGGCGCGGATGCGGCTGATCCGGTCTTGCGCCACACCGGCTGACAGGAGCTGGCGGTAAACCGCCTCCGCCACGTCCAGCCCTGCGCCGCCTTCGGCATCCTTTGGCCCGATCAGCGGCTCATCAAGCGTGCCGAAGAGCCCTTCAAAGGCCTCCAGCACTTCTGGTCCCACCCGGTAGTTCGCTTTCGAGATTGCTGGGCCGATAGCGGCGCGCAAGTTTTCCGCCCGGCTGCCATAGACCTCGCCCATCGCCTCGATCGTGCGCGCGGTGATGTTCTTCACCGTGCTGCGCCAGCCCGAATGAATGGCGGCTATGGCGTGATTGACCGGATCATGCAGCAGCACCGGCACGCAGTCGGCCACTTGCGTACATAGCGCAAAGCCGCTCTGGTTGGTGATGAGCGCGTCGCCTTCACCCACTGACCAGCCTTCAGGCGGCCCATCGGCTTTCAGCACGGTGTCGGCATGCACCTGATTGGCAAAGACCAGCCGGGTGACACCCAGCGCCCGGGCCACCCGCGCGCGGTTTTCAGAGACATGATCCTTGTCATCGCCGCGCGACCAGGTGAGGTTTAAACTTGCATAAGGGCCTTCGCTGACCCCGCCACTGCGCGTGGTGAAGGCGTGAACAATGCCTTCGCCCAGACTGTCCGCGAAGAGGAATTCCAGCCTGCTCATGACGTGGTCTCATCGAGAAAACCGCTGCGGCCGCGCCCCAGATCATAGGCCTCATGAGCGTCAGAGACCTGTCCCAGCAGGGTGTGCAGCGCGGACCAGTCATCGCTCTGCGCAATCGGCGCCCAGGCCGCTTCCATCGTTTCAAACACCATGTCCGTCGGCTCATCTTGCGCAAAATAGCGGTGGGACAGGCGCTCAGGGCGCACGGGCGCGCGCGCGTCAAATCCCTCCAGCACGCTCTCAAACCCGTCAGCGCGGTAATGTTTCCCGCGTGGACCTGCAAAAGCCCGGTCCTTCGAGCCCGCGCCGCCAAACCAGTCGAACACCGCCGCTTCAAAGGGCAGCTGGCTCTGGTGCATGAAGCGCAGCAGGGATGTGAGGAAGGCCCCGTCCGCCTCGCCGCCCAGCGGCGCTATGCCAAGCCGCCGATGCCAGGCTTCGTAAAGCGCGGCGCGGTACTGGTCCGGGAAGGTCATCAGCGCCTTGACGAGGCTGTCTTCCTCGCCGATGAGCAATAAGGCCCCTGCCAGCTGCTCCAGCGCCCACAGGACCGATTCCGGCTGGCGGCCATAGGCATAAAGCCCGCCCTCATCGAAATAGGCGGCTGTAAAGCCCGGCTCGAAGACGGGCAGGAAGCGCCACGGCCCGTAATCAAAGCTCTCGCCCGTCACGACCAGATTATCGGTATTAAGCACGCCATGGACAAAGCCTGCCGCCATCCATTCAGCGCTAAGCCGGGCCAGCGCCGCAGTGGTGTGTTCGAGAAACGCCGCCGCACGCGCGGGCGTATCGCCGCCTGCCGCGCCGGGGTGAAAATGCTCAATCGCATAGTCCATCAGCGCTTCAATCAGGTCCGGCCGGTTGAGCCAGGCGTGGCGCTGGAACATGCCGATGCGCACATGGGAGTGCGACAGGCGCGTCATCACCGCAGAGCGCGTGGGGCTCGGCTCATCGCCCCGGTGCAGCGCTTCTCCGGTCTCGAAAATGGCGAATGTCTTGGAGGTGTAGACGCCGAGCGCCTCCAGCATTTCCGATGCCAGCAGCTCGCGCACCGCGCCTTTCAGCGTCAGACGGCCATCGCCGGTGCGCGAAAACGGCGTCTGGCCCGACCCCTTTGTGCCGAAGTCCAGCAGGCGGCCCTCGTTATCGCGCACTTGCCCGAACAGGAAGCCCCGCCCGTCGCCGATCTGCGGGTTATAGGTGCGGAACTGGTGTCCGTGATAGCGTAGCGCCTGCGGCTTTTCCTGATTGCCGGGCAAAGCCTCGAAACGGTGAAAATGCGCCGCGCGCGCGGCCCCGTCCAGATCGCCCAGTCCCACCGCTTCGGCCCATCGCGTGTTCCACCAGCGCTCTATGCCTGCGGGGAAGCCCGCTGGCTCCACCGGATCGGCAAATTCACCGCCCAGCGCGGAAAATCGCGGATCAGGCTGGTAGCGTGCGGCCATCAGGCCAGCCCCTTCTCAAGCGCCTTTGCTGCCCTCACAACCGCCTCCGCGGCCTGAGGCAATATGCGCGTCATATTGAGGAAACCATGGGGCACAGTATTGATGACCACCCTTTCCACCGGCACGCCCGATGCGGCCAGCCTATCGGCATAGGCTGCACCCTCATTGAGGAGCGGATCAAGCTCTGCGGCCAGAAGGAAGGTAGGCGCAATGCCTTTAAGGTCGTCAGCCAGCAAGGGCGAGACACGGACGTCGCGCACATCATCGAGGCTGCGCAGATAGCTTTTCTGAACACGCTTGAGCACTTCGCGGGACAGGAGTGGGCCTTCCTGCCAAGGCTGACGCGCGCGCCTGATTTCCACGAGTTGCAGCAGCGGATAGAAAAGCAGCTGGAAGGCCACCTTGCCGCGCCGGTGCTGCGCGATGACAGCGGCCAGATTGCCGCCCGCCGAGTCCCCGCCAACGGCCAGCCTGTCAGCGGAAAACCTGTAATCGGCCAGCGCACCGTCCCGCACGGCATCAAATGCGGCCAGTGCGTCGTTCACGGCTGCCGGGAAGGCGTGTTCCGGTGCCTTGCGGTAATCCACCGACACCACACGCACACCCGACGCCGCCGCGAGGCGCTGGCAGAGCGGCGCATGGGTGTCGATATCACCGACCACGAACCCGCCACCGTGGAAATAGACCAGTCCGGCGCCATTCTCGGCCGCATCGAACGGTACCCAGACGCGCACCGGAATTGGCTCGGACGGGCCGGGCAAAGTCAGGTTCTCGATCCTTTCAACGCCCGGCGGCTCAAGCTCTGCAATGGGAATCATGCGCCGTAACGCTTCACGCATCCCCGGCGCAGTGCGCTCAGGCGTGAAATGCGCTGCCAGATCAGCAAAGGCTTTTTCAGGGGTCAGCATGGAAGCTGCATAGTTCGGCGCGCGGGGCCTCAATGGCAAGCGCCAAACGATGCGGCCCGGACAGCCTAGTGCAGTTGCACAGGGCTTGCGGCATGGATGCGCCCGGACAGGGCATCCTCGATCTCGCTTTTGAGCGCCCGCCATGCAGCGGCGCTCTCCGCCTCGCCCTTGTCTTCCATTTCGCTAATCGCTTCACACGCATAGCCGAGCGCGCGCGGGCCGTGGCGGTCCACCAGCGTGAACGCAATCTGGCGGATATCATCAGGCGTAATGCGTGAGCGGCGCTGGGTGGCTATCGGATGCAAGGGCTGGGTCTCCGGGGCTGGCAGGCGGCTAGTCGGTGGAGATATGGCAAAGGGCGGGCCACTCTGTCGCGTTCCGCAATATATTGAATTAATTTGCATATTCCTGACAAGGGCGACAGGTGGAAGGAGGAGGTGCCCGCCGACCGGCCATTCTTGCCCGGCATACTTGTCCGGCGCGCAGCTGGACAGATCCGCAGCCATTGCAGGCCCTGCTTCGGGTGTTGTTCCTTGCCTGAAAGCCGTATTGCGGGCATTACGCAGATCAGAAGCGGAAGATATGACGGAGTGCCCTTCCCATGCGCGTGGCAATGATCGGTACAGGCTATGTCGGCCTGGTCTCTGGAGCCTGTTTTGCCGATTTCGGCCATCAGGTGACCTGCATCGACAAGAACGAGGAAAAGATCGCTCTGCTGCGTTCCGGCGGCGTGCCGATCTATGAGCCGGGCCTCGACCAGCTGGTTCAGCGCAATGTGCGTGAGGGCCGCCTCGACTTTGCCACCGACCTGACCGAAGCCGTGCGCGCAGCCGATGTGGTCTTCATTGCCGTGGGCACGCCCTCACGCCGGGGCGATGGCCATGCCGATCTGTCCTATGTGCATGCGGCTGCCGAAGAAATAGGCCAGGTCATGGACGGTTTCACGGTCGTGGTGAACAAGTCGACGGTCCCGGTGGGTACCGGCGATGAGGTGGAAGCGCTTATCCGCAAGGTGCGCCCGGACGGGGACTTTGCCGTGGTATCGAACCCGGAATTCCTGCGCGAGGGCGCGGCGATCGATGATTTCAAGCGTCCTGACCGGGTGGTCGTCGGCACCGAGAATGCGCGCGCGCGCGACATCATGCGCGAGCTCTACCGGCCGCTTTTCCTCAACGAGACGCCGATCGTGTTCACCTCGCGCCGGACATCCGAGCTGATCAAGTATGCCGCCAATGCCTTCCTGGCCATGAAGATCACCTTCATCAACGAGATGGCCGATCTGTGCGAGGCCGTGGGCGCGAACGTGCAGGAAGTGTCCAAGGGTATCGGCCTTGATGGCCGTATCGGCGCGAAATTCCTCCATGCGGGCCCCGGCTATGGTGGTTCCTGCTTCCCCAAGGACACGCTGGCTCTGGTGCGTACCGCGCAGGAGGCCGATGCACCCTTGCAGCTGGTCGAGGCCACCGTGCGGGTCAATGATGCCCGCAAGCGGGCAATGGCCGACAAGGTGATCGCCGCCTGTGGCGGGGACGTGTCGGGCAAGACGATCGCGGTGCTGGGCCTGACCTTCAAGCCCAACACCGATGACATGCGCGAGGCCCCGAGCCTCGACATCATTCCCGCCCTTCAGGCCAAGGGCGCACGCGTTCGCGCCTATGATCCTGCCGGGATCGAGGAAGCCGAGAAGCTTCTGAAAGATGTCGAGTACACGACCGGCCCGTATCTGGCGCTGGAAGGCGCCGACGCGGTGGTTATCATCACCGAGTGGAACGAGTTCCGGGCCCTCGACCTTGACCGCGTCAAGACGGCTCTGAAGTCGCCGGTCGTGGTGGATCTGCGCAATATCTATGATCCGGCCGAGATGAAGGACGCCGGCTTGTCCTATACCAGCGTCGGACGGCCGTAAGGATCCCCGCTAACGGGCTGCCAGCGGTCCGATGGCCGTTATGATGTGATAGAGCATGCTGGCAGGGATATCCTTTGCCAGCGGCGCTCCGTCCGGGTCATAGGCGTCCATCCAGCCGCCTTTGCAGGCATCGGCGAGATAGGTGGCGCGAAGCCGTTCCAGCAGGCGTTCTGCTTCCCCCGGGGCCGCCGTTTCAGGGTGGCGCAGGCGCGCGCGCAGCATTTCCAGCTGCGGCCACAGGCGACGGTTCTCATCAAGAACAGTGCCTTGCGTGTCCACGCTGTTATGCGCAAACCCGCTCGCGCGGTCACGTCCCTTATTGTCAGCAAACCCGATCAGGCGCCTGCGCCAGCTGATGAGATCATGGCCGGTCCGCGCTTCGTATTCGGCCAGCAGCCAGGCCCATTCATGGCAATGGCCGGGCTCGGCGCGCCACGGCCCGCTTCCCCTTGACCAGTCTGCGTGCAAATCCTCGACCACTGCCCCGCTGGCCGGATGGAAGAAGCTGTCTTCAAAGCGCTCCACACAAAGGCGCGCGCAGTCCAGCGCATCGGCAGAGCCACTGGCGGCCTCGAGTGCCAGGCACGCTTCGAGAAGGTGCATGTGCGGGTTTGCGGCGCGCACCTCGGGTGCCATTTCCGGATCGTAAAATCCTCCGCCGGACCTGTCCGCCATCCGGCTTGTCACGAAATCCAGTGCTTCCAGCGCCAGTTCCAGCGCCCGCGCCTCGCCAAAGGCCTGAAAAGCGGCAGCACCGGCCAGAATGACGAACGCATGGTCATAAAGCCCGCGTCTTGCATCCAGAGCGTTGCCTGAACGGTCCAGACGGTGAACCCATCCGCCAGCCGATGCACGGGCCGGGCCATCAAGATACTCAAGGCCCAGCATCGCGATGTGGCGCGCCTCGTCTTTGTTCCAGCCCAGCAGGGCGGCCTGTGAGAAGGCGAAAATCTGGCGCGGGATCACCCGCATGCGCCGTTCGCGCTCCGGCTGGGACGTGCCATCCAGTGACAGGGTTTCAACAAACCCGCCTCTGTCTGCGTCCCAGGCAGTGCGCGCCCATAAGGGCAGACAGTCATCGAAGAGCCAGCGGCGCGCCCAGTCCGCCGCCGCCGGTGAAAGAGGGGACACAGATTGCGCAGCGCTGACAAGCGGCTTGATACCGGCCGCCTCGTCAAGGCGGGTCACGATGACCGCCTCGCGGGTTGCGGCAATGGCCAGTCCGTCCACGCCTTTCACCGCGATGACAGGGCCCTCGCTGCGGACATAGCTTCCGGTGACGCCATGCAGGACGGCAGGGCCGTGCACCATGTTTCCGTTCGCGTCTGGCTCTGACAGGGCTTTGAGCGCCCCATAGTCACCCACATCACTCCAGCCCATATCGACCGGGACCAGGCTGGCCAGCGCCGTTTTTTCCATCACGGCATAATCTATGCTGATGGCCGGAGCCGCCGCAAAGGCAGAGCGTGCCACGATGCGCGCGCCGCTAACCGTGTCCGTTTTTGCGCCTGACAGTGCCTCCCGCGCTGCCGACAGCACAGACGGTGCCTCGCGCTCCAGCTCGCCGAGCATCACATCCGCGCGGAACAGGAAAATGCCCGCATTCCAGAAGTATTCGCCCGACGCGAGATAGTCCCTGGCGGTGGCGAGGTCCGGTTTCTCGACGAAGGCTTCGACCTTGCGTACCGCCCCGGCTTCACAGGCACGGATATAGCCATAGCCGGTCGCCGGGTGGTCAGGCGTGATGCCGAAAACGACGATGCGCCCGCTCGCGGCGGCCTCTGCACCGCTGGGGATGGCTTCAAGGAAGCGTTCAGGCCGGGCAATATGATGATCGGCAGGCAGGATCAGCACCAGCGCGTGAGGCGAGGCTGACAGGGCCGCCAGCGCCACGGCTGGCGCAGAATCGCGTGCAACCGGCTCCAGAATGAGGGCGGCATCCGGCAACTGAGCGCGCAGCAGGGCGCCATGACGCGTGGACCCGATTGCCGTCACGGGCAGAAAGCCGATATCGCTGCGCTCTCCGGCGTCGAGGCGCGAAGCCGTTTCGGTCAGCATGGTGCGTCCCGAAGGCAGGCTCAGAAACGGTTTGGGACGCAGACCGTCTGACAGGGGCCAGAGCCGGCTGCCGGCCCCGCCGCACAGGATGAAGGGCATGATCGTGTGCGCACTCATCGACAGCCCTGCCCCCTTCTTCCCTCACGGCCAGACATGCATGCCGGCATGCGCGCTCTTTGCCCTTAGCCCGCTTCGCCCTGACATGGCCAGTTCGTGCCGGCTGGCTTTGCCCGGCCGGTCCCTTGCGGGCATTGATGACGATACGGATGAAAGACTGCTTAAGGGGCCGTTGCAAACCAGATCGTGTGCATCGGTCCCTTGCCGTTTTCCCGCGCGCGCACCTTCACCTCCTCGACACGAAAACCCACCTGTTTGAGCCTCTGGGTGAAGGCCCGGTCCGGGCTTGCAGACCACACAGCGAGAACGCCGCCGGATTTTAGCGCCGCTTGGGCGCTGGCAAGCCCCTGCACGCTATAGAGGCCGTCATTGGCGGGGCGCGTCAGGCCGTCGGGTCCGTTGTCAACGTCCAGAAGGATTGCATCATAGCTTTGCCTGCCGGCCGCGATTTCTGCGCCGACATCACCAATGCGCAGCTCGACACGGCGGTCATCAAGACAGCCTTGCGTCATCGCCTGCATGGGGCCGCGTGCCCATTCGATAATGCCGGGAACCAGCTCTGCCACCACAAGGCGTGCATCGCTGCCAAGCTCTGCCAGGGCTGCCCGCAAGGTAAAGCCCATCCCATAGCCGCCAATCAGCAGCCGGGGCGCGGGCCGTGCGCCCAGCCTCTGGCATGTCAGACTGGCGAGCGCCTTCTCAGAGCCGCTCATGCGGCTGCTCATCAGCTCGTTGCGGTCCAGCATGATGATGAAGGCATTGTCGTGCCGGACCAGTCGCAGCGGCGGGCCGCCGGGAACCTCGGCCTCGCCAATCAGCTCGCGTGGTTTCATTTTCGCCGGGCTTTACGCGCCGCATAGCGGGCATCACGCGCGGCCTTCAGTTCAGCTTCGGTCCGCTGCGCTGCTTCGGCCTCTGCTGCCGCCTGTGCCTTGTCTGCCTCTGCCTTGGCAATCCTGGCCGCAGCCGCCTCGGCCTTTCTGGCCGCCCGGCGTTCTTCGCGTTCCGCTTGGGCGGCCTTGCGCGCTGCCAGAACGGCCGGATCGGGCGCGGGCTTGTTACGCAACTGCTCTATGGCGCCTTGTTTTGCGGCGCGCGCCGCTGCTCTGCGTTCGTTGAAATCGGGAGCCTTGAAGCCTGACATTACTGATCCACTGTGTTGCGGCGCGCATGATCGACGCCTTCAGGCCTGCATATAACCTGATCGGCATTTGCATTCTTCTGCGCGTAGCAGGTTCTGTCCGTCAATGGCTACCGGCCTCACAATGGTGCGTCTCCTGAAACCGGCCGCGCCGGTTCCAGGAGACGCACGCCGCGTTGCGGTCAGAACGCCCAGCGGGCGCGGAACTCTGCGCCGTGATTGCGGGCGTTGGAGCCGATTTCGCCGGCATAGCCGAGCTCAAGGCTCATCCGGCTCATCGGTTCGATCGTGATCCCGGCCTCGATGGCGGCGGCGTCGCGGCCCACACCATTGCCCTCGAAATAGACCGGAGCGCCGGACAGATCGCCGGAGACGTACTGGCGTTCGCCGCTGAACACGCGCCGCCAGCCAAGCGAGCCGTCAAACCGCACATTCGTCCCGCCTGTCTGCCAGTCATGGCTGAACCGGGTGCCGAGCGTACCTTGCGTCATCTGGCGGGTTTCGCCGTCAAGGGCGAGTGCAGCCGCGCCGCCTGTCTCGCTGAAGTTCCCCGTATCAAGGCGGACATGGGCCAGCGCCAGGAAGGGCTGGAACCCCGCAGGCCCGGCAAGGCTGAGCTCGCTGAACACCTGCACGCTGTCGGCGCTGTGGCTTGAGCGCTGATGCTCGTCAAAGCCCGGGAAAATGACGGCACGGCTGGTGGTCAGGTCGTGCCAGCCATAGATGGCGCCCGCGCTGACACCCAGCGCGCCAGCGGCCATGGCGCCATAGACGCCGAGCGACCGGCTCTCGGTGCTGCCCGAAGCATTGCGGCCAGTCAGGTTGAAGCTGTTCTCGCCAAACCCGGCCATGACGCCGATGCGCGCCCGCTCGCTTACAGGCGTGTCGATGCCGAAGATTGCCCCGGAGCTATCCACCGAGGCGCGTGCTACGCCCGTGCGGGCACCCATCTGCGCGCCGCCGAAATGCCCGCTGATCCAGGCAGATCCGGCCTCTTCGCTGCGCGCTGCCGCGAGCCGCGAGGTGACGGCCCGGCGGGTATGAATGGTATCATCCATTACCAGCTGGCGGTGTGTGGCATGGATCTCGCCATTGAGCGCGTCAAAGGCCAGCGGAGCGGAGGCTGCATCGAGCCATACAAGCGCCTGCCAGAGCGGATTGCCTGAGCCGAGCGTATCGGCGGCCTGCGCCACCGACGCCGCATTCCCGCCGGAGGCAAGCGAAGCAAAGGGGGTGGCATTGCGCCCGAAGACCAGCGAAACGTCGTTCCCGTCTGTCTCCACGGCACTGGTGATAAATGGCAGGCCGGTAATCGCCTCATCGAACTGGAATGAGCCGGTCACGCCGCCAGCGGCGGACAACACCACAGTCGGCGCACTGAAGGACATTCCGGCTGCCGATCCGACCGTGATAACCGCACCGGGACTGATACTGACCGCACCGCTGACCGCTATCAGGTCAGCGCTTCCGTCGGCTGCCACCGTCACCTCGTAAAGCGATCCGGTCTCAAAGCTCAGATCGCCATTGATGGTGAGCGTACCGACCGAGTTGCCCGGCGCGATGGTCGAGCCAGCCAGCAGACGCGTGGAGCCCAGCGAGCCGAACCCGCGCAGGACACCGCCATCGGCCACGTCGATTGTGCCGCCAAGCGAGCCGTTCATCAGCACATTGCCGGTAATGATGGTGTTGCCGGTGAAGGCCGAACCATTGCCGGTGAAGATGAGCGTGCCCGCCCCGGTGAGCCCCAGATCGCCCCCGCCGGTTACATTACCTGCATGGGTGGCTGTGCCTGACCGCACCTGCAGCTCGTTCGTGCCGGAGAAGGTCAGGGTGTTGGATACGGTTATCCCCTCATTATAGGCGATGTTGGAGTTGTTGAGCGTAATCGCGCCCGTGCCTGCGCTGTCGCTAGCGGTCAGCACAAGCTGTGAGCCGAAGACCTGTGTGCCGCCCGTATAGCTGTTGCCCGCACCAAGGGTGAACTCGGCTCCGCCGGTGAAGCGGAACAGGCCATCACCCGACAATGACTGGCTCAAGCTGGCATCGCCCGCCTGATCGAACACCACCACGCCATCATTGGCGATATCGCCAATGATCGAAGCAGTTGAGCCGATGAGCGTGCCGGCGCGTACTTCTGTCCCGCCCGCATAGCTGTTAGTGCCGGTCAGGATGAGCGTGCCGAGATCGGTCTTGATCAGTGCCGCGTCGCCGGAAAGGTCCGCGCCGATGGCGGCGGTGAATGCTGCGCCAGCGCCCGTGCCGTTACCGACGCGGAAGATGGCATCGCCATCGCCATTGCCCATCAGCGTGATCCCATCGCCATCAATGAGATAGCCATCGACTGCGAACTGCGCCCCGGCAATCCCGATCCCGCCTTCGCTGTCATCAACCGTGACATTACCAGCCGTGCCGGAGAACACGATGAAGCCGGGCGCCGGCCGGGACGGGCCGGACACCAGACCGTCAGCATCGGTGAAGGTGAAGGATGTCGCGCTCCACACACCATCCCCGCCGTCAATCGTGCCGTTGAGCGCATTGGCAGGTTCGTCACCGTCCCAGAACAACAGGTCGACGCCGATATTGGAGACGAGGTTTACCTCGCCCGCCACGCTGGTCTGGATCGTCAACTCCCCCGGCAGAAGGTCTGCCGCAGGTGTGTTGCCCAGCGCCAGCCCGTTATCGGTAAGGCTGCCGCCATAGGTGATGAGCCCATAGAGGCCGGGTCCGAACCCGCCCGCATCGGAAATGTTGAGCAGGCCATCGAGCGTCAGATCGCCGCCCACAGCGAACAGTTCCGCCCCGCCCGGCGCACCAAGGGCCACATTGAGGGCGCCATCGTCCTGCAGCGTCAGATCACCTGTGATGGTGAAGGTCTGGCCAGAATGGCCAGCCAGAACACCGCCAGCCTCAATCGTGACGTCACCATCAAGCGTGCCTGAACCTGTCAGCGCGCCGCCATCGGAAACGCTTGCAGTGATATTACCGCTACCCAGCGTGCCATCGACCGACAGCATGCCGCCGCTGACATCCACATCACCCTGATAACCCGCACTGTCGCCGGTCAGGCGCGTGAAACCGGCCAGCTGGCGGATCAGCGCGTCACCCGCCGCATCGCTGGAGATATCGGCGTCAAAACCATACCCCGCACCGCCCGGAGACGCCGTGTGGTTGAACACAAGACGGCCCGTCCCGAGGCCAAACGCCAGCGTGTCACTGTCCAGCATGCCCGCCGCTGCCGCCGCGTCACCCGCCGCCGCGCCGATGTTCAAGGTGCCGGTGGCGCCAGCACTGGCTGCGATTATGACCTCATCGGCGCTTACCTCGCCGCTTTGAGAAATCGTCAGCGTGCCCGTTCCGTCATTGCCCATGTAAAGGGCGCCGGAGTTGATCCACGCACTGCCAGCACCGGTGACGGTGGCCTCGCCGGTGGAGCCAGCCTGTTCACCGATATAGCCGATCGTGTTGCTGACCTCGCCGCCATCGGCAATCGTCAGCGCGCCTGCGCCAATCCGCCCGACGCTCAAAAGGCCCGACATCGTCCAGCTGCTGTCCGCGCCGGTGACGAGCACATGGCCGTCGCCTTCTGCGAAATAGCCGATACGGCCGGTTGCGCTGGTGACTGTCCCGCCATCGGCAATGGTGAGGTATCCGGTGTCGCGATCACCCACATCCACATAGCCGGTTGCAGTCCAGCTCGAACCTGTTCCAGTCACGGTCGCCGCGCCGCTGGACCCCACTTGCGCTGCCACAATGGAGTTCGCGCTGGTCAGCGTACCACCATCGGAAATGGTCAATGTGCCGTCGCCAAACTGGCCAATACGGAGTGCCCCGGCATTGTTCCAGGTGGAGCCCGTTCCGGAGATCGTCACCGTCCCGCTGGACCCGGCCTCCGCGCCCACAAGGCCGCCATTGCTGCTGACCACACCGCCATCGGAAATGGTCAACGTGCCGGTGCCGCTATTGCCGACGTGCAGCGTGCCGTTATTCGTCCAGCTGCTGCCTGCGCCGGTGACAATGGCCGAACCATTGCTGGATGCACCACTGGCAATGACACCGGCAGTATTGCTGACCTCACCACCGCCGGAGATTGTCAGTTCGCCATCACGATTCAAACCGACAGTGAACTGGCCCGAGCTGGTCCATTGAGAGTGCGCGCCATCAACCGTAACAGTGCCAACGCCTGAACCCACAGCTCCCAGTATTGCCGCGCCGCTGTCGATCTGTCCGCCATTGGTAATCACCACAGCGCCTGCATCATTGGTGCCCACCCAGACCTGATTGCTGGCAGTCAGCAGTGACCCTGCGCCATCGATGGTCAGCAGGCCTGTCGAGCCGATGACGTCGGCAATGCTGACCGTGTCGGTTGCCGTGACTTCGGCCCCGCTCTCAATGAGCATTTCGCCATGATCAACTTCGCCGATGATCAAATTGCTGCCAGTGCTGATCTGCGCGCCATTGCGCGCGATGATGCTGGCTGTCGGTGATCCAGCCGCCGAAGCGGTGAGGCGCCCGGCAATGCTAAGGCTCCCGCCATCAAAGGTCAGCGTGCCACCGCTTACCCGCGTGGCGCCTGTGAACGTATTGTCTGCCGTGAGGATCAGCTCGCCATCGCCGATTTTCTGGAACGGGCGGGGGCCATTGTCTTCAGAGATCACCCCGGACTGGGTGGCCGAGCCGGTGAGCACCTGAAACTGGGTGGTGTTGGAATCGATGATGATGGCGTTCGAGATATCCACGCCATCGGCATAATCGACTACTGATCCCGTCGTGCGCAGCGTGGACCCGCCCAGCGCATTGTCGCTGCCCAGCGTCAGCGTGCCGCCTTCCAGCAGCGTATTGCCGGTATAGGTGCTGTTGCCTGAAAGAATGGTCCGCCCCGACAGGATGCGCACCGTGCCATTGCCGGAAATGTCGGCATCCAGCTCGAAATCATTATCGGTGTGATTGAAGACAATCGTGCCGGTGCCTGGACCGAACGTGATGGTGGGTGTGTCCAGCGTCCCCGCCGCCACGGCAGCATCACCCGCCGTCGCGCCGAAACTGAGCGTGCCGGTGGCATTGCTGCCAATCGTCAAGCTGGTTGCGCTCACCACGCCACCATCGGCAATCGTCAGCGTGCCGGTGCCAGAATTGCCAATGAACAGACTTTCCGAATTGATCCACTCCGATCCCGCGCCCGTGACGGTGACGCTGCCAACCGAGCCTGGAGCAAATCCAATCGATCCGGCTGTGTTCTCCACCCGCCCGCCGCTTCCGATGGTCAGCGTGCCAGCGCCCCGAGTGCCAACAATCAGTTCACTGGAATTGATCCACTCCGACCCCGCACCCGTGACGGTGACATCGCTGGTGGAGTTAGGACCGCTTGCGATCTGTCCGCCAGTGTTCTCCACTCGCCCGCCATTGCGAATGGTAAGAGTGCCGCTTGCCCCAATATCAGTCCCGATCCCAAGGCCCCCGCCTATATTCCAGAAGCTGTCCCGAGTGGAAGGAGGCGTGCCCGCACCGATGCCGTCGCCGTCTACAATTTCGTGAGCACCATTAATATTTACCTGAGCGAGAGCCTGCTGCGGCATCAAAGCTGCCAGTGCGCCTGCACCGGCCAGGATGGTCGCACCCATCAGGGCTGCGCGCAGCCTGGACGCTGGCCGGCGGTGGGCGGAAGCAGGCACAAAGAAGCTCTCATTGCGGCTTGCGCCGCAAGCACCAGACTGGCGGTTCGACATTTGGAATACCCCTGTAAGCCGGCGGCACGCAGGCCGCACTCCCCACAAAACCTGTCTGACCGCCACCCCGGCAAGACGCTGACGGGTTAACTAATGACTAATCAAATGGACCGGCACAACTGAAAAGTGAGAGCTCAGTGGTTGAGCGGGCGCCGGAGGTTGCGCAGCGCCGCCCGGTCAGCGGCGAAACGGGCCGTATCCGCACCTGCCGGGTTGGGCGGGGATCCACGCGCGCCCCTCAGGCCAGAGGCGCGAGCGAAGGAGTGACTGGACGTTCAGGGGAAATGGCGCACCCGACAAGATTCGAACTTGTGACCTCTGCCTTCGGAGGGCAGCGCTCTATCCAGCTGAGCTACGGGTGCGTCGAACCGCTCTCTTACAGGGCCGGGCGGGACTATTCAATGGACAGACACCGCACAAGGCGCCGGGTATTCTGCCCGCGTTTGCAGCAGGGGTGTGTCTGCCGCCCATGACGGGCGGTGATCGCGCTTCCCTGCCTTGCCCCGACCGCCTATATCGGATCCATCATGGATACAGCCGAGCTCATCTTGCTGGCCGCCGCAGGCCTTGTCCTGCTGGCCATTGCAGGGGCTGCCGCCACGCGGCAGGCCGGGGCTCCGCTATTGCTGATCTTCCT
>ERZ869909.1638-NODE-1638-length-17537-cov-4.182875_pt1 | contig 17537 bp, 14 predicted proteins | sample MGYA00520892_ERZ869909 | MGnify/ENA primary metagenome ERZ869909 (study PRJEB32215, sample SAMEA104723947) | bioreactor metagenome | biome: bioreactor; feature: anaerobic bioreactor; material: water | place: China | collected 2015-03-12 ...
TCATGCAGGCGGTGCGCACGCTGGGCGCGGATGATGCACCGCGCGGGCTCGCACTGACCGAGGCGCAGCGCGAGTCGATCCAGAAGATCGAGACAGCGTTCCGTGCCGAGCGGCAGAAGTTCATGCAGGAGAATGCGGATGAACTCCGCGCGATCCGTGAGCGCGGCCGACCCGGAGAACGCGCCCGCGATGGCGAGCGTGCCCGTCCGGCCGAACGCCCGCAGATGGATGAGCAGACAATGGAACGCGCCCGCGCCCTGCGCGAGCGTGCGCCACGACCCGAATCAACGCACCGCGCCATCTTTGAGGTGCTCAACGAACGCCAGCGCGAACATGTCCAGAAGACCATCGAGACCCGCCGCGCCGAAATGCAGGATCGCATGCAGCGCACCCCGGCCCCGGAAGGCCGCCCAATGCGCGAAGGCCGCCCGGCCCCGGAAGGTCGCCCCGGCCAGGACGCCCGTCCCGGCGACCGCGAGCGGATGCGTCGCAGCGGCGATGGCGAGCGGCCCCAGCGCGATGCCGTGCAGCGGTGGCAGCGCGTGACCGAGCGGATCCAGCAGTTGCCGCCCGAACGGCGCGAGCGGGTGCTGGCGGCGATCGAGCAGATGCTCGACCGTGCCGAGCAGGGCACGCAGCGCCCCGAGCCGCCCCGCATGCGCGATGTCGACATCCCGGCGTAACGCACCGGAAATCGAGCAGAACGACGACTGCACCCGGGCGATCCTTTGCAGGACCGCTCGGGTGTTGTAACTTGGAGGGATGAGAGCAGCACACCTTCTTGCGGGATCTTGGGCGTGCGTGATGACCGGGGCACTCCTGACATCATGCGCGGATGAGCAGAATCACACCGAACCGGTGCAGGCGGCCGCGCAACCCGATGCGGCCAACGCGGTGCCGCTGTATCTGGCAGCGCTGGGTGTGCCGGAGGGGATGGCGCTGGATGAGTGGTACAGCGAACGGGGCGACAAGGATGGGCTGACCTTGTGGTTCCTAATGGGGCGTTTCTACGCCACTTGGCTCGGGGAGCAGGACGATCCTTCGTGGGATGAACTTGCGGACAAGGTTGGTGTGCATCCGCGCGAATTTGAGGGCTGGGTGGAGAACAACGATGCATTCTTCAACGCGGTCTCGGAAGCATCGCGAGCGGAACGCATGGATGATTCGGATGTATTTATCGGGGAACCAAACAGTGCCGATCTCACGGCACGGATTCTGGCAGAAATCACGACCACGCTGTTTTCGGCATCCCTCGTTCATGCACGCAAGGGTGACTTTATGAAGGCGAACGCCCGGTTTCTGGATGCGCTGCATGTCATGAGACACTCGTTCCAGGCGCAGCGGACGATAGGTGGGGCTCGCATGACAATCTGGCCAATGCACTTCGCGGCAACGATCACGACACTGCCCAACGATGAGCTTCCGGGGGTGGAGGCCTATCTCGACGACGAAACCATACGACGGGCGCTCGATGTGCTGAAATCGCTCGATCCCGAATATCCGTTTGAGTATCGGCGGGCGCTCGAGTTTGAGGTGGAATTCGTCATTCGTATTCGGTCGCCCGGTGTCGTTGGGAGAAGGCAGTATCGATCCTGGACGCGCGATGCGATCCGGGCCTGGACGCAACCCAACGCTCTGGAACTACTCCAGCGGCTCGACGACAGAACGCCGAGTTCCGTCCTGGATCCCTCGGCCACTCTCGTGCGGGCGCACGAGCATGATGCACGGAATCGCGAGCTGCTGCGGACTGCGATGGAGGCGCTCAAGGTGAACGACGAAGACTGAGCATCACCGGACAGCAATGTGGAAACAACGAAATGATGACCGCGCCCGGCCGATCCTTTGCGGGACCGTTCGGGTGGTGTAACTTGGAGGGATGAGAGCGATACACCTTCTTATGGGATCTTGGGCGTGTGTGATGACCGGGGCAATCCTGACATCATGCACGAATGAGCAGGTTCACACGGCGAGCCATGGCTCGACAACTGCCGTCGCACACTCCGAGCAGGCGCTGAACGCCTCGCCCACAAACTACGAGCCGATCAACGCGGCGCCGCTCTATGCGGCAGCGTTCGGTATACCCGACGGGATGCCGCTTGATGAATGGGTCCGTGATCGAGAGGACGCGGCGTGGATGTTCCTGCCTCGGGTGTACCTTTTGTGGAAATCTCGCCCAAACCCGGATCAGCTCGAATGGCTGACAGAGGAATTCGGCATGAGCCCGTCCGAATTCGTCGAATGGGTTGAAGAAAACAAAGATGCAATGGCTTTGTTGATCGCAGGATCCGGCGCGGATCATGTTGACTTCGCTGATTTCCGCGTGCGGGATCTTCGCGAGATCGGAATCAACGATCTCCTGATCAGAAACGCCTACGACTTTCTGTTTGCCGCCGCGATCCATGCGGCGAGCGAACGCCGTGCGGTTGCAGCGAGGGAGTACCTGATTGCGAGCGTGCGCGTCTTCATACAGATGTCCGAAAGAAGAAAAGAGTTCTACGGCGTCGATCTTGCATATCGAATGGTGCGAGAAATCTTGCGATATTCGTGGGAATTGGATCTGCAAGCGATTCTCGACGGTGCGACGCGCCACGCCATCCTTGCGGAACTCAATCGACTCTCTCCAGACGACCCGTTTGGCGTCATGGATGCGGTGCAGCGCGAGATCGAATGGATTTTCCTGGTCAATCCGGTAGAAATCCACTGTCAGCAGATCATCTGGGATTATGTACAAGCGTGCTTCGCGATCTGGGATGATCCCGATGCCTGGAATCGCATTGAATTCCTGAAATCAAACGATCCGCACGACTGTCTCAAGCACGCGTGGACCGTCAGTTCTGCCTGGCACGCCGACCATTTCGGAAGACAAGCACTCCGAGAACTCATCGATCTGCTCGAACAGCATGTGGACGGCTGAGCCGATCGCTCACCAGATCGAGCGGACGCGGATCGTCTCCTCGACCTCCGCCTTCAGCCGATCCTTCAGCGCCTCGCTGCCCTCGGGGGCGACATCCATGATCACATACGAGTAGCGCGGGTTCGACTGCAGGAACTCCGCCGCGATGTTCACGCCCAGGTCCGCGATGATGCGGTGCATCTTGCTCAGCACACCCGGCACATTGCGGTGGAAGTGCAGGATGCGGTGGTGGTGCTCGTGCAGCAGGGGCAGCTCGACCTCGGGGATGTTCACCGAGAGCGTCGTCGAACCGTTGTTCATGTGCTTGATGAGCTTCGCGCCCACTTCCTCGCTGATGTTGCGCTGCGCCTCGACCGTGCTGCCGCCGATGTGCGGCGTCAGAATCACATTCGGCAGGCCCAGCAGCGGCGTGTGGAATGGGGCATCGTTCTTCGCGGGCTCCTCCGGAAACACATCGATGGCCGCGCCGCTGATGCGTCCCTCGCGGATGGCGATGCCCAGCGCCTCGAGATCGACGACGGAGCCGCGGGCGTTGTTGATGAGCATCGCGCCGGGCTTCATGCGGGCGATCGATGCCGCGTTGATCATGTGATGCGTGCTCGCGGTCGCGGGGATGTGCAGCGTCACGACATCGGACTGCTCCAGCAGGACATCGAGCGACCGGACCTGCTGCGCGTTGCCCAGCGGCATCCGGTTGACGGTGTCGTAGTACACGACGCGCATGCCCATCGCCTCGGCCAACACCGACACCTGCGAGCCGATCCGCCCGTAGCCGACGATGCCGAGCGTCAGCCCCCGCACCTCGTGCGAGCCCGCGGCGGACTTGATCCACCGCCCCTGATGCAGCGCCATCGACCGCTCGAACAGCCGACGCTCGAGACAGATGATCTCGGCGATCGTCTTCTCCGCGACCGAGCGCGTGTTGGAGAAGGGCGCATTGAAGACCGCCACGCCGTGCTCCGTCGCCGCGTCGAGATCGACCTGATTCGTCCCGATGCAGAAGCAGCCGACCGCCCAGAGGTGGCGGCTCTCCTCGAAGAAGCCCCGCGTGAGCTGGGTCTTGGAGCGGATGCCGAGCATGTGGGCATCCGCCGCGATCTCGACCAGCTCGGACTCGGACAAGGCCCCGTTGTGGACCTGCACCGTGTACCCGGCCTCCTCCATGAGCGTTACGGCGTGGGGATGCACGCCCTCGAGCAGGACGACCTTGATCTTGTGCAGCGGATAGGAGGTGTGGGCCATGGTGGGACGGCTCTCGGGCGAGCGAACGGACGGGGACAGGGGTGTGGACGCCATGGGAGACTCTATCGGCGAGATCGGCGGGGGCGAGGAGGGGAGCTTGGGGTATCTTTTCACCGGACTTCGTCGCGAGCGACACCACGGAGCACGGAATGTCCATCGGAAACTACACCGGCTACGCCACGATCGCTCTGCTCTGCATGGTGGGTGTGCTTCTTGCTTGGCTGGTGGTGATCGGCGTCTGTACTCGGGTCCGAGCGCCCTCGTGCGGAAGGTGCGGCTACGAGGCGCGGGGGCTGGAAACCTTCCGCTGCCCCGAGTGCGGCGCGGACCTGCGCATCGCAGGACTCCGAACCGGATGGGGCCACCTGCACGCGCGGGGCCGTGCGTGGATCCCGTGCGGGGCATGGATGCTGCTCGTGGTGATCGCGGCGTGCTTTGCGCCATTGCTTCATGTGCGAGCACCGTTGCAGAGCGTTGACCACACCGAGTGGCGCATCGAGATCGTGCCGAACGCACACTGGCGACGAACGCTCCAGCAGCCGAATTTTCACCGGATCGTGTGCCGCGAAGTGGTTCAGCGCCGATCGCCGACCTCGCCCGTGATCCGGCATGTCATCGAGCTCGAATTTCACGGACTGCTCAACGAGCATCTCGAAGCACACTGGCAACTCGGATCCGGCTGGGTGATCAGCGAACCGTCCGCCAACCACACCTTGCGCCCCGAGACAAGGGACACGCAGTGGTTCGCATTCCGTGATGCTTTTCAACGCCTGTCACCGAACAGCAATGATGAGTACAGAATGGCGCAGGTACACCAACTCAACACCATGCTGAATGAATCGACCGACGGAATCCGGCGCATCGCGGACGGGCTTGCATCTGCGAAAGTCTACGACCGGAGTCTTGCGGCAGATCATTCGACGACGATTCACAAGTCGCTGATCCTCCCGTCGGCGAACAGCGTCTGGGATCTCCCCGTTTGGCTCCTCTGGCTGCTCGCGCTCACCGGACCGATGGTGCTGATCGTTCAGAGGCGCAGGCGTCTGTGGCGGGAGCAGGAGCGGTTGGTGGCGGATGGCTCGGCGGCGTGAACTGGAGTGGGTCATGGCGATGCAGCGAAAATTCTCGAAGGCGGCGATCGAGCGGCTCGAAGAGATAGGGCGTGATCTGAGTGTGCTCCACGCCCGCGCTACATCGTGGGAGTTTTTCGCTTCACTCCCGCCGATGGAGGGCTACCGCAACCGAATGCGCGAACCGCTGGATGACTGGCGGGCCGAGCTTGTGGAGATTCAGGAGCGGTACCTGAAGCAAGCCGAATCACAAACGGAACAAGCTCAAATCGCACTCGTATGTGAACACATGGAATTGACTCTCGAACTCGAGGAACTCGATGACGATTTTCAGAGCATGCATGGATACATTGCTGAACTCGGACAACGCCCCGTTCATCCGGACATGATCATGAATGCGGTGATACTGACACTTCGGCGGGCTGCCGAGGTTGGTGACGAAGATACGAAGTGGAAGATGCTGCGCTACGCAAAGAACATGGAAAGCTACTATCGCTCACTCATGAAGATGCTTTCCGATGTGCGTGACGAGTTCGACCCTACGCGAAAGAAGCGGAAGAAGTAATCTCCACCCGCTCCCCCGTCTCCGGATCATCGAAGGCCAGCATGCTCGCGTGCAGCATCAGGCGCGGCGCGGAGTGGGCGTGGTCGCCCGCATAAAGATCATCGCCGAGGATCGGCGCTCCCAATCCTCTCGGATCGGCGCTGTGGACACGGAGCTGGTGCGAGCGACCGGTGATCGGCTCGAACTCGACCAGCGCGGCCTCCATACTTCTCCCATCGGGCGTGGTGTGCGGACGCACTTCGAGAATCCGGTAGCGCGTCTGCGCCGACCTACCCTGCGCAAGATCGACGATCTGGTACGGCCGCCGCTCGACATCCAGACGCATAGGCAAGTCGATCAGCCCCTCGCTCGGACGATCGATGGGCGCAGCGAGCAGCGCGTGGTACCGCTTCGCGACCTTCCGCTCCTGGAACTGGATCGAGATGTGCCGGTGCGCTTCGGGCGTGAGGGCGCAGACCATGACGCCGCTGGTGTCCATGTCGAGGCGGTGCGGCGCGATGGGCCCGCGAGCCAGTGGGTACGCAGCGCGGACACGGTTGACAACGGAGTCGTGCTGCACGCGACCGGGGACGCTGAGGAAGCCCGAGGGCTTGTCCACGACAAGCCAGGTCGCCCCGACGCGAAGGATGCGCAACGAAACATCGACGGCGCGCTGCGTGTGGTCGCGGTTCACGCGGTGGCGGGCTCGAGCTTCGGCGCCGGACGCAGGCCGTCGCCCTTGTCCTTCTCCGCGCGTGTCGGCCCGGACTGCGGCTGATGGGCCGTGAAGTCCTCGCCGAAGCGGATGAGACGGAAGGAGTTGGCGATGACGAAGACATCGGCGAAGAAGTGCCAGAAGACCGCCGCGGCGAGCGGGAGCTTGCCCGTCGCCGCCAGCACCAGACCGACGACCGTGATGAGTATCGACGCAACGATGTTCTGTGCGATCACGACGCGCGTCTTCCGCGCCAGCATGATGAGAAACGGCACGCGGCTGATGTCGTCGGTCATGAGCGCGACGCCCGCAGAGTTCGTCGCGATGTCCGAGCCGGAGAGGCCCATGGCGATGCCGACATCCGCCGCGGCGAGCGAGGGGCCGTCGTTGATGCCGTCGCCGACCATCAGCACGCGCTTGCCCTCGTCGCTCATCTTGCGGATGAGGTCGTGCTTCTCCTCGGGCAGGCGCTCGGCCACGATCTGATCGACATCGACGGTGATGCCGACGCGCTTCGCCACCGCGAAACGGTCGCCCGTGAGCAAGTAGATCGAGCGTGCGCCGAGTTCGCGGATCTTCTCGATGACCGCCTTGGCGTTGTGACGCAGCCGGTCCTCAAGCCCGACGGCCCCGAGATACCGCCCGGCGTGCATGATGTGGACGCCGGTCATGCCGTCGATCTTCGTTTCGACCTTGCGGACCGCCTCGGCGATCGACGGGTTGAGTTCGATGAGCCACGACGAGCGCCCCGCGCAGAGTTCGCCGTCGTCCCGCCGGACGCGCACACCCTTGCCGTGGACCTCCTCGTGCCTGCCGGATCGATCGACCTCGACGCGGGCCTTCTGCGCCGTCTCGATGATGGATCGCGCCAGCGGATGGTTCGAGTTGCTCTCGGCGCCCGCCGCGGCACGCAGCAGGTCCGCGCCGGTCACCCCCTCCGCGGGCGCAAGACGCGAAACCTCGAAGCGGCCCGTCGTCAGCGTGCCCGTCTTGTCGAAGACGATCGTGTCCACATCCGCGGCGGCTTCGAGGTAGTTCGTCTGCTTGATCATCACCCCAAGCCGCGCCGCGGCGGTGAAGGCCGCCATCATCGCCGTTGGGCTGGAGATCAGCAGCGCGGCCGGAGCGCACACCACCAGCACCGTGATCGCCGTCTCCATGTTCCGCCCGAACCAGAAGACCAGCAGCGCCACCACGATCGCGATGGGCACATAGTACCGAGCGACCTGCTCGATCAGCAGTTGGCGCATCGTCCGCGCGCTCTCCGCCGCCTCGATCAGTTCGGCGACCTTGCCGATGGTCGTGTCCTGTCCGACGGATGTCGCCCGCAGCTCGATCGTGCCCGTCAGGTTCGTCGTACCGGCGTAGACCAGCGTCCCCTCGCTCACCTCGACGGGCAGCGCCTCGCCCGTGAGCGATGCCTGATTCACCGACGACTCGCCCTTGGTCACCGTGCCGTCGACCGGAAGATTCTCGCCCGCACGCACGCGGACGACCTGCCCGACGCGGATCGTCGAGACCGAGACCTCGCGCTCCTCGCCGCTGTCATCGACGAGCCGGGCCGTATCCGGCGTCAGCCCGACCAGTTCCTCGATGGCCCGCAGCGCGCCCGTCGCCGTGCGACGCAACGCGTAGTCGAACACCTGGAGAATGAAGGCGATGTACCCCGCCGCCTCGTACTTGCCGATCGCGAACGACGCCAGCACCGCCAGCGCCGCGAGGGTCGAGCTCGTCGGCATCCCCGACCGCAGCTCACGCCACGCCGCCGTCAGCAGGCCCGATCCCAGAATGATCGTGCCCACGATCGCCGGCCACTGCGAGATCTCCGGCGAGACAATGCCGAACACCCGCAGCACCGTCGTCGTGAAGACCAGCAACCCGCCGACGAGATACAGCACGATCCAGCGCTCGATCTGACGCTCGTGGCGTGCCTCGCGCTCCTGCCCCTTGGTGGGCTGGGGATCGACCTGTGTCGAAGAATCGCCTGTGTGGGTGCCGAGGCCTGTGTTGGTCTCCATCATGGGGCTGCCTGCTCCGCTGTTGGATGTTGAATCACTCCACGCGATTCATGGGGTCTGGGGCGATGATCGGACTCCTGTGCCGAGCCCCGCCACGATACGCCGACCAGCCGGTGGGGCTCCCCTCACCGCTCTCTATACTAATCCGAACGCTGCGGCGTTCAGAAATCCGCCTTCCACCCCCGTCCAAGCCACCCCCCAAGACACGGGGGAGACACGGGAGACCCCGTAGACCCCACCAGAATCGGGCATCCCTGAGACAGAAAACTTCCCGGTGGAGCTTCCGTGGGCTGTGGGCCGGGGGCGGGATATTTCCGGGGGGAACTTCCGGGGGTTCCGGGGGTTCCGGGGGGTGAAGATACGCGTCTGGGAACCGTGTGGTTCTCCGCATTGAGCAGGATTACGACGGGAGACCATCGTGCAGCCCCAGCGTGTAACAATCCTCGGCGACGGACAGATGGGCATCGTGATGGCGTCTCTGCTGGCCCAGCAGCCCGATCCCGCGCGGATCTGCCTGTGGGGGCACGATGCGCGGGCCATCGAGTCGCTCGCCCAGACGCGCCGCTCCGACCGGATCCGCGAGGTCATCCTGCCCGATTCCGTCCGCATCACCTCCCGCGACGATGAGGCCTTCGCCGATGCCGATCTGATCATCTCGGCGGTGCCGACGCAGTTCATCCGTCCGGTCTGGGAGCGACTCCGCGCCCACGCCGCCCGCTCGCCCCACGCCTCGATCGTCAGCGTCTCGAAGGGCATCGAGAACTCCACCCTGCTGCTGCCCATCGGCATCCTCCAGGATGTTCTGGGCGAGCCGGAGGGTCAGCGTTCCTACGCGGTGCTCAGCGGCCCGACCATCGCCGCCGAGCTCGCCCGCTGCCTCCCCGCCACCATGGTCGTCGCCAGCACCGATGCCGATCTCGGCGAGCGCGTGCAGCAACTCGTCAACACCAGTTGGATGCGGATCTACACCCACGAAGACCCCGTCGGCGTCGAGATCGCCGGCGCCACCAAGAATGTCATCGCCATCGCCGCGGGCATCCTCGACGGCCTGAAAGCCGGCGACAACGCCAAATCCGCACTCCTCGCGCGCGGCCTTGCGGAGATCACACGCCTCGGCGTCGCCATGGGCGCACGCACCGAGACCTTCTTCGGCCTCGCCGGCGTCGGCGACCTCGCCACCACATGCTTCTCGCCGATGGGTCGCAACCGCTCGCTCGGTGAAGCGCTCGGCAAAGGGCGCATGCTCAACGATCTGCTCGGCGAGACGGATTCCGTCGTCGAGGGCGTCGCGACGACACGATCCGTCATGGAACTGGCCGATCGCTACGAGGTGGAAATGCCCATCGCGCAGGCCGTGCATGCCGTGCTCTACGAAGACCTCGACCCCATCGACGCCATCGCGATGCTCATGAGCCGCCCGCCCAGCGCGGAGAGGATCGGCTGATCCTGATCACCCCGGCAGCATCCGTCCCACCGTCCGCGGCCGGAACGGAAACGCCTCGTACACCGCGCGCAGATCGTCCAGCGTCACCGCGTTGATCCGCGCCAGTTCATCCTCCAGCGTCGTGTACGAGCCGAGATAGGTCCACAGCCGACCCAGCCGCTGCATCCGCCCGCCCGGACGCTCGCCCGCCAGCGTCACGCCCGTCGCCAGCTTGTTCCGCAGCCGCTCGAGATCATCCTCCGTCGTCGTCTCGATCACGCGCTCGATCTCGCGCGATGCGATCTTCTCCATCTCCGCCAGCCGCGACGGCTCGCCGGAGGCATACACATAGAAATCGCCGCACCCGTCGCGCGGGTCGTACGCCGCCTGCGCCTCCTCCGCGATGCCCGTCTCCACCAGTTCCCAGTGCAGACGGCTGTTCCCCGGATCGCCGAGCACCTGCGCCAGCAGCATCGCCGCGTACCGACGATCATCCTGGAGCGACGGCGCGGGCGAGAGCATCAGCAGATACCCGCGATGCACCTTCGCATCGCGCAGCTCGAAATCCCGCTCGCGGCACGACGGCGCGCTGTTGTCACGCATCGCCCCCGTTCGTACCCACGCGCTGCACACGCCGCCCAACTGCTCCGCCATCGCATCGAAATCCATCCGACCCGCCAGCGCCACAGTCGTGTTGTCGGCCGAGTAGCGCTCGCTGAAGTACGCACGCATCGCATCGCAGCCCAGCGCCTTGATCGTCTCGTCCGTCCCCAGCACACGATGCGCCAGCGGATGCTCCGCGTAGTACTCTTCCATCGACCGCTCGTACAACACCCAGAACGGATTGTCCCGGTACATCGCGATCTCTTCGAGGATCACATTCTTCTCGGTGGTGAAATCATCCTCGCGCAGTGCCGGTCGCAGGATGTCGCTCAAAATCTCCGCGGCGTTGTGGATATGCTCCGGCAGCGTGCTCGCGTAAAAACAGGTGATCTCCGACGAGGTGTACGCGTTGTACTGCGCTCCCAGCTCATCGAAATCTCGATTCACATCGTCCGCCGTGCGCTTCTCCGTCCCCTTGAACATCATGTGTTCGAGGAAGTGGCTGACGCCCATCAGCGGCCCCGCCTCGTCGCGCGCTCCCGTCTTCACGAAAAACCCGCACGCCGCCGTCCGCGCCTCCGGGTCGATCTCCCCCACCAGCGTCAACCCGTTCTCCAGCACCGCCTTGCGAAATTCAACCGCCATGCGATTCCTCCCTGCTCACGCGATCCGCGTCCGTGCTTCCCGTCCCGAAAGCACACGATTGATGTTCTCCGCGCACAGCGCTGTCATCGCCGCACGCCCGCGCCAATTCCCGCTGCCGATGTGCGGCAGCATCACCACATTCTCCAGCCCCACCAGCTCCGGATGCACCTTCGGCTCCTGCTCGAAGACATCCAGCCCCGCCGCGAAAATCCGCCCCTCCCGCAGCGCCCGCGCCAACGCCCCCTCATCCACCACCGGACCTCGCGCCGTATTCACCAGCACCGCCGTCTCCTTCATCAACCCCAACCGGCGCGCATCGATCAGGTGGCGCGTCTCCTCGGTCAGCGGCGTGTGGATGGTCACGAAGTCCGCCTCACGCAGCCCCTCATCCAACTCCACCCGGCGCGCACACAAGGGCGGGTGCTCAAACTCCGGCTTGGGCGAACGCGCCACATACAGCACGCGCATCCCCCAGCCGATCATCCGCAACGCCGTCTGATACCCGATCCGCCCCGCCCCCACGATCAGCAGCGTCCGACCCGACACCGGCTGCCCCAGAAAATCACGCGGCCCAAGCACGCCCCCCTCCGCCCACGCCCCCGACCGCGCATACCGATCGCCCGCGCTCAGCCGACGCGCCGCCGCCAGCATCAGCAACACCGCCACATCCGCCGTGCCGTCCGTCACCGCATCCGGCGTGTTGCACACCACAACCCCCCGCGCACGGCAGGCGTCCAGATCAATGTTGTCGTACCCCACAGCAAAGTTGTTCACCACACGCAGCCCCCCGCCCCCGGAATCACCCCCGGAAGCCCCCGCAGCATCCAGCAACGCGCCATCGACCCGTTCCGAGACCCATGTCACCAGCGCCGACGCCCCCCGCACGAACTCGTGCAGTGCCTCCCTGCTCGGGAACCCGCGCTCCGGACCCGTCACCACCTCCGCACCGGGAACATCCGGCAGCACGAAATCACCCGGCAACGGCCTCGTCAACGCAATGCGCATCCCCCAACCATATCGGGACGGACCCGGCGGGACCGATCCTCCGGTGATGAGCTTCAGTGGGCGAGTTTCGGAGAGGGGGGCGCTTCCGGGGCTTCCGGGGCTTCCGGAGGCGGGGGTGTCGTCGAACCCGAATCGCCCTACCCTCACCCGCATGGCAGCACGATCCTTCGACCGACCCCGCGGCACGCGCGACCTCTACCCCGAGGACTACCTCCAGCGACGGTACATCACCGAGACCTGGCGACGCGTGGCCCTGCGCCACGGCTTCGACGAGATCGACGGCCCCACCTTCGAGCACCTCGACCTCTACACCGTCAAGTCCGGCGAGGGCATCGTCTCCGAACTCTTCTCCTTCTCCCGCGCCGGCGGCGATGAGACCTACGCACTCCGCCCCGAATACACCCCCACCCTCGCGCGACAGTACGCCGCCCGCGCCGGACAACTCCCCAAACCCACGCGCTGGTTCAGCATCGGCCCCTACTTCCGCGCCGAAAGACCACAGCGGGGACGGCTGCGCGAATTCCTCCAGTGGAATGTCGATGTGCTGGGGGATGAGACTCCGCTGGCGGATGCAGAACTCGTGTCACTGATGGATAGTGCACAGCGAGATTTTGGCCTGAAGCCTCACGAGGTGACCATCATTGCGAACCACAGAGGCGGGCTGGATAATCTTATCGGATCCTTTGGTATTCCAGAGTCAAACCTCGTCAAAGCATACGCAATTCTTGACCGCTTGGAAAAAGACGGCGTGAAGGTGACCGCTTCAGAACTATTGAAGCTTGTTCCCAAACCCAAAGAGCAAGATTACTCCGGATCTGGCTTCGTGGTAAACATAAAACGAGAGTACATTGATCCGCACGATGTGATTTCTAGTTTTTTATCCGCAGAAAACACCTACCTCGGAACTGCTCCGGCAGATGGATTGTATGAATACTACGGCTTCCCCGCCTATAGCTACTACGATTGCATGGATGGTATACCTGAATTCTTAACAGAATTACATGAGTATCGCGAGCACTGCAAAACCATGCGATGCGACAGGACTCTCGAATTTTCCTATTCAATCGTGCGCGGGCTCGCGTACTACACGGGACTCGTCTTCGAGATGCGCGCCGAAGGCGAGCGCGCGGTGGCGGGAGGCGGACGCTACGACAAACTCATCGAACTCCTCGGCGGCCCGCCGACGCCCGCCGTCGGCTTCGCGATGGGCGATGTGGTGCTTGCGAACCTGCTCGCGGACAAAGGACTGATGCCCACCGGCAAGGATCTGCTCGCCGCGCTCTCGCAACCAATCCCAACCCGCCCGGATGCCTTTGTCATCGCCGGGCCGGATGCGCAGGAGGACGCCATCCTCCGCACCTGCGCCACACTCCGGCGCGGCGTCGAGCACGACACCCAGCGCGAGCCCTGGCACCCCGACCGCTACCAAGTCCCGCCCCTGCACACCCGCCGCTCCTACAAGGCGACGCGCAATGTCGGCAAGCTCCTCAAGGATGCCGCGAGCGCGAGTGCCCGCTTCGCCGTCATCGTCGAAACCGATGCCGAGGCCACAGTCAAAGACCTCGACTCCGGCGAGCAATGGTCCGACAAGGTCGCCCTTGACGACCTCGCAGCCCGCCTCAGCGCAGCGCTCTGACGCTCGCGCGGTCCCCGCAATAACCAACACACGGACACTTCTTTCTTGGACTCATCGCCCCCGACGATCCGCACAGCCGATCCGTCCCTACGCCGTAAGCCGCACCATCGCCAATCTCAGGATCCCCTCCGCCCGATAGCGCGATCATGAGCATCTCACGAACGGCTCCGATCGCGTTGCTCGGCTGCATCCTCCTCGCAGGGCTCCCCGCCTGCCAGGACCGCGCCATCACCCTCGCCATGGACGGCGGCGTCAAGTACGACGATGTCACCCTCGGCCAGGGCACCGCCGCTCAGGAGGGCATGCTCGTCGGCGTCAGCTACACCGTCGCGCTGCCCGACGGCACCGTCATCATCGACACCTTCGAGCAGAAGCGCGTCCACCGCTTCGTGATCGGCGACGGCACCGTCGTCCCCGGCCTCGACATCGGCATCCGCGGCATGCAGCGCGGCGGCGTCCGCAAGCTCTCCGTCCCGCCACGCTCGCACTACGGCAAGCACGGCTACGCCGACATCATCCCCCCCAACACCACACTCCAGTTCACGGTGCATCTGGTCGAGCTTCAGCCCTCCGGCCCGCGACCGGAGACCATGGCCGAGCGGCGCATGCGACAACTCAGACGCTGATACACCCGCGCACACACACCGCATCACATCAATTCACTCGCCCAGAATCAGCAGCGGACGGTGCAGCGTCACCTGATTCCGGATCGGGCCGTACCGCCCCGGCTCCAGCGTGATCGTCAGCGTCGCCCCGGACCGCACGCCGTCGAGCGGGATGTTCACCGCGCCCCGCGGCGCGCCCTCGTGCAGGTGCACGCGCAGAAGTTCCTCGCCCGCCACCGTCATCACCAGTTCGCAATCCCCCCACCGACCCGCCTCCGAGGTCAGCGCCGCCGTCGCGACCAGACGCTCGGCGTTCCGGGGTAACTCGTAGTCCACACGCATCGGACCCGGCAGAAAAACATCCAGCGCGCCCAGCGTCGGGCTCTCCGCGCCGAGCAAGTCGTCCGGGTGCGTCCGCAGCACGATCGGATCCGCCCGCCAGCGATCGCCCACCGGCGCCTGACCCGTCGGCTGCAAGGAGGACAACGCCACAATCCGCTCCGCGCTGAAGGTTGCGCCCCGGATGTCCGCCGCCTCCGGCGCGATCTGCACGCCCAGCGCCGTCTCGATCAGCACACGGTCGCCCTGCATGCTCATCGACGAGGCACGCACCACCGCGCCGTCGTCCAGCCACAGCATCGTCCCACGCGCCCGCTCGCGCGGATTCGCCAGCACGATGCCCGCGATCCGCTCCCGATCAATCTCGATCTCACCGGACCCCGACTCGATCCGCACCACATCGTCGACCTCGACGACAAAGCCGCGCAGCTCGTCGCCGTTCCCCAGCACGACCAGATCCTCGCTCGCATCGCTCACCAGTGTGTGACGACGGATCCCCGCCCACGGCAGGATCACCCGCGCGACCCGATCCAACGGAAACGAAACGCCCGTCCCGCCGCGCACGCGCCACAGGATCGACTCGTCCTCAGCGCCCTCCCCCGCGATCGGCTCGCCGGGGAAACGCTGCCCATCGACCAGTTCCAGCACGCCCTGCTGCTCAGCTTCGAGCCGCATCCGCAGGCGCGCTGTGTCCACATCCCCGCCGCCCGGACCGACGCCGATCCCGTCCAGCGGGTTTGCACGCTCGCGCGTCGCGACCACCGCCAGAAAACGATCGCCCCCCCGCGTCTCCAGCCCGCCCGACGACTCCTCGAACAGCACCCCCGCATCCGACACGCCGTGCAGCACCCCGGCGCGCACGCGCCCGTCGGCATTGAGCAGCAGAGCGGGCGTCGGAGCGCGTCCGTCCGTCTGGCGCGCCGATGCGCTCGGTCGCGACTCCTGCGCCAAGACCGTCCACCCCCCGCCGACGATCGCAGCAACGCAGGCGCACAGCAGCACGCCCGCGCCGAACCGCCCGACGGATTGAAAACGGCTCCTGGTCATTTCTGGAAGATCGGCAGATATCGCTTGGGCATTTGCAGAACGATCAGCGCCATCGCTGTCGCGTACGGCGGTCCATAACTATCGCTCCACACGCCGTCCGCCGACTGCATCTGGATCAGTTCGTTCCGCGCCAGCGGCCACCACCGGGCCCAATACTCCCCGCCCGCCAGATACATCGCCTGCACCGCGTAGTAGTGCCCATAAAAATAGTGCGCACTCATCTGCCCACCGCCCGGTAACGCAGTCTCCACGAGATAATCCAGCCCCCGCGTCAGCTCGTCGCCCTCGTAGATCCCCGCGTAGTACAAGCTCGCCAGACCCGCCGCCGACCGCGGCCACGCGCTCTGCCCGCGACCCAATTGATATCGGAACCCGCCGTCCACATTCTGGCACAGCCGCACATACTCCACCGCGCGATCGATCGTCGCCCGCGGGATCTCGATCCCCGCGTTCCGCGCCGAACGCAGCGCCATGATCTGCGTGATCGTCACGCTGATGTCCGCATCCGCGGGCACCGGGTTGTACCGCCAGCCCCCCTCGTCATTCTGCGTGTTGATGATCAGCCGGCACGCCCGCACCAGCGCATCGTGCGTCCGCCGACTCAACTCCGTATCCCCGCCGCCCCGCGTCATGCCGTACACCTCGGCGAGAAACAGCGTCGCGAACCCGTGCCCGTACATCGGGCCGTGCTGCATGTCCGCGACGATCACGCCCGCCTCGTTCTGATTCGCCAGAATGAACTCCAGCCCCCGCTCGACCACCTGCCCGTACCGACCCCGCCCCGGCAGATGCCCATCCGCCATGAACGCGATGCACGCCAGCGCGGTGATCGCCACATTCGACACGCTGTTGCGCAGCTCAAACGACCCGTCCTGCTGCTGCATCCGCGCGAGCGCCGCCAGCCCCTTCTGGACCGCCTCGTTCATCGCGGGGGTGAACTCCTCCGCCGCCGGCGCCGACTCCGCGCTCGTCCCCGCCGCGTCCTGCGCGACCACCCCGCACGCGCACACAAGCACCGCCGCGACGCCCGCCAGCCCGCAGACGCCGCGCGCCCGCCGGAATCGTTCGTTCACATTCACCGGTTCCCCTCCTCGGCGATCCGCTTGTAGTACGCCTCCGTCAGCGCCCGGTAGGTCGCGCTGAACACATCGCTCGATCCCTCGATCAGCCGATCACGGATCCGCTCCGGCAACGCCCCCCACTGCGCGCCCGGATCGGCGCCCTGCTCCGTCGGACCCTCCGCGTACCCCGGGTTCCCGCCCGAAGAACTCGAACCCGCCTCGCCCTGCTGCTGGCTCGCGCTGTCCGGACCGTCCTGCTGACCCTGGCTCATGTCGCCCTGCTGCATCTGACTCGATGAGGAAGAACTGCTGCTCGAAGAACTCGACGACGAACTCGAATCCTCCGCGCGCTTGATCAGCACATCCAGCTTGATCAACACCTCTTCCTGCAACCGCTGCGTCACCACGCCCGCATCGCGCACCTCGCGCAGACGGAACGCCGACTCGTGCATCTGCTGCACCGCCTCCATCAGACGATTCGCCGCCTCCTCCGCAGTCAACCGACGCTCCAACTCCCGACGCGTCGGATCGACTTCCTCCAGATTCGGCCGCTCGATCGCCTCCGCCGGATCATCCGCGCCCTTCAATCCCAACAACTCATCGAGATCCAAGCTCGGCGGGGCCGGACGCTGCGTCTCCTCGCCCGATGTTTCCTGGGGCACTTCCGGGG
>ERZ869909.1639-NODE-1639-length-17533-cov-5.983444_pt1 | contig 17533 bp, 16 predicted proteins | sample MGYA00520892_ERZ869909 | MGnify/ENA primary metagenome ERZ869909 (study PRJEB32215, sample SAMEA104723947) | bioreactor metagenome | biome: bioreactor; feature: anaerobic bioreactor; material: water | place: China | collected 2015-03-12 ...
CATCGGTGCTTCGGCACCGAGGACCACCACAGGCCGCGCCTGCCGGTGCGGATCAGCGCGCCGGCCTGGCTGATCTCTCCGACGTGATGCGGGCGGGTGGCGAGCCAGAAGAAGCCCTTGGCGCGCACCACGCCCGGCCACGACCTGCCGATGAACGCCTTCAGCTTCACCGGGTCGAAGGGCCGGCGCTCGCGATAGACGAAGGAGCGGATGCCGTATTCCTCGGTTTCCGGCACATGGTCCTTGAAGCCGTTCAGTTCCTTGAACCAGAGCGGATGCTGCTCGGCTTTCTCGAAATCGAAGCGGCCGGTGTCGAGCACCTTGTCGAGGGCCACCTTGCCGAAATCGGTCTCGACCAGCTCGGCGTCGGGGTTGAGCGCGCGCACGATCTTGCGCGCCAGGTCGAGGTCGCGGGCGGGCGTGTCCGACACCTTGTTGAGGACGATCACGTCGGCGAACTCGATCTGCTCGACCAGCAGGTCGACAAGCGCGCGGTCGTCGCCGTCGCCGGCGATCTCGCCGCGATCGCGCAGGAAATCCTGCGAGGAATAGTCTTTCAGGAGGTTCGCGGCGTCGACGACGGTGACCATGGTGTCGAGGCGCGAGACATCGGACAGGCTCTCGCCGTCGTCGTCGCGGAAATCGAAGGTGGTGGCGACCGGCAGCGGCTCGGCGATGCCGGTGCCCTCGATCAGCAGGTAGTCGAAGCGGCCTTCCCGCGACAGCCGGCGCACTTCCTTCAGGAGATCGTCGCGCAGCGTGCAGCAGATGCAGCCATTGGTCATCTCGACGAGCTGTTCCTCGGTGCGCGACAGGTTGGCACCGCCCTCGCGCACGAGGCTGGCGTCGATGTTGACCTCGCTCATGTCGTTGACGATGACGGCGACGCGCCGGCCCTCGCGATTGTTGAGGATGTGGTTGAGCAGCGTGGTCTTGCCTGCTCCGAGAAAGCCGGAAAGCACGGTGACGGGCAGGCGGCGCGAGAATTTGGCTGTGGCGGGCATGGCTCATCTCTTTCAAGGGCGAACGAAAGGGCGCGCCCGGCGGGCGCCGGGCGCGGATGCGGCAAACGATGGGCGAAGCCGCTTTGGGCTAGCTGTCAGTCGTGGTCGTGGTCATGCCCATGGGCGTCATCCGCGTGCCCGTGCCCATCATGATCGTGTCCGTCCTCGCCGCCATGGGCCGCGCCGGAGCCGCCGACGGCGACGATGTTGAAGGGCCGGCCCTCGATCTCGATCTCGCCGGCCTTCTCGAAACGCGCGGCGTTCACGAGATGCAGCTTGCCGTCGAGCGGATCGGTGACGACGATGGCGTCGCCGGCGACGGCGACGCGCGGGCGCGGGTCGCTCCAGTGGCCGTCCATGGAATAGGGATCGGTCAGCCGCAGCGAATTTTCGATCTCGCCATGCAGCACGTCGACCTGATGAAGCTGGCCGTCCTCGGTGAAGACATAGGCGAAGCGCGGCCGGATCGGATCGGTGGCGAAGTGGACGCGCCGCGTCGGAAGCTGCACCAGCTTGAAGCCGTTCTCGCCCTCGGACGGATCGACCAGCAGGATGCGGTCGGGGCCGTAATTGCCGACGAAATATTGCAGGCCGGTGCCGCCGATCAGCGTCGAGGCGCTGCCCTCGGGCAGGGACGCGGCATAGGGCAGGTGCTCGATGGCCGGCGCGTCGCCGGCCTGCCTTATCAGCAGCAAGCCGGTGTCGCAGGCCAGCGCGTGCAGGCTGCCGGACGCGGCCGAGCCGTGCAGGCCGGGGCATTCGACATCCTCGCCGATCCTGTTGCCTTCGAAGTCCACCACCCGCGCGCCGACCGGCCGCTTCGAGGCGTCTTCCGGGTTCGGGATCGAGACGACGACATGGTTCTGGAAGGGAACGGCGACGCCGTGATGCGCCGCGCCGATGTCGGCGGTGCGGATTTCCAGCTTCTCGCCGAGCACCGCCTCCTCCGTGAAGACGCGCACCTTGCTCTCGCCGTCGAACCATTGGGCAACGTAGCCCTGGCGCTCGACGAAATGCGCCGGCTTGTCGCCGTCGATGTGAACGTGAAGCAGTTCCGGATCGTCGACGTCGATGTCGGCATGGTCGCCATGATCGTGGAAGGCGATGCCGCTCTTGATGGCGTGAACCTCGCCCGCCGCTCCCTGGACGGCAAAGACGGTTTTCCCGCTCGAGCTGCGGTGGAGCGTCGCCGGTCCCTCGATGGTCAGGGTTTCGAGCACGTCGCCGTCGAGCGCGTCGACGACGGTCACGGTCGGCTGGGCATGGTCGGAAACGAAAAGCCGCCAGGCGGTGACGTTTTCCGCCTCGTCCGCCAGGACTGCCCCGCCCGCGAGGCAGGCGGCAAGCGCGACGGCCGAGACGCCCAGGATCGGTCTGTTCATTTTTCTCTCCTGTTTCGAGTTATACTATAACATTGAAGGCCGTGCCGAAGCCGGCGCCGGGTCGCTCTCTCAGTCGGCGGCGAGCGCAGCGCCGATGGTGGAGGAATTGTGCCGCATCATCGCGGCATAGGTGGCGGCCGGACCGTCCGGCTGCGACAACGCATCCGAATAGAGCGTGCCGCCGAGCGACAGAGCCGCTTCGCGCGCGATCTGCTCGACGAGGCGCGCATCGGCGATGTTTTCGGCGAACACGGCCGCGGCCCGCTTCTCGCGGATCTCGCGGATAAGGGATGCGACATCGGCCGCCGAGGCTTCCGATTCCGTCGACACGCCTTGGGGGGCGAGGAAGGTCACGCCATATTCGTGCTCGAAATAGCGGAAGGCGTTGTGGGCGACGACGGCCACGCGCCTGTCGGCCGGGATGGCCGCGACCGCCTGCCTGATCTCCTCGTCCAGCGCCGCCAGCTCGTCGAGATAGGTCCTGGCATTGGCGTCATAGATCGCGCATCCTTCCGCGTCGGCGGCGCAGAAGGCGCGCGCGATGTTCCGGACATAGACTTTCGCATTGGCGACGGACTGCCAGGCATGGGCATCGTAGGGCGCTTCGTGGAACACGGCCCGGCCGCCCTGGTAGTGATAGTGGCCGCCTTCGGGGTCGCGCAGGATCTCCGCGCCTTCGGTCAGCTCGGCGACCGGGGCCGACGTCCCGCTCGCCTCGATCAGCCGCGACAGGAAACCCTCGAACATCAGCCCGTTGACGAGGACGACATCGGCGCGCGCCAGCGCGATGGCGTCGGCCGGGCGCGGCTCGTAGACATGGGCGTCGCTGTCCGGGCCGACCAGCGTCTTCAGCTCGATCCTGTCGCCGCCGACTTTTGCCGCGAAATCGCCGATGATGGAGAAAGTCGCGACCACGGACAGCTTCTGCGCCTGCGCGCGCGCCGGCAGGCCGAAGATGATGAATGTTATAACAATCAGGCCGGCGACAAGGCTGAACGGTTTCTTCACGATGCTGGTTTCTCCGTGGGTCAGGCGGTGCGGTGCGCGCCACGCGGACGCAAGGTGGCGAGCAGGCCGCGCGGGCTTGCGATCACCGAGACGAGATAGGCGACGCCCGCCGACAGGATGATGGCCGGGCCGGAGGGCAGCGAGACGTGGTAGGAAAGCAGCAGGCCGCAGATCGAGGACAGAAGCCCGAGCGCGACCGCCAGCAGGCACATGATCTCGACCCTTTGCGTCCAGAAGCGCGCCGCCGCTGCCGGCAGGATCATCAGCCCGACCGAAAGCAGCGTTCCGAGCGCCTGGAAGCCGGCGACGAGATTGACGACCACCAGGCCGAGGAAGATGAAATGCACCGGCGATCCCAGACGCGACACGGAGCGCAGGAACAGCGGGTCGAGGCATTCGGCCACCAGGGCGCGCCAGAAGACGCCGAGCGCCGCGAGCGTCAGCGCGCAGACCATGCCGATCAGCGTCAGGGCGTCGTCGTTGAGCGCGAGCACGGTGCCGAACAGCACATGCATCAGATCGACGCTCGAGCCGCGCAGCGACACCATCAGCACGCCGAGCGACAGCGAGATCAGGTAGAAGGCGGCCATGGAAGCGTCCTCCTTCTGCACGGTCAGCCGCGCCACCGCGCCCGCCCCGAGCGCGACGACGATGCCGGCGACCAGCCCGCCGATGGTCATCGGCACGATCTGGAGACCGTAAAGCAGGAAGCCGGCGGCGGCGCCCGGCAGGATCGCATGCGCCATGGCGTCGCCGGTCAGGCTCATGCGGCGCAGCATCAGGAACACGCCGACCGGGCAGGCGCTGAGCGACAGCATGAACGCCCCGAAAAGCGCCCGCTGCATGAAGGCGAACTCGACGAAGGGCGCGACGAAAATCGCGTGCAGCGCGGCCATCATGCCGCCCCTTTGCCGATCGTCCGCCCGTCGCCTGCATGCGCGTGGTCGTGGCCGTTCGGATGCGGGTGATGGTGGGAATGCCCGTGCGCGTGGTCGTGCCCGTGCCCGTGCGCGTCGTCCGGCCCGCACCATGGCGCGCTTTCGTCCCATGCCTCATGGAAGCGGCGCGCGCGCAGAAGGTTCTCCGGCGACAGCACCTGCCGGGTCTCGCCCCATGCCACCGGCCGGCGGGCCAGAAGTAGGGCCTCGGGGAAATGCTCGCGCACCAGGTCGAGGTCGTGGGCGACGACGAGCACGGTGCGGCTTTCCCCGTGCCAGCGCTCGATGAGCGCCACCAGGTCCACGAGCGTCTTGGCGTCGATGGCGTTGAACGGCTCGTCGAGCAGGATCAGGTCGGCGTCCTGCACCAGCACGCGCGCGAACAGCGCCCGCTGCAACTGTCCGCCCGACAGCGTGTCGATGGAACGGGTCTCGAAGCCTTCGAGGCCGACCGCCATCAGCGCCTTCGACACCGCTTCCCTGTCTTCCGCGCGGTGGCGGCCGAGCAGGCCGCGGCGCGGCCACAGGCCGAGCGAGACGAGATCGACGACGCGGGCCGGAAAGGAGCGGTCGAGCTCCGATTGCTGCGGCAGATAGGCGATGCGCGTGCCGGGCGCGACCGTATAGGCGCCGCTCATCGGCTTCAGCAGGCCGACGATGCCCTTCATCAGGGTCGACTTGCCCGAGCCGTTCGCCCCGACCACGGCCGTCAGCGCGCCCTTGCGCACCACGCCGTCGAGGTGGTGGATCGCCGGATGGCTGTTGTAGCCGAGCGTCAGATCGCTAAATGTAAGGCAGGCTTCAGGCATGAGGCGGCGCGATTCAGTCGGTTGGCGGCGGTCGGACTTGAGCTTGGGTATAGGTAATGTTATTACATCTAGCATCCGAAACGCGCGATGGCAACGGATCCCGGAGCGGCCAGTGATGGTTCAGACCCACGAGCTGACGAAAAATCAGGCGCTGGTCCTCAGCGCCCTGACCAGCGCCGAAGGCCCGGCCAGCGCCTATTCGCTGCTCGACCAGTTGCGGGCCGACGGGTTCCGCGCGCCGCTCCAGGTCTATCGCGCGCTTGACAAGCTGATCGAGTACGGCCTCGTTCACAGGCTCGAGAGCCTGAACTCCTTCGTCGCCTGCGCCCATACGCACGAGCATCCCCACGGCCACCGTCACGGCCTCGTCGCCTTCGCCATCTGCGACACTTGCGGGCAGGTCGACGAATTCTCCGACGCCACGGTCGAGAAGCGCCTCAGGGGCTGGGCGAGCGACAACGCCTTCAAGCTGTGCAAGACCACCATCGAGATGCGCGGCACCTGCGCCGACTGCCTGAAGCGGTGAGAGCGGCAGCCGGCCGTCTCAATCGGCCGCGTCGATGAGCTTGGCGACGGCGCGGTTGTAGGGCGCATACATCACGTTCACCTTGTCGTGCTCGGCGCGGATGTGCGCGGGCCATCTCGACTTGATGTAGGAAAGCACGGCGACCAGCTCGGCGTCGTCGAGGACGTCGCGGAACATCGGCATGCGCTGCGGATCGACCGGGTCGCAATTCGCGACCGCGACGCCGTCCCGGATGAGCTGGAAGAGGGCGAAATCGGGATGCTGCCATGTATGGCCGCTCTCGTCGTGGGGCGGCGGCGGTTCCCGCGCGCCGGCCTGCATCACCGGGTCGGATACGCCCGGAACGCCGTGGCAGGCGGCGCAGTGCGCGCGGTAGAGCGCTTCTCCGGCGTGGACGGCGCGCGGCTCCTCCCAGCGCAGGAAGCTCGTTTCCTCCCCGGCCGCGAAATGGCGGTGAAGCAGCCACAGCCCAGGCCCGAGAAGGCAAAGCAGCAGCACTCCGATGCCGATCCGGGACGCCATGCCGGCCCTCCGTTCCATCGCCCGCCCGATTGCGCTTCATGCGACAGAGGAGGAATTCCCCGATCGGCGGGCCGCGGTCAAGGCCGATCTGCCGGGGCCATCCGTCGCGATGCGCGCCTATTCCTGCGGCAGGTCGGGCATGGCGCGCAGGGTCAGCGCGACCTTCTGGACGCCCGGCTTGGCGAAGAAATCGGTCGGCACGATGCGGACGTCGGCCTTGACCGCCAACGTATTGCGCACCCGCGCCTCGACCGCGCGCTTCAGGGCCTCGTCCTCCTGGGCGGGGCGTCCCGGCGCGCGCTCCACCAGCAGCTTGAGGTTGTCCTGCGTGCTGTGGCCCGCGAAATCGGCGACGAGGCGCACGATGCCGTTGGTCTCGGGCATGGCGGCCACCACCTCCTGCACGGAGGAGGGGAACAGGTTGACGCCGCGCACGATCAGCATGTCGTCGGTGCGCCCGATGCAGCGGATCGTCGGCCCCGGACGGCCGTCCGCGCCGCCCGCCGACGTCACCACGACATGATCGCCGCTGCGAAAGCGCAGCACGGGCGAGGCCTCGCGGTAGAGCGCGGAATAGACCAGCTCGCCATGCGCGCCCTCGGCGAAGTCGAGCGCCTCGCCGGTGGTGGGGTCGATCAGCTCGCTGAGGACGTGATCGGCGCCGACCATGTGCATCCCGACCTTGCTGTCGGATTCGGCCCAGTAGGAGCAGCCGAGATCGGTTCCGCCCAGCAGCTCGCAGCAGGTCGCGTTCCAGCGTTCCTCCAGCGCCTCGCGGATGGCGGGGATGCCGCCGCCAGGCTCGCCGCCGACCACCAGCCGCTCCACGCCGAGATCGGCGGCGTCGACGCCGGTGATGTCGCGCGAGACCTCGGCCAGGTAGAGCAGGAAGTTCGGCGTGCCCATGATGCAGCGTGGCCGCAGGTCGCGGGCGGCGACCATCAGGCGGTCGACCCCGCCGTCGGCCCCGATCGGGATGTCGACGGCGCCGAGATACTGCACCGCCTGGAACATCGGAATCCCGCCGACGAACCCCTTGCCGAGCGAGAAGGTGTGCAGCACCAGATCGCCGGGCCGCACCCCGCAGGCGAACAGCGAGCGGGCGCTCATCTCCTGCCACGACAAGACGTCGCGCTCGGTCAGCCCGACATAGGACGGGCTGCCCGTGGTGCCCGACGAGGCCTGGATCTGGACCACGTCCTCCAGCCGGGCGGCGAGATGCTCGCCCAGCGGGCGCATCCGCGCCAGGCTGTCGCGCAGGTCCTGCTTGGTGGTGAAGGCGACGCGCGACAGGTCGGCGATGCCGGCGATGTCGCCGGGGGCTATTCCCTGCTCGGCGAAGCGCCGGCGGTAGAACCGCGAGTTCTGCGCCAGATAGGCGAGCTGGCTTTGCAGCCGACTTTCCTGCAAGGCGCGAAGCGCGGCCGGATCGGCCAGCTCCACGCTGTTGAAGACGGGCGCGGCCCGCAGCGAGCGGGCTTCGGGTTTCATGAAACGCATGGCTCTCGTCCTCCCCCGTCTGCCCGGTCGCCGCCGGGGCCGTCAGGCACGCTCCAGCGCCAGGGCGATGCCCTGGCCGACGCCCACGCACATGGTGGCCAGCGCCAGCTTCGCGCCGCCCTCGCGCAGCTCCAGCGCGGCGGTGCCGGCGATGCGCGCGCCGGACATGCCGAGCGGATGGCCGAGCGCGATCGCGCCGCCGTTCGGGTTCACATGCGCCGCATCCTCGGCGATGTCGAGCTGGCGCAGGACCGCGATGCCCTGGCTGGCGAACGCCTCGTTCAGCTCGATCACGCCGAAATCGGACGGCTCCAGCCCGAGCCGGGCGCAGAGCTTGCGCGTCGCCGGCACCGGCCCGATGCCCATGATGCGCGGCTCGACGCCGGCGGCCGCGCCGCCGAGGATGCGGGCGATGGGGGTAAGCCCGTATTTGCGGATCGCGCCTTCCGACGCCACGACGAGCGCCGCCGCCCCGTCATTGACGCCCGAGGCGTTGCCCGCCGTCACCGTGCCGCCTTCCTTGCGGAACGGCGTCGGCAGCTTGGCCAGCATCTCGACCGTGGTTCCGGCGCGCGGATGCTCGTCCTTGTCCACCCTCACCGGCTCGCCCTTGCGCTGCGGGATCACGACGGGCGCGATCTCCTTGGCCAGCCGGCCGCCGGCCTGGGCGGCGAGCGCCTTTTCCTGGCTGCGTACGGCGAAGGCGTCCTGATCGGCGCGCGAGACGCCGAACTCGGCCGCCACGTTCTCGCCCGTCTCCGGCATGGAATCGATGCCGTACTGCTTCTTCAGCACCGGGTTGACGAAGCGCCAGCCGATCGTCGTGTCGTGGATCTCGGCATTGCGCGAGAAGGCGGTCTCGGCCTTGGGCATGACGAAGGGCGCGCGGCTCATCGATTCCACGCCGCCGGCGATCATCAGTTCGGCTTCCCCGGCCTTGATGGCGCGGGCGCAGATCGTCAGCGCGTCCATGCCCGAGCCGCACAGGCGGTTGACCGTCGAGCCCGGCACGGCCTGCGGCAGGCCGGCAAGCAGCAGCGCCATGCGCGCCACGTTGCGGTTGTCCTCGCCGGCCTGGTTGGCGCAGCCATAGACCAGATCGTCCACCGCCTCCCAGTCGATGCCGGGATTGCGCTCCATCAGCGCCCGCAGCGGCACCGCAGCCAGGTCGTCGGTGCGCACCGAGGACAAGGAGCCGCCGAAGCGGCCGATGGGGGTGCGCACGTAATCGCAGATGAAAGCCTCGGCCATGTCCGCCTCCTCAAAGCAGGGTCTGAATTCCGTTTCCGGCCGGGTTGTACATGAAAGCGTCCATGTCGTCGCCGCCGTGGCCGGAAAGTTTTTCCGTCCCTCAGTTCCCGAGGAACGCGGCGACCCGGCCGTTGGTCTCCTCGAGCCGCATCAGCCTGCCGATGCCGGAAATCTCGGCGGCGGCGCCTTTCGGGCTCAACGCCGAAACGATCCCGATGCAGGCCTTGGCCTCGCGCAGCGCCTCGGCGGAAAAGCCCGATATCTTCCGCGCCACGGCCTGCGCGCGCTCCGCGAAGGCGGCTTTCTCGACGCACCACTGGACCAGGCCGATCCGCTCGGCCTCGCGGCCGTCGACCAGGTCGCCGGCAAGGATGATGCGGCTGGCGACGCCCGGCCCGCACAAAAGGGCGAGCCGCTGCGTGCCGCCAGCGCCGGGCAGCAGCCCGACCTTGGCCTCGGGCAGGCCGAGAAGGGCCTCGGGGGCCACGATGCGGAGGTCGCAGGCGAGGGCGAGCTCCAGCCCGCCGCCAAGGGCATGCCCCTCGATCTCGGCGATGCTGACCGCCGGCAGCGCGGCGAGCCTGTCGTAGACGGAATGGAAAAGCCGCACCGTGGCGACCATCTCGTCCGGTCCCGACGGCTTGGACAGCCGTTCGCCGACCATGCGCAGGTCGGCGCCGGCGCAGAAGACCTTCCGCGCGCTGCGGATGCGCAGGACCGAGATCGAAGGCGTGTTCTCGATGTGGCGCAAGACGCCGTCGAGCGCGTGCAGCATCGCGTCGTCGAGGGCGTTGACCGGCGCGCGCGCCATGGTCGCGACGGCGACCGGCCCATGGATTTCGAGGCCGATGGGATCGCCGTCCGCATTGTCGGCGAAAGCGTGCCGCGGCGAGGGCAGGGGGGACATTCACGGCATCCTTTCGCTTGCGCCGGGCGAGTCGCCGGCATTTTCCTGCGCCGATCCGGGCCGGTCAGACGGGGGCGATGTCGATCGCGATCTTGCCGAACTGCCGGCCCGCCTCCAGATGGTCGAGCGCGGCGTGAGCGTCCTCCAGCCGGTATCGGGAATCGAACACCGGAGCGAGGTGGCCTGTTGCGGCCGCGCGCAAGAGATCGTGGAACTCGCCGAACGTGCCGAGCGTCGAGCCGAAGACCTGCAACTGGCGGATGAACAGGCGCCTGATGTCGGCGGAGGGATGATCGCCGCTGGTCGCGCCGCAGGTGACGATGCGCCCGCCGCGAACGAGGCAGCGCAACGCGTGAGGCCATACGGCCTCGCCGACATTCTCGATGACCACGTCCACGCCCCGGCCGCCGGTCAGCTCCAGCACGCGCCTGGCCACGTCCTCCGACGCGCCGTTGACGCCGTGATCGGCTCCGGCCGCGGCGGCCTGCTCGAGCTTGCGGGCGTCGCGCGAGGTGACGATGGCCGTCGCCCCGGTCATCTTGACGAGCTGGAGGGCGGCCAGCGACACGCCGCCGCCGATGCCGAAGATCAGCACCGTCTCCCAGGGCTTCACCTGGGCCTTGGTGAACACCATCCGCCATGCGGTGAGGTAGGCGACGCCGAAGGCGGCCGCCACGTCGAAGCCGACGTTCTCGGGAAGCGGGAACGCGTTCGCCGCCGGCACGCTGACGAATTCGGCAAGGGTGCCGTCGCGGTGCTCGCCGAGATAGTTGACCGAAACGCACAGCATCTGCTCGCCGCGCTTGCAGAATTCGCAGCGGCCACAGACCACGGCTGGATAGAGCGCGACGCGCTGTCCCGGCCGCAGCGTCTTCTCGTCGTCGTCGACCTCCTCGACGACGCCGGCCCCGTCTATCCCCATGATCTGGGGAAGGGTGTGGGTTATGCCGGCGCCGCTGTCGCGCATGTAGAGATCGACGCGGTTGAGCGTCGCGGCCTTCATGCGCACGAGCACCTCGCCGCGGCCCCGGGAAGGGGCCGGGCGTTCGCCGATGGAGACGACCTCGTTTCCGCCGTGGCCGGTGATGAAGACCGCGCGCATGACGTTCGCCTATTCGGGCTGCGAGCGGCGCGTGTAGCGCCGGAAATCGGGCGCGCGCTTCTCGCGGAACGCCTTGCCGCCTTCCTTGGACTCGTCGGTGTCGTAGTAGAGGCTGAGCGCCTGCATGCCGAGGCTCGCGATGCCGCGGATGCTTTCGGTGTCGGCGTTGAACGAGCGCTTGGCCAGCGCCAGCGCGGTGGGGCTGCGCTGGAGCAGCTCGGCGGTCCAGCGGTCGACCTCGGCGTCCAGCTCGTCATGCGGCACGACGACGTTGACGAGGCCCATGGCGAGCGCGTCGACCGCGCTGTAGCGCCGGCACAGATACCAGATCTCGCGCGCCTTCTTCTCGCCGACGACGCGCGCGAGATAGGCCGTGCCGAAGCCGGGATCGACCGAGCCGACCTTGGGGCCGACCTGGCCGAACTGCGCCTTCTCCGACGCGATGGTCAGGTCGCAGATGGTGGCGAGCACGTTGCCGCCGCCGATGGCGAAGCCGGCGACGCGGGCGATCACCGGCTTGGGCACGTCGCGGATCAGGGCCTGGAGATCCTCGATCGGCAGGCCGATGGTGCCGCGCCCGTCATACTGCCCGTCATGGGCGTTCTGGTCGCCGCCGGTGCAGAACGCCTTTTCGCCCGCGCCGGTGAGCACGATGGCGCCGACGTCGCGGTCCCAGCCGGCGCGCTGGAAGGCGTCGATCAGCTCGTCGACCGTCTGGCCGCGAAAGGCGTTGTAGCTTTCGGGACGGTTGATGGTGATCCACACCACCCCTTCGCCGCGCTGTTCGTACAAAATGTCCTTGTAGGTGCTCATGACGCTTCCTTTCGCAGGGTCAGGCTAATTCTGGGGGGAGGAGATCGGCCCGCGCCGGCGCGGTCTTCATCCGGCCATGGTCAGGCCGCCGGACACGCTCAGCACCTGGCCGGTCACGAAGCTCGCGGCGTCGCTGGCGAAGAAGGCGATCGCGCCCGGCAGATCCTCGGGTTCGCCGATCCGCCCGAGCGGGATGGAGCGGCGGAACGCCTCGAGCAGCTTTTCGGGATTGCTCGCGCCGCGGCTGTATTCGGCGAAGAGGTTGGTGTCGGTCGGGCCGGGGCAGACGACGTTGAACGTGATGCCGTCGCGGGAATGCTCGCGCGCCAGCGTCTTGGAGAAGGCGACGAGGGCCGCCTTGCAGGCCGCGTAGACGGCCTCGCCGGACGAGCCGACGCGGGCTGCGTCGGAGGCGATGTTGATCACGCGGCCGTATTTGTTCTCTATCATCCCCGGCAGCACGACATGGTGCATGTGCAGGGCGCCCGTCAGGTTGATGTCGATCAGCCGCTGCCACTCGTCCGGCGTTGTCTTCAGGAAGGGACGGAAGATGTCCCAGCCGGCGTTGTTGACCAGCACCGAAACCGGGCCGAACGCCTCTATCGAGGCCGAAACCGCCGCCTCGACGTCGCTCCTGCTGGTGATGTCGCAGACGAAATGCCGGGCGTCGCCGCCATTGTCGCGGATACGGTCGGCGACCTTCTTCGCCGCGGCCTCGTCACGATCGAAGATCGCCACTCTTGCGCCCAGTGCCGCGAAATGGCTGGATGTCGCGGAGCCGATTCCCCCGCCGCCTCCCGTGATGATGGTATGTCTTCCTTCCAGCCCGCTCACGTCTTTCTCTCCATCTGTGCACTACAATGTAGCAAGGATATGCTATATTCGAGAAATAGCAATACATTGATGTAATTTATCAAGGGGAATTGCCATGACTGCCTCGCCTACCACGACCGCCGCTCAGGGACGCCGGAACCTCGCCCAGTTCGATGTCGCGAACCGCGTCTTCTTCAGGCTCTATCAAAGCTCGAACCTGATGCATAAGGTCGGCACCCGCTTCATCGCCAATTTCGGCGCCACCACGCAGCAATGGGCGGTGATCGGCGCGCTGGCGCGGCCCAAGGCCCTGGCCGACGGCATGACCGTCAAGGAGCTGCTCGAATTCCTCCTCGTCAGCCGCCAGAACCTCAGCCCGGTTCTCGACCGGCTGGAGGAGCGCGGCTGGATCGAGCGGGTCAAGGACCCGGCCGACGGCCGCAGCCGGCGAATAGGGCTGACGCCGGTGGGCCAGCAGATCTGGGCGCAGATGCTGGCTTCGATCGAGGACTTCTACGTCGAGGCGCTGGGCGATTTCACGGTCGAGGACCAGGTCATGCTCTACCGGCTTCTCGACCGGCTGAAGCTCAACCTGGCCAGGCTTTGAGCCGCCTGGCCCGGTTCCCCCCGGGCCCGGACGCCCGGACGCCGTTCACTCCTGCCTTGAAGCCTCCTCGCGCAGCTTGAACTTCTTGATCTTGCCGCTTGGCGTGCGCGGCAGGTCGGCGACGATCTCCAGCCGCTCGGGAATGTACTGCACCGCCGTCTTCTGCTCCCGCAGATAGGACGTCATGTCCTCGAAGGTGAAGGATGCGCCCTCGCGCGGCACCACATAGGCGCAGGCCCGTTCTCCCAGCCTCTCGTCGGGATAGCCGACGATCGCCACCACCGCGACCGCCGGATGCCGGTAAAGAAGGTTCTCCACCTCGACGACGGGAATGTTCTCGCCGCCCCGGATGATGATGTCCTTCGAGCGGCCGGCGATGCGGATATAGCCGTTCTCGTCCATGCGGGCCATGTCGCCGGTGTCGAACCATCCCTCCGCGTCGATGTTGGCCAGCTCCGGCCGCTTGAGATAGCCGACGAAGTTCGAGCAGCCGCGGACCAGAAGCCGCCCCTCCGTGCCCGCCGGCACGGTCTCGCCCTGCGCGTCGACCACGCGGACCTGGGTGCCGGGCAGCGCCCTGCCGTCGGTGTTGGTGGTCAACTCCTCGGGGTCGTCGAGGCAGGTCGTCGTCACCGCCCCGTTCTCCGACATTCCCCAGCCGGAAATGATCGCAGCGCCGAGCACCGAGCGCGCCTTCGTCACCAGCGCCCGCGGGATCGGCGCGCCGGCCGACACGAAGACCTTCAGGCTGGGCGTCGCCTGGCCGCTTTCCTCGACATGGGCGACGAAGTCGTTGAGGAAGGGCGTCGCGCCCATGGTGAAGGTCGCGCCCTCCGAGATCACCTGCCGCGCCATCTCGCGCGGATCGAAGATGTCCTGCAAAATGGCGGTCGAGCCGAGAAGGACGGGCAGGACCAGCCCGTACATGAAGCCGAGCTGATGCCCCATGGGCGAGGGCATGTGAATGACGTCGTCCGCGCCGAGGCCGAGACGCTGCGCGAACGGAAACAGGTTGGAAAGCATGGTGTTGGAGGTGTGCATCACCCCCTTCGGCTCGCCGGTCGTGCCGCTGGTGTAGAGAAGCTGGATGACGTCGTCGGGCGAGGCGCCGGGAAGGGGCGTCGCGTCGTCGTCGAGCGGGTCGAGCAGCCGGGCGAAGGATTCCCTTTCCTCGCCGTCGACGATGAAGACGTGCTCGAGATCGGGCAGCTCGTCGCGGATGCCGGCGGCCATGGCCGCATGGTCGAAATTGCGGAAGCGGGCCGGCGCGACGAACACCTTGGTCTCGGCCAGCCTGAGCATGAAGCGCAGCTCCCGCTCGCGGAAGATGATCATCAGCGGATTGCTCACCGCGCCGATCTTCAGGCAGGCCAGGTGAAGGACGCTGAACTCCCACCAGTTCGGAAGCTGGAACGAGACCACGTCGCCCTGGCCGACGCCGAGGCGCGACAGATGCCGTGCCACCAGCGTCGCGCGGCGGTCGAGCTCGCGATAGCTGAGCCTGGTCTCGCCATCGGTTCCGGCGCGGAACGCGACGATGGCGGTCTTGTCCGGGGTGGTCGCGACGGCATGATCGAGCCGCTCGAGCAGCGTCTTGTCGTGCCAGTGGCCGGCGGCGATCATCGCGGCGCGGCGGGTGAGATCCGGTTCGGCGAGTTTCATGCGATCTTCTCCTCCCTCAGGCTGTCGGCCGCGTCCGCAGGCCGCGTTCAAAGTGCGCGCAACGTCTCCCGCGCGATGATGAGCTTCATGATCTGCGCGGTCCCGTCGCCGATCTGCAGGCCGAGCACGTCGCGCAAGCGCTGCTCGAAGGGCAACTCGGTGCTGTAGCCGGCATGGCCGTGCAGCAGCAGGCATTGCTGGACCGCCTCGAAGGCGAGCTTCGGCGCCCACCATTTGCACATCGCCGCCTCGCGCGTGTGCGGGATGCCGGCGTCCTTGGCGGCAAGCGTGCGGTAGCAGAGCAGCCGCGCCGCCTCGACCTGGGTCTCCAACTCGGCGAGCGGGAAGGTCACGCCCTGATTGTCGGCCAGCGGCCGGCCGAACGTCTTTCTTTCGGAGATGTAGCGCCAGGTCTCGGCCAGGGAGACGCGGGCGGCGGCCAGGCACTGCAATCCGATCAGGGCGCGGCTGAAGTCGAAGCCCTGCATCACCTGCACGAAGCCCGCGCCCTCCTGGCCCAGCAGCCGGCCGGCCGGCACCCGCACATTGTCGAAGAAGATCGAGCCGCGCCCGATGGCCAGCTCGCCGAGGTCGTCGAAGCGGGTGCGGCCGATGCCCGGCGCGTCCATGTCGACGAGGAAGGCGGAGATGCCGCGCGCCTTCTCGGCCTCGGTTCCGGTGCGGGCGAAGACGACGGCATGGGTCGCCTGATCGGCCATCGAGATCGACGTCTTCTCGCCGGTCAGGACGTAGTCGTCGCCGTCGCGCGCGGCCTTCAGCCTGAGCGCGGCGGCGTCCGAGCCGCCTTGCGGCTCGGTGAGCGCCAGCGCCACGACCGCGTCGCCGCGGCAGATCCGCGGCAGCACGGCGGCGGCAATGTCGGGCGCGGCATGGCGCGCAATGATGGTGCCGCAGAGCGAACCGAGAAGCTGGGCGTAGGCGACGTTGAAATCGCCCTCGGCGATCGCCTCGATCACGACGCCGGAGGTGACATGGTCGACGGCCAGACCGCCGAATTCCTGGGGGAACTCGACGCCGATAAGCCCGAACTCGCCCATGGCGCTGCGCACGTCCGGCGGGATCGTGCCGTCCTTCTCGAACTGCCGCGAGCGCGGGGCGAGCACCTCCCTGGCGAAGCGCTCCGCCGTCTCGCGGAAGCTCGCCTGCTCCTCGGTGAGGCCCAGGAACCGATGGTTGAAGGATGCGGACATGATCACGACCTCGCGGCTGCGGCGCGCAACGCATCGCGCCCTATCTTGATACGCTGGATTTCGGAGGTGCCTTCGTAGATCCGGTAGAGCCGCACGTCGCGCAGGTGCCGCTCGGCCGGGAAATCCGCGACATAGCCGGAGCCGCCGTGGATCTGGACGTTGCGGTCGGCGACGCGGCCGACCATCTCGGAGGCGAAGAGCTTGCAGGCCGAGGCCTCGGTGCCGACGTCGCGTCCGGCGTCCCTGGCGCGCGCCGTCTCCATGACCATGGAGCGGGCGGCGTGTATCTCGGTGAACGAATCCGCGATCATGGCCTGGACGAGCTGGTATTCGCCGATCGGCCTGCCGAATTGGCGGCGCTCGCCGGCATAGGCGACGCTTTCGTCGAGGATGCGGCCGGCATAGCCGACGCAGGCGGCGGCGATGCCGAGGCGGCCGCGGTCGAGAACCTTCATCGCGGTCTTGAAGCCCTGCCCCTCGACGCCGCCGATCAGGTTCCCGGCCGGCACGCGGCAGTTCTCGAACACGACGTCGGCGACCTTGGTGCCCTGCTGGCCCATCTTGCGCTCGGGCTTGCCGATGGACAGGCCCGGCGTCGCCGCCTCCACCACGAAGGCCGAGACGCCGGCCGCGCCGGACTGCGCGGCGTCCGTGCGCGCCATGACGGTGAAGAGGCCGGCCTTGGGCGCGTTGGTGATGAAGCGCTTGGTGCCGTTCAGCACGTAGAAATCGCCGTCCCGGCGCGCGCTGGTGCGCACCGATGCGGCGTCGGAGCCGGCCTCGGGTTCGGTCAGCGCGAAGGAGGCGATCACGCTGCCGGCGGCGATGGCGGGGAGGAAACGCTCCTTCTGCTGCGGCGTCCCGTCGATGACGATGCCCTGCGAGCCGATCCCGACATTGGTGGCGAACAGCGAGCGGAAGGCCGGGGAGGCGCGGCCGATCTCCAGCATCACGCGGGCCTCCTCCTCCATCGACAGGCCGAGGCCGCCATAGTCTTCCGGGACGGAAAGTCCGAACAGGCCGAGTTCGCGCATGGACTCGACGATCGCCGGCGCGATGTCGTCGCTGCGGGCGACCTCCTCCTCGGCCGGGATCAGGCGCTCCGAGACGAAGCGCCGGACGGTGTCGAGCAAGGCTTCAAGCGTGGTGCTGTCCAGGGGCATCGAAGGTTCCTCCGAGGCGGAATATAGCGATTTCGAAAAAAATAGCAATACATTGCTATATATGGATGCGACAAACCCGTAAAGCCGCCGGGACGGCCCTGTTTCAGGCTGTCCCGGCTTCGCTCACAGCGGCTTCTTTGTCCACTTCTGTATGACGCCGATTATGCCTTCCCTGAAGAGGAGGACGGTGATGACGAAGATTGCACCTTGTATGATCGTGACCCAGGCGCCGAAGGTGGCGAGGTAGTTCTGCATGGTGACGATGACGGCGGCGCCGACGATGGGTCCGAAGACGGTGCCCATGCCGCCGATGAG
>ERZ869909.1640-NODE-1640-length-17531-cov-3.226481_pt1 | contig 17531 bp, 14 predicted proteins | sample MGYA00520892_ERZ869909 | MGnify/ENA primary metagenome ERZ869909 (study PRJEB32215, sample SAMEA104723947) | bioreactor metagenome | biome: bioreactor; feature: anaerobic bioreactor; material: water | place: China | collected 2015-03-12 ...
CTCGGCCATGGGTTCGGCCCGGTCTGCGTAGTAGCCCCCAGCGGCGCCGGCGGCCAGCCACTCGGCGGCCGTCGGGCCAAAGCCGTAGGGCACACCCGAGGTATGCGTCAGAAGGTCCCGGATGGTGATTGGGCGCCGCGCCGGTACCGTTTCGTAGCGACGTTCTCCCTCCGCGACTTCATTTCTCGGTACGGCCACCTGGGTATTGGCGAATGACGGCAGATACCTGGACAGCGGGTCACTCAAGCCGATTCGCCCCTCCTCCACCAGCATCATCACCGCAACGCTGGTGACCGCCTTGGTCTGGGAGGCGATGCGGAACATCGTATCGGGCCGCATGGGCGCGCCCGCCTCGATATCGGCCATTCCCACACCGTCAAGGTAGGCCACCTGGCCGTGTCGGGCGACGTAGGTGACCACCCCTGCCGCCAGTCCCTCGTCCACGATGCCGCGCATGGTGTTCTCAAGACTGGCCAGTCGCTGGCTGGAGATGCCCACGGCCTCCGGACAGGCGGCGCCGGGCAGCGCGGATGCCGGCGGAGAAACGATCAAGGTCAGGGCGAGGCACAGTGATGGCCAGCTTGGTCGGGGCATCTCTGACGATTCCTGGGCTGGGGTTCACCCGCAAGGAGGGGTGCAACCGGTGGGCAGCAGCCGGGGCTGCCGCCCACCGGATTGAGGGTCAGAAGAACATGTCGACTTTCAGCATCACGTGGCGGGGCTGGTTGATCGACACCGCGTTGGCTGCCGTTCCGATCGTGAACCCGAACAGGGCCACTTCTTCGTCCGTCAGGTTCTTGCCAATCAGGCTGAACCGCGGCTTCAGGGCCCATGCGTGATTCTGGACGGACATCGCCAAGTCCAGGGTCCCGAACGACTCCAGGGGAATCGTGTTGAGCAGGTTGTTCTTCGAGCTGCTGCGGTACGAGTAGGTCAATGCACTGTCGGCATCAATGCTGCCCCGGGTCATCGAATGCCGCAACTGCACGGCGCCCGTGAACTTTGGTGCCTGCGGGAGCGTGGTGCCTGACGGTACGAGGCCGAACTCACCGGAATCGAAGTCCCGGGTGATCTTGGCGTCCTGATAACTGCCGTTCACGTGCAGGGACCACTGGTCCGTCAGCAGCGCCCCGAGGCCAAACTCGACGCCCTTGACCTCTGCGCCACCGACGTTGTCCGTGAAGGCAAACACGCCGGCACGCTGGAGGATCTGCAGGTTCTTCCAGTCCACATAGAACGCAGTGATGTCAGCAAAGATCCGATTGTCCGCCCAGTTGGTCCGGACACCCAGCTCCCAGTTGTGAATCTCGTCGGAGCCGTAGGTGAATGGAATGTCGACATCGGTGTCGAAAATCGCATCTTCAAGCTGGGCCTGGTCGCCGTTGATCCCGCCGAACCGGTAGCCCTTCGTGTAACTTGCGATCACGGTCGCATTATCCGCGGCGAACCACCGGAGTGCCGCCTTGGGATTGAAGCCGCTCTCGCGCAGGCGGATGAAGTTCTCCGAGTTGGGGACGAACGGAATGACGTCTGGCAGCCCGCCGGGCGCTCCGGAGGCGTACGAGAAATCCTCGAACGTACCGCCCTCGGTGCGCTGTCTGAAGTAGCGACCACCCAGGTTCAACTCCAGCGGGGCATCGAACTGACGGGTGAGGTCGAAATAAACGGCCTGCTCCTTGGCGTTGACCGTAGCGCCGCCACCCTGCTGGATGGTCTGGTCCGGGAAATTCAGATTGATGATTACCGGTCGGGTCTGGTCTGAGTCCATGTAGAACAGGCCGACCGTGTAGTCCCAGCCCCCAAGCAGGCCGCCGCCAGTACTCGGCTCGTTGGACACCAGGCGCAGCTCGTAAGAATTCTGGTCGGTGGACTCGAGAAAGTTCTGGCCAGCCGTGATTCCGGTACCGAGCAAGCCGGCGAAGATGGTCACATCGTTCAGCTGGTCGCGATCCTTCGTGAGTCGATTCGCCTCGAATACGGCGGTCGACGGGCCCGTGTCCCAGCTGATGCTGGCACCGAGCAACTCGACATCCGCGGTCTCGCTGTCATCGAGCAGCCGCTCGGTCCGCAGCCGGCTCGCTTCCCGCCCTTCGACCCAATTGAAGGCACCGAGCTCGCCGTCGTAGCGCAAATACTGCGCCTCGACGTAAACGTTGTCGGTCGGCTGCCAACCCGCAATCAATCGCCCCTGTCGGACCTCGAAGTCATTGATGTCCCGCTCACCACTTCTCGTGTCGTCGATCCAGCCGGCGTTGTCGCGAAGCGACCCCGCGAATCGCAGTGCGAAGGTCTCGCTCAATGGCGCGTTGAGCATCAATGCCATTTCGCGAGTCGCGTCACTGCTGGACGCGGTGCGGCCGACACCGATGGATGCCGAACCGTGGAAGCGATCGAAATCCGGCGAATTCGGTACGTAGCGGATGGCGCCGGCCAGCGCCGAGCCGCCGAACAGGGTCCCCTGGGGCCCCTTCAGCACCTCGATGGTCCGCATGTCGAACGTGTCGAAGTCCGGCTCAACACCCATGATGGATGGATTGGTCAGGGGTACGTTGCCGTAGAACCGCCCCACCGTACGCGGACCGACGCCGCGGGAGTCGTTGGTGATCCCTCGGACGATGATCGAAGTACTCGACGGAGAGAACCCCGACTCGAACGTGACGCCCGGAGACAACTTGAGAATGTCCTCGACCGATCGGTAACCCAGCGATTCCAGCTGCCCGCCCGAGAATGCATCGATACTCGTCGGGATGTCCCTGACATCCTCCTCACGCTTACGCGCGGTCACCACCAATTCGTCCAAGACCGAACTGGACCGCGCTTCCGCGGTGCTGCGGTCGGTGTCGGACTCCGCAGCGATTGCTGCGCCTCCGAGTACTGCCGAAAACATCGCGACAGCGAGCTTGATCTGCGAATCTCTTGGCCCCGGCATGATTTCTACCCTCGGTTAGCAGTTCGTGATTGGACCCGGCTTATGGATTTGTCGGTGCCAAGGGTCCTGATGTGCACCCAGAAGACCAGATGAGCATCTCATAGATGAAAATGCACTTCACGGATGAACCGTACTACCGTTGCAACAAGGTGTCAATTGGAGGCAGGGCCGGGCGCGGCCGTCATGCTGCACAACATGTGCAAGGCCGAAACTGAATTGCTGCAGTGCGTCGCACCGGGATGCGAGACCGCCTCCCTACGCGTGCCTGAACTGATCTCGATTCCGCTCGTGCGCAGCCGGCATGCTGCGCACAGCGGCCCATCGGCGGATCAATCCGTTGTGGGGGGTGCTTCTCTGCCGAGGGCCGCGGAAAGTTCGCCCGCAGCGTCGCGGACCAACACCTGTGCGCTCGCCACGTCGACCGGGTGCGACCCGTCCAGATAAAAGAAGAACGGCACGACCAGTGCCGCAATACAGGTGCCGGTATGATCGAACACGGGGTAACCAATGTCCGTGACACCCTGGATCTGCGCGCTCGAGATGACCTCGCAACCCCGCTCGCTGACACGCTTCACCATCGCCTCCAGCTCGCGCTTTCCCGGCTTGCGGTGATACCCGGGGATCTTCGCCAGCATCGCGCCCCTTGACTCGGTGTCCGCATATGCGAGCAAGACATGCCCGGAGCAACTGTCGACCAGCGGCACCTCGGCGCCGAGGCGGATACTGAGAATCCGCTCCGAGGGCGAATCCTGCTGTGCGACCACATGCCCTTTCCCCTCGTAATAGATCACCAGGTGGCACGACTGTTCGAGCTTGAATGCCAATGCGCGCATCAAGGGAGTCGCCACGCTGGTCAGGCGCTGCAGGGGCCGGAAACGATGCGCCAGGGAGAACAACTTGAGCGTCAGCCGATAGCGGTCCGACTCCGGCGGGGCATGGATGTAGCCACGCTGCTCCAGCACCACCAGCATTCGGAACAGTTCGCTCACGGAACGCTCAAGGCGACGCGCGATCTCCGAGACCGTGAGCCCCTGTTCCTCCCGCGACAACAGCTCGAGGACATCCAGCCCCTTTTCGAGCGCCGGGGCTGCGTACAGGCGTTTACGGGTCGTCGCCGTCTTCTTCTTTGCAGTTCGAGCCGCCATTTCTACCCCTCGCGTCGGCGCTTTCCCTGAACCCGCCCCAAGGGACGGCACGAATCGACGGCGATGTTGCACCACCGTATTTTCACAGATACTATCCAGTTTTATATAAGAAACTATGGGCGATCCGCTAGTGGCGAACAGTATAGTGAGCTTGACGGTATCGGACATTCGTTTCCCGACGTCCGAACAGCAGGTCGGGTCCGACGCCACCAACACCGACCCCGACTATTCGGCCGCCTATCTCATCCTCAGGACCGCAAGTGGCCATGAGGGCCATGGACTGGTGTTCACCATCGGCCGTGGCAACGACCTGTGCTGCAAGGCCATCGAAAGCATGCGCCACCTGGTGGTCGGCCGCGATTTCGATGAGATTCGCCAGGATTTTGGCCGCTTCTGGAATGACTTGCAGTCGGACAGCCAGCTGCGCTGGCTGGGTCCTGAGAAAGGTGTGGTCCACATGGCGGCCGGGGCCATCGCCAATGCCATCTGGGACTTGTGGGGGCGCGTGGCTGGCAAGCCGGTCTGGCGGCTGGTCTGCGAGATGTCCTCGGAAGAACTGCTGAAATGTCTCAACCTTCGCTACGTCAGCGACGTCCTCAGCCACAGCGAAGCCCTTGAACTGCTGCGGGAACAGGAGGCCGGGACGGCAGATCGCATCCGCTTGCTGGAGGCCCGTGGCTACCCGGCCTACACGACCTCGGCCGGATGGCTCGGCTACGATGACGCCAAGATCGCCCGCCTTTGCCGTGAAGCGAGGGACCAGGGTTTCAGCGCCATCAAGCTCAAAGTGGGCCGATCCCTGGAGGACGACGTTCGTCGTTGCCGTGTAGCGCGTGAAGCGATTGGCCCGGATATGCCCCTGATGATCGACGCCAACCAGGCCTGGGAAGTCGACCAGGCGATCCATTGGATCCGCGCCTTGTCCGAGTTCGAGCCCAGCATCGTCGAGGAACCCACGAGCCCTGACGACGTCCTGGGCCATCTCAAGGTCAAACAAGCCATCAACGGCATCAAGGTCGCCACCGGCGAGCACTGCCAGAATCGGGTGCTGTTCAAGCAATTCATCGAGAGCGGTGCCATCGACGTGGTCCAGGTCGATGCGTGCCGGCTCGCCGGCCTGAACGAAATGCTCACGGTGGCCCTGATTGCCGCCAAGTACGGCAAACCGGTCGTGCCTCATGCCGGCGGTGTCGGGCTATGCGAGTATGTGCAGCATTTCTCCATGATCGACTTCGTTCGGATTTCCGGAAGTCTTGAGGAACGAATGATCGAGTACGTGGACCATCTTCACGAGCACTTCGAGAACCCGTGCCGGATCGTAAGTGGGGCGTACATGCCCCCGGAAAGCCCTGGTTTCAGCATCAAGATGCTGGATGATTCCCGCGCGCGCTATGCCTATCCTGACGGACCGGAGTGGCAGCAAAGGAACGCCGGGGCTGCCTGAGATGGCGGACATTGGGCGCCTTTGCCTGGGCCGAACGCAGTGCGAGGTCTCGCGAATCGGCCTTGGGACCGCCGCGTTGGGCAACCTGTATGCGCCCGTTCCGGATCTCGAGGCATCCCGGGTGATCGAGGCTGCCTGGGACGCCGGAATCCGGTTTTTCGACACCGCCCCCTACTATGGCTTCGGATTGAGCGAGCGCCGCGTCGGAGATGCGCTGCGGCCGCACCCTCGGCCGGATTTCTCGCTGTCGACCAAGGTCGGGCGGCTGCTTGAGCCCGCGCCCGCATCTCTCGGCGTGGTGGAAAGGCACGGATTCCACTCGCCGATGGCCTTCGAGCCCGTTTTCAACTATGGCTACGACGGCATCATGCGATCCTTCGAGGACAGCTTGCAGCGGCTCGGCCTGGCCCGGATCGACCTCATCCTGGTTCACGATATCGGGCAGCTGACGCACGGTCAGGAGCACTCCAGGCAAATGGAGATCTTGCGCCACTCCGGATTCAAGGCACTGGAGGAGCTGCGCGCAGCGGGGGTCGTCAAAGCCATCGGGTTCGGGGTCAACGAATGGCAGGTCTGCGACGAGGCCCTGGACTGGGGTGATTTCGACTGCTTTCTGCTCGCCGGCCGGTACACGTTGCTCGAGCAAGAACCCCTGCGGCGCTTCCTGCCTCGCTGCGCGCGTGCCGGGGCATCCCTGGTCATTGGAGGTGTATTCAACTCCGGCATTCTCGCCATCGGTGGGCGAAGCCTCACGCATGGCGGCTACTACGACTATCAGCCGGCCCAACAGCGAGTGCTCGACAGGGTCGCCAGGATCGAGGAGATCTGCGACGCCTGGTCCGTGGCCCTGCCGGCTGCGGCGATCCAGTTCCCTTTGGCCCATCCGCAGGTCGCCTCGGTGCTGTGTGGTGCCCGCAGTGTGAGTGAGCTGTCGCAGTTCCTGGACCTCTACCAGTCATCCATCCCGGATGGCTTGTGGTCGGACTTGAAATCTGCCGGATTGATTGACGCCCACGCACCCGTCCCTACAGCCCTCGAGGGCCGCCCGTCGTGATAGTGGACGCCCACCAGCATTTCTGGTCCCTGGCACGGGACGACTACGGTTGGCTCCAACCTGAACTCACGCCCCTGTATCGGGATTTCTTGCCTTGCGATCTCGAGCCGCTGCTCCGCCGTAGCGGTATTTCAAAGACGGTGCTGGTTCAGGCGGCTCCGACGGAAGCGGAGACCGAGTTCATGCTCGAGTTGGCGTTCGCCAATCCGTTCATTGGTGCCGTGGTGGGTTGGGCCGACATGGAACGGCCGGATTTCTCGCGTCGCCTGGCCCGATTGATCGACCTTGGACGGGGTTGTCTGAAAGGCATCCGCCCCATGGTCCAGGACATTCCGGATCCCGCGTGGCTGGCCGCGCCGCAGCTGGACGCGAGTTTCCAGGTCCTGGCTGAAAGCGGCCTGGCGTTCGACGCTTTGGTCAGGCCCGTCCACCTGCCCTTTCTCGCCGAGCGCCTGCGAAGAACCCCTTCGCTGCGCGTCGTCATCGATCACGCCGCCAAGCCGGCGATCGCAGATGGCCAGTTCGACGACTGGCGCCGCGCCCTTGGCAAGCTGGCAGCCGAATCCAGCGTCGCCTGCAAGCTGTCCGGGCTACTGACTGAAGCAGGGGCTGGTTGGCGGTCAGAAACCATCCGCCCCTACATCGAAACGATTCTTGGGCATTTTGGCCCGGAGCGCGTGCTATGGGGCAGCGACTGGCCCGTCCTGGAACTCGCCGCAGATTACGAGTCCTGGCTGGAACTGACGATGGAGGCCCTGTCGGGCCTGACTGCCCATGACCGGTCGGCAGTCATGGGTGGCAACGCGTGGCGATTCTATCAAATCGACGGAGAGCAACTACCGTGAACAGACTGCACGGCAAGCGATGCCTTGTCACGGCGGCCGGCCAGGGCATTGGCCGGCAGACCGCACTGGAGTTCGCTGCGGAAGGGGCGGAGGTGGTGGCGGTCGACATCGCCCCACCGGGTATACGCCAGCTGGCCGCCGAGCACCGCTCGATCTCGGCCAGGGTGCTGGATGCGTGCGACCCCAAGGCGGTGGCCGAACTCATCAGCGACGGCAAGCCCTTTGACGTGCTCTTCAACTGCGTCGGATTCGTGCATCACGGCACCGTGCTGGATTGCGATCCGCAGAGCTGGTCCCGTGCATTCCGTGTCAACGTCGATTCCATTTACCTGATGTGCCGGGCGGTGCTGCCCGGCATGCTTGAACGGCGCGCCGGTTCGATCATCAACGTCGCATCCGTGGCCTCGAGCATCACCGGCGTCCCGAACCGCTGCGCGTACGGAGCCACCAAGGGGGCCGTCATTGGCCTCACCAAGAGCATCGCCGCGGATTTCGTCAAACAGGGCATACGGTGTAACGCGATTTGTCCCGGCACGGTTGACACGCCCTCGCTTGGCGAACGCATCAGGGCCATGCCCGGAGATTTCGAGACGAACTGGCAGGCATTTGTCGACAGGCAGCCGATGGGTCGCCTTGGCAAGGCCGACGAAATCGCGTCCCTGGCGGTGTACCTGGCCTCCGATGAGTCAGGCTTCACCACCGGGGCATTGCACGTCATCGACGGTGGCTGGACGACCTAGGCCACTGGGCCGCGCGCCCAGGCGGGGGTTGTCGGCAACCAGGGAGAAACGATCGCCATGAGATTTGTTCGATTTGGGCCCGCCGGCTCGGAATCGCCCGGACTACTGGACCAGGACGGCCGGCTGCGAACCCTTGCGGGTGAGGTCGAGGACGTCGGACCGAAGATTTTCGCACCCGATACCCTGGCACACCTGAGGTCCATCGATCCGCGCCAGCTTCCGCAGGTTGCGGACGGCACTCGGATCGGTCCGTGCATCGCGGACGTCAGCAAGATCATCTGTGTCGGACTGAATTTCTCCGATCATGCCGCGGAGTCCGGCATGGAGGTGCCAAGCGAGCCGGTGCTGTTCATGAAAGCGACCTCCGCGATCAGCGGGCCGTGCGACGATGTGATCCTGCCGCGTGGATCACGCAAGGCCGACTGGGAAGTCGAGCTCGCCGTCGTGATTGGTCGGGATGCCCGTTACGTCAGCGAAGCGGACGCCATGGATCACGTCGGCGGATACTGCGTGCTCAACGACCTGTCGGAACGGGAATTCCAGTTGGAGCGGTGTGGCCAGTGGGACAAAGGCAAAGGGTGCGATACCTTCGCGCCCCTCGGGCCGTGGCTGGTCACCCCCGACGAGATCCGGGATCCTCATGACCTCCCGATGAGATTGTCCGTGAACGGCCATCTCTTCCAGAACGGCAGCTCGCGCACGATGATCTTTCGCATCCCCTTCCTGATCAGCTACATCAGCCAGTTCATGACCCTGAAGGCGGGCGACGTGATTTCCACCGGGACACCCCCCGGTGTCGGCCTGGGGCAGTCCCCACCGGTCTATCTCAAGGCAGGCGATGTCATCGAACTGGAAATCGGATCGTTGGGACGGCAACGCCAGCAGGTGGTCGCACCGTGGGGATCCACGTGAGTCGTGCAATGGAAAATTGCGTGAACCTGGCCGACCTCCGCCGCGCAGCGATCCGCCGAGCCCACCCGATCGTATTCGACTACATCGACGGGGGCGCGGACGACGAGCACACCCTGGCCAGGAACGCGACGGCCTTCGCCGATTACGAGTTGATGTTTCGTGTCCTGGTCGGGGTCGAGAGCGTCGATCCCGGCACCCGGATTCTCGGACAGCAGACCACTCTGCCCTACATCGCGTCCCCGGCGGCCGGCAACCGCCTGTTCCATACCGAAGGCGAACTGGCCGTCGCCCGGGCGTCTGCGGAAGCCGGCATCATCTACTGCCTGTCGACGCTCGCATCGGCGTCCATCGAGGCGGTGGCTGAAGTCTCCAAGGGCCCGAAGTGGTTCCAGCTCTACGTCTGGAAGGATCGGGCGCTGGTCAAGGAGATGCTGGACCGTGCGCGAGCCGCCGGCTACCAGGCCCTGATCCTCACCGTCGATTTCCCCATTGCCGGCAACCGCGAGCGGGACCTGAAGAACCAGCTGTTCATTCCGCCGAAAATCCGGCCAAGACATGTCTGGGACGCACTCAAGCGCCCTGGCTGGACCGTGGACTACCTGTTTTCACCGCCGATCCGATACGCCAATCTCTCCCAGGACAGCCCGGCCATCTCACTTGCGGATTTTGTCGCAGCCCAACTGAATGCGGCCTTCGACTGGCACGATGTCGAGTGGCTGCTCGGTGAATGGAATGGCCCCTCGGTGATCAAGGGCATCGTTCGTACCGATGACGCGCGTCGCGCCGTGGCAACGGGCTTCAATGGGATCATGGTCTCGAACCACGGCGGGCGGCAGCTGGATTTTTCGCCCGCTCCCATCGACGTGCTGGGTTCGATCATCGACGAGGTCGGTGCAGCTGCCGAGGTGATTCTCGATGGTGGGGTCCGTCGCGGAACCGACGTGCTCAAGGCGCTCGCACTCGGCGCCCGGGCGGTCAGTGCGGCCCGCCCCTACCTGTACGGACTCGCCGCCGCCGGTTACCCGGGCGTACGGCGGGCACTCGATCTGGTGGACAGGTCGATCCGTCGTGACATGGCCCTGCTCGGCGTCCGGTCGGTCGCGGAGATCGACAGCTCTTTCGTGCGCAGGACTCCCCGCCAGGCCTAGTGCGGCGCCTGCGACAGGTATTCGCTTCGCAACTCGTTCTTGAGGACCTTGCCCATGGTGTTGCGAGGGAACTCCCGTGGCCACAATCGGAGATCCTTGAGTCGCTGGTGCTTGGCGAGGCGGCGATTGGCCCACTCCAGTATCGCCAGCGCGTCGATCTCGAGCGAGTCCCGGCCACGGACCAGGGCCACCGGAACTTCGCCCCACCGAGCGTCCTCGATCCCGAAGACGACGACTTCCGCCACGCCCTCGTGCGCAAGCAAGGCAGATTCGATGTCTACCGGGTAAACGTTCAGGCCACCGGAGATGATCATGTCTTTCTTGCGGCCGCGCAGAGTCAGGAAGCCCTCCGCGTCGAACTCACCAATGTCACCTGTGCGGATATAGGCGAGCCCATTCTCGTCGTGCCAGACCACCTCCCGATTGGCATCTGTCCGATTCCAGTACCCTGTCATCATGGCTGCCGAGTAACCCACGATCTCGCCGGCCGACTGGAAGGTCACGTCACGGTCCTCGCCATCGATGAGGCGGATGTCACAACCGAGCATCGGGCGCCCCACCATGTCGGGCCGAGTGGCCATGTCCTCCGGGCAGATGATCGTTGCCACGCCCTCCGTCAACCCCCAAAGCTCGTAAAGAGAATTCCCGCTGAGTCTCCGGATCTCCTGCTTCACGGCAGCCGGCATCGGCGAGCCCGCAGTAATCAGGGTCTCGAAGCACTGCAGGCCGATGCGCTCGATCTCCGGATGCTGCAACAGCGCGGCGGCCATCGTCGGCACGGCGAATCCATGGGTGGGAGCATGTCGTTGCACGACGTCCAGGTACCCCTGCGCAGTAAAGGTTGGGAGGATCACGGTCGTCGCACCCATCCACTTGGCCGGCAGCCAGCTCAACCATGCGCCGTTGGAGTGGATGGGAATGCACGAAAGTGCTACCGAATGGTAGTGGAAGCGGAATTCGGCTGCGAAATAGGCGCCGAACTTCAGTCGCGACTCATGGTTGTGGGCGATTCCTTTGGGCGTTCCGGTGGTCCCGGAGGAATAGATGATGACGGCGAGGTCGGTGGCCGTCGGCGCGGCGACCGGAGGCCGCGGCGGCAGGCTCGCGTCTTCACCGAGGAAACGGGGCTCCGGTGTAAAAATGCTGCGCCCGCCGGCGGCAGCCGCCGCAAGAGCGCGATATTCTGGACTGGCGAACAGGAACTGCGCGCCAGCGTCGCCAAGCATGGTCGACAGGTTCTCTGCCGTGAGCATCGGGGACAACGGCACGGCGACGGCGCCCGCCCGCCAGATCCCCAGGAGAACCTGGTGCGCCCAGCAGGTATTGGCGACCAGCATGGCCACGCGGTCCCCGCGCTTCACGCCCTCGGCGTGCAGCGCCTGGGCGATGCGGTTTGCAGTCACGTTGTAGGTCGCCCAGTTCAAACGTCGATCGCCCTCGATAAAGGCGATATCGTTCGGACGGAAACGGCCATGGATCGCGATCTGGTCGCTGATGCTCGAGAATACCGGGCCCGCAATGACCCCGTCTTGGATTGGCATCGCCTTGGTACTCCTGGAGGTCTCTGCTGCACCCGTTGAACGGGCCGGGCAGCAGTTGCTGCGCAACCATGTTATATGTGAATATTAGTTTCATTGATAATCAATGACGAGTCAAACGTGTGCGGCCCCACTGCCAGCTGCGCTGCAGCAATCCGGGCCGTCGCGCGTGATCCGAGGAGTCGAGTGTGAGTGAGCTGTACCGGATTCCGGCACACCTGCAAAGCCGGTCCATTTCGTTTGAAAACCCTGACGGTGCCCGCGGCGCAGGCGGCCAGGCCGCAAGCCCGCTCGGGGTCGGGCGCAAGGGCGCGCCGGCGCGCATGATTCAGCCCGGGGAGTCGGTGGAACTCGCGTCCATTGACGGTCCGGGCGTCATACGCCACATCTGGATGGCGACCTACGATGTAGTCGACACCATGCGCGGCCTGGTGATCAGTGCGCACTGGGATGGCCAGGAGCATCCGAGCATCGAGGCACCGATCGGCGATTTCTTCGGCTTCGCTCATGGTCATGGCCCGGCCTACAGCTCGGCGGTGCATTCCGTCGGAGAGAAGCTCGCGCTCAACATCTGGTTGCCAATGCCTTTTCCGCGGCATGCCCGATTTCTCATCCGCAATGATCTCCATGTCCCGGTCCCGTTGTTCTTCCAGATCGATTACACCCTGGGGGACGAGTTGCCCGAAGACGTCGGCCGGCTGCACGCCCTCTTCCGGCGAGAGCCTCGCACCACCCGTGGCGTCGATTACGAAGTCCTCCCGGAGCGCAGAGGGCGAGGCCGTTACCTGGGGGCGGTGATGGGTGTCCGCCCCACCAGCGCAAACTGGTGGGGTGAAGGCGAAGCGAAGATCTTCCTGGATGGGGACGAACTGTTCCCGACAATCGCCGGAACCGGGGCCGAGGACTATGTCTGCCTTTCATGGGGTGTCCAGCAAAATGCCTTCCCCTACCAAGGTGCCAGCCTCGTCAGCAAGCATCGGACCGATACCGGACCCGTTTCCATGTACCGATGGCATCTTCCGGATCCCATCGTCTGGCATCAATCGATCCGTGTGGCCGTCCAGCAGATTGGCATCGAGATTGATCTCAATGACCCGCCGAAGAGTTTCCCGGCATACCTCGGATCCCTCAGGGAGCGCGAGGACGATTGGTCCAGTTGCGCATTCTGGTACGAGCCCATCCCCAGCGCACCGCTGCCCGCCCCGGCCTCGCTCGAAGTCCGCTTGCACGACCTGGAGCGTCACCCCGATCTGAACACGCTGCCCTTACAGCCCGGATTCTCCCTCTCGAGCGTGCTCTGAATGAAGGATGGCACCCCCACCAGGCCCAGGTTCCACACGGGCGAGTTCGCGGGTTGGCCCAACTGCGTATTCATTCAGCATGGAGAGACCGAGCTTGTCGCCACCACCGACGTGGGTCCACGGATCCTCCGGTGCGGGCTGCTCCAGAATGCGCCCAATATCTTCAAGACGTTTGACGATGACCTTGGCGTCACTTCCGGGGAGGAATACCGGCTATTCGGCGGACACCGCCTTTGGCACAGCCCGGAGGCATGGCCACGCAGTTACTCTCCGGATTTCGCCCCAGTGGAGTACCACTGGGATGAACAAGAGCTGCATCTGGAACAACGCGTCGAACCAGACACCGGCATCCGCAAGTCGATCACGATCGATTGCATGGCGGACGGCAGTTTTCGTGTTCGACACCGTTTGAGAAACGAGGGATTGTGGCCCGTTCGGCTGGCTGCATGGAGCATGACCCTGATGGCCGGCGGCTGTAGAGCAATCGTCCCCCAGGAGGAGTTCCGTCCCCACCCGGAGCACCTGGATCCTGCGCGCACCATGACGCTTTGGCATTACACGCGCATGGACGATCCTCGGGTCAACTGGGGTGCCCAGTTCATCCAGGTCACCGAGAACCCCGGGGTGAACCGGAAATTCAAAGTCGGCCTCGGCAATCGGCAACGCTGGGCTGCCTGCTGGTCGAATGGCTGCCTGTTCATCAAGACTTTTGCCTTCGAGCCCGGGGCCGAGTACCCGGACGGTGGATGCAATCTGGAACTCTTTACGATGCCCGGATTCCTGGAGCTGGAGAGCCTGGGCCCACTGACTACTGTGGCGCCGCAAGACACCGTGGTGCATGACGAGATCTGGCACCTTTGGCCCCTCGCCGAGTTGCCGCACGACGAGGACGCACTAGCAGACGCCCTCGCTCCATACCTCAGCAGGCTGCAGTTTCCTGACGGCCGAGGCCAGTGAAATGGTTGTGTCCGGATCTCCGTCCGCCGCCGCCTGGCTCTGCTCCCCGCACTCTTCCGGTGAGCGTACCCGCCGCTGCAGCGGAACCGCCTCCATGGCACCCGGCGCCGAGTTGGAAATAGGCAACCTCACGGGACCCGGCATACTGCGACACCTTCGCGTCGCCACTCACGACGCCGTGGAAGTCATGCGTGGCCTCGTGATCCGCGCCTGGTGGGATGGCCAATCCCATCCAAGCATCGAGGCGCCGCTCGGGGACTTCTTTGGCTTTGCCCACGGACATTCACCCGCGTACGGCTCGGCCGTCCATACAGTCAATGAAGGCCAGCTGGATTTCTGGTTGCCAATGCCTTTTCGCAACCGTGCCCGCCTGACCCTGGCGAACGACCTCGCCGTACCCATCCGGGTTCACTACGCACTGGATTACTCACTCGGGACTGCGATTCCCGAGGATGCCGGGTATCTGCACGCGCACTTCCGCCGGGAAAGCCCCACCTCACCAGGTCAGGATTTCGAGCTATTGCCGTTGCGACAGGGGAGGGGCCGATTCATTGGGACCGTGATCGGCATCTTGCCGCTGGGCCTCCACTGGTGGGGTGAGGGCGAAGTCAAGTTCTATCTCGATGGTGACACCGAATTTCCGACCATCGTCGGGACTGGGTCCGAGGATTACGTCGGCCTGGCGTGGTGCGTACAGCAGACATGCTTTCCCATGCATGGCGCCAACCTGGTCACCAAGGGGCCGGTCCCCAACATGGCAGGACCGGCCTCCATGTACCGTTGGCACCTGGCTGACCCGGTCCTCTGGCATACATCAGCGAGGGTAAGCATCCAGCAGATCGGCGTCGACATTACGGCCCCCGGGTCCATGCGGGAGTTTCAGAGTTATCTCGAATGCCTGCGCGAGCGACAAGACGATTGGTCATGCTGCACTTTCTGGTACGAACCCGTTCCAAGTGCTCCATTGCCCGCTTTGGCATCGCTTGAGCAACGGCTGCATGCGCTTGAATCTGGCCCGGCCCCGGAGATTCCCAGTGCCTGAATTGCCCATCCGCAAACCGCCCGTCTTCTACGGCTGGTGGCTTGTCCTTGCCTGTCTATTGCTCCAGGCCATCGGTGCGGGTTGCACGATGTACCTCTTCAGCCTGCTCGCGGGCGAAGTGGAACGGGATTTCGAGGTCAGCCGCGCCGTTGTGATGATGGCTGCCACCGGGCACGGGTTCGCGATGGGCGTGTTCGCGCCGAAACTCGGTGGACTGCTGGACCGGTACTCCATCCGTTCCGTTGTCATCGGCAGTGCGATGGTCATGGGCGGGGGATTTGTCTTGATCTCCTTCACGCCCACCGTATGGGGCTTCGTCGGTGGATACACGCTGCTGATCCCGATCGGGTCTGCGGTCCTCACCATGCTGTTCTCACCGATGCTCCTGTCCCGCTGGTTCGAGCGGAACCGGGGGCTGGCCATCGGGATTGCGGGACTCGGCACCCAGTTTGGCGGGCTCGTCGTCCCGCCCCTGGTTGCGTTGATCATCGAGGCTTACGACTGGCGATTTGCGATGCGCATCGTAGGTATCGCTGCGGCGCTTCTTGTGTTCGTGCTCGCACGTACGGTGCTGGTGGACCGGCCCTCTGAGAAAGGCTTGGCGCCAGACGGAGATCCAATTGACGCCACGCAACACCAGTCAACTGACCGGCACGCAGATCGTACAGTTGACGACGGTGTCACCGCGGTCATCTTGAGAGACCGCAATTTCTGGCTTGCCGCGTTCGGCATGAGCGTCATCGTAAGTTCTTATGGCGTTCTGCTATCGAACCTGGCCCTGTTTGCCACAGACATCGGCACGCCCCGCGAGCAAGCCGCCTTACTGATCTCACTCTTTGCCATCATCGGGATGTTCTCGAGCCCGATTGCTGGTCGGCTCTGCGACATGATTGATATCCGCTGGATATTCGCAGGAATCTTCGCGATAAACATCGTCGCGCTCTCGGTGTTTTCAATGGCCGGAAGCTACCGGGAACTCGCGGTTGCCACGGTCATCGTTGCATTGGCTGGGGGCGCAATCTCGCCTTTCTACGGGGCGATGATCGGCCGGCTTTTCGACCTGCGACTGTTTGGACGTGTGCTCGGCACCATGTCCTTCATATCGTTTTCCGTCGCCGGGGTTGCGCCGGTAATTTCGGGCTGGGTATTCGACCTGACCAACAGCTACCGCATGCTGTTCATTGGGCTGATCGTGCTGATGGCCATTCCCATGTCGCTCATCCCCCTGATACGTGTCCGGCGCCCCACCCTCGCCTGAAGGCCTGATCGAGGCACCTCAGAGGCCCCCGAGACCTCCTGCACACAGCAACACTTCGCCACTGACGTAATCGGATTCAGGAATGCAGAAGAGGTAGACTGCACCGGCTGCTTCCTCAGGAGTCCCGCCCCGGCCCAACGGGATCATTCGCTCCATTGCGGTCAACAAGTCCGGATTCACACCCAGCTTGATCTCGTTGCCAGCAATATTTGCTGTGGAACCCCCGTCAACTGGCGTCGCAGTAAGCCGTGTATTCACCAAACCGAATGCGACACAGTTCACTGCGACGTTGAGCCTGCCCCACTCCTTGGACAAGGCCTTGGTCAGGCCTATGATTCCCGCCTTGGCTGCACCGTAGCCGACCTGGCCCGCGTTTCCGAAGATTCCCGCGATCGACGAGATATTCACCACCTTGCGAACGACACGCTCCCCCCGCTCCGCTTCACGCCGGGAAAATTCGCGGATCACGGGATGCGCAGCCTGGAGCAGGCGAAATGGCGCGGTCATGTGCACGTCCAGCATTGCGTACCACTGCTCATCGCTCATCTTCTGGATGACGTTGTCCCAGGTGTAACCCGCATTGTTGACGATGATATCCAGCCCGCCGAACTGATCGACCGCCACAGACACAAGCTGCCTGGAAATCTCCGGCGTGGTGACACTGCCCGCGACCACGACGCACTGACTTCCTGCGGCGCGGACTGCCTCGGCGGTTTCCTCCGCGGGGCCATCGTCCAGATCATTGATCACGATGCTGGCCCCCTCGCCCGCCAATTTCAGGGCGATCGCCCGTCCGATACCACGCCCGGCGCCCGTGACCAACGCAACCTTACCCTTCAGCTTCATCTTGGCTTCCGCCTTATCCAGAGGAGTGATGGTGTCTATCATGAATTCCCGTTGTGGTTCGATCAATTGGGGCGTCCCTGCCAGCTAATCATCAATAGATGCGGTAGTGATGATCATCACGAGCAAAGAGCTACGCCGCTCACATACCGAAGCGAAACGCCATTGGCAGCGGACCGGCCGGTCATCACCGACTGGACCGCCGCGGCTACTCCGGCAGATCGCTCAGTTCGTAGCTGGTGCTGCGCCCACCCGCATCGGATTTCCTCAGCACGCCCCTCGCAAGCAGGTCGTTGATGTCGCGCAACGCCGTATCCGGTGAGCACTTGGCAATGGCCGCCCACTTGCTGCTGGTGAGCTTGCCTTCCAATCCAT
>ERZ869909.1641-NODE-1641-length-17529-cov-4.036959_pt1 | contig 17529 bp, 20 predicted proteins | sample MGYA00520892_ERZ869909 | MGnify/ENA primary metagenome ERZ869909 (study PRJEB32215, sample SAMEA104723947) | bioreactor metagenome | biome: bioreactor; feature: anaerobic bioreactor; material: water | place: China | collected 2015-03-12 ...
TGCCCTCATGGTCGTGTTGGGCGCCACCGTACTCCCCCGCAAGCGGGCGAAAGCGAAGGCAGACCTGCATGCGAAGATGCAGGAGCTCCGGGACGGGCTGGATGAGAACCTCCAGGAGCAGGTCATGCGTGAGCTGGAGGAGACCACCGGCAAGCTGTCAGGAACGATCGCGCCCTACACGCGGTTCGTCCGCAGCGAGCTCGAGCGCATAGACGAACTGCAAACGGAGCTGACTGCCTTGCGCTCCCGGCTGCACGACCTGCGTGTCGAGATCGCCTGAACCTGTGCTCCCCGACCCTACCGGCTGAACATCGCGCTCAGCACCGCGGTGTCCAGGTAGTCCATCCGCTCCCATGCCACGTCGAGGCCGCAGGCCACGGCCAGCTCCAGGACGAGCGCATCGTGCCGGACCGAGGCGTTCAGCAGGTCACGGGCACTGTCCAGGGCCTGTTCGAGGTCTGAGACGGCCTGCTGTCCGGCGGGAGGCTGACCGGAGATGCGCGTGAGCGTTGCCATATGAAGCAGTCGGTACAACGCCTCGGTCTCGGCCGCGAGGCCCCACGCTTCGGTAAGGCCTAACAGCCCGAAGCGGATGTCCTGTCTGGCCCGTTCCCACATTCCCTCCTCCGGTTCGCTGAGCTCGGGCCGCGCGGGCTCGGTGCCGAACTGTGCGGACTGCGCGGCGGCGCGTTCGGACAGCTCAAGCTCGAGGCTGAAGGCACCCGAGTTCGCAGGCGCGAAGCGCGCCGCGGCCCGCCAGGAAAGCGACGGGTCCCTGCCGCCACCGATTCCAACGCTTGCCGACAGGGTCAACTGGCCATGCAGCTCTGCTTCGCTCCGCACGGCCTGGACTGTTGCTGCATCCTCTGCTTCGAGAAGGAGCCAGCGACGCAGCTCCTGGTTGCCGCTTATGCACGCCAGTTCCAGGCCGGATGGGCTTGCCGGCAGTGGATCAAGCCGCGGGCGCCAGGTCGCCGCGGGCAAGTCCGACACCTCGGGTTTCCGGGCGGCGAGCGAGCGGAGCTGTTCGATCGCATTCAGCTCGACTGAGGCATGATCGATCCGTGCCTGCAGCAGACTGCGGAAGGCAGGCTCGACCGAGGCTGCAGCGACCCTCGCCGGGTCGTTCGTATCCCAGCCTGGCCTGAGTGCCAGCAGGGCCCCGATGAAACCGTCGAGCAGCCCGGCTGTCCAGAGGCTGTGCTGAAGCCGAAGGAATGTCAGGTGGCCGGACAGTGCTTCGTGCTGGAGGCTCTCCCTTCGATCGAGGGCGGCAAGCTGGCTCGTCAGGGCCTGTCGTTCGGCCTGCGCGGCGGCGGAGGGCGCGTGAAACGTCCAGGTGACCGAGGGGCCAAGGCTCAAGTGCGCCGGGGAGCCGTCGAACGGGTACTCGAGGCGCTGGTGCAGGTGGAGGCGGACGCCCTGGTCGGGCTGACTGGCCAGGACCGTGGCTGGGTCGGGCTGCAGAGACGGCAGGTGTGCCGGAGAGGCGGGTTCGGCGCGCACCCCACCGGACGCGAGGAAGAGCGCGAGTGCGGCAGCCAGCGCAACCAGCCGATGGCTGTTGCCTGCGGGTGCGGTCATGCGCATGTCAGCGCTCCGGCAGGTTGCGGCTGCTGGACGGGAGCAGGAGCCGGCGAAGCTGCCCGGCCTCCTCGTACTCGATCCAGGGAGCGAAGTCCCACATGCGGCTGAGGGTGAACGTGTCGGCATCCACGAACGCCTCGCCGCTGATGACGAGCCCGACGCGGTCCCCGGGTGCCAGCAGGATGTCCAGTGACGAGGCCTGTGCCCGGCTGTAGGGCTGTCCGCTCCAGCTTTCCGCGTCATACGGGTCGGCTGCGTCGCTCGGATCCGGCAGAACATCATCCAGGACGATGCCGGGCCCGGTGGCGGTCACGAGGACTGCGCCGGTTATCGCCGGAGCGGCGCCGTACAGCATCCGCCTGATCAACACGCCTTCCTCACCCTGGTTCAGGACGAGGAAGGCGTGGACCTCCGGCGTCCTGTGCACGGTCCTCGTCTCCCGACGCGCCAGGCTGCCGTCCTGCGCGGCTTCGAACCAGACGATCTCATATGGACCCGTTTCGACTTCCGTGGATTCGCCATTGAGCACCGCCGTGATGGAGGATCCGCCCACGGTCGAGTCGGGGGGACCCGATACGTGGAGTTGGGCCTCGTCCTGAAGTGGCAGCAGCGTCACGCCATGCACGGTTGCGCCGGGGATCAGGATATCGGTCGCCTCCGCGACTCCCGGCAGCTCTGACAGGGCGAACCGCAGCGTCACGGATTCCCCGTTCTCCGCGCGGTGAAGCTGATGCGCGGGCGACTGCGCGAAAGCCACGGCCATGATCAGCCAGGCACCCGTGAGACCTGCGGGAAGCCTGCGGTGAAGGTGAAAGGAGGAAGTGAGTGACTTGAACAGCTTTTCCATGTGGCTTCTTCTCCCGTGCTTCCTGGGTACGGACCGTGTCCGCCTTACGGTCGCGGACCGACCGGCGAGCAGGTGGCCGGTCCGCGTCAGATTTCGGGCAGGGACGTTGGAACTGTCGTTCAGAACCTGAAGTCCCTGTTGGAGTTCTCGACGTAGGTGCGGGTGGAAGTGACCGACGAGTTGCCCTGGGCGACCCTCCTGCCATCGGAATAGTCCTGGTACAGGCTGAAGTTGTGTTCGCGCTGTTCCCGGACCGTGCGGGCGAGCAGCTCCAGGTGTGTTCGAGGCGGCACGGTGACGGCGATGGTGCGCGTCTCGGTAGTCGTGTGCTGGTTGCCCACCTGAGCCCGCGCGATGCTCATCGGCAGGCCGCCGCTGATCGACCAGTTCAGCGAAGAGGTCACGGAGAAGGTGTGGCTGAGATTCGCGGATGCGGTCGAACTGGCGTTCGAGTAGCTCCAGATGACATGGTAGGCGGGACGCTGGCTGCTCAGCAAGCGCGACGAGGTGCTCTGCCAGTACGGCATCCCGACGGGTACGGGGCTGGAAGCTCCGGAGTCATCTTTTGGGGGTGGGCAGCTGGTGCAGACGCCGCCGTACACTCCGGCCTGCTCGGCATGGCCCAGAGGCGTTACCGCGGACGACGGCTGAATGGTCGCAGAGAAGGCGACGGCCGGGAGTTGTCCGACCAGCAGCAGGGCGGTAAGCAGGATCAGGGGGAATCTCATGATGACCTCCGGCGAAGTGGATTACGCACTCGCTGGCCAGCGGTTCGCGTGAGGCAAGTATGGACCGCGCCATCGACCGAAGGCTACGGGTAAATGCCTAGAGCCAGGCTGTGTTCGTGCGTCCGCAGCGCGAAACCTGAATCGTGCGTGCCCGGTGCTACACTTTTTACTTATGAGTCAGGACACCAGGCCGAAAATCGCATATCAGGGAGTACCCGGAGCCTTCAGCGAGATGGCTGCCCTTCAGTTCGCGCCGGATGCGGAGGCGATCGGCTTTCCCACATTCGCCCAGGCCTTCACGGCCACGGTGTCCGGGGATTGCACGCATGCCTGCCTGCCGGTCGAGAACAGCCTGGCGGGCTCCATCAACCACACGTATGACCTGCTGACCGATTCGGTCCTTCACGTGGTCAGCGAACAGATAGTGCGTGTCCGGCACAGCCTGCTGGCCAGGCCGGGTACCACGCTGGAGCAGGTGCAGCGCGTCTACTCCCACACCCAGGCGCTCGAACAGTGCCGGGGATTCCTTGCCAGGCACGGCTACGAGGCGGTTGTGGATTTCGATACTGCCGGCGCGGCCAAGGTGCTGAGCGAGAACGGCGGCGAAGGCAAGGCGGCCATCGCGAGCACGGCGGCGGCCACACACTACGGTCTGGACGTGCTCGCCGAGGGCATCGAGGACCTCGAGTTCAACTTCACGCGCTTCTTCGTGCTCGCCCAGGACGAAGCACGTCCCTCGCCGGGTCCCCGCAAGTCGAGCCTGATCATCGCGACGAAGCACCGCCCGGGCGACCTCGTGGAATGCCTGAGGCAGTTTCCCGAGAACGGCGTCAACATGACCAAGCTCGAGAGTCGGCCCCGGCGGGACAAGCCGTGGAGCTACCTCTTCTACATCGACATCGACGGTGACGTGGCGGAGCCCAACGTTGCCGCGGCGATGACGGGAATCATGCGCAAGGCCGCGTTCGTCAAGTTCCTGGGCTCGTACCCGGCTGCTCCGGAGAAGATGTAAGTACATGCAGCAGGCAAGCTACAATCGGAATTCAGTGGGGGTCCCGAGATGACTGACACACGCGAACCCGGATCGCTTCTGGCCGAAGCCAGGGAGCTAGGTGCAGTCCTGTCGGACCTGAACCAGGTGTCCGGGCTGCTCGGCTGGGACCAGCAGACGTTCATGCCCAAGGGGGCTGCCTCACAGCGGGGGAACCAGATCGCTACGGTGCAGACGCTGCAGCACGACATGATCACCTCAACGAGGACAGCCGAACTGGTGCGGGCGCTTACAGACGTCCAGGACCAGTTCGGAGGTACGGACAGGGCGATGATCCGGGAGTTGCGCCGGGCGCATGAGCGCGCCACGCGGATCCCGGCGAGGCTGGTGGTTGAGCTCGCACACGCGGAATCCGAGGGCGTCGGGGTCTGGACCGAGGCGCGTGCGAACAACGACTTCGCGTCGTTCGCCCCGGCCCTGCGTCGGTTGGTGGCGCTTTCCCGCGAAAGGGCGCAGCACCTGAGCGACGGGCATGACCCCTACGATGCCCTGCATGACGAGTTCGAACCCGGGTCGACTTCAGCTGGCGTTCAGGCCGTGTTCGCGCCGCTGCGCGTGGCGACCATGAGCCTTCTCGACCGCATCAGGGGGTCCGACGTCCACGTCGACGATGCTGTCCTGCGGCGCAGCTGGCCTTCAGACCTGCAGGAGACGTTCGGCAGGGAGCAGTCGGCCAGGTTCGGTTTCGACTACTCGCGGGGTCGGCTCGACCGGTCCGTCCATCCGTTCGCCGAAGCGATCGGCCGGGACGACGTCCGGATCACCACCCGGTATGACGCGAACTTCCTCAGCACCGCGCTTTACGGCATCCTGCACGAGACGGGCCACGGACTTTACGAGCAGGGAGTGGCGCCGGAGCTCAGGCGCACGCTGCTCGAACAGGGCACGAGCATGGCCGTGCACGAAAGCCAGTCGCGCCTGTGGGAGAACCTTGTCGGCAGGAGCGAAGACTTCTGGCACGGCGCCTGGCCGCGGCTCGCAGAACTGTTCCCGGATGCCCTGAAGGGCGTGACCCGCGACGCGTTCGTCCGGGCAAGCAACGCCGTGCGGCCGGACCTCATCAGGGTCGAGGCCGACGAGGTCACCTATAACCTGCACATCATGATCCGCTTCGAACTGGAACGCGACCTGATCGGCGGCAAGCTCGACGTGGTGGACCTACCGGAGGCATGGAACACGCTGTACCTCGACTACCTGGGAACCGAAGTCCCGGACGACGCACGGGGCTGCCTCCAGGACGTGCACTGGGCGGCAGGACTTTTCGGCTACTTCCCGAGCTATGCCCTCGGGAACCTCATGAGTGTCCAGTTCATGCAGGCAGCACGCGCCGCACTGCCTGACCTGAGCGAGCAGGTCAGGGCCGGACAGTTCGACCCGCTGCGGGACTGGCTGACTGAGAACATCTACCGGCACGGCAAGACCTACGAGCCACTGGAACTGCTCGGGCGCGTGACGGGGAATGGGCTCGATGCCGGCCCTTACATCGCCTATCTTGAAGAGAAATTCGGAACAATTTATGGAGTAATGACATGATTCGCCACCTGTTGACAGCACTGCTGCTGATCGTTTCTTCCCTCGCATCTGCCCGCATCGGGCTGGACAGCCAGCTGACGCACGAAGCGCTCGAAGCCGCCGGCCTGACGGGCGAGGCTGCCCCTGAAGGCTTCAGTGTCGAGTCAGAGGAGTACGGAGGGCTGCTGTTCGCCCTGTCAGGCACCGGTACGCACGAGCCTTCGAGCCTGGCGGCCATCGCGACCGCCGTCGGCATCGCCACCGGCATGGGTGAGGGCATCGCGGAGCCCGTGGGCGGCTTCCTGGACGACAACCTGGAGAGCCTGACGGGCGCCGGTGAAGCGATGATCGGCATCGAGAGCAGCTACCACCTGGTGCTGGATGTCACGGAAGACTCGCTCAGCTGGGGCCTGCGGCTCGTCGAGATCGACGAGGAGCTGTTCCTGCCTGCCCGCAACTTCCTCGGAGCCGAGGACGCTACGATCATCATCCGCGAGTTCGCGGACTTCCAGTGCCCCCACTGCGCCACGTTCGCGCTGCAGGGCCTGCCGATGGTCAAGAGCGAGCTCCTGGATGCGGACAACATCCGTTTCGAGTTCCACCACCTGCCGCTCGTCTCGATCCATGCCAACGCCGTACCAGCCGCGGAGGCGGCCGAGTGCGTCGCGCAGACCAACGGCCCCGGGGCCTTCTGGGACTTCTCGCACCACGTATTCGAGCGACAGCAGGCGTGGAACAACCTGCCCGAGACTGCCGGCTACTTCATCTCGCTGGCACAGGAGACCGGTTTCGACGACACGGGCCTGAGCGAATGCCTGAGCGAACGAACCTTCCTGGCGGAGATCACGGACTCAGCCGTGCATGCCACCTCCGTGCTCGGTATCACCGGCACGCCCACCGTGTTCCTCGGTGGGTTCCGTGTCCCGAACTGGTCGAGCCCCGCCGCGTACCACGAACTGATCGACCTGATCACTGCCCGCGAGGCAGCAGAGTGAGCGCAGTGGTGCAATGAAAGTGAGCCCGGAGCAGATCCTGCTGCCCCTGGCGATATTCCTGCCCTTCCTGCTGGCTGTTCCCGCTTCGACGCTGGGGCTCGCCCTGAAGGCACGCGCCGGCCGCTGGCTCGCGATCGCGTTCGTGCCGGCGCTGCTCCTGCCGGTGTTCCACGCCAGGGACGCACTGGCGGGCAACCCCTTCTCGATGAGCATCGACTGGGTGCCCGCGCTCGGCCTCGACCTGGCTTTCAGGCTGGACGGGTACTCACTGGTCCTGGCCCTCATCGTGGCGGGCATCGGTTTCCTCGTCATGTTCTACGCCTCCAGCTACCTGGGCAAGGGTGAACGGCACGGCCGCTTCTATACGTACCTGCTGCTCTTCGGTGGAGCCATGCTCGGCCTCGTCCTCACGGACAACCTGATCGCCTTCTTCGCCTTCTGGGAGATGACGTCCCTGATGTCGTTCCTCCTGATCGGGTTCTGGGACAGCCGCAAGGCATCCCAGGAGGGCGCCGTCAAGGCGCTGATCGTCACTGCCTTCGGGGGCCTGGCGCTGCTTGCCGGCGTGGCGCTGCTCGGCATCGAGACGGGCACCTGGACGATCTCCCAGATCGACTGGGCGCAGGTGGTCGCCAGCGACAGGTTCGTGCCGATCGCCTCCCTGCTGCTGCTCGCAGCGTTCACCAAGTCGGCCCAGCTGCCCTTCCACCTCTGGCTTCCCACCGCCATGGAGGCGCCGACCCCGGTGTCGGCCTACCTGCACAGCGCGACCATGGTGAAGGCCGGCGTGATCCTGATGGCGAAGTTCAACCTCGTGTTCGCCGGAACCGCGCTGGGTGACGTGATGCTTTATGTCGGCCTGCTGACGATGTTCTTCGGGTCCTGGCTCGCGCTCCGCCAGACGGACCTCAAGGCGCTGCTGGCTTACTCGACGATCTCGCAGCTAGGTCTGCTCACGGCGCTGCTCGGAACCGGCGACAACTTCGCGGCGACCGCCCACCTGGTCAACCACGCGGTGTTCAAGGCCGCCCTGTTCATGGTCGTCGGCGTGGTGGACCACCAGACCGGCAGTCGCGACATCCGCCAGCTTTCCGGACTCGTGCGCGTGCTGCCGGTGACGGCCTGGCTGGCCGTGCCGGCGGCGCTGTCCATGGCCGGCCTGCCGCCGTTCGGCGGGTTCATCAGCAAGGAGCTCTTCTATGAGAACGCGCTCCTGCAGGGTTCCCTGCCCACGTTCATCGCGGTGGCCGGGAGCGTGCTCACTTTTGCCTATTGCCTTCGGTTCCTGCGACCGTTCTTCGGACGCCTGGCGCTGCCCAAGCCCGAGGACTTCGAGCCGGCGAAGCCCAGCATCATCGTGCCGTTCGCGCCGCTCTCGCTGCTCGTCGTGCTCTTCGGACTGGTTCCCTTCCAGGACACGATCGCTTCCTGGTTCACGCGCCTGGCGCAGCCGTACTTCGGGTACGAACTGCACAGCCTGACGCTCTGGCACGGCTTCAACCAGGCGCTCCAGCTCAGCATCCTGACCTGGATCCTGGGCACCGTGGTCTTCATCCTGAGCCGACAGGTGCGCAGCCTCCAGACACTGGTGACTCCCCGCTGGAACGCCAACACCATCTACCACAGCCTCATGCGCGGCCTGGTCACCTCGGCCGAGTGGGTCACAAGGGTGACGCAGGGTGCGAGCTTCGCGACGCACCTCCGCCTGATCCTCGGCGCGGCCGTCGCTGTCGGCGTGTTCGCGGGCGTCGACTTCCTTCCTGCCGAACTGACGCCGCTGAACCTGGCGAGCTGGACGACAGTCATCATCATGCTGGTCGGCGCAGCCGGTATCATCGCGGCCAGGTCCCGCATCACCATGCTGATATTCATGGGCCTGATCGGGTACGGCAGCACCATGCTTTACCTGCAGTTCCGCGCGCCGGACCTCGCACTCACCCAGCTTCTGATCGAGACGGTAACGATCATCCTGTTCCTGTCCGGCTTCCGCTTCCTGCCGCGCATGCGCAGCTACTCCCGCCCCCCATCGCTGGCCGGGCTGGATGCGATCATCGGCCTTGGCGTAGGCCTGACGATCGCGACTCTGCTCCTGTCGGTGCAGAGCCCCGTCTTCGACCGCATCAGCGACTTCTACCTGATGAACAGCAAGACGCTGGCGGGTGGAGACAACGTCGTCAACGTCATCCTCGTGGACTTCAGGGGGTTTGACACGATGGGCGAGATCTCGGTGCTTGCCGTGGTCGCGGTCTCGATCTACGCGCTGCTGCGCCTCCGGGCCAGGCCGCCGGGCGCGCCCGAAACGAAGAGCATGGAGGAGGGTGGCAAGTGAAGCATCCAGAGATCTTCTTCCGGACCCTTTCCGTCCCGATCGTCTTCGTGCTGCTCGCCGTCGGCTTCCACGAGTTCATGCGGGGGCACAACGCGCCGGGCGGCGGCTTCATAGCAGGCCTGATCATCGCCGTGGCTGCGTTGCTCACGCGCATGGCAACCGAGCATGGGCTGCTGACCGTACGGCCGCGACTGCTCGTTCCGATCGGCCTTTTCGTCGCGCTGGCAGGCGGAATCGGGCCCATGCTGATAGGCCATCCGTTCCTGAAGAGCTGGCACGGTTACGTTGAGTTTCCGCTGTTCGGTCCCGTCGAACTCTCCAGCGCACTCGCCTTCGACCTCGGCGTTTTCCTCGTCGTCGTCGGAGCCACCATCACCATCATCGACCTGCTTGGAGACGACACGGAGCTGGCGCGACTGGGACTCGACCAGGAGCCCTCGCCCGTGATTCACGAGAGCACGGTCGAAGAGATCACGTCGCCGAAGGAGGAGTACTGACATGGAGATCGTACTGCCGCTCCTCATCGGCCTTCTGATCGGCGGGGGCGTCTACCTGCTGCTGGCGCGCGCGCTCATCCGCATGATCGTCGGCGTGAGCATGATCACTTACGGCGTGAACCTGAGCATCCTGATGGCCGGCAACGGCTTCGCCACCAACAGTCCGCCGCTGCTGGACCTGCCCGGACCGTACAACGACCCACTGCCGATGGCCCTCATCCTCACTGCGATCGTGATCGGCTTCGGCACGACTGCGCTGCTGCTGGTTGTCGCGATCAAGGCGTTCCAGGTGACCAACACCGACCATGTTCAGGAGCTCGCCGAGGCGCCCGACCCTGTGCTGCCGCCGATCGGCGGTTTCGCAGATCCCGAGCAGCCGAGCGTTTCGCCTGAGGCCGGCGAGCCGGGAGACATGACGGACGATGACGAGGCCGGCGAACGCAGCCGGGAACTCGATCCGGGCAACATAGACTGGAGTCGGGAGTGAACCTGCTTACCTTCGTCGTCCTGCTGCCTCTGATCGGCGGGGCATTGCTGCTGCTGATCCCGAAGCAGCGCGGCCGTTTCCTGGTCGCCGCCCTGAGCTCGGCCGCCACACTCGCAATCAGCATAGTAATCGCCAGGGAAGTGATGGCGAAGGGTGCGGTAGCCGCCCAGATGGCCGGCTGGGAAGCGCCGTTCGGCATCACGCTGATCGCCGACGGCCTCTCCGCGCTCATGCTGGTCCTGTCCGGCGTCATGGGCCTGCTCACGGTCTTCTTCGTGGACGCGACGCTTCATGCCGGACCGCGGCGCGGTTACGGCAGCCTGCTGAGCCGCGCGCGTGAACTTTTCGGCGCCCAGGCACTCTTCCAGTTCCTGTTCGCGGGAGTGAACCTCTCGTTCGTGACCGGCGACGTGTTCAACCTGTACGTCGCGTTCGAGCTGATGCTCATCGCGTCCTACGGCCTCCTGCTGCTGGGCGGCGAGCTGCCGCAGCTGCGCGAGGGCCTCAAGTACGTGGTGATCAACCTCGTCTCGTCCGCGCTATTCGTCGCCGGCGCCGGCCTGGTGTACGGCCTGTTCGGAACGCTCAACATGGCGGACATCGCGATGCGCGCGCAGCTGCACGGGCCCGATGCCCGTATCACCGCCGTCGTCATGCTGCTCGCCCTGGTGTTCGCGACCAAGACGGCGCTGTTCCCCTTCGGGTTCTGGCTGCCCAACTCGTATCCGGTGCCGATGTCGGCCGCCAGTGCGTTCTTCGCCGCCATGCTCACCAAGGTCGGAGCCTACACGCTCATCAGGCTGTTCACCCTGATGTTCCCCGAAGAGGTGATGATCCAGCAGATCCTGCTCGGCCTGGCGGGAGTGACGGTGCTGGTCGCTGCCCTCGGCGCGGTCGCACGTCACCGCTGGCGCCACATCACCTCGTTCATCAACGTGGCAAGCATCGCCGTGGTCGTCGCCGGCGTGTTCTCCGGGACGCTGGCGGGCAGGACGGCATCGGTCTATTACCTGATCAACTCGGTGCTGGTCATCTTCGCCCTCTTCCTGATCGCGGCGCTCGCCGAGCGCCTCTCGGGCCAGAACACGCTGAAACAGGGCCACCTGGCCCTGTATCCCTGGATGGGAGTCGGCTACTTCATCGTCATGATCGCGGTGGCCGGCCTGCCGCCCACGAGCGGCTTCATCGGCAAGTTCGCCGTGGCCAGCGCACTGCTGGGCGCGAGCGGCTGGGTCTCGGCCGCCGCGGCGACCGCGGTGATCCTCTCCGGCATCGTGCTGGTGTACGCGGGCGTGCAGGTTTGGGTCGGCTACTTCTGGGGCGATCCGGGCAAGCTCAGGCGCCTGGAGCTTCCGAGGCCCATGGTGCTGATAACGACGGTCGCGGTCGGGCTCGTCGCGCTCCTGCCGCTGATCAGTGGTCCGGTGTTCGAGCTGGCTGGCCAGATCGCGCAGCAGCTGGACGGAAACGAGGCCTACATCCAGGCCGTGTTTCCCGATGGCAACCCCACGCTGGGAGGGGAGTGAACGGTGGGAGAGATCTTCGCAGTCATCGCAATTGCCCTGCTCTGGAGCTTCCTGAACGGCGAGCTGTCCGGCGTGAACATCGTCGTCGGTGCGCTGCTCGGGCTTCTCATGCTCGGTGTGATGCAGCGCGGCGCCGGCCGCAGCCTGCCGCGGCGCATGTGGGGCTTCATCCGCTATCTGGGCCGCTTCCTGCTGGAGATGATGCTCGCCGGCCTGCAGATCGCGCGGCTGGCGATGAGCCCGCGGCCGAACTACTACCCGCACGTCATCGCCGTGCCGCTCAAGCTGGAGTCGAACGGCGCCATCTCGCTGCTGATGCTGACGATCTCGCTGATCCCGGGGACCGTGCCGATGGGCATCTCGGCTGACAGGTCGTTACTTTACGCCCACGCGATCAACGCGCGCGACCCGAAGGTTCAGATGGACGGAATCAAGCGGATCGAGAAGCTGATCCTGGAGTTCACGATATGAGGAACCGAACAATGGAGGTGCCCGGGTGGTAGTCTCCTTCGCGCTGATCTGCATCATCCTTTCCGTGCTCTTCGCTGTCTGGCGGATCATCCGCGGTCCGACCTGGGGAGACCGGGTCGCCGGCCTGGATTTCCTCGGAGTGAGCCTCGCCGTGCTGATCGTGCTGCTGGCACTGCGCACAGGCTTCACGGCCTTCCTGGACGCCGCGCTGATCGTGTCGATCCTGGGCTTCGTCAGCACGGTGGCGCTCACGCGCTACCGGCTGGCGCGGAGGATCGAGCGATGAGGCGCGTGTTTGCGGTATTGGCAACCCTCCTGGCCAGCGCTGCCGTGCTGGCACAGGAGGAGGAACTGATGGTGCCGGATGTGGTCCAGATTGAGGGCAACATCTTTGCCGAGGTGCTGATCCTCTTCGGCTGCTTCTTCATCCTCGTGTCGGCCATCGGGATGGTCAGGTTCCCCGACGTGTACACGAGGCTGCACTCGAGCACGAAGCTGGTCGCCCTGGGCGGGATCGGCATCTTCGGCGGGGCCGCACTCGCGTTCCTTCCGATCGGCGCGACCGAGCGCGTGCTCCTGATCGGACTCTTCTTCTTCATGACCGCGCCGGTCGCCGGCTACATGATCTCGCGCAGCTCGTACCTGATGGGCCTGCCGCTCTACCGCGAGGAAGTCAGCATCGATGCATGGGGCGCCCATGGCGAGATGGCCGAGGCATCGATGGTCGAGGATGACGAAGACGACCCGGGTGAGGTGCGGGGCCTGCCTCCTTCGGGCGACTCACCCGCCGCATAGTGTAAGCTGGGCTCCAATGCAGGAATATCCGAGCCTGGTCTGGCACCTCAAGAACACGCAGCTGTTCGAGGACCTGTCAGCAGACGAGATAGACAAGCTGTCCTCCATAATGCCGTACAAGCGGTTCGCCGCCGGCGAGATCATCTACCACATGGAGGATCCGGCTGACGCTCTTTACTTCGTGCGCGAAGGCATGGTCAAGGTCTCGATGTACTTCCCGAACGGCAAGGAGATGATCCTGGGCCTGCTGGGTCAGTACGACATATTCGGCGAACTGCTCCTGCTTCCGAGCGAGCGCAGGCCCAACCAGGCTGAAGCCGTGGTTGATACGAGCCTCATCGTGATGCCCGAGGGCGACTTCCATCGCCTGTTGCAGCAGCAGCCGCGCATCGCGATGAAGTTCATGCAGATCATGTCCACCAGGCTGTGGCAGGCCCAGCAATGGCAGGCCGAGGTCGGCGCGTTCGATGCGCCCGGGCGCCTGGCGAACCTGTTGCTGCGCCTCGCGAACGACTTCGGAACCGAAGGTGAGCGGGGTACCGTGATCGACCTCAACCTGACCCAGCAGGACCTGGCCAAGATGATCGGCGCTACCCGGGAGACGGTCAGCCACTGCCTGGCCCGCCTGCTCGAGTTCGGTGCCGTCAGGCGCCGCCGCGCACCGATCACGGTCAACACGGAGATGCTTCAGCAGTTCCTGGATGAAGCGAGTGAGTGAGAGCCATATCGTCGTGACCGAGCACGGGCCCGTGCTGGTCAGCATCAACCCTCAGGCCAAAGGCGGCTTCGACCCCGACCTGCTCGTACTCGGGCCGGTCAGCGAGGAAGCCCGCGCCAACGCTGCATTCGAGACTCCGCTCCGCGCGTTCGCGGTCAAGGTGGTCGACATGATCGAGGCGGCCGGCACGGATGGGCAGGGTGTTCCGCCAGCCATGCGCGAGATGGCCGTGAAAGAGAAAGCGACCTCCGAGCTTAAGCGCATCGAGCGCTGGTCACTCAAGGCGAGCTCCGAAGGCTGAGTCAGTCCTCCTCGGCGTCTTCGTCGTCGTCGTGTTCTTCGACCACGTCTCCGAGGCTGACGAGCAGTTCCTTGTAAAGGCTCAGCGTGAAGTCGCGTATCGCCACGCGGGCGTCCTCGCCGTGCAGATGGTTCGGGATCCGTTTCTCGGCCACCGTAAGTATGCCGGCCAGCAGGTCATCGAACATCGGCCAAGGGCCGTCGAAGCCGGGCCCGTCCACTTCGTCATCCGCTTCCGGCGCGGGGTTCTCGAGGCGCTCAATGGCGTCCTCGGCGGCCAGGCGCTCGGACTCCCGTTTGGTCTTGCCCGAGCCCGTACCCAGCAGGCGGTCACCGGCTCGGACTTCCGTGGTGAAAACCTGTTCGTGGCGTGGACCCTGACCCGAAGTAGAGTAGGCAGGGGCCCCCAGTCCATGTCGTGAAAGTGCTTCGGCTAGTGTGCTCTTGGCGTGTGCCATGGTCCTGTGATTCCTCCAGCTCGGACTGCGCGGTCCGCGTCTGCGTCACAGTAACACGCCCGCATGCGGTAGCATTGGGCCCATGACCCGCCTCCTGCTATGTGACGACCATGCGATGTTCAGGCAGGGCCTGCGAAGCATCCTTGAAACCGAAGACGACTTCAGGATCATCGGTGAGGCGGCGACGGGCCGCGAGGCCGTTCGGTACGCGCTTGAAACCAGGCCCGACGTCATCCTGATGGACATCCAGATGCCCGAGCTTGACGGCGTCGCCGCGACCAAGGCGATCCTGGCCGAACAGCCTGATGCTCGCGTCATCATCCTCACCATGTACCGGCAGGACCGCTACGTCTTCGAGGCCATCAAGGTCGGCGCGCGCGGCTACCTGCTGAAGGACTCGGACTCCAACGTCCTGATCGACGCGATCCGCCGCATCGCTGACGGCGAGGCCCTGCTCAACCCGGGCATGGCCGCCGAGATCCTGAACGAGTTCCGCAAGACAAGCCAGATGACCAGTGGCCCCGACCACCGGCTCAGCGAGCTGAGCGAGCGCGAGTCGGACATCCTGAGGCTGCTCGCCAAGGGGTCATCCAATCAGGACATCGCCGAGGCCCTGGAGATCAGCGAGAAGACGGTGCGCAACCGGTTGTCCGAGATTTTCTCGAAGCTCAGGCTGAACAACCGCACACAGGCAGCACTGTACGCGCTTCGCGAGGGAATCGCGACGCTGCAGGACGGAGCAGATCAATGAGTGCCGAAATCGGGACCGAGGCCGTGAACCGGGAGCTGGGGGAACTCCTGCAGCTGATCACCGAGGTGGCTGCCCCCACGTTCGAAGAGGCCGAGCGGGCGCAGCTGATCGCCCGACTGTGGACTGAAGCCGGCCTTGCCGCTGAAGTCGATCCGATCGACAACGTGTTCGCTCGCGCGGAAGGCGGGGAAGGCCCGCGCGTGCTGCTGGCTGCCCATTCCGACACCGTGTTTCCCGCGGGCACGGACGTGACCGTGCAGCGGGCCGGTGGACGCTGGCTCGCGCCGGGTATCGGAGACAACGCCGCAAGCCTGGCCGTGCTCACTTACCTCGCCCGACAGTTGCCCGGCCTGGCAGGGCCCCTGCCGCGGCTGTCGTTCGCCTCACCGGTCGGGGAGGAGGGCCGCGGCGACCTCCGCGGCATGCGGCGCCTGCTCGAGGACCACGTCGGCGAGTTCGATTACGTGATAGCCATCGACGGGACGCTCGGCAGCGTGACGGATCGCGCCGTCGGCTCCAGGCGCTTCGAGTTCACCGTCAGGGCAGGCGGGGGCCACTCGTGGGGTGATTACGGTGGGGCAAGCGCCGTTCATGCCCTGGCGGGTGCGATGAATGCGCTGGTCACTGAGCTGGACGTGCCATCCGAGCCCCGCAGCAGCTTCAACCTCGGCACGGTGCATGGGGGTACGAGCATCAATGCCATCGCCGAGGAGGCGCACTTCGACCTGGACATGCGGAGCGTGGATTCAGCGACTCTTGACGCGATGGAGGCGCAGGCCATGAGCCTGGTCCGGTCCGCGCTGAGCCGCTTCGACGTAAGCCTCGAGATCGAGAAGATCGGCGACCGGCCAACAGCCAACCTGGACAACTCTGCGCTCGTCCGTGTGGCCAGCGCCGCCCTGCGCGAGCACGGCGTCGAGCCACACACCGGTGCGGCCAGCACGGACAGCAACGCGGCGCTCGCCGCGGGCATCCCGTCCGTCTGCTTCGGGGTGTACACCGGCGGTGACGCGCATCGTCTGAGCGAATGGCTCGACCCGCGTTCGCTCAGTACCGGCTACGCCGCGCTCGCCTCGCTCCTGCGGGGCATGGTCAGTCTGGACTGAAGCGCTCGTCGACCCCCCGGCGCTGCTTCCTGGCGGTCTGAGCGAGCGTATCCACCAGCTCGTTCTCGCGCTGGCCGGCGTGGCCGCGAGTCCACTTCCAGTGGAGCTCGTGCCGCGCGGATTCCTTCAGCAGGCGTTCCCATAGGTCACGGTTCTTGACCGGCTGCTTGCCGGCGGTGCGCCAGCCGTTGCGCTGCCAGTTGGCGAGCCAGCCGGCCGTGAACGCGTTCTTGAGGTACTGGCTGTCGGTCACCAGCGTTATCCTGCACGGTTCCGTAAGCGTCTCCATTGCCTTGACGGCAGCCGTCAGTTCCATCCGGTTGTTGGTCGTGCCGGGCTCATAGCCGCTCATCTGGCGCGCATGGGCGCCCATGCGGAGGTAAAAGGCCCAGCCTCCTTCGCCGGTCTGGGTCTCACACGATCCGTCCGTATATGCGGTTACTTCCTTGAGGGTCACAGCCACGGATTATACGCCAGAAGCAATCCTTGCACCTCATTTCACAAAGCTACTAATCCTTCGCACAGGGCGCTCATATTTGTATCATTACTCTTTGAACACCATATTAAGGGTTGACATCTTGTAGTCATAGCTCCTATACTCTGCAACAAGGTAACACTCCACAAGGTTACCGGATCGGGGGGGGCACCCGATCAGCACAGCTGAAAGAAGGGGTTGGGGAATGAATACTATTCTCAGGGACAACATTGGTCAGATGTCGGTCGGAAGTCAGACGGCGATCGAACTTGACGCACCCGGGCAGATGCTCCGGTTCCAGCGTCGGCAAACCCTTTACCACAACGGCGATCCCGCCAGGTCTGTCTTCCGCGTTCGCGAAGGACTCGTGCGCATCACCAGGATGACGCCCGAAGGCCGCATACTTACGGTCCGGCATGTCGAACCCGGGGACTTCTTCGGCGAAGAAGCGTTCACCGTGGGCGAACGCGACGAGATCGCAGAGGCTCTCACCAACACCGACGTGGAAGCGATCGATCCCGATCGCATCAACCACGCCGACCTGTTCGCCATCACGCAGTCACTCTCCGCGCAGATGCAGCGGCTGATGGACTACGAGTACCACCTGCAGACCGGCGACCTGCGCCAGCGAGTCGCTCGCTACCTGATGCAGCTTGCGGCCACGCCGCTCGCCGCTCGTGACGAACTGAAGCGACCAGTCATCGCAGCGACCCACGAATTGATCGCGGAAGGCACCGCCAGCACGCGCGAGAGCGTATCCAAGATCATCACGGAGCTCCGCTCCGCAGGCCTGATCGAGTCAGGCTACCGCAGCATCCTCGTGCTGAACGCACCCGGGCTGCAGGCGGTGGCGGACGGCTAGGAGCGTTCGGGAAGCGCGGCCGACACCGTAAAAG
>ERZ869909.1642-NODE-1642-length-17524-cov-33.363845_pt1 | contig 17524 bp, 14 predicted proteins | sample MGYA00520892_ERZ869909 | MGnify/ENA primary metagenome ERZ869909 (study PRJEB32215, sample SAMEA104723947) | bioreactor metagenome | biome: bioreactor; feature: anaerobic bioreactor; material: water | place: China | collected 2015-03-12 ...
CGGCGATCCGGCGCCTCCCGGCGCTCCGGCCGAGAACCACGATCCTCCGAGCACATCATGACTGAATTCCGATCCGATTTTCTGTCCATCCTGACCGAGCGCGGCTTTATCCACCAATGCTCGGACGCGCAAGGCGTCGATGCGCTGGCCGCCGAAGGCAAGCTCGTGGCCTATGTCGGCTACGACTGCACGGCCCCATCGCTGCACATCGGCCATCTGCTGTCGATCATGATGCTGCATTGGCTGCAGAAGACGGGCGCCGGCCGGCCGATCGCGCTGATGGGTGGCGGCACGACGCGCGTCGGCGATCCCTCGGGGCGCGACGAGACGCGCAAGATCCTCACGCTTGAGCAGATCGAGGACAACAAGAACCGGATCAAGACGGTCTTCACCAGGTTCCTGACGTTCGGCGAGGGCAAGGGCGAAGCGCTCATGCTCGACAACGCGGAATGGCTGACGACCATCAACTACATCGCCTTCCTGCGCGACGTCGGCCGGCACATGTCGGTGAACCGCATGCTGTCGATGGACTCGGTCCGCATGCGCCTTGAGCGCGAGCAGGAGCTCAGCTTCATCGAGTTCAACTACATGCTGCTGCAGGCCTACGACTTCGCGGAGCTCGCGAACCGCTACGGCTGCAACCTGCAGATGGGCGGCTCCGACCAGTGGGGCAACATCGTCACCGGCATCGATCTCGGCCGCCGCATGGGCGTGGCCCATCAGCTCTACGGGCTGACGTGTCCCCTGCTGACGACGGCGTCCGGCGCCAAGATGGGCAAGACCGCCTCGGGTGCGGTGTGGCTCAACGAGGCGCAGCTCTCCCCCTACGACTACTGGCAGTACTGGCGCAACACTGAGGACGCCGACGTCGGCCGCTTCCTGAAGCTCTTCACCACGCTTCCGCTTGGCGAGGTGGCGAAGCTCGCAGCCCTCGAAGGTGCCGAGATCAACGAGGCGAAGAAAGTGCTGGCAACCGAAGCGACCGCACTCGTGCACGGCCGCGAGAAAGCGGACGCCGCCGCCGAGACCGCGCGCACGACGTTCGAGGAAGGCCGCCTTGCGCAATCGCTGCCCACCGTCGAGATCGCCCGCGCAGCGCTCGATGCAGGGTTCGGTGTGCTCGCCGCCCATGTCGAGGCCGGACTCGTCCCGTCCACCAGCGAAGCCCGCCGCCAGATCAAGGGCGGCGGCCTGCGCGTCAACGACGTCGTGGTGACGGATGACAAAATGGTTCTGACGCCCGCTGATCTCACCGCGGAAGGCGTGATCAAGCTGTCGTTCGGAAAGAAGAAGCACGTGCTGCTGAAGCCGGTGTAGCCGGCGCCGGAACCGGCAATGGATTGTCTGCCGCTTCGTCGCATGCGTGGTTCGTCCACCACACTTCTCTGCCCGCGGCCGTCTCGGGCCGCCCCGGCCCTTGGCGCGTTCCCCGATCCTCGGGCAGTATCCCGAGCGAACAGGACGCACGGGGGCAGGGGCTTTGAGCGAAAGGCGTGATAACGGCTCGGTCGTGAGGATCGGTCTCGCGCAATCGGATCAGCCGGTTGCTGCCCAATCTCGCACCGCGCGCCAGGCGGTCGTGATCGTCCACGGCATGGGCGAGCAGCGCCCGATGGACACCGTGCGCGATTTTGCCCGCGCCGTGTTGAGCGCCGAGACCCTGGCGAACGGCGGCAAAACTCAGGAGCCGGAGTTCTGGAGCCGCCCCGACGGCCGCACCGGCTCGCTCGAGCTGCGCCGTCTTACGACGCGAAAGAGCCAGCCGAGCGAAGCCTTCCCAAATGGCGCCCGCACCGATTTCTACGAGCTCTACTGGGCGGATTTGACGGGCGGCTCCACGTGGGCACAGTTCGGCGGCTGGATCCGCTATCTGCTGTTCCGGCCGTGGAGCCAGGTGCCGCGTGAGGTGCGCGGCGCGTGGATCGCGCTTTGGATCGCCTCGGCGCTCGCCTGCCTCGTCGGCCTCGCGAGCATCCTTCCCGACGACGTCTTTCCCACCTGGGCCCGCATAGCCCTCGCGGTATCGGCGGCCGGCCTCGGCGCGCTCGTGCACAAGATGGCGACGGCGAGCTTCGGGCGCGTCGTCCGCTATACGCGTGCCGATCCCGCCAACATTTCCGCGCGCGCCGCCGTGCGCGAGCGCGGGCTGAGGCTGCTCAACGAGCTGCACGCGGGCGGCGAGTACGACCGCATTGTTCTGGTCGGCCACAGCCTCGGGTCGATCCTGGCCTATGATCTCATCAACTATCTCTGGACGCAGCGTGAAAGTGCGCGAACCCTCCGCGGCGGAGGCGAGGAACTTGCGGCCGTGCGCGATGTCCACGACGCGGCAGCCCGGCTGCGGGAGGGCGACGCGGCATCGGTCGAGCAGTTTCGTCGCTGCCAGGCGCGGCTGCGCCGTCTTCTCGCCGCGCGGGAGGACAGCCTCGACGGGGCCGAGCGCTGGCTGATCAGCGACTTCGTGACCATCGGCAGCCCGCTCACGCATGCGGAGTTTCTGCTGGCCACGAATGCTGCGGATCTCGGCCAGCGCATCGAAACGCGCGAATATCCGGCCGCCCCTCCCGTGCGCGAGCCGCTCAACCGGCTCGGTGTCTGGCTTGCCAAGAAGCACGGCTTTCTGGGGAGAGACGCGAAGGAGGGCGAGCTCTTCGTCTTTCCGAAGCAGGGCGGCGGCTGGTGCCTGCACCACGCAAGCCCGTTTGCCGCCGTGCGCTGGACGAACATCCACGATCCCGCGCGCTGGATCTATCAGGGCGACCTCGTCTCCGGTGCGCTCAGCGGAAAGTTCGGCCTCGGCGTGAAGGATGTCGATCTGAGCCGGCTGCGCGGAAGGTCCCGCTCCTTCAGCCATACGCGCTACTGGGCGTTGGATATGCCGCAGGAGCAGCGCGACGCGCTTCGCGACGCGATCAACCTGCTCGACAACGATTGAGCCGCGTTTGGCTATTTCTTCTTCCTGTCGCTCGGAAGCGTCGTCTCCGACGACCATCCGTCGACCGTGCTCGCAGGCGCACTCGACGAAGCGCGCACGCGCGAGGAGGCTGGCCCTCGGGGCTGCTGCTCGCTGAGCGGCTGCACCTGCGGGTTCGGGCTCGTCATTTCCATGATGCCGCGGAAGATGCCGGGCGTCAGCATCGAGAGCGGGTTCACGAGCACCTGCGGCCGCGCCATCGGGCCCTGGATGGCATAGGTGATGCCGAACACGCCCTGGCAATCGAGCCCCGACACGATCGGCCCGAACAGGGGAATGTCGCAGAACGCGGAGTTGATGCCTTGCAGCGGAACGTACGTTCCGCCGAGGTTCAGCCGCTGCGTGTTGTAATCGACCCGGCCGCGGATCGAGGCGCCGAGCAGCGGCCCGCGGATTTGCGAATCCCCCAGAACGAATTGCCCGTGGCCGACGGAGAACGGCACGCGGAGCATCTGGAACTCGAACACCTCGCGCTCGCCCTTGCGCTGCCGCGTGTTGGATCGTTCGGCCGAGCCGCTGTCGGCGCTCGAATAGACTTCCGAGATGATGGGATCGCCGAGCACGCGGAAATCCTCGACCCAGAGCGTCCCGCTCTTTTCCGCGTCGCCCCGCGCGTCGAGATCCACCTCGAGCCGCATGCGGCCGCCCTGGACGTTGGGATAGAAGCCGACCAGCTTGAACGTCTGCCCGGCGTCGGTCGATTCGGCATAGAAGCGGTTCGGCCTGTCGGCAGTCATCACGACCGCGAACGGCTCCCCGCCGTCGAGCGTGCCTCGGCCGTCGAGCGAGACGAGCTCGCCGTTCCGTTGCGAAAGCTTGATCGAGTAGTTGCGGAGGGAAACGTCGGAGTGGCCGAGCACGGTATCGATCTGCGCCGTGAGATCGACGCCGACGGCAGGCTCGGCGGGAGCGATGCTGTGGTCGACGGTCTTTCCGAGCGCGAGCAGGGACCGGAACAGGTCCTTCGCATCGAACGTCGAGCCCTTGGCCGTCACCTTCCAGATCTTGTTCTTGTCGATTTTGCCGCGCACGTCGAGACGCGAGACCACGTTGAGCGAGAAGTTCGGGAACCCGTATTCGACGAGATCGCGCTTCTCGTTTGTCACGATCCATCCGTCGAGCGCGATCATGTCGCCGATCACTTTGAAGTTGTTGAGCTCGGTGCGGGTGGGGCTTGCCACTTCGAGATCGAACGCAACGGTGGCTTGCCGCCCGGGCAGCTTTCGCCACGCGAGCTCCTCGATGATGAGCTCGGCATTGGTGAGGTCCGCCTGCACGTGGACGGCGTTCTCGCCGTCTTCCGAGTGCGACACCGTCACTTCGGCCGCGATCTCGCCTTGCACCAGATGATTGACGTCGAGGCCGAGCTGGCGCCGGTCCGCGTTGTCGAGGGTGGCGGAAATCCGGATCGGCGGCTGCAGGTGCGACGGCGCGTCGAGAATGCGATGCATGTGGAGCTTCGCCAGCACGCCGTTCACGCTGAGGTCGCCCTTGGCGATGACGCCGATGTCGGAGACCTCGATATCGACCGTGCCGCCCTGGAGCGTGAGCTGATAGTCCTCGCTCTTGCCCTTGATGTCGGAGATGCGGGCATTGCCCTCGATCTTGGAGACTTTGGCGTCCGAGATGAGCGGCATCGCGATCTTGAGCTCGCCCTTGACCTTGCCGTCCACGCCCGTGACCGGCAGCGGCCCCTGGCCGGTGAGATTGAGCTCGCTGCGGTTGAGCGTCTCGATCAGGTCCTCGAGCGAGGTCTCGGAGGTCAGCGCCAGCTCGGCGAGAGGCGCATCGTGCGTGACGTCGACCGCCGTCAGGCGCACGTCGCTGAGCGGCATCCGCCGCGTTTCGTCGACGATGATGCGGGCTTCGGGCACGCTGACCTCGAGCGCGCTGTTCTCGAGCCGGATCTGAGCGGTCTCGGCTTCGAGCGGAAGGCTGTTCGGCAGCGGCACCATGCGGATGTCGGCAATGTCGAGATGGGCCGAAAGCCGTTCCGGCGCGCGGGCATCCGACGGGTTGTCCTTCGGGTTCGGCGCCTCGCTATCGAGGAAGCGCCCGGACAGAAGCTTGAAGGACGCCGACGTGAGCTTGGCCCGTTCGACCTGCGCGCCGACCCAGTCGCGTGCGGCCGGCGCGACGGCGCGCGGCCACATCGCCTTGAGCGTCTCGATCGGCATCGGCGAGACGGACGCCTCGACGCGCGTGCTCGGCGTTTCCGTCCCTCCGATGATCTCGCCGTTGACGTTCATGACCCCCCCGCCGACGGTCAGCGCGAGTCCGGAGAGTTGGATGAGATCCTCGCCCGGAATGATGCGGCCCATGGCTTCCAGGCCCTCGACCGGGATCGGCGCCACGCCGAAGTCTTTCGCCGAGATCGAGCCGTCGATCGAGCGCAGCGCGAAATGCCATTGCGGCTCGCCCGTGTCCGCCGGGTCGTTCTGCATCGCGCCGTGAAGCGTGATGTGGCTGCCGTCCCAGTCGAGCGTCGAGGGCAGCAGATCGAGGCGCCGCGTTTCGGCGGTGTAGCGCAGCACGACCTTGCCGGTGTCGAGCATGAACGGCGTGCTCGATACGGCCGGAAGCCGGATGAACCCGTCGCCCACGTCGATGGAGAGATCGGCGGATCTCAGGTCGCCGGCGTTGGAGAGATCCACGTCGAGCACGCCGTTGATCGGCGTGTCGAACATGCTGAGCAGCGCCAGGTCCGCGGAGATCGGCGCAAGGGTGCTCGGCACCAGGTTCTCGACCGTTGCCGACACCTTCACGAGATCGTGGCGCTCGGAATCTTCCGTTCTGAACGTGAGCGACCACGGGCCCTTGGGCGAGTCGATCGTGGCCGTGCCCGAGAGCACGCTGTCGCGCTTGGTATGATCGACGTCGAACGAGGCCTGAGGCACGAACAGCTCGCTCGTCATGCCGTCGCAGGTGACGGAGACCCGCGCATTGCGAACGCCGAACGCCTTGAGCTGCGAGGTTGACGCTTCACCGCGTCGCGCCCGTGCCGAGCTCTCTGCAAGCAGCCGGGCAAGATCGACCCGGTGGAAGGCGGGCGGCGCGCCGTCGTTGAGAGGCGAGGGGCGGGGGCGCACGGCCGCCACCGGGGCCGGCGGCACGATCTCGGTCTCTCCCTCGCTGTCCGCGGATGCATCGAGGGCAATCGGCGGGGCGTTGTTGATGGAAAGCGAGATGCCGTTTGCGGCGCTATAGGTGACCGCGAGCCGCGGCTCGATCAGATCGACGCGTTTGGGCGCGACCTCGAAGCGCCAGAGCGCGGTCCGGTTGAGCTCGAGCGCAGCGCTCGGCGCAGAGGCGACGAGATCGCCGTCGTCCTCCTTGATGCGAAGATTGGTGAGCCGCAACTCGACCCTGAAGTCGTCGGCAAGCGTGATCAGCGCGTCGTCGATGTCGACGGTGAAGCCCTCGAACTCTGCGTTGAGGCGCTCCTCGATCTGCGCGCCGAACGCCTTGAGGGAGATCGGCCCGTGCAGAAGCCGGACATAGCCGACCGCCACCGCAAGCAGCATGAGCAACAGAACCGGGACGACCGTGAAGGCGGCGACCTTGAAAACCCGCCCGAACCGTCGCGGCGCGGCGCTTCGTTCGCCAGCATGGGATCCCGCCGGCCCACCGCGGGACGGCAACGTCCTGGGGCCGTGCCTGCCGGAGGTCTGTGTCGTCATTCCGAGCGGTCTCCGGCCGGCGTGGTGCATGGCATGGCGACGCGGCTGCCGTCAAAGAGCCAGACAGGGCCGCGATCCAGAGACGGTCTCGGCACTCTCGACCCGGCGCTCGGCAGGCGCTGCGGCGCGGGGCTTGGCCTCGTCAGGCGCCCTGCACGCATGCCACAAAGGGCGAAGCGGCTGCACCGAGTGACAAAACCATGCCATTAAGAGCGGCGTGTGACGCGCACGGGAACGCCCGATCCCCGAACCCGACGAATCCTGAGGCCCCATCGCCGTTAAGCGAGTGATGTGTCTCATCAAAAGCGACAAAAGAAAGGCACGGAAAGCATGCTGCAAGAGGGGGATGTTGCGCCCGGTTTCGTGCTGCCGACCGACGGCGGCGCGCCGCTCGACCTCGAGAGCTTCCGCGGTCGGTCGGTGGTGCTCTACTTCTACCCGCGCGACGATACGCCGGGCTGCACCCTCGAGGCTCAGGAGTTCGCGGCTCTCGTCAAGGAGTTCGCCCGCGCCGGCGCGGCCGTGATCGGCGTTTCGCCCGACAGCCCGGCCTGCCACGCCCGGTTCAAGGCGAAGCACGGGATCGATCTTCATCTGGCCTCGGACGGGGAGAAGACGGTCGTGGCGGCTTACGGCGTGTGGGTCGAGAAATCGATGTACGGCCGCACATACATGGGGGTCGAGCGCGCGACCTTCCTCATAGATCCGGACGGGCGCATCGCACGCATTTGGAGAAAGGTTAAGCCGAAGGGGCACGCGGCCGAGGTGCTCGCCGCGATAAAGTGTGGAAAACCTGGGAAAAACGCCCGCTGATTCGCCAGTTTGCACACGGCGAGGTCAAGCGAAAATGATGACCGCCTCATGAAAACATGCTAGTCGAGGCGCTACGGGAGGAAGCTGATCGGCGAGGCTCAGGCACGTGCCGATCGGGGCTTACCACGACCAAACCAGTCAAAAAAAAGCCGAACGGCGATCAGGAATATTCGCGCAAGTTGACGCGTAACCGCGGAGGTTCAACGGATGCTGCCCCAATTCCGGAAGCAGGAGACTGATGCCTTGAGGTCCCAGCCGCTCACGCCGAACTTCTCCGCCTCGATGGGCTCCTCCTCGTCCTCCGCGCTGGGGGCGAGGCCGACCCCGGCATTTCGGCCCGGCGGGCCGTCGACGGCGTCCGTGATCGGCCCCGATCTCGTCATTCAGGGCAATCTCACGTCGAAGGGCGAGGTCCAGATCGACGGCGAGGTGCAGGGCGACATTCATGGCACCCATATCATCATCGGCGAGAACGCCCGCGTAACGGGCGGCATCGTGGCGGAGGAATGCGTCATTCGCGGCCACCTGCTCGGCACGGTGCGCGGACGGCGCGTACTGCTCCAGAGCACGAGCCACGTCGAAGGCGACATCTATCATCAGACCATGGCGATCGAGCAGGGCGCCTTCTTCGAGGGCAAGTCTCGCCGTACGGACGATCCGCTTGCGGGCATCGCGCTGCCGGCGGAGACCGCACGCGAGAGCGCGCCTCCCGCCCCCGTCTCTGAGGAGCCGCCAGCAGCGGTGTCCTCGGCACCCGTCTCGGCGCTGCCGACATCTCCGCCGCCGATCGCGCCGGTGAGCTGAGCCGGTCGATCTTCGCGGGACAGCCGAGCCAAGAGCCGGCAAGCCGTTTCGACATGCGGCGCCTGATGCGGGAGCGACACCCGTTCGGGCGCCGTTTTTACGTACACCGACTCTACGTACACAGATGTTCTTTTATTGTTCTCGCTGCTGGCAAAACATCCGATCAGCCTGTGGATAACTTGTGGGCCGACAATCATTATACGTTTGAAAAATATGCATGTTCTTTGCCGCGGGGACAGATGAGAACATTGTGGAAAAGCCGCCTCGGAGGCTGCGGTGGCGCCGGATGTTGAGACGGTTGTGATCGGCGCCGGCGTGGTCGGGCTGGCGACGGCCCGCGCACTTGTTGCAGCGGGCCACGAGGTCCTCGTCCTCGAACGCCACGGGGGAATCGGCCAGGAGACGTCGAGCCGGTCGAGCGAAGTGATCCACGCCGGCCTCTATTACCCCTCGGGAAGCCGCAAGGCGCGCTTCTGCGTCGAGGGCCGAGACCTCCTCTACGCCTTCGCGAGGGAGAACGGCGTGCCGCATGCCCGCTACGGCAAGCTGCTCGTCGCCACGCGGGACGAGGAGATCCCCCGCCTCGACAAGCTTGCGGACACTGCGCGCGCCAATGGCGTAGCCGACATCGCCCGCCTGAGCGCTGAGGACGTCAAGGCGCGCGAGCCGGAACTGGTAGCCGTGGCCGGCCTCTTGTCGCCATCGACCGGCGTGATCGACAGCCACGCGCTGATGATGGCGCTCGAGGGGCACATCCGCGCGGGCGCGGGCAGTGTCGTGCTGGAAACGCACGTCACGGCGTTGGGCGTGAGACGCGATGGCGCCTTCGAGATCACGACCGAAAGCGGCGGCGGAGGCGAACGCGCGATCCTCACGGCGCGCAACCTGGTGATCGCGGCCGGCCTCGGCGCGACGGCCCTTGGCGCGATGCTCGGCGGGCAACCCGGCTACACCCCGCCGAAAACGTATCCCGCGCGCGGCCACTACTACGCGCTCGAAGGCGCCGCGCCGTTCCGCCATCTCGTGTACCCGATGCCCGACGAAGCCTGGCTCGGCGTCCACCTGACGCTCGACGTCACCGGCCGCGCCAAGTTCGGCCCCGACCTCGAATGGCAGGCGGAGCCGAGCTACGTCTTCGACGATAGCGAGGGGCGGCGGCGCGCGCGCTTCGTGGAGGAGATCCGCCGCTATTGGCCCGGGTTGCCGGAGGACCGTCTCGTGCCCGCCTATGTCGGCGTGCGTCCCAAGATCTATGCCGAAGGAGAGCCGGCGCCCGATTTCACGATCCACACCGAGCGCGAGCATGGGTGGGCGCGCTGTGTGGCGCTCTACGGTATCGAAAGCCCCGGATTGACGTCGGCGCTCGCCATCGGCGCCTTCGTGGCAGAGCAGCTCGGCACATAACCGAGAAAGCCGGGGAAGGAGGGTCCTCCCCCGGCCAGCGTGCCCGAGGCACGCAATCGTGACAGGCCCGCGTCGACGCTAGGGGGTCGCCGGCGAGGGTGCAGCAGGTGCTTCCGGAGCCGCGGACGGTGCGAGTTCCGGTGCGATCTCCTCCACGGTCGGGATCGCCACGCCTTCGCGGTCCGCAACGTACGTCAGGCCGCCGAAGATCGCAGCGAAAACGATCGCCGTGACCAGCGCGTTGACGAGGCGGCTGGAGAACGAGAGCGCGTTGCCGATGAGATCCACGACGAACACGATCGCTGCGCCGAACAGGACGTATTCGAGCCAGGCGTGCTCAGCGGGCAGGAACTGCGGCTGCGGAGCGCGGACGTCGGCCTGCGTGGTGTAGAAAAGCGCGCCGAAAATGATGGCGAACAGGATCGCCGTGATGAGCGCGTTTCCGAACCGGCTGGAGAACGACAGGATGTTGCCGATGAGTCCGATGACGAACACAACGGCGGCCGCAAGCAGGACGGGTTCGTAAATGGCATATTCAGTAGGCAAAAACATCGGATAACCCCCAGATTTTGCGCCACCGGGTTCTGTTCTGTGATGGCGCCCGAATCCTTATACGAGCGGGGTGTCGTTGTCATGGCATTCGAGCGCTATCCCCGGGCGCGCGCTTCCAGGCGGTGCTCGACGGCGGCGGAATATCGCGACATTCCAAAGCAGAAGATCCAGAACACGGCGCCTGCGAAAAAGTAGCCGGTGGCGGCCGTCTGGGGGGAGAACCACTGCGCGTCGGCCTGGGCGGATTGTTGAACGATTCCCACGAGATCGAAGAGCCCGATGATCAGGACGAGGCTGGTGTCCTTGAACAGCGCGATGGCCGAATTGACGAGCCCCGGAATGACGATCCGGATCGCCTGGGGCAGCACCACGAAGCCCATTTTCCGCCAGTAGCCGAGCCCGAGGGCATCGGCCGCTTCATATTGACCGCGCGGGATGGCCTGAAGCCCGCCGCGGACCACTTCGGCGAGATAGGCGGCCGAGAACAGCGCCACGCCGACCAGCGCGCGCAGAAGCTTGTCGATGGTGACCTCGGGCGGCAGAAAGAGCGGCAGCATGACGGACGACATGAAGAGCACCGTGACCAGCGGCACGCCGCGCACCAGCTCGATGTAGGCAACCGACGCCCATCGGACGAACGGCATGTCCGACCGCCGCCCGAGCGCGAGCAGGATGCCGAGCGGCAAGGAGGCCGCGATCCCGACGCTCGCGATCACGAGCGTGAGCAGGAGGCCGCCCCAAAGCTCCGTGCCGACCACCGGAAGCCCGAACGCGCCGCCGTAGAGCAGAATGAAGGCGATGACCGGGAACACGACAAGCAGATAGAGCGCGAGCGGCAGCTTGTAGGGCACGCGCGGGATCAGGAGCGGCACGAGGCCGGCGAGCGCGAGCGCATAGGTGAGCTTGACGCGCCACAGCTCCGCTTCGGGATAGCGGCCATAAAGAAAAAGGTCGATCTTGTGCGTGATGAACGGCCAGCACGCACCTGCGTCCGGCACCCGGCAGGCCGACCCGTCGGATCCCGTAAAGACGGCGCGCAGCACCGCCCAATCGAGGAAGGCGTAAGCGACGAGCGCGATCAGCGCGAGGGCTGCGAGGCTCGCCACCGATTGCCCGACGGTCGGGAACAGCGCCTCGCGCACGCGGGCGAACGGCCCGTCGAGCCTGCCGTGCTGTCCCGCTGTGCGATCCTGCCCCATGGCGCCCCTCACCGTTCGGCCCAGGAGGTTCGCATGTTGAACCAGTTCATGAAGGCGGCCGTCGCAAGGCTGATCGCGAGATAGACGGCCATGGTGATGAGGATGACCTCGACCGCCTGCCCGGTCTGGTTCAGCACCGTGCCCGAAAACACGGAGACGAGGTCGGGATAGCCGATGGCGACGGCGAGCGAGGAGTTCTTGGTGAGGTTGAGGTACTGGTTTGTGAGTGGCGGGATGATGATCCGGAGCGACTGCGGCAGGATCACGAGGCGCAGCGCCTGGCGCCTGCTGAGGCCGAGGGCTGCCGCAGCCTCCCGCTGCCCGCGCGGCACACCCTGAAAGCCCGCACGCACGATCTCGGCGATGAACGCCGCCGTGTAGGTGGAGAGCCCGATCACGAGCGCAAGGAACTCGGGCTCGATGGAAAACCCGCCCTCGTGGTTGAAGCGGCCCAGCACCGGATACGTCACGCTGGACGCGGCAAAAGCGACCGCGAGCGCCACCGCCGGCACCGCGATGACGAGCACTCGGCCCACGCGCTGCGCCCGTGTCGGCCCGCGGCGGCCGGCCTCCCGGTCGATTGCGGCCTGCCGCTTGAGCCACCACGCGCCGGCAAGGGCAAGCGCCAGCACGACGACGAGAAGGCTTCCGCCGGACTCGAGCGCGAGCCGCGGCAGATGCAGTCCGCGCACGTCGAGAAATCCGCCGCCGGGAAGCGCGAGGGCCTCTTCGGGCGCCGGCAGCGTGCGCAGCACGGCGACGTACCAGACGAGGAGCTGCAACAGCAGCGGCAGGTTGCGGACCAGCTCGACGTAACTCAAGGCCAGCTTGGCCACGAGCCAGTTGGGCGAGAGCCGCGCGATGCCGATGGCGAAGCCGAGCACCGTCGCGATCACGATGCCGATGACGGCGACGATCAGCGTGTTCGCGAGGCCGACGAGGAACGCCGCGCCGTAGGTGCTCTTGCTGGAATAGGGGATCGGCGTCTGCGAGATGTCGAAGCCGGCCGTTTCGGCAAGAAAGCCGAAACCCGAGGCGATGTTCTGCTTGCGCAGGTTTTCGATCGTGTTGGAGACGATCTCGTAGGCGAGGAACGCAATCGCGAGCGCGAGCAGCACCTGGAAGACGGCCGCGCGCACGCCCGGGTCGTAGGCCGCCTCTTTCCAGGTCGAGGCGGTGCTCCAGCGCTTGAAATCGGGCGTACGCATGGGGCCCTCAGCGGATCGGCGGGGCGTACATCAGCCCGCCTTTCGTCCACAGCGCGTTGCGCCCGCGCTCGATTTTGAGGGGCGAACCTTGGCCGAGGTTGCGCTCGAAGGTCTCGCCATAGTTGCCGACGGTGCCGATCACCGACACGGCCCAGTCGTCCTTGAGCCCGAGCGCGCGCCCGAACGTGCTCCCCTCGCCGAAGATGCGGCGGATTTCGGGATTTGACGACGTCCGCATCTCGCCCACGTTGTCCTGCGTGATGCCGAGCTCCTCCGCGTTGATGAGGAGAAACAGCGTCCATCGCACGATGTTCGACCACACCGCGTCGCCCTGGCGGACCAGCGGCCCGAGCGGCTCCTTGGAGATGAGGTCGGGCAGGATCTTGTGGTTGTCGGGATCCGCAAGTCGTGTGCGCTCGGCGACGAGCTGCGAGCTGTCGGTGGTGAAGGCATCGCAGCGATTGCTCTGATAGGCCGCGAGCACCTCGATCAGGCGTTCGAACACGACCGGCTTGTAGGTGAGGCCGCGCGTCTCGAAGTAGTCGGCGAGGTTGAGCTCGTTGGTGGTGCCCGTCTGCACGCAGATGCTCGCGCCCGCGAGTTCCTCCACCGACGTGAGCTGTTGCGAATCCCGCACCATGAACGCCTGCCCGTCGTAGAACAGCACGCCCGCGAAGTTGAGCCCCAGCGAGGTGTCGCGGCTCATGGTCCAGGTCGTGTTGCGCGAGAGCAGGTCCACTTCCCCCGATTGCAGCGCTGTGAAGCGTTCCTTGGCGTTGAGCGGCACGAAGCGAACCTTGTCGCCGTCGCCGAACACGGCTGCTGCGACCGCGCGGCAGAAGTCGGCGTCGATACCGACCCAGCGGCCGCGTGCGTCCGGCGCCGCGAACCCCGCGAGCCCTGTGTTGACGCCGCAGTTGAGGAGGCCGCGCTTGCGCACCGTATCGAGTGTCGGCGAGGCTTGCGCAAACACCGCGTCGGAGCCGATAAGGGCGAGCATGAAGGCCGCAGTAAAGCACGCACCTAACATCCTCGCGACCATTCCTCCCCCCTTGTGGGGGAGGTTAGGAGGGGGGGATCCCAGACCGTCTGCTGTCGGGCTTCCCCCCACCCCTGACCCCTCCCCACAAGGGGAAATGTCGGTACCGATCTTTCCGCGGATGCTCATGCCCTCCTCCTTAATGCGCAAGGATCTGGGACAGGAACGCGCGCGTGCGCTCGTGCTCGGGCGCCTTGAACAGGGTGTCCGGCGGCCCCGCTTCGACGATCTCGCCGCGGTCCATGAACACCACGCGGTCCGCGACCGCGCGGGCAAACCCCATCTCGTGCGTGACGACCAGCATGGTCATGCCCTGGCGGGCAAGCTCGATCATGACGTCGAGCACCTCCTTGACCATCTCGGGATCGAGCGCCGAGGTCGGCTCGTCGAACAGCATGATGCGCGGGTTCATGGCGAGCGCGCGGGCGATCGCCACCCGCTGCTGCTGTCCGCCCGAGAGCTGGCCGGGGAATTTGTGCGCCTGATCGGCGATGTGAACGCGTTCGAGAAGTTGGAGCGCCGCCGCTTCCGCATCGGCGCGCTTGGCTTTCCGCACCCATCGCGGCGCAAGCGTCAGGTTGTCGAGCACCGAGAGATGCGGAAACAGGTTGAAGCTCTGAAACACCATGCCGACTTCGGATCGGATCTTCTCGAGCGTCCGGATGTCTTTCGTCAGCGTCGTCCCGTCGACGACGATGCGGCCTCCGTCGTGCGCCTCCAGCCCGTTGATGCAGCGGATCAGCGTCGATTTTCCGGAGCCGGAGGGCCCGCAGATGACGATTTTCTCCCCCTCCGCAACTTGAAGCGAGATGTCGCGCAGCACCTGGAAGTCGCCGAACCACTTCTGGACGTCTTCAAGCACCACGGCGCCGTTGCCGTCGGACGGTTGGGTATCGGAGGTGTGGGAAGGGGCGCCGCTCATCGCTCCTGCGTCGGGCTGGATGGAATTTTCCGAAGCAGCCGGGAGAGTTGCACGATGAGGAAAGCGACTCAAGTGCGCCGGTCGAGATCGCGGCCCAGATCGCGCCCGAGATCGCGCCCGAGAAACACGAGCTCCGTTTCCCCGAGGGTGACCGCCGCGCACTCCTGGAATCCGTTCGCCCGATAGAAGCGCACGTTGCGTGCTGCCCGTTGCGTCACGACGTGCACGCCGGGCGCGCCCTCACGCTGCGCCGCGTCGCTGAATGTTGCGATCAGGCGGGCGCCCAGCCCATGGCCCCGCCACGCCTCGACGAGATTGACGTGAAGATGCGCCGGATAGCGGGCCGAAGCCTCGGCAAAGGCCGCAAGAAAGGGCAGGTCCGAAAAGATCGGATCGCGGGCAGGATCCGCCATGCTGCCGACGACGTAGCCGATGGCGCGGCCCGCGCTATCGCGTGCGAGAAAAACATAGTGAGGGAAGTGGAGAAGATAGCGGCCGAGCCAGCGCGTGTGAAACGCTCTTTTCTCCGCGTCGCTCTCGAACGACTGCGTGTTGCTCGACGAGAAGAAGACATGGTCGAGATCGGGCAGGAGCCGGCGCTGCTCGGCCTCGGTGAGCGCATCCCAGCGGCAGATCTCCACATCGGTCATGGTGGCGCGAGCCGAACCGTCTCATGAGGGCAAAACAGCGGGGCGCCGCGCGGTCTTTATTCGGCCGCCGCCCGCACGACATCCGGGGTCGCGGTCGAGAGTGAAGCCGCCGCTGCCGACCAGTACCTCGCCTCGTTTTCGGCCGCGAGCTTTTCTTTGCGGAAGGCGTCGATCCACTCCGCGACAAGCAAGGGGTTCGTCTCGGCCAGAGCCGCCAGATCCTCCGGTGATTTTGAGAGCACGGTCGCGGCAAGGCGCCGGAGTTGCGCGATCTCGATGAGATCGGCGGCGGTCGCCTCCTCCAGGTGAGGAACCGGGTGCGCGGCCGGCGCCTGTCGCGCGGGGAGATGCGTATGCCGATGATGACGCATGGGTGTCCTCCGTTGCCCGCCGAAGGTACTGCGAAGACCGCCTGGAAATTGGGCAATCGCAAAATCTATCCACAACTAGATGATGCTGCATCGCGATATTTGCTTGACACATTTTATGGTGCGTTGCCGAGCGCGGCCTCTCCCGAGGGGCCGCCGCGCTCATCCCAAGCTATCGCCGGGCCGCACAAAAAAGCGCCGCGCGTCTGATCTCCAGAGGCACGGCGCAATGCAACAGATGTGGGGCGAGAATTTTTACTCGCTGGCGGCTTTCGCCGGCCGCGCGGGGCGACGCAGAAATGCCGGCACGTTGCCCGCAAAAGCGGTGACGGCGGCTTTCGATGACGCATCGGCAGGAGCAGCAGACCGTGAGCGGGACCGCTGCGGTGTCGGCGCCGGCGATGTGGGCGCGATCCGCTCCTCACGCCGTCCCTCGGTCTCCGCCGAACGGCGGGACGCTTCACGACGGGGCGCGTCGGCTTGCGGCTTGGCGCGGCCGTTTTCGCGGCGGCCTTCGGGCCGGGCGCTGTCGTCCGCGCCCCGGCTTTCGCCGGCCACTTTCCGCCCGCCTTTGTCCGCGGGCTGCGCGGCCTTTGGTTCGTCGCGGGCGCCGCTCGAGGCGCGACGCCGGTCTGCGGGCCGTGCATCTTTCTTGGGGCTTTCGCTCCGCCCGCCGCGGCCGCGGCCCCGGCGGCGCTTGCCGGCGTCCTGATAATCCTGCTCGGACGGTCCCTCGCCGAGCCATGCAACAGGCTCGCCCAGGATCTTCTCGATGTCCTTGAGCGCCTTGAGCTCGTCGGGCGTCACGATGGACTGGGCGATGCCTTCCTTGCCCGCGCGGCCCGTGCGGCCGATGCGGTGCACGTAGTCGTCCGACTGCCAAGGCAGGTCGTAGTTGAACACGTGCGACACATCCGGAATATCGAGCCCGCGCGCGGCCACGTCGCTGGCGGCCAGCAGCGTGATGTCGCCCGAGCGGAACTTGTCGAGCGTCTCCATGCGGCTCTTCTGGTCCATGTCGCCGTGCAGCGCGCCGGCGTTGAAGCCGTGCTTCAGGAGCGACTTGAGTAGGATCGCCACGTCCCGCTTGCGGTTGCAGAAGATGATGGCGTTGCGCACGTTGTCGGCCCGGATCAGGTCGCGCAGCATCTCGCGCTTTGCCCAGTCCTCGCCGTCGGGAAGGAAGCGGAAGCTCTGGGTGATGGTCTTGGCCGTCGTCGCCGGCCGCGCCACTTCCACCCGTTCCGGATCGCGCAGGAACTGGCTGACGAGACGCGTGATCTCGGGCGGCATCGTGGCCGAGAAGAACAGCGTCTGGCGCTTGGGCGGCAGGAGCTTGCAGATCTTCTCGATGTCGGGGATGAAGCCCATGTCGAGCATCCGGTCCGCTTCGTCGATGACGAGGATCTCGACGCCCATCAGCATGATGCGCCCGCGCCCGAAGTGGTCGAGCAGGCGGCCCGGCGTGGCGATCAGAACGTCCACGCCCCGGTCGAGCTTCTTGACCTGATCGTCCATCGACACGCCGCCGATCAGAAGCGCCACATCGAGCTTGTGATTGACGCCGTACTTCTCGAAGCTCTGCGCCACCTGGGCGGCAAGCTCGCGCGTCGGCGCCAGAATGAGCGAGCGGGGCATGCGCGCCCGCGCCCGGCCCGTCTCGAGCCGCGTGATCATCGGCAGCACGAACGAGGCGGTCTTGCCCGTGCCCGTCTGGGCGATGCCGAGCACGTCGCGCCCGGTGACGGCCACAGGGATGGCTGCGGATTGAATGGGTGTCGGTGAGTCGTAGCCGGCGGCCGTGATGGCAGCCTGAACTTTCTGGCTGAGCCCGAGCTCAGCGAACGTCTTCGTTTCCAAAAAACCAAGTCTCCATAAGCGATCTCAATGTTCCAAGCGCACTCGACCGGC
>ERZ869909.1643-NODE-1643-length-17514-cov-3.864656_pt1 | contig 17514 bp, 14 predicted proteins | sample MGYA00520892_ERZ869909 | MGnify/ENA primary metagenome ERZ869909 (study PRJEB32215, sample SAMEA104723947) | bioreactor metagenome | biome: bioreactor; feature: anaerobic bioreactor; material: water | place: China | collected 2015-03-12 ...
ACATCAGCGCACCCCCCGAAGGAGTCCCGTCGATGAATTGCACACCAAACGCCGCCGGCTACATCGTGCTCGCCGACTGCACACCGCTGGCCCTCGTCGCCCCCCACGGGGGCGGTGATGCCGTGCTGGGATTCGCGGCCAGTGACGACACCGCGACGCTCTTTCCGACCCTCGACGAGGCGGAAGCGGCCATCACCCGCCCGCCCGATCATCGCCGCATGTGCATCCGAATCATCACCCTCACCCCCTCGAATGTGATTCACCAGCCCGCACCTGAACCCACCGAGAATCTAGATGCGTTGCTCGCCGATGCTGGCGTTGGCGGGGGACAACGGCGGACATTGGCGGACGGATCGAACAATGAGTAAGCCACACACCATCGCCGACCTGGCGAACGAGGTTCCGATCTTCGTCGGCATCAAATTCGTGGCCGACCTACTCGGCGTGTCCGTATCTTCGGTGCGAACGATGCGGCGCCGGGGAGTGTTGCCCGAGCCGGTGAGCATCGGCAAGAACTCCCCCCGGTGGCACATGCAGGAAATTATTGCGTGGGCACTGCTGAGCCGGGGGCGGAGGCCCGCGACGCACCGAGAGTGGTCGAGGATGCGCGTCGCGTACGGGTTCACCGACTGGAACGCGCAACCCTGCTGAATCCCGACAACTCCACGCCATCAGCACCCCCGACCTCCACGCCCGAACCGCCGACCCCAGCCCCCGGAATCGCGGCCATCGTTGTATCTGATTGCGGGGCAGAGACTTATGACGGATGGAGGGTGGGGGAGAGAGCATGGGTCTGGAGCGGTGCCGATGATCGCCGAGCGTGCGGTACGCTGATCGGGGAGGCGCTATGGAAGTCAAGCAAGAGGGCGAGAATCTCTGGGTGCTGCGCAACCGGTTCGGAGAGGTCATGTTCAAGTCGCGGAGCGAGAAGTCGGTAAGAGCAACGATGGACCAGATCGAGCGACAAGGCCGGGCACTCCGAGAGCGGGAGGCGCGGAAGCGTGAGCGTCCAGGCGGCGGTGGCAAGCCCGGTGAAGGTGAATAAGTCGCCGCTGGCGCAGCCCTCGATGTTGACCATGTATGGTGTTCACGGGCGCGCCGACGGGCGCAGGAACAAGCCAGCCGGGCGGATCCGTTTCGCGTCTCCCAACTCGCACGGATCCGCCCGCTGGCTGGCCCGCAAGGGAGGCGCGATGACAACGAAGAAGCCCAGGCGCACAGCCGAATCATCGAGGCATGAACCGACGCCCGGCATCGACCTTGATCCGGTCGATCCGTCCGCCAGCGAGTACGGAGTCGAGGGGTTCATCGAGGCCGCGGGGGACGCACCATCGGTCCCGCCAGACGCTGACCAGGCGGCGCGGCGGATCGGCGCAGCCCGAGCATTGATTGCTCGATACCCGTTCCCTTCGCTCGACGCACCGACCTCGCTCCGGATGCTTGCCCACTCGATGGCCGATCTGATGCGGCGTGCGGGTGCGTTCGCAGACGATGCCGCACAGACCGATCGGATGGGCGTGCGTGAGTTTCGGGATGAACTGCACGGAATCATCGCGGGAAAATTTGCCATCGCGGCACTCGACGCGCTCTACAACACCGACCCGGATCGTGCAGAGTGGTTCCATGTTCTGCTCGACCGCCAGCTCCACCGCGTCCGCGATTTCGTGATGGGTCGGGCAGGGCTGATGCCCGCCTCGGTCGCCTACCGGCTGCTGCACCGCCTTCCGCAGATTGCAGACCGACTGGCCGGACGGGGGCCGAACCACGCCCACCCTACCAGCGGGCACGGTGATGTCGCCGTGCCCGGAACTTCGCTGATCGAGCTGCATCGGAAGTCGAAAAAAGCGGGTTGGCGAGTGAGCACGCAATCCCTCCGGCGCTTGCGAGCGGATGCCGACCTCCGGGCACGCCGTCGGGGCGAAGGGTTCACGATCAGCGAGCTGCACCTGATGCGCGAGAAGGCGGAGGCCGGGGGGCGATATCAGCGGGGTGGCATCATCGCTCTCATCGACGGCATTCTCCGAGAGCAAGAACGAGCCGCCGCGACCGCCTGAACGCATTTCGACGCGCTCAATTCGCGCCCTACGCGCTCAATTGGCTCCTGCCGGAACCATTCCCCTTGAAGTCGAATCCGGGCGGCGTATTGCTGTGTCGTGATGCACGACGCACCCAAACTCGCCGACCTCGATGACCTCGCCAGGGCAACGGGGCTGCCGCGCCGATGGCTCCGTGAGCGAGCGGACGCGGGGGAAATTCCATGCCTTCGGGTAGGCGCTCGTCGGTGGTTCAGCGTTCAAGCGGTGCAAGTTGCACTCGTCGATCTTGCAGCAGCGGACACAACCTCGAAGGCGAGGGCAGCCCGATGAGTGCAGCCCTGCGCCTCCACCAACCGCAAGCCCCGGAGCCGACGACGCCGGCGACGGATCGGTCCTCTGCGAACGACCCCGCCCCTCTGCTTCTGAGCGTGGACGAAGTAGCCCATTTACTGGGCATCGGAACATCGACTGCGTGGAGGCTGCACAGTTCCGGCGCGCTCCCGCAAGCGCTCCGCGTCGGGCGTTCTCGTCGCTGGAGCCGTGACGAGTTGGAGCGTTGGGTGCAGGCGGGGTGTCCTTCGCGCGCTCAGTGGGAACGGATGAGGAAGGGGGGCGGGGCGTGAAGGTGACAAAGCCGACAACACGGCGTGCCGACTCGCCTGCGTGGATCTCTGCGAAGGAACTCGGAGACGCTGCCGAAATTGCCGTGGCCCGTGCATTCGTTGAGCGTGGGTACGAAGTGAACTTGGCTTTCGGCAAGCGCAAGCACGACCTCATTCTCGTGCGACGGGCGGAGGTCAAGCACGACCGGAGAGCCGTGGAGAGCGGGCATCTGGCACTCGAAGTAGAACACAATGGAGAGCCCTCCGGGGTCGCGGTTTCCGATGCGCACCTGTGGGTGCATATCGCCGGTGCATCAGCGCTCGTCGGCCCGCCGGAGGCGTTCCGTGAACTTGCAGGCGATTCGAAGTGGCAGCGGGTGAGGGCGGGTGATGCCTCACGATCGCTGATCGTCCTGGTGCCCGTCTCGGCGGCGCTGGCTCATCCGTCCATATCGACGATGCGTGTCGATCTCTAAACGCACCAGGCCGCCCAACGGCGGCCTGGTGCATTGCCCTACAACCCGTCAGCACCCCCGCGCGTGCTCTGGATGCGTCCAGCGCGGGTGCCCATCGCGGGCATCGTACGCGATTCGCCAGCCCGGAGCGCATGCCGGGCATCCACGGATGGAAGGATCGAAGTCGGCTCGCCTGCCCGGTGAGTCGCCAGCGCCACGGATCGGCGCTGCGCTTGCTGGTTGTGCCAGAGCGGAGGAGCGCGTGGACCCTTGCATGGTTCGAGCACAACCAGCGTGAAGCGAAGCCGAAGTCGGTGGCCGGTTCATGCGCCCTGGTTCGCTGGGGCGCGCTGCGCTCCGCCTCGTCGATGACCAGTGGTTGTGGGGATGGATGAGAACAACGAGAACACTCCTCCTCCCCTTCACCTCCAGCCCGCGCCAGCGCAGCCGAACACGAACGCGCAGCGCGCGCCGATTTTTTTTTCAACAGCGCGAACGCGCGCAACTTCAACGCCAACAACATCATCCGTCACGGCGTTGTTAGTACCTAGTAGGAACATTCGTAAAATCGCGTGGCATCGCTTGACGAAGCGCAGAACCGAGACGATATTTCAACAGGGAGACGCACAAGATGAGCCGACTTTTCAAGCAGACCTATTCCGATCGGCGCGGGAAGAAGCGCGAGAGCGCGAAGTGGTACGGCGAGTTCGCCGACCACGCCGACACGACACGCCGCTTGGCGTTGTTCACCGATCGACGGGCATCGGAATCAGCGCTGCGCTCCATCGAGGCGCTGGTGGCATTGAAGCAGGGCGGGGAGCGTCCTGACCGCGACCTCGAACGATTCCTCGATGAAGTGCCGATCCGGATCCTCCAGCGCCTCGCGGAGTGGGGGGTAGTCGAGTCGAAGCGTCTCGCCAGGACGAACCCGATCGACCAGCAGCTCGCCGAGTTCGCGAAGGCCGTGAAGGGGCGGGGCGTCTCCGAACGCCGAATCGCAACCCTCGAACAGCGACTCAGCGCGTTCCTCGACCGGATGAACGCCCGACGGCTGGCCGATATCACCACCGAACGAATCGAGCGGGCACTGTCCGACCTCGAATCCGAGAAGGCAGCGCCGCACACGCGGCGGGGGTATGTGCAGGCGCTGGGCCAGTTCGTGAAGTGGGCAGTGGGGCGGGGGCTGCTGTCCTCGAATCCGTGCGCCGGGCTGGGCGAGATTCGTGGGGGAGTACAGACCGAACGGCGCTCCCTCGACCCGGAGGAACAGCGCTGGCTCCTGCTGGCGGCGGAGACGGGCGACACACTGAGCGGCACACACAAGGGGCGTGCATGGTCGCTGACCGGCCCCGAGCGTGCCCTGGCCTACCTGCTCGTCCTCCGCACTGGGATTCGCCGCGGCGAACTGCTGGGGCTCGTGCGTGGTGATTTCGACCTCGCGGGCGACACGCCGACACTCCGACTCGACGCGGAGCGCACGAAGGCGCGGAAGGCGGCAGTGTTCCACCTGCCCAAAGACCTCGCCGAGCGGATGCGTGAACACCTGCGCCACAAGGCCACCGACGCTCCCGCGTTCTCATTCGGCGACCCGACCAAGCTCGCGGGCATCGTTCGGGCGGATCTTCAGCGCGCCCGGGACCAGTGGCTCGAAGCGGCAGGGGCCGATGCGGAGGAGCGCATCAAGCGCGAGAAGTCTGCCTTCCTCGCGCCGAAGGGGGTAGACCTTCACACGCTGCGCACCACCTACATCAGCGACCTCGCTCGTGCCGGCGTGCCGCTTGCCCAGGCGATGCGTCTGGCGCGTCATTCGACCCCGCATCTCACGGCGGCGGTTTATTCGCGGTTCGGCGCATCGGATGAACGGTCGGCCCTCGATCGGCTCGATGCTCTCCACGCGGCTCCTGCGGCCCCTGAACGCGAACGCGCCACCGGGACCGATGGACAGCCCCTGCGGCTCGTCGGTGATGATGGCGAAGTGTCTGGGCGTCCTGCTGGGCGTTTTGGGGGAGAGGAATCGAGAAGAAGTGAGAAGAACAGCGCGAGCGCCGACGCATCGACACCGGGAGGCGCTGAAGCGCAAGGTGAGGTCAACACTGGGTTTGCGGGGGAAAGCGGTCGGGGCGGGATTCGAACCCGCGGTACAGGTTTAGGCCCGTACGCCGCTTTAGCAAAGCGGTGCCTTCAGCCGCTCGGCCACCCGACCAAATAGACTGGCATTATATTTGCCCATCATCGCCCCGGCGTCAACCTGCCCCGCGGCATTCCGATCAATTCAGCGCAAATTCCGCCATCCGCGGGTGTCGGACCCGCACGGCATGGCATGCTCGCTTCAGGGCGCTCATGCGCTCCGGGTGCTCCCTCATGACGAGGTCCCAGTCAAAGCCGTCGACGGTCTGCTCCACAATACGGTAGATCGTGAGTTGCACACCAGCGAGATTGACACGGATCTCCGGCGCCTTCTCGAGCAGAGCGACGAGCGATCCGAGTTTTTCGATCAGTGAGAGTGGATCATCAGTTTCTGCCGCGGCATTGGATAGACGAATCAGCATTGTCTCGTACTCAAAGGCGATCCGGCTCTCGGAAAGTGGGATCGATTGCTTGCGAGCTTCCTGAATAATGGATTCGATCTCGGCGGGGTCGGGTTCTTCCATCTGCATTGCCGCGATCATCGAGTTGTGCACAACGAATTCCGCAGGAAATGTGAGTGCCCGCGGCGGCGCGATCTGAAGACTCGAAAGAAATCTCATGAGCGGAGTCAGTCGCCGATGGATACCTGTGTATGTCTGGGTCAGACGCTCCATCGTATCGGCCAGGATCCGATCCACGATCCTGCGCTGCTCATCGGCGAACAGCGAGCCGAGCGAGTAGGAAGATGTCCCGAACGCCCGGTCCATGATCCCCAGGAGCGAACCGAAGTCCGCCCGGTCAAACGCAGATGTCAGGGATTCAACCAGCTTGGAATACTGCTCATCGCCCGCGAAATGACGCGCGCCCCCGTTGATGATGTGATCACCCAGATGGAGCACCGCGAAACTGATGTCATCCGAATCCGTAGTGATTTTCGAGGTCAGGCAGACTCTTCCGATGCACAATTGTGCACGCCCCGCTTCGAATCGACGGCAGTCGAGCAGGCTGGCGTTGTAGCAATACACCGATTCCGCGTGTACGTCATCATCAAACAATGTCGACACGGCGTAGTGCGCGCCGACGCGGGCAAGGTCCACGACCGCCGGGCGCACCATCTCATCGTAAATCTGACGCCCGGATCGTCTGTGTGGCGGATTAGACCATGCGTGTTCAAGCCGATGGAGGAATGCCTCCTCGAGATCGTCCTCGGCGAAAATCTGTGCCAACTGAATCGCTCGTGCGGCGTATTGAAGCACCTGAACGGTTTCGAGTCCGCCAAGATCGTCAAAGAACCATCCGCACGATGTGTACATCAACATCGCGTGGCGCTGCATTTCCATGGCTCGCAAAGCAGGCACCCGCTGATTGGTATCCAGCGGCCCCACGGCATGATCCGACAGAAATGCATCGAGTCTCATCGGATTCCGATCCAGAATGACATCGATGTAGTCGTCACGAGCTTTCCAGGGATCTCGGAACCACTCAGCGGCTTTCTTCTCGAAGATCTCGGCAAGTGCATCGCGTAGAAAATCGAGTGCCTGTCGCAACGGGGCTCGCCATGCCTGATTCCATCCCGGATTCCCGCCTGTCGAACAGCCGCAATCGGCTTGCCACCGCTCAACGCCGTGCACGCACGACCATGACGAATTTTCGTGAATCTCCGCCTCGTGCTGGGGCGGGTGCTGCGCCAGGAACTCGGCATAGTTCGTGAGTGTGATATCCTCGCGTTGCTCGAAGGAGTGCAATGCGAACGCGAGCGCCATCTCGCCGTACTTGTGATGGTGGCCGTAGGTTTCACCGTCGGTGGCGATGTGTGCGAGTTGTGCTCCGGTCTTGCCGTTCGTGATCGTATCGGAGATGCGGTGCGCGAAGGCCTCGCCGTTGTTCAGAAGTTGCTCGAAGGCAACCCCCTGTGAGACCGGACCGTCGTAGAAGAACAAGTTGATCGACCGGCCGGACGGCAGTCGGCACAGGTATGCCCTTGTGGGGTCGATGCCCGCTGTTGAGGACTCCGTCCACGCGGCGTCTCCGATCTTCCGGTAGCGCTTTGCCTGGCGAGGCGCAAGGATTGTGAATGCGATTCCGCACTCCGCGAGCGCTTCGAGACTTTGGATGCACGCGGCGGTTTCGGGAAGCCACATGCCCTCGGGTTTTCTCCCGAAACGATGCTCGAAGTCGCGTATGCCCCAGCGAACCTGTGTCAACCGATCCCTCGCATTCGCGAGCGGCATGATCAGATGGCTGTACGCCTGCGCAATCGCCGAGCCATGGCCGGAGAATCGTTCGATGCTCAGCCGGTCGGCCTCAAGAATCGACTGGTAAACATCCGGTGCCTTCTCTTCCATCCAGGAAAGCAGCGTCGGGCCGAAGTTGAACGACATCCGGGAATAGTTGTTGCTGATCCCCAGCAACCATCCCTCATGATCGAGCAATCGAGCGCTGCCATTCGGGCCGTAGCACTCTTCGGTGATCCGTTCGTTCCAGTCGTGGTACGGATGCGCCGAATCCTGCTGCTCGATCGCCTCAAGCCATGGGTTCTCGCGCGGCGGTTGATAAAAATGACCGTGGATACAGGCGTAGCGATCCGTCGCCATGTGTGCTCCTCAAAACCTGATCCGCCCGAATGCACATCCATCGGCATTGACCGGAGCGGAATCTACTGATCGGCCGGATTGTATCGGAAGGCAACGAGCCCCAGCGGTGGAATCGTGATTTCCGCACGGGCCTGGAATCTTCCCCACACTTCCTCGCGGGCCACGATCCCGCCGAGGTTGCCGGTTCCGCTTCCCCCGAATTCCTCCGCATCAGTATTCAGGATCTCGGTCCAGCGCCCCGCCTTCGGCAGTCCGATGGCATACCCGTCCCGAACAACCGGCGTGTAGTTCGCTGCGATGCACACCATCTCATCTTCGCCGAGTCCACGCCGGAGAAAGACGAGCGTGCTCGATTCCCAGTCATCGGAATTCACCCACTCAAACCCGCCCGGATGACAATCGCGGCTGTGCAACGCCGGCTCATCGCGATACATCCGGTTCAACTGACGCACGAGCTTCTGCAATCCCGAATGCGGCCACCATTCCAGCAGATGCCAGTCGATGCTCGCTTCGTGATCCCATTCCTTGGTCTGCCCGATCTCGCAGCCCATGAAGAGCAGCTTCTTGCCCGGGTTCGTCCACTGATTCGCCAGCAACAGCCGAAGATTCGCAAACCGCTGCCACTCATCCCCCGGCATCTGATACGCCAGACTGCTCTTTCCATGCACCACTTCATCGTGCGAGAGCGGCATCATGAAGTTCTCTGAGAACTGATACATGCCGCGGAATGTCAATTCGTTGTGGTGGAACTTCCGGTGGACGGGATCCAGTTGCATGTAGTGCAGCGTGTCATGCATCCATCCCATGTCCCACTTGTAGTCAAACCCGAGACCGCCCATGTCCACAGGTCGCGACACCATTGGCCATGATGTCGATTCCTCGGCCACCGTGATCGTTCCGGGGAAATCTCGATGGGTCGCGACATTCAGTTGCTGAAGGAAGTGGATCGCATCGATGTTCTCTCGTCCGCCATGCCGATTCGGGATCCACTCACCGTCCTGGCGCGAGTAATCCAGGTACAGCATCGACGCTACGGCATCCACCCGAAGCCCGTCCGCATGAAATCGATCCAGCCACAAAAACGCCGACGACAGCAGAAACGACCGAATCTCGTGCCTGCCGTAGTTGAAGATGAGCGATTTCCAGTCCGGGTGGAACCCCAACCTCGGATCCGCGTGTTCGAAGAGATGCGTGCCGTCGAAATACCCGAGACCATGCTCATCCGATGGAAAGTGCGACGGCACCCAGTCGAGGATGACGCCGATGCCCGCCTGATGGAGTGTGTCGACTAGGTACATGAAGTCTTCGGGTGTCCCGTAGCGCGAGGTCGGTGCGAAGTACCCGACGGTCTGGTACCCCCACGACCGATACAGCGGATGCTCCATCACCGGCAGGAGTTCAACATGCGTGAAGCCGAGCGATTTGCAGTACTCGGCCAGTCGCGGAGCGAGTTCGCGATACCCCAGCCAGCGGTCCGGAGTGTCGGGAGAGCGAATCCACGATCCGAGGTGCAGTTCATACACCGAGATCGGCTGGTCGAACCCCTGTCGCGCGACGCGGCTCGCCATCCAATCCCGGTCCGCCCAATCGTGGCAGTGCCGATGCACTACGGATGCCGTCTTGGGCGGCACCTCCTGGCGCAGTCCGAAGGGATCAGTCTTATCGACGACATATCCCCGCTCTCGGGAATGGATCCGGTACTTGTACAAGGTGCCCGGCGTTATCCCCGGCACGAACCCCTCCCAGACCCCCGAAGCCCCCCGGGCTGTCAGCGGATGCCGCGCTCCGTTCCAGTGGTTGAAGTCGCCGATGACCGAAACCCGCTCGGCATTCGGGGCCCACACAGCGAAGTGCGTCCCGATGATCCCATCCCGCTCGATGTACTGAGCCCCCATCTTCTCGTACAGGCGGCAGTGAGTGCCCTCATGAAAGAGGTAGAGATCGTGGTCGGTCAGCGGGCTCAGCCCCTCCGCCTGCACTGTGTGTTGCGTCGCTCGCCCCATGATGCTCCCAGCAGGGTTTCCGAACCGAACTCCATATCACGCCCGCCCCGGGCCAAGACCGATTGTAGAGCCGGATCCCCGGTACCGGGCATCGCCCTTCCGAGAGGGTATGATGGTCCCCCCGTAGCCGCCCTAGCTCAATTGGCAGAGCGCGTGATTTGTAATCTCGAGGTTACCGGTTCGACTCCGGTGGGCGGCTTTCGGACGACATCCAGTCGTCTCCGTGTGATCCCGATTCGTGGAAACTCTCGTCGGATCGGCTACACTGCCCACCCGACCCCGGGCGCGTACCCAAGTGGCCAAAGGGGACAGACTGTAAATCTGTTGGCGTATGCCTTCGAAGGTTCGAATCCTTCCGCGCCCACCTGTTCACAAGCCCCGTCACGCACGGGGCTTGTGGCGTTTTGGAGACGATCAAGCCCGGACGCCCCCCGGGTCTACCGTTCGATCAGGGCGTCCAGCCCTTCGCCGCGACGCAGGTACCGCCGCAGGCACTCGAGCTCTCCGTGAGATGCCTCTTGCTCGTGCAGCAAGTACAAGTCCTCCACGGTCAGCGCTCCATCGCCATCAAGATCAGCATCTGAGGGCGGGAGCGGGGCCGCGCTCCACTGCTCGCCCGCGATCGCGGAGAGATCCGGAGCGATGCCCGGCGCGCCGGTGCCTCCCAGCGGCGGAAGCAGTTGATTCGTCCATGCTCCGGAGGGCTGCACGATCGCGCCCAGCACCCGGATCTCCCCGCACGATCCGGCCGACAGACCCAGATCCGAATACGGGATGTACATCTCCCACCCGCTCGTCGCCGTGGCGGCATCTGCGGCAGACTGATCCGTCACGCCCGCCACATTCCGATTGTCCAACGCCACCAGAATCCCGCCGGGGTTGTTGCCGCCCGAGAGCACGCCCGATCCCGATCCGACGGACTGCTGCCCAAGGTATCGCTTCGTTACCGTTCCCGATGATGGCAGCGTGACCCAGTCGCAGTACAACGCGCCCCCAAAGGCATTCGCGAACAGGAGACGGCTCGGGGCGAATCCATCATCGAATGTCGTTCCGGTCAGCGCGCTGAGACCGGCCGGCGGCGGAGACAGCGAGCCCGTATCCAGCGTCGATTGCCTGCCCGTGCCGGTATCGAAGAACAGTGCTAGGGCCATTGCATCGGTCCCGAGATTGCCCGAAAGACCGACACGAATTCCCTCGACTTCCGCGGCAAGCCACAACTGATTCAACTCATTGATGTTGTTTCCCGAGTCGGTCGGCGTGTCCTGAGTCGCGAGCAGGTCGGCGAAAGAGAACGCCCGATCCAGATACGGACCATCAATGATCGTCGCATCGGGCAGCGGCGGCTCCACGAACGGCAGTTGGATCGTTTCTCCATCCATGCCGGTTTCCACCACTTCAAACTCATCACCCGTCAACAAACGAACGGTCAACGGCCGCACGGGGCGTGCCCGATTTCCCTCCGAGTCAATTAATTCCACTGTGACGATGTTCCCACTCCGCTGCGCGTAGTAGGTCGAAAGGAGAAAGTCACCACCCTCGAATTCCCATCCGTCCCCCGCATCCTCGTACAACTGGCCGATCGCCTCGCCGTTCTCGTCGAGCGCGACGAGGAGCGTGAGGTGATCGAGCGTTGCATCGCGCGTGCTCTGAACGATCGGACCGGTCGGGACAATCTGTCCACCCCTGAGATACAAGTGGGGGAGGTTCTGACGGTCGGTATCGAATGCGGCTCCGCTCTGATCCGTCTCCGGAAACCCAAAGCGATGGATCGGTCCTTGCAGCGGTGGGCGTGATGGTGTGGCTCCGGATGTCGTCGCAACGGAGACAACAATCCCATCACCGATCATGAAGCCATCGTCCCATGTCCGCGCGGAACTGTTCTGCGGCTCGGCGAAGAACAACGGGCGTGCCACGGGCAATCCGGTCAGGTGCGACTCGAAGAACAGCGTGTAGTAGTAGTGAATCAGGCGATATCGCCGCTGCAACGCCAGACGACTCGTCTGTTCTGCGGCAGGTCCGTACGACCACGGCTCCTTGTCCACGGTGAAATTAGAAGTGTGCCCGCGTGCAAACGGTAGCAGCGCCCCGTATCCCATCCAGCGCGCAAACAACTGGGCGTCGCCGTTTCCGACGAATCCGCCGATGTCCGGCCCGCTGAAAGGCTGGCCGCTCAACCCCAGATTCAGCACATTCGGGATCGACACCCAGAGGTGGTACCAGTCCGCGATGTTGTCGCCCGTCCAACTCGCGGCGTCGCGATGACCGCCCAGGTAGCTCGCGCGGGAAAGCACAAACGGGCGTTTGTCGGGATTCGCCGCGAGAATCCCCTCGCGCGTCGCCCGTGCCATCAACATCCCGTAGACATTGTGGTACTTCACATGGGGGCCGGGACCCCCGAGCGCAGCATCCGCGCGGTGGTGATTGTTGTCCGGCATCGTCCACCCCGGACCACCGAAGACCGCCGGCTCGTTCATGTCGTTCCAGACCCCATCGATGCCCATCGCCATGTACGGCGCGTACAGCGAGCCCCACCACGCCCGAGTCGCGCTTCGGGTGAAGTCCGGCCACTTCGACAGCCCGGGCCACACATCGCCCTGGAAATCCGTGACCGTGTTCGAGGACTTCACCCAGTGGTCACCCGCCTGCCCGGCGTCGTAGATCCAGTAGCCCTGCTCAAGTTTCACGCCCGGATTGATCATCCAGATGCTGCTGAAGTCGATGCTGTCGAGGGCCGCGTTCAGACCGGCTGGATCCGGGAAGGTGAACGGGTTGAATGTGAAGATCCGGAAGCCGTCCATGTAATCGATGTCGAGCCAGATCGTGTCCGCCGGTATCTGGCGATTCCGGAACTCCTGCGCCACCTCCAGCGCCCGGCTCGCCGGTGTGTAGGAGTACCTGCACTGGTGATACCCGACCGCCCACAGCGGCGGCATGAACGGGCGTCCGGTCAGGTCACTCAGCGCCATGACGACCTGTTGCGGGCTCTCGCGGTCAACGACGATCACCGCTGGGATCGGTCCCTCCGTCTCGAAGACGATCCCCTGCCCCTGCGGATTCGTGGTGTCGATCACCGACCGCCATGTCGAATCGAAGAGCACCCCAAAGGCCGTTCCGTCCGCCCGCACGCCCAGAACCCAGGGATGCGATTGGTAGAGCTGCTCATCCCAGTCTCCCCATGCGTACGAGTCATCGTTATAGAGGACCGCCCGCCGACCGGTCCTCTCCAGCGGCCCCGCCACGAGCCCGGTCCCGTACAAGCTGGTGCCCGGTGCGACCGGAATCGTGACCCGGTTCGGATTGCCGGGTGCGAAGCTCGGCAGGGGGGAGAAACCGCCGGGCACAGGCCCGATGCCCGCCCACACCTGCTCCAGAGCGATCGAGGGTTCCGCGTTCGCTTGAGCGTTCGCGGAGGCGTGGAACCGTGCGATCCCGTCGCCCAACTGCTCGCCGACCATCTGCCCGTGGGCGATCGGTCCGAGCAGCCCACCCGCAGCAGCCCATGCGCACGCCGTGACCCATAGATTCTTTGGCCAGAATGTGTTCAGCATCGATACAGCTCCAGAGTCTCGTTCGGCAGACCCCAGAGAGCCCGCGATGTGTCGTGCCATCCCCCTTGGGAAATAGATACCCCAGACATCCCCAGTCGACCACATATTGGATGTCCCTTTGGCCAGATACCGATTTCAGCACCGCTCATGACCCAGGAGTGTCCGGCAACTCGCTTGGGTGCCATCCGTGGGGGGGATTCTGATAAACTGCCCTTCTGTCACGCCTCTGGCGGGAATACAGCACGGGACACCCCATGACCCAGCTCCAACTCATCGCGGCCGAGGGAATACAGGAAGGGTTTGTCCTGATGCTGGTCGGGTTGACGGTGGTCTTCGCGGCGTTGATTCTGACCGCTCTGGGCATCACCCTCGTACAGATCGTCATCCGCGAACCGGATGAGGTTGCGGCGGCGACCGGCGTCACCCAATCCGTCGACATCCCTTCCGAGCACATCGCCATTCTGTCTGCAGTAAGCGTGGCGCTTCTGGGCTCCAACATCCGCATTCGGCGGCTGCGTGCGGTATTCGAAGACGATAATCGCTGCCCTCCCAACTGATAGACTCGCCATACGGAACCCGGACGCCGCCTCCATTTCGTTCCTCCTCCAAAAGCTTCACGGAAATACACACATGAAACTCCGTGTCACCATCGAGAACCGCGTTTACGAAGTCGATGTCGAAGTGCTCGACGCCGAGCAGTCTGCTTCACATCCGCAGCCGTCGCAGCAACCCACTCAGTCCCAGCAACCCACTCCAAAGGCGCCATCTCCGCCTCCGCCCTCAGACGGGGGCAAGTCGACCGATGTCAACAGCCCTGTTGCGGGAACGATTGTCGGAGTCAAGGTGAAGGTGGGAGATTCTGTCGATGCCGGTGCCACGCTCATGGTTCTCGAAGCCATGAAGATGGAGTCCAACATCTGCGCTCCATCTGCGGGGACCGTGCGGGAGTTGCTCGTCGTACAGGGCGACCTTGTCAAATCAGGCCAGACACTGGCTCGGCTCGGCTAATCGCCCGGAGAATCCCCCGTGGATGCAGTCGTCGAGACATTTCTCCAGTACCTCCGGAATTCCGGATTCGGTCAGTTCCACTGGTCGAATGCGGTCATGATCGGCATCGGACTGCTGTTCATCTTTCTCGCGATTCGCAAGGGATTCGAGCCGCTGCTCCTGGTGCCCATCGGCTTCGGCATCCTGATCGGGAACATTCCCTACAACGCCGGTCAACTCCCGCTGGGTGTCTACGACGGTCCCGTGAGTGAGGCGGAGATTTCCTACTACACCTTCGACATCCGAGCCATTGAAGGTCCCAGCGACTTTTCTCCCCCCGATTCCGAGTGGGTATGGCCGTCGCCGCTTGAGATCATGCGGGCCGATGCTCTCGGATTCCGAGTCGATGCGCTCATATTCGACGATCTTCGCCTCATTGAGGATCCCATCGAGGGACAAGCACTTGTGCGTGCGGGGCGCGCGATCATGCTCAACAACCACGATAAGCTCGTCGGTCGCGGAGACATCGATGCGCCCGGCATCTATCGCTACGGCCAAGGGCGACACATCGTTGTCATCGATCCCGACGACGAGCGCCACGCTCAGTTGTGGAGTCCGAAGCAGCAGGACATCAAGAACGCCGCGGTGTTCTGGTGGCTCTTCGCCGGTGTCGGTCTGGCAGGTATCTACCCGCCCCTGATCTTCCTCGGCATCGGAGCACTCACCGACTTCGGCCCGATGCTCTCCAACCCCAAGACGCTCCTGCTCGGCGCGGCAGCACAGTTCGGTATCTTCGGGTCACTCCTCGCCGCCCTCTGGATCGGCTTCGACATCAAGGCCGCGGCGTCGATTGCCATCATCGGTGGCGCCGACGGTCCCACGGCCATCTTCACATGTTCCCAGCTTGCGCCGGAACTTCTCGGCGCGGTCGCGCTCGCCGCTTACTCCTACATGGCGATGGTGCCGATCATCCAGCCGCCCATCATCAAGTTGCTCACGACGCGCAAGGAGCGCCGCATCCGCATGCAGCAACTCCGGCCCGTATCGAAGCAGGTCAGGATTCTCTTCCCCATCCTCGGCTTCATTCTGACGGCCTTCATCGCTCCCGGTGGGCTGCCGCTGCTCGGCATGCTTTTCCTCGGAAACCTGCTCCGCGAGAGCATGGTCACGGATCGGCTTTCCAAGACCGCACAGACCGCCTTCATCGACATCGTCACCATCCTGCTCGGTGTCACCGTCGGTGCGAAGACCTCCGCCGCGAACTTTCTGACTCTGCAGACCATCTACATCTTCCTCATCGGCATCGCAGCGTTTGCGCTCGCCACCGCCGCGGGCGTGATCTTCGGCAAGATCATGAACGCCGTCACGAAAGAGCCGATCAATCCCATGATCGGTGCGGCGGGGGTCTCAGCGGTCCCGATGTCCGCCCGCGTCGTGCATCGCCTCGGGCTCGATGAAGATCCTCAGAATTTCCTGCTGATGCACGCGATGGGTCCGAATGTCGCCGGTGTGATCGGGTCCGCGGTTGCTGCGGGCGTGCTTCTGAGTGCGCTGGCCGGAACCTGATTTTTCAGCGAGATCTGGGCTGAAAATCTCTTCCGCTATGATGCACGCATGGCGAAACGAGCACTCAGCAAGTTTGTGGTCGTGGCGAATCGCCTGCCCGTGAACCGCAAGGGGCGTGGCGCATCCGCCCGCTGGGAAATGAGCCCCGGTGGCTTGGTTAGTGCGCTCACACCCATTCTCCAAGCGCGCGACGGCGCGTGGGTCGGATGGGGCGGGAGTACCGGGGCTCCGCAGAAGCCCTTCACCCACGAGGGCATCCAGAACCATCCGCTGTCCCTGTCGCGCGATGCCTACGAAAAATACTACGAGGGCTACTCGAACAGCACCCTCTGGCCCCTCTATCACGATGCGGTCCGTCCGCCGCAGTATCACCGTAAATGGTGGTACTCCTACGAGAAGGTCAACCGCGCGTTCGCGGAGCGCACTGCGGAGGTTGCGGGGAAAGGCGCGATCGTCTGGGTGCAGGACTACCACCTCCACCTCGTTCCCGGCATCCTGCGAGAACTCCGTCCTGATCTTCGCATCGGTTTCTTCCTGCACATCCCATTTCCGCCGCAGGAACTCTTCGCCCAACTGCCTTGGCGCACTCGTATGATCATGGGCACGCTCGGCGCCGATGTGGTCGGCTTCCAGACACGCCAGGGCGCCCAGAACTTCTCTCGTCTGGCCCGTCGCCTGACGGCGTGGGAGGGCACCGACTCGCTCTTGAAGCATGACGGGCGTGCCGTGAAAGTTCGGGATTTCCCGATCTCAATCGATGTGGCTCGCTTCCGTGATGTGGCTGCCCGCGACGCGACTCTGAACAAGGCCGAGAAGATTCGGCGCGATCTGGGGGGTCGGAGAATCATCCTCGGGATTGATCGCCTCGATTACACCAAAGGGATCGATCTGCGTCTCCGTGCCTTTCGGGAGCTGCTCGAGTCGGGGCGTACTTCGATCGACGAAGCCGTGCTGGTCCAGACGGCGGTTCCGAGCCGCGAGCATGTCGGCATGTACAAGCAGATACGCACCACCGTCGAACAACTGGTGGGTGAGATCAATGGCGCGCACGCCCGCGTCGGCAAAACGGCGGTGCACTACCTCTTCAAGAATCTGCCCATCGAGGATCTCGTCGCTCTCTACCTCGCCGCAGACATCATGCTCGTCACGCCATACCGTGATGGCATGAACCTCATCGCCAAGGAGTACATCGCATCGAAGGTCTGGAACGATGGTGTGCTGATTCTCAGCGAATTCACCGGAGCCGCCAACGAGCTCAAGCAGGCGCTGCTCATCAACCCCCACGATCTCGACGGGCTCGCCGATGCCATCCACACCGCTCTGAACATGCCGCTCGATGAGAGACAAGCTCGTATGAAGCCGATGCGAAAGCACATTGCCGCAAACGATGTCTACCACTGGGCCGATTCTTTCATCGAGGCCATGGAAGCATGAGCGATTCCCTTCCCCAGCAACTCGAACGCCAGATCGATCACCTCGCCCGCCAGGCGGTGCTCTTGATCGCGACCGACTACGACGGCACACTCGCCCCCATCGTCGCGGATCCTTCCAAGGCCTCGCCGCATCGCGAATCCATGGTCGCGCTGAACGCCCTTG
>ERZ869909.1644-NODE-1644-length-17501-cov-5.575930_pt1 | contig 17501 bp, 24 predicted proteins | sample MGYA00520892_ERZ869909 | MGnify/ENA primary metagenome ERZ869909 (study PRJEB32215, sample SAMEA104723947) | bioreactor metagenome | biome: bioreactor; feature: anaerobic bioreactor; material: water | place: China | collected 2015-03-12 ...
CGATATCGTCGACGATCTGTCGTCGCAGGGTCGGCGGCAGCGTCGTCCAGAGAACTTCGGGTGCCATGCTCATGATCGCTGCAATCTACCACATTTAGTAGATCCCGCAAAGCATCCATGCTCAGTTTGGTCAAAGCTGTCGGCGGGACGGGAGGCTCTGTTGCCGCCACGGGAACGAGCAGAGTGACGCCGTCGCGATATTCGACTTCGTAGGACGGCAAAAAATTGCCCCCACGATGGCTCGTTCGACGGACGACCCGAAACGAGCGCCCATAAAGCGGGTGTCGCGGGTTGCGAACCATGATCTCGTCGGGGAAGGATTCGTCAGCCTCACTGGACGGGGTATTCCTGAACCCCCTCGTTCGAAGGTCTGGACTGGCGTCGGGTGGTGGCGCAACGGGTGCTTCCGCCGACTGCGGCAGGTTGACTCACCGGGCCGATTCCAGCTTTGTTTTATTGGGCTTTCCGTCCCGGACCGGGTGGGAAAGCGCATGTCGCAACCCCTCGATCTCAGCCAGTTCCCGAACCTTCCGCCCGAGGTGGTGAAGGCCTTCGCCGCCCAAAAGGCGGCGCTGGAAGCTGCGCAGTTTGAGGCCTCGGTCGAACGTGCCGCACGCCAGCACGAACAAGCCGTGGTGGCCGAGAAGGAGGCCTTCATCACCGAGCTGAAGGCATTGATCGAGAAGCTGGAGGGTCAGGTTCGGGACTATCGGCGCACCAAGTTCGGGCCGAAATCCGAGAAGCTGGACCCGGCGCAGCTGGAACTGGCGCTGGAAGATCTGGAAACCGCCATCGCCGAGACACAGGCGCAGATCGCTGCTGTCGAGGACAGGATCGCGGCCAGCGAACCGGACCCCGAGAAGCGCAAGCCGCGTGCGCCCCGCAAGGCCCGGGCGCTGCCCGAAAGCCTGCCGCGCGTCGAGCGGGTGGTCGAGCCCGACAGCATTGCCTGCCCCTGCGGCTGCGGCGACATGGTGCGGATCGGCGAGGATCGCAGCGAGCGGCTCGATTACATCCCCGCGCGCTATCAGGTCATCGTCACCGTCCGTCCCCGATATGCCTGCCCCAAAGGTCGCACGGGCGTGGTGCAGGCGAAAGCGCCCGCGCATCTGCTGGAAGGCAGTTGGCCGACCGAGGCGTTGCTGGCCCAGGTTGCCGTGTCCAAGCATTCCGAGCATATGCCGCTGAACCGGCAGGCCGTGGTCATGGCGCGGCACGGGGTGCCGATCGACCGGTCTGTGCTGGCCGACTGGATGGGCCGCACCGGCGCGCTGATCGCCCCTGTGGTCGATCACATGGCGAAGCGCCTGCTGTCCGGCAGCACGCGGCTCTATGTCGATGAGACGACCGCCCCGGTGCTGGACCCGGGGAAGGGCAGGACGAAGACCGGATACTCTGGGCTGTCTTGTGCGATGACCGTGGCTGGAACGGTCCGGCCCCACCCGGCGTGGTGTTCCACTATCGGCCCGGCCGGAAGGGCGAATATGCCGCCGAAATCCTCGACGGCTTCAACGGCACGATCCAGGTCGACGCCTATGGCGGCTATACCCATCTGGCCACGCCGAAACGCGCGGGCGGCGATCCGCTGCGGCTGGCCTTCTGCTGGGCGCATGGCCGACGCAAGCTGATCAAGGCCAAGCCGAAGAAGGGATCGCCCATCGTGGATGAGGCCCTGCTGCGCATTGCCGCCCTCTACAAGATCGAGGATGCCATCCGTGGCTCGGACCCGGATCATCGCCGAGCCGTCCGGCAGGACCTGTCCCGCCCGCTGGTCGATGAGTTCTTCACCTGGCTGGCGGCCCAAGCCGCCCGGGTCTCGCGCAAATCCGACCTCGGCGAGGCCATGGCCTATATGCTGAAACGACAGGACGGCTTCCGACTGTTTCTCGACGATGGCCGCGTCGACATCGACTCCAACCTTGTCGAAAACGCCATCCGCAGCCCCGCCATGAACCGCCGCAATGCGCTCTTTGCCGGCCACGACGAGGGCGGCCGGAATTGGGCCCGCTTCGCCAGCCTGATCGGCACCTGCAAGATGAACGGCGTCGAACCCTATGCCTATCTGCGCGATCTGTTCACAAAGCTGGCCAATGGCCACCTCGCACGAGACATCGACGCCCTGATGCCGTGGGCATACGTCCAGCAAATCGAGGATTCATAGGGACCTCGTCTCGTAGTCCCTGACGAGCTACCGACAGCCCTCCGCTTCATCCCATCGCGCCACCGCGCAAGCAGAATATCAATGGGGCGTGGCCGCCGCTTACCTTGAATGGGACGATCCCGTTTCTGAAGCCCGGAGCCCGGGGCGTTGTCCGGATACGTTATTCCGGGCGCCTCTGGCGCGCATATCGCTCAGCCGTCAACCCGTCCAACGATATCTCGGGGGCTTTGCCCAGCACGACGTCTGCGACGGCACGGCCGGAACCGCAAGCCATCGTCCAGCCAAGCGTGCCGTGACCCGTGTTCAAGAACAAGTTGTCATACTGCGTCGGCCCGAGAACGGGCGTCCCGTCTGGTGTCATTGGACGCAGACCAGTCCAGCCTTCGGCCTTGGAAACATCGCCGCCCTTTGGAAAAAGATCGCGGATGACATGCTTGACCGTATCCGTCGCGTGCGGGCCCAGGCGGTTGGAATAGCCTGCAATTTCCGCTTGTCCTGCAACTCGGATGCGGTCGCCGAGGCGGGTGATTGCCACTTTGTGTGTTTCATCCATGATGGTGGATTGCGGGGCAAAGGCATCATCGATCACCGGCAGCGTGACAGAATAGCCTTTCACTGGATAAACTGGCAGCTTGATCCCGATGGGTTTGAGGACGCGCGTGGCGTAGCTGCCCATGGCGCAGACATAGGCATCGCCGGTGATCCGTCCAGCGATCTCGGTGTCGATGCCCACAATCCTACCGCTCTCAACGGCGATGGCACTGATCGACTGGCCGTAAAGGAACTCCACCCCCAACTCGACGCATTTCGCGGTCAGCGCGATGGTGAACATGCGGCAATCCCCGGTGCGGTCCGCGATCAGGCGCAGGCCGCCCACGAATTTTCCCGGCACTTCAGCCAGTGCAGGTTCGGCGGCAATGCAGCCATCGCGGTCCAGTACCTCGAAGGGGCTGCCGTACTCGGCCAGAACCTCTTGATCAGCCTTCGATTCCTTGAGCTGTTTCTCGGTCCGGAACAGCTGCAGCGTGCCTTGATGACGGGCATCGTAGGTGATGCCCGTTTCTGCGATCAGATCGGGCATGACATCGCGCGAATAGCTGGACACGCGCACCATGCGACCCTTGTTAATCCGGTAGCTGTCCTCGTTGCAGTTGCGCAGCATCTGGGCGCCCCATTTCCACATTGTCGGACTGATCAGCGGCCAGATGAAAAGGGGGCGGCGCTTCATAAACATCCATTTGACGGCCTTCCAGGGAATCCCAGGTGCGGCCCACGGCGAGGTCATACCATAGCTCAACTGGCCCGCGTTCGCGTAGCTTGTCTCAAGACCCGGCCCTGTCTGACGGTCGATCACTACGACCTGGGCGCCTTGCTTGGCGAGATAATAGGCGGTGGTGACGCCGATGACGCCCGCCCCCATAACGAGAACCTTCACGAGAAACTCCTTTCACCAGCGGCCCCGGCGAAATATGGCGGGTGACCAGCTGTTCTATGGATCGCTGACGACAACCCGACGGAAGAAACGGGCCTTGCCAAAGCGTCATGGCACAAGCGCAAGGGTTCAACCTTCCGGGGGCGGTTGCCTCACGTTCAGTATCGTCAAAATACGCCGCTCGTTGCCGCGCGTGTCCCAGTGCAAGCTGGCTCCTTCCGCAAGGCCCAGAAGCGCGACACCGATCGGGGTCATGACCGACACGCGCATCCTGCCGATGTCTGCCTCTTCGGGATAGACCAGCATCACCGTCTTTTCTCTCCCCGTGCTTTCGTCACGGTAGGTCACGGCGCTGCCCATGCCGACGACGTTTTTGGGCATCTTCGCGGGGATGACAATGCGTGCGCGGGCGAGCTCGCCCAGCAGACGCTCGGCAAGAGCAGGCTGGTTTTGCATCATGCCATCAGCCAAGTGCTCCAAATGTGGAAGATCATTCGCACTGATGACGATCTTGGGGTTACTTTTAGACGTGGTTCTTTCACGTTGGACGGATGTCGGCATCTGAAAACCTTCTTGTGTTGATTGGTCGCGTCAGGCGTTGGTCGCGCCCCTAGGCCGGGCCTTCGGTGGACTTCACGGAAAGCCTGCCGATAGTGCAATCTTCAAACAGCAGCGGCGCACGCTGTCCCACGCGCATGCCGATCAACGTGGCCCCTAATAGCGAGGCTACGGGGATGATGCAGTCTGGTGGCTCTGCCATAACACTGTGAACCAGCAAACCTGTCTTGGGCTCCTGTCCGTCGATCACGCAGGTGACGCAGGCACCGCCAACCACCAGACCTGCATCATGCACACCATCCCAGGGTCGCGTGTTAATGAGTTTGTTTGCGAGCACATAGGCAAGCAACCTCGCACCGGGGCGCATGTCGCGCTCGAAAGCCTCAAGATGCTCTTGCAGCTTTCGGTAGTCAGCCGTGGGCAAGCTCACAGGGGTATTTCGAAACTCCCTGTACACGGATCTGGGGTGGACCGATGATAGATGAGTATGCTTGATGCCGCACATGACCTCTCCTCTGGCGAAACTCGCCTCATTCACGTTTCATGACTGTGAGGAGACCCCAGGAGGTACAGCGGGCGCGACTGCGCCTAGACCTCCCGGGGAAACGAGCGGTTCAGCAGTAGAAATCGGAACAGGTCTTCGTGCATAACCATGTCGCTCAGATTAGGTAGTGCCACCTCTCGCGTCAATCCTGTTGGTTGTGATCGGCAGGTTTGAGCCGGTATGCGCTCAAAGTCGCCGGCCAGACCGACAGCGGCATAGAGGTCTCCGCATTCCCTTGATGGAGCACAGTGGCACAAGTGCCGTCATCAGGGGCTATCCAACCCATCTGCAGAGCCTTGCGTCGCGCCACTGTGACGACCTCGCCCTCGATGGCACATCCAATGGGCGTATTGCCTTTGCAGGCCGGTTTAAACAGGAGCTCGGACTCAGAAGAGGTGCCGAATCAATCCGTGGACCCAGCGATCGGCCTTGCTCTTGGTAGTCAATCGAGATGCGGTGTTTGCAGCCGAGCTTCCCAGGCCTCGACCTGGCCCGAGGTAAGGCGATTCCGGGCCAGCCGGCGCCAGCCTTCGGGCAGCCCCGGCAGTTCGGCCAATTCGGCCAGCGCCCCGACATCCAGCGTCCGGCGATAGAGCAGGCGATTGACCCGGTCGAGCGGCCAGTCAGGGTTTGGCCGGGTCAGCAGACAGGCGGTCTGCCCGGGGGCGATCAAGCTGGGCCTGCAGACGCGGAAATACCAGCCGGTCCGCCCCGAAGACTGCACCTGCCGCGCCATGTCGGCGATACCGAAGCGCAGGTTCAGCTTCCAGCAGGGCTGCCGCCCCTGGCTGACCTGTAAAAGCGCATCGCCAAGCTGCCAGAGGTCCCCCAGGCAGATATCGTCCTCACGCGCGCCGTCGACGACCAGATTCTCGCCAAAGCCTCCGGGCTGGAACCGGCTGGCGGCAGCTGGCAGGTCCGCCGCCCAGGCCGGGTAATGATGGATGCTGTAGGCATGGATTGCCTTGTCCGCGCCTCCATGGCGTTTCCGGTCACCCTGAGCATCGCCGGCGAAGCCGTGGGCCTCTGCCATCAGCGGCCCTGAAACTGGCCGCTTGTCGATGGCCGAAGGCTGGCCCTGCGGTCCAAAGGGGCGGGCGCGGCCGATCCGGAGTTCGAGAACGCGAAATCCGGTCACTTCGGCGCTTCCAGCACCAGCGCCATGATCTGCGCCCCGAGCGCCAGGTCCGACACCTGCCCGAAGTGGCGCGCCCGCATCCGCCCCTGCCTGTCGAACAGCACCAGTGTCGGGGTGCCCTGCAGGCCCCAGGCTTCCATCGTTCGGGGCATGGCGCCCTCGCCGGGGGCATCGACCGCGACCGGAAAGCGGATGCGGTACTCGTGCAGAAATGCCTTCAGGGCCACCGGCGTCATGGCGGCGTGATGCTCGAAGACCGAATGCTGGCCGATCACCGCCACCTGCGCCGGGTCGAAGGCGGCGGCGATCCGTTGCGCCTGCGGCAGACCGTGACTGACGCAGCCGGGGCAGAGCATCTGGAACACCTCGATTGCCAGCACCCGGCCCTTGAAATCGGCCAGCGACAGCGGCGTGTCGGCGTTCAGCCATTCGGCGGCATGAAACGGGACGGGTTCGTCCATGAGTCCCTCCTGCGATTCCCTTCCGGGGTTCGGGCGGCGACGTATGGCCGCCGCCCGGTGTTGTCAGTGGTTCACCCGGCCCGGCAGGCTCAGGTCGCCCGAGGCGATGTCGAACACATCGGTCACGCACAAAAGCGGCGCATGGATATTGGCATTCACCCGCAACGCCGCGGTCACCCCGTCATAGCTGGCGGCCTCGACCGCGCCGATATCGGCGAAGGGGACACGCACCGAAAGGGTTTCGCCTCCGAAGACCGGCGACCAGCCGGGGCTGTCGATCAGCAGGGGCAGCCCGGGCCAGGTCAGCGGCAACGCCGGGGTGGCGCCGTCGGGGATGTCGATCACCTTCAGCGCGCCCGCCCCGCAGGCCTCGTCCGGGCCCAGCACCACCCAGTGGCTGTGCCAGATGCCGCCGTCGTCGTCGGTTCGCCCGGTGTTGCCCTCGTCGAAGAGAGGCGTGTCGTCGAAATCCGGGTGGATGGTGACGGCGAAGGCCAGGATCCCCGCGCCGGGCTCGAAGCCCACGACCGATGGGTCGAGGCTGGTCGGCCAGACGTAGGAAAAGACCGGCGCGCCGGCCAGCCCGCCGGCCGGGTCCGGCCCCGTCGCGCCCGGCGTGCCGGCGACCGACATGGTGAAGGTGGCGATCCGCCCTTCGGTGGTGATCGCGGCCGCGACGATGTCGAAATCGGCGCGTTCGGCCGTGCCGGCAATCGCGGCGATGCCATGGGCATGATCGCCCTCGCCATGCGCCCAGGCCGCGGTCGTTGCCACCAGCAGTGCCGCGCCCGTCAATATGGTCAGGGACTGCATCACGCGGCCCCTTTCACATCAGCCAGCGACGCACCAAAGTTGATGTGATAGGGGGCCCCATCGATGACGAGCGCCGGGACCGAGGCGACCCCGGCGGCTTCGGCCTCGGCGATGCGGGCCTTGTCGGTTCCCAGATGGACGATCTCGACCGCGTAGCGCTGCGGATCGAGCGCCTGCGCGAACTGCTGTTCGGCTGCAACGCAAACGGCGCAGCCGGCATGGTAGAACGTGGCTTTCTGTGGCATAGTATTACGTCTCCTGTCTTTTTGAGAGTCGGGTTGGACATCAAGGACGCCTCGCCCGTTGCCGCGGACGGGGCGTCCGGCGTTACGGCTCAGGCCGCGTCAAACCGCCGCCAGAGGGCGGCAGCTTCCTCGGCCGGGGCCGCTTCGTGTTCGCCGCAGTCGAGGCGCAGCTGCGCATCTCCGAAGGCGGCGTCCACAAAGGCGCAATGATGCGGGCGGGCCGCATCGGCATGGGCATGGGGGCGGAAATGGGTGCAGGTCGCGCACATCCGCTGCACCGGGATAGCGCGGGCTTCCTGCAGGGCGCGGATCAGTGTCGTCAGCGTCCGCAGGAAGCGGCCCGCCTCGGCCTCGGGCAGGTCCGACACCGCGGTTTTCAGGGCGTCGGGCGTGGTAGCGAGCCGTTCGGCGATCTCCTGCCCTGCGGCGGACAGCGCAACCCGGCGGGCGCGGCGGTCCCTGGGGTCGGGCTGGCGCATGACCAGCCCCTTGCCCGCAAGGCTTGCCACCGAGTCGCTCAGGCTTGCCGCCGAAACCCCCAGCGCCGCGGCCAGATCGACCTGCCGCACCGGACCGCGCCGGGCGAGATGGCCGAGGATCTCGGCCTGCGCCGGGTTCAGCCCTTCGGCCGCCGCCGCCTGCCAGGCCCCGGCCCGCCACAGCACGGCCAATCGGCCAAGGGCAAAGTTGATCTGATCGAACGAGGCAGGCATCAGGATCCCTAAACGATGATTCGATTAAGACTCCTAACTACAATCGGCGCGCCAGTCAATGCCCGCGATTTCAGGAGTGCCCCTGCCAGTAGCCGTTCGCGGCGGCGATCGTGGCGAAATGGGTGGCCACGACCTGGCTGACGGCGATCAGCGCATCAGCATCGCCCGCGTATTCGGGGCGCATCCGGTCACGTTCGGCGGCGTCGGGCTGGGTCAGCTTTACCGCCATGCGCGCCAGCTTCACGGCCAGGGCATAGCCTTCGGTCGGGGTCTGGGTTTTCAGGGTCGGCAGCCAGTTGTCCATTGCGTTCTTCCTTTGCGGGCTGGGGTGAATGGTGGACAAGGACACGCCAGGCGGCACCGTCCAGATCATCGAACTGCCCGCGTCGCAACGCCCAGACAAAGGCGCCGAGGCCCACCAGCCCCATGGCCAGTGACAGCGGGATCAGGACAGCAAGGCCCATCAGCTGGCCCCTCCGCCGGAAATCGCGCGCCAGACATGCCAGGTGCCGTGGCCCAGGACCGGGAACACGACGATCAGCGCCAGAAAGCCGGTGGCAAGGCTGAGCGCGAGCCCGGCAACGACGATCGCCCCCCAGGCCAGCGCCACCGGCAGGTTCTGCGCGGTCATCGCCAGGCTGAGGCCCATCGCGGTCAGGGCATCGACCCGTCGCTCCAGCATCATCGGAATCGCGAACAGGCTGATGGCGAAGGCAAAACCGGCAAAGACCGCGCCGATCACCGTACCGACGGCCAGCAACCCCCATCCCTGCGGGGTGGTCAGCAGGTTGCCAAGGGCCTCGGCCGCGCCCGGAAAGGGCATCAGGCCGAAGAACAGCGCATAGAGCAGATCCGCCGCCCGCAGCCAGAACAACACCAGCAGCCCCAGAAGCAGCCCGGCATGGGCATGCTGCGCGCCGGCCGCCGGGCGCACGGCCAGCATGGCGCGAAACCCCGCCGCCTCGCCCGCCGCCAGACGGCGGCTCTGCTCATAGAGCCCGATCGCCAGGAACGGCCCCACGATCAGAAAGCCCGATACCGCCGGCAGCGCCAGATACAGCAGGCCCAGCCGCCACAGCCCCGCGATCACCCCCACCGACAGCAGGAACACCAGCGCCCCCCAGGCCAGCCCCGGCCCCGGTGCGGCGCGCAGGTCGCGCCATCCGGCGACAAGCCAGCCAAGAGCGCTGCGCGCGGGCAGGCCCCGGGCAAAGGCCAGTGGCGGGCGGCGCGGCGGGGTGACGGCGGGAAGCGGTCTGAGCATGATGCCCCCTTTCAGCAGCGCGCCCGAGCCGGGGCCAGCCCCTCGGCCACCGGCAGGCATTCGGGCTGCGTGGACAGGGCAAGGGCAACCAGATGCAGGTTGGCCCCCAGAAAGAGGACGAGGAACAGCGCCGCCCCCAGCAGCGCCAGAGTGCGTTGCGAAATCCCCCTCATGGCGCCTCCTCCAGACTGGCAAGCCATGCGGCAAGCAGGTTGATCTCGGCCGCGTCCAGCCGCCCTTCCCAGGCGGGCATGACCCCCTCGCGCCCGTTGCGGACCGAAGCCAGCACGCTTGCCCGGTCGCCGCCGTAGATCCAGCTGCCATCCGCCAGCGCCGGGGCGCCGTTCATCAGCCCGCCCGCGCCGGCGTCGCCATGGCAGGCGGCGCAGTTGTCGGCATAGACCTGCGCGCCGGGGCTGTCAGCGTCGGCCCGGCCCCCCGCCAGGGCCAGCACATGATCGGTCACTGCAGCGATTTCGGGACCGTCCAGAAGCCGGTCGCGCCCGAAGGCGGGCATCAGGGCGAAATGCGTGTCGGGGTGATCGCTGTTGATCCCGACCCGCAGCGTCAGCGCGATGTCGCCGGGCGTGCCGCCCCAGAGCCAGTCACCGTCGCGCAGGCTGGGAAAGCCGGGGCCGCCCTGCGCCTGCCGCCCATGGCAAAGCGCGCAATTGTCCGCAAAGAGCCGCGCCGCGGCAGGCCATGCACGGGCGCGCAACGCCGGGTCGCTGGCCGCCTGCGCGAAATCCGGCCCTGCGAAGGCCCCCATCCAGTCGGCCCGCGCGGCGATCAGGGGGGCGCGCGCGGCCTCGGCGCGTTCGACCTGATCGAGGCCGAGCAGCCCGCGCGTATAGTCGCGCCCATAGGGCCAGGCAGGCAGCAGGACCCAGGCCACCACGGAATAGAGAAAGGTCGCCGCCAGCGTCCAGACAACGATCCGCGGCAGCGGCGTGTTCAGCTCGCGGATACCGTTCCAGTCATGCCCGGTGGTGGCATAGCCGGTGACCGGATCGACGTCATCGTCCCGCCCGCTCATTGCCGCCCCTCCGCAGGCCCGTGCTGGCCAATGATCGAGCGCGCGGCGCGGTCATGGCGCCTGCGCGCGCCGGGGCGGTAGGCCAGCACCACGACGACAAGGAAAAAACCCATCATCCAGATCAACCCGAAGGTCTTGGCGACCAGCACAAGCGCCTCATGCCCGGGCATCACTCGTCCCCCTCGCCGAACTGCGCCCAGGCCGCGCGGGTCAGGGTTCCCAGCGATTGCAGATAGGCCACCAGCGCATCCATCTCGGTCAGACGCCCCGGATCGCCGTCAAAGGCCCGGATCGCCACGCCCTCGCCATAGCGGGCCACAACCCCGGCGGCATCGGCGCTGTCGGGCCGCGCCTGCGCCCGCGCATCGCGCGCCGCATGGGCGATCATCGCGTCGTCATAGGGCACGCCCAGCCGCGCCAGCGTGGCAAGCTGGCGGTCCAGCATCGACACATCGAGCGGCGTGTTCGCCAGCCAGGGATAGCGCGGCATGATCGATGTCGGCACCACGGCGCGCGGGTCGATCAGATGCGCCACATGCCAGGCGTCGGAATAGCGCCCGCCCAGGCGCGCCAGATCGGGCCCGGTGCGTTTCGACCCCCACAGCATGGGGTGGTCCCAGGCGGATTCGGCGGCCAGCGAATAGGGGCCGTAGCGGTCACGCTCGTCGGCCAGACGGCGGATCATCTGGCTGTGGCAGGCATAGCAGCCTTCGCGCATGTAGATCTCGCGCCCGGCCAGTTCCAGCGGGGTATGCGGGCGCATGTCGGACGGGATCTCGACCGTCTCGTCGATGGTGAACAGCGGCGCGATCTCGACGATGCCGCCGATCGAGGCAACGCCGATGATCGCCACCACAAGGCCCATCGAGACACGTTCGAGGTTGTAGTGCAGCTTCAGCATGGGCTACTCCGCCGGTTGCACGGCCAGCGGGTGGTCGGCGGGATGCGCGACCTCTGGGCGCTGGCGCAGCGTGGCGCGGATATTGGCGGCGCAAAGCACCGCGCCGGCCAGGAACAGCGCACCGCCCAGCGTGCGCAGCAGGTAATAGGGGATCATCGCCTCCATCGACTGCAGGAAGCTCCAGGCGAGGGACCCGCCCTCGTCATAGGTGCGCCACATCAGCCCCTGGGTGATGCCGGCGTTCCAGAGCGCGACGATATAGATGAAGGTTCCCGCCACGGCGAGCCAGAAGTGCCATTCGACCGCCCTGGGCCAGGCCATCTCTGCCCGGCCCGCGTAATGCGGCACCAGTGTATAGAGCGCACCGAAGGTGATCATCGCCACCCAGCCCAGCGTGCCGGCATGGACATGGCCCACCGTCCAGTCGGTGTAATGCGACAGCGAGTTGACCGGCCGGATCGCCAGGAACGACCCCTCGAAGGTGGCGATGCCGTAGAAGACCGCGGCCACGAACATGAAGCGCAGCGTCGCGTCGTCGCGCACCCGGTGCCAGGCTCCGTTCAGCGTGGCGATGGCGTTGCCGGCCGAGGCCCAGCTTGGCACCAGCAGCATAACCGAGAAGGTCATGCCCAGCGTCTGCACCCAGTAGGGCAGCGCCGTGTAATGCAGGTGGTGCGAGCCCGCCCACATGTAGAAGAAGACGATCCCCCAGAAACTGACGATCGACAGCCGGTAGGACCAGATCGGCCTCTGCGCCCGCACCGGCAAGAAGTAGTAGAGCATCCCCAGAAAGCCCGCGGTCAGGAAGAAGGCCACCGCGTTGTGCCCGTACCACCACTGGATCATCGCATCCTGCACGCCCGACCAGATGGTATAGGATTTCGCACCCGCCAGGCTTACCGGCAGGGCCAGATTGTTGACGATATGCAGCATCGCCACGACCAGGATGAAAGCCAGGTAATACCAGTTGGCGACATAGATATGCGGCTCGGCACGGCGCGCCAGCGTGCGCAGGTAAAGCACAAGATAGGTCACCCAGACACCCACCAGCAGGATATCGGCATACCACTCCGGCTCGGCGTATTCCTTCGACTGGGTGACGCCCATCAGATAGCCGGTCGTCGCCCATACCAGGAACAGGTTGTAGCCGATCAGCACGACCCAGGGGCTGAGCTGATCGGACAGCCGGGCGCGCGAGGTGCGTTGCAGCACATGCAGCGAGGTGGCGATCAGCGCATTGCCGCCAAAGCCGAAGATGACGCCGGTGGTATGCAGCGGGCGCAGGCGGCCATAGCTTGTCCAGGCCCAGGGCGGCGTCAGATCAGGCCAGTGCATCAGCGCTGAGACCCACAGGCCCGCCGCCATGCCGATCACCGCCCAGACCATGGTCATGGCGATGCCGAAGCGCGCCGGGGCGTCGTAATAGGCGCCCGTGCGGTCGGCGGGCGGGGCCGGCTCCTCGATCAGTGAGGCACCAAGGCGCAGCACCAGCCAGAGCCCCAGCGCAAGCGCGATGAAACCGTGCCACATCAGCGGCCCGCGCCCCGCCGCCGCCGCCATGACCAGACCGACAAGCGCGAGGCCGAGCGCCAGCCCGAGGCCGATCCGCCGTTCGGTCAGGGAAAGCGTCGCGGTCATCGCCCCCTCTCCGTCATGCCGCGAAGGTCGCGGGCGGGGCCAGCGCGATATCGGCCAGGGTCGAGCGGTCCAGATCGGCCAGAAAGGCCCTCTCGGCCGAGCGCAGCCGCGCCTTCAGCCGGCAGCAGCCCGCAATGGTGCAGGCGCTCTCGCCGGGACCGAAACACTCGACCAGCGCCTGCCCTTCCTCCAGCAGCCGCACCACATCGCCAAGCCTGATGTCCTGCGCCGCGCGCGCCAGCACCGCGCCCCCGCCCCCGCCGCGCCGCGTCTCGACGATCCCGCCGCGCGCGAGGCGCTGCATGATCTTGGTCAGGTGGTTGCGCGACAGGCCGAATTCCTCGGCCAGTTCGGCGGTGGAATAGGCGCGTTCGGGCGCCGAGGCCATGCGCATCAGCATCCGCAATCCGTAATCGGTGAACGAGGTCAGGCGCATCGGGGCTCTATCAGGCGGGTGACGGGGTGCGTCGGTTGAATCAGTATTTACAATACCTATTGATAAGATTAATCTGTGGCAAGCCAAAACTTCCGGGCCACGGCCGCCGCGCCACCGGCCCGACCTGAAAGGAGGCCCCGCATGACCACCACCAGATCGCACGACGGCCTTGCCGACGAGCTGCGCCGCTATTGGCATGGCGAGGGCCCGCTGTGGAAACTCTACTGGATATACGGGGTGCTGCTCAGCACGCTGGGCGGGACCTTCATCCTTGCCGTCACCCTGCAACGCGCGCTTCCGGTGCCGGTGCTGGCGCTGCTGCTGGCGGTGGCGCTGGTCTATACCGGCGCCATCCTGGTCAGCATCTGGCGCTGCGCCTTCAACATCGCGGGCGACCCCTTCGGCATCGACCGCGAGGCCTGGGGCTGGATCGCGCGGGTGCTGACGATCGGCTGGGTGCTCAACGCCGCAGGCGGGTCACTGATGCTTCTGCAATACGCAATGGGATACTGACACCGCATGACACCCAGCCCCGAGCTTCGCGTGACTGCCTCGTTGCGCCCCGAACAGACCGCCCGGCTGATGGCCGAAACCGGCCTGGACGAGGCCATCCTGCACCGGCTTGTCCACCGCTTTTACGACCGTGTGCGCGCCGACCCGCTACTGGGCCCGATCTTTGCCGCCCGTATCACCGACTGGGGGCCGCATCTCGACCGGATGGTCGCCTTCTGGTCCTCGGTGGCCTTGATGACCGGGCGCTATCACGGCGCGCCGGTTCCTGCCCATGCCGGCCTGCCGGTCAACTGGGCGCATTTCGACCACTGGCTGGTGCTGTTCCGGCAGACCGCATCCGAAGTCTGCCCCCCTGCCGGCGCAAGGCATGTGATCGAACGCGCCGAGCGGATCGCGCAATCGCTGCACATGGCCGTTCAGGACGCGGCCAGCGCCCAGGCCGATGTTCCCAATCTCCGTTCGAAGGGAAAACCGCGATGACACTCCCCGCCCCGACCGAAGACGCGGCTGCGTTGACCCGCTTCATCGAAACGCATTTCCATGAGCGCCACCGCATGGAAATGCCGGATCTGGCCGCGATGGCCGCCCGTGTCGAGCAGCGTCATACCGCAGACCCTCATGTCCCCCATGGTCTCTCGGCGCTGCTGCAGCGCATGATCGGCGCGATGGAGGTGCATATGAAGAAGGAGGAGTTGATCCTGTTTCCGGCCATCCGCCGTGGCGGGCTGCCCGGGATCGAGAGCTCCATCGCGGTCATGCGCGCCGACCACGACGACCACACCCGGGACATTGCCGAGATTCGCCGGCTGACCGGTAACCTCACCCTCCCCGCCGGGGCATGCCGGACCTGGAGCGCGCTCTACTACGCGCTTGCCGAGTTTCTGGATGCTCTGGCCGAGCACATCAGGCTGGAGAACGATGTGCTGTTTCCTCCTTTTGAAAAAGGTGCAGCATGACTGAACCTTCCGCCTTGAAAGGCGGCACTAGCGAGCGTGATCCTGAAGCTGATACGTCCAGCCCTGCACAAACTGACGTGGTGAGTTTTTCCGACGTGGTGTTCGCGACGGATGGGCAAGATGAAGACACCCGACAATTTCTGACCTGCGGCCACCGGGTTGCCGATCAGGTTCTGGATGCTCTGACCCAAGCTATCGGCTGCTACATCCGCTTGGCGCATCCGACGGCCCCTCTGCCCGTCTCAATGCGACCAAGAGGCCAGGACAATGACTGAAAAGCCTCCGTCAGGCAGATATGCATCGCCGCCGTGCATGGCAGCAGATGTTGCGCCAGAGTATTTCGACCCTCTGGCCACCGACCCGCAGCAAGCGATCGATGTGGCACGCTGGCGCAAGGCGGAGCGCAAACGGCTTCTGACCGCCCGCCAGACGATGCGCGTTGCGGACCGGCAGGCCGCCAGCGCGGCATTGGCCGAACGACTGTCCGACCTGATTGCGAACCGCTTGGGCGGCGCGGCCGGTCGCATTCTGTCCGCCTATTGGCCCATCAAGGGCGAACCCGATCTGCGCAATCTGATGGCCGAGCTGCATGGAAAAGGCGCGATCCTGGCGCTGCCGGTCGTAGAAACGAGGTTTGCACCGCTTGTTTTCCGGCGATGGACACCCGAGACCCGAATGGTGCGCGGCGATTGGAACATCCCCGTGCCGCCCGACACGGCCGAACGCCTGATCCCCGACATCGCCCTGGCCCCTGTTGTCGGCTGGGCGCAGGGAGGCTGGCGTCTGGGCTATGGCGGTGGCTATTTCGACCGGACGCTTGCCAGTCTTGCACCGCGTCCAGTCACCGTCGGTATCGGCCTTCAAGCGGCCTGCTTGCCAAGCATTTACCCACAAGCGCATGACATGCCACTCGATTTCATTCTTACAGAAACGGGTATTGCAACAGGTTGCAGTGTCTCATGAGGCTCCAGCCTCGATCGCCAAAGCCAGAACAGGACGGTTGCCGAGTGGGCGGCGGAGATGAGGAAGAACTCGACGCATCTGTCGTAGCAGATCGCGCTGCAGTGCAGCATTGGTCGCAGAAAGGCGGCTTAAGACGTTAGGGCGCCTTCCCCTTAAGGTTCAGGGCAAGCGAACAATCTCGGTGGTGCCGAGGGCATAGAGCGATTTCATGAATGCGACGCGGATATGGATTCGTGGCGCGAATGCTTTCGTTGCCTTCCCAAGCGGCTGCGCAATCCTCCTTCGACAACCGGTCGGTCTTGCGGATCGGGATGACCGCCGTTCCGCCACGCGCGGTGATGGCGCTGTGGCAGCGGCCGGTATCATAGGCCCAGTCTGCGGTCACGGTGCCGATGTGCTCGCCCTGGGGGATTTTCTCGAGCAGGTTCGGCAGGACGGGACTGTCGCACTCCCGGAAGGGGATGAACTCCACCATGCGGATGCACAAGTCAGCTGCAGATTTGATCCGATACTGTCGAAATGCCCGCATCTTCGGCGAAAATGCTTGCCTTTTGTGCGGCTTTGACGACCGGCGCAACTATTCCCGCCAGCAAGCCGCTTCTGCAAAGGTATGTTTACGCGAAATCCGCAGGTTTTGTCGCCACTCCAGACATGTTGTCGCAGCACGGGCGCGCCGGATTGAAACCTGCTGCTTAGATGCCCATCTAGTTGGCATGACTTATAACTCTGATCATCTGAAGCCTCACCTGCGCTTCGAAGGACCGCTCCTAAATCGCGGTTGACCCCGCGCGGGGCCGATCTTCGGCGTCCGCTGCGGGGATTTGGCGACTTTCAAATCGAACATTGGAGCGACGAGAAGGCGTGGTGCGCAAGCACAGCGCCCCTAACGAGTGCTCAGGAAGAACGGTCGTAGCGCCATGGGACCAAAAGGTTCTGGCGGGAACGGCGCAGACAACGCAGGAGATCACGATGTCATACAATTCAACGCCAACCAATCCGTTTGTTACGCGGCCCACCTTCATAGAATGCAGCGCGCGTCGGTTCGCGACCTCGACCAAGCGGCTCACCGGGGCGACTGTCACACGGTGGCAGAAACGCCGGACGGCCTGGGCGCTTGACAGGCTCAGTGACTGGATGCTGCGCGATATCGGGGTAACCCGCGGTGAAATCCCGCGTCTGGTCGACGAGATCTTTGCAGATGATATCCGGCCGGCCTCGCCGCTTTCGCCAGACATCCCGGTGACGCGGATGCGTTCAAAGCAAGGCTGACGTCCTTCACACTTCTGGTAGCCAACACGTCATCTGCGTAGAACGGAGAGATGGAGATGTTTCATGGAACAGTGACCAGTCAGGCGCTTCTGGAACCGGGAACGCGTGTGGGGCGCCGCACGATTTCAGAACTAGAACCGTCCGTGGATTGTCTCTCACGCAGGGAGGACGACCGCGGGCGGGCAAACGGCCGACCGCATTGGGCGCTGGTCCGACAACCAGCATCGGTGGAGCGCGGACTGACAAAGCCTGTGCCAAAAGGGCGACAGGTAGACGAAATTCCCGCGGTTCTGGCGATCAGATTGACTCCTCAGCCACCGCTGCCTATCTCTGTTCACATGGTGATGTTCTTTCCTCTTGTCGGGGTCCGGACCCGCTCCGGCGCCCTTCTGACGCGGTCTCTGCCCCGGGCAGAGGCGATCACCTGCTGACGCCTCCACCCGGGGTATAATTCTCAAGG
>ERZ869909.1645-NODE-1645-length-17492-cov-5.687109_pt1 | contig 17492 bp, 15 predicted proteins | sample MGYA00520892_ERZ869909 | MGnify/ENA primary metagenome ERZ869909 (study PRJEB32215, sample SAMEA104723947) | bioreactor metagenome | biome: bioreactor; feature: anaerobic bioreactor; material: water | place: China | collected 2015-03-12 ...
GTCGTCGGCGACGCCACCATCGCCGCGCCGATGCCGAAATCCGGCTTCTCGGCCAACACGCAGGGCAAGGTGGTGGCGGCCGCCATCGTCGAGGCGCTCGGCGGCGACGCCACGCCCGAGCCGGTGTGGGTCAACACCTGCTACAGCCTGGTCGGCCCCGATTACGGCATCTCCGTCGCCGGCGTCTATCGCGCCGAGGACGGCAAGGTGATCTCGGTCGAGGGCTCGGGCGGCGTCAGCCCCGGCGACGCCGACGAAGCCTTCCGCAAGCGCGAGGCGCAATACACGCTGGGCTGGTATGCGGCGATCACACAGGATATCTGGGGAACGACCGCCTGAGATATGCCGTTACGGGAACGACATGGAAGCCTATGAACTGACATTGTGGGCGGGGCTGGCGATCGGCCTCGCCTTCGGCTTTGCGGCGCGAGCCACCGGCTTCTGCCTCGTCTCCGGCCTGCGCGGCTGGTGGGTGACGGGCGAGCGCGCCAAGATGCGCGCCTTCGCCCTGGCCTTGGCTGTGGCGCTGGCCGCGAGCCAGATGCTCGACCTTGCCGGCCTCGTCGACCTGCGCCGCTCGCTCTACGCGCAGGGCGCGTTCTCGCCGGCGGTCGTCCTTTGCGGCGGGCTGATGTTCGGCTACGGCATGGTGCTGGCGAATGGCTGCGGCGCGCGGGCGCTGGTGCTGCTGGCCGGCGGCAATCTGCGCTCCTTCGTGGTGCTGACCTGTCTCGGCATCGCGGCCTACGCCACCTTGTCGGGTCTGGTCGCGCCGCTGCGCGTCGCTGCCTCATCCCAGGGCGCGATCGTCACCGCGCCCGACCTGCCCGCCATGCTTGCCGCCCTGGGCCTCGGCGAAGGCGCGGCTCGGCTGTCCCTCGCCATCCCGCTCGCAGGCGGCATCGCGTTTCTCGCCCTCGCCCGCGCCGCGCGCGACGAGGCCGGCCTGCTTGCTGGCGGCGCGGCGATCGGGCTTCTGGTCGCCGCCGGATGGGTGGCGACCGGCGTGCTGGGAGCCGACGATTTCACGCCCGCGCCGCTCGCTTCCCTCACCTTCGTCGCGCCCGTGGGCGAGACGATCCAGTATGCGATGCTGGCGACGGGCATGCGCCCCTCCTTCGGCGTCGCGGTGGTGGCCGGCGTGTTCGCCGGCGCGCTCGTCACCGCGCTCGTCACCGGCACCGCCAGGCTGGAAGGCTTCGCCAGCCCGCAGGCCATGCTGCGCTCCATGGCCGGCGGCGCGCTGATGGGCGCGGGCGGGGCGCTGGCGCTCGGCTGCTCAATCGGCCAGGGCCTGACCGGGCTTTCGACGCTCGCCCTGACCTCCTTCCTCGCCGCCGGCGGCATTCTCGCCGGCGCGTGGGTCGCCCTGCGCGGCCCGCTGCGGGTCGCGCGGCAGGCCGTCGCCGAACAATCCTGAAAGCGAGGCCGCCATGACCATGCCCTTCACCCTTACGAGACGCCGCCTGCTCGCCCTTGCCGGCGCGGCCGCCCTCTGCGCGCCGGCCGCCGCATCGGCGCAAGGTGCGGGCGCGTGGCGGCGCGTGCCGGAGATCGCGGCGCTGCTCGGCGACCTCGCGCCCGTCGAGGGCGGCATCGCGCTCGACCTGCCCTTCGTGTCGGAGAACGGCAATTCCGTGCCGCTGTCGGCGACGGTGGAGGGCACGGACGTTCGCGCGCTGCACATCTTCGCGCCGGCCAATCCCTCGCCGCAGGTGATAAGCTTCCACTTCACGGCGCTGTCGCGCGTCGCCGCAGTCGAGACCCGCATCCGGCTCAACGAGAGCCAGACCGTCATCGCCGTCGCGCAGCTCGGCGACGGCACGGCGCGGATCGTCGAGCGCGAGGTGCGCGTCACCGTCAGCGGCTGCCTGACCGAGGCCGGCACCTATGCCACCGACGACCTGTTCAGGGTGCGGGTGCGCACGCCCGACCAGCTCGCGGCCGGCGAAAGCGGGCCGGTGCTGACCATGATCGGGCATCCGATGGAAACCGGCCTGCGCCCCGGCCCGGACGGGACGCCGCTGCCGCAGCGGCTGATCGAGCGTTTCGAGGCGAGCCTCGACGGGGAGCCGGTCTTCTCGGCCGATCTCTACCGCTCGGTCGCGGCCGATCCCTATATCCGGTTCCAGATCGCGCCGCCGGCCGCGGGCGTGCTTGCGCTGACATGGCGGGAGGATACCGGCCATGTCGTGACGGCGCAGGCCGACATCGCGGTCGGATAGCGAAAGGACCGGCATGTCGCCGGCCCCTCGTCGCATGGGTCGAATGCCTCAGCGCATGCTGAAGCGGATCGGCACCACGATGGTCCGGTTGACGCCGGGGGGCGGCGCGGGAACGGGCGAGGCGCGGCGCACCAGCGCCACCACTTCCTCGTCGAGCGCGGTCACGCCGGAGGAGCGCACCAGCGCCACCGACTGCACGTTGCCCGAGCCGTCGATGGTGAAGCGCACCTGCGCCGTGCCCTGCTGCCCCTGGCGGCGCGCGGCGCTGGGGTAGCGCTTGCGCCGTTCCAGATGCGAGGCCACCCGCGCCTGCCAGCGCGCCGGGGAAACCGACGGCGCGGAGCCGCGGCTGTTCTGGGCGGCGGCGGCGCGCGGCGCGGCGTTCTGGGTCTGGACCTGCGCCCGGCGCTGCTCGGCGGCGGGCGGCTTCGGCCTCGCCTGCTCCTGCCTTTTGCGCGGCTGCTCCCGCGGCCTTTCCCGCTTCACCTCCTGCGGGCGCGGCGGTTCGGGGCGCGCCACCGGCAGCGGCACCTCGACCGGGTCGAGCGCGGCCACCATCTCCTCGACGGGGTCGATCGGCTCGATCTCGTCCGGCTCGACGGCTTCGGCGGTTTCCACCGGCTCGACCTCCTCGGGAAGGGTTTCCTCGACCTGCTCGACCGGCTCGGGTTCGACGGCCTCGACCGGCTCGATTTCCTCCGGCGGGGTCTCCTCGACGCGCTCGACCGGCTCGACCAGTTCGGCCAGCTCGACTTCCTCGACCTCCTCGGCAGGAACCTCCTCGGCGGCGACCGAATCGACCTCGTCCGGGGAGATCTGCTCCTCGACGGCTTCCGGCGACATCGGCGTGGCGGCGAGGTCGATCATGATCGCCATCGGCTCGGACGCCATGGAGGCAGGCTCGCTGCGCTCCTGCATCACCCACCAGCCCACCGCCGCATGGGCCGCGAACACCACCGTGCCGGCGAACATCCACAGCCCCACGACCCAGGCCGAGATGCCGGCCAGCTGCCGGGACCAGGCTATGTCGGGCCGGGGAATCATTCCTCTTGCGCCTCCGTTGTCGCCGGCGCGGTCTCCGGAACGCCTTCGAGGCCGACCAGCGCGATCTTGAGATAGCCCGCGATGCGCAGCAGGTTCATCACGTTCATCAGGTCGCCATAGGCGACCGACCTGTCGGCGCGCAGGAAGATGCGGGCCTCCTTGTCGCCGCTGGTGACGCGGTCGAGCGCGTCCCGCAGGTCGATATGGGCGACGGGCTGGTTGCCGACCGAGACCGTCAGGTCCTGCTGCACGGTGACGTAGAGCGGTTCTTCCGGGCGCGGCTGCGGCGCGGCCGACGAGGTCGGCAGGTCGACATTGACGTCGACGGTGGCCAGCGGCGCCGCCACCATGAAGATGATGAGCAGGACCAGCATCACGTCGATGAAGGGAACGACGTTGATCTCGCTGTTTTCGTCGAGTTCGTCGTTTTCCGCGCTGGTGTTGAGACTGCCGGCCATGGACCCTACTCCGCCGCCCTTGAAAGCTCATGCGCCGCGCCGGCCGCCGCGTCGGGCACGGCGCGGCGGTCGATGTCGCGGCTGACCAGCCGCTCGACGGCGGCCGCGGCGTCGGCCAGCAGCAGGCGGTAGCCGGCGATCGAGCGCGCGAAGACGTTGTAGATGAGCACGGCGGGAATGGCCGCCACGAGGCCGAGCGCCGTCGCCAGCAGCGCCTCGGCGATGCCCGGCGCGACCACGGCGAGATTGGTGGTCTGCGCCTCCGAGATGCCGATGAAGGAGTTCATGATGCCCCACACCGTGCCGAACAGGCCGACGAAGGGCGCGGTCGAGCCGACGCTGGCGAGAATGCCGGTGCCGCGCGTCACGCGCCGGCCGGCCTGCGCCATGATGCGCGACAGGTGCGAGTTCACCCGCTCCTTCAGCCCTTGCGCGCCGCCATAGGGGAGCGTCGATTGCGAGGCCGCCATCTCGTGCGCGGCGGCGCGCACCATCAGCGCCACCGGCCCGTTCTTCCCTTCGAGCCTGCGCACCGCGTCGGGCAGGCTTTCGGCCTGGATGACGCGCTTCAGCCCCCGTCCGGCGACGGCCCTGGCGCCGGCGATCTCCAGCGACTTGGCCAGCCACACGGTCCAGGTGACGAGCGAGGCGACCACGAGGCCGATCATCACCGCCTTCACCACCCAGTCGGCGGCCAGATACATGCCCCAGGGCGACAGGTCGTGCGGCAGCGTCGCCTCGGCTTCGGCGGCGATCGTGCCGTCATCGGCGAGTTCGACCGGCGAAGCCTGTTCCCCGGTGACGCGGCCCTGCGTTCCGGCCGGCGCGTCAGGAGCCGGCGTCGAAGGGGTTTGCGCGGGAGATATCTCCTGTTCGCCGGCCGGCGCGGGCGAAACCGCCTCCTGCGCCAGGGCGACGGGGGAGGAAACGAGCATCGCGGCGACAAGCAGCGCCGCAAGGACCGATCCGCACGCGCGCATGGCCGGGGCCCGACCAAGCACAGTCTTCAACTCGATAGACGACATTGTGACACTTTCCGCTTTCGTATCCTGTCCAGCGTCTGTCGGTGCGGATGCACTTTCACATCGGGTCGCGATACGCAACAGCCGATCTCCGGCCGGAAACGAAACACGACTAAAACAATCAGGTTTTTTTTGGAAGTCAAATCTACGCTAATTTTGTGGCCATTTCGACGGGCGCGTTGACGCATGGGCAAATCGACGCTAGCAAAAGGACGGAGCTGGTTCCGCCGCGAGGCGGATGAAAAGGGAACGCGGTGCGGCCGAATCGTCCGGTCAATGCCGCGGCTGCCCCCGCAACTGTAACCGTTGAGCCCTCTTCCCGATGCCACTGGCCGCAAGGCCGGGAAGGCGGAAGAGAAGCGAAGACACGGAAGCCAGGAGACCTGCCGCTTCAGTCACCCTGTCCGCATGCGAGGGGCATGCAGGCGCGGCCGTCCGTAGCGGTGACACGTAGTCGTGTTGCCGCACGCGAACGGGCCGGGGCATGTCTTCGATTTCCCCCTATCCCCGCCGATGCGGTTGTCGAAAGCCCGGAGGCGTCGCGCGCGCCTCCCAGCATCCTTGGGGACAGGCATGAACAGGATACTCATCTCAACCGTCAGCGCATTGGCCCTGGCGGCCGGCGCGGCGCAGGCGCAGCCTCTGGACACCGAGACGGAAGAGGCCGGCGTGACCCGGCTCGAAGCCGTCACCGTCACCGCCAACCGCATCCCGACCGAATTGAGCAAGTCCGGCTCGAAGGTCGAGCAGGTGACGCGAGAGGAGATCGAGGAGAAGTCCCTCGTTTCCGCAAGCGACTACCTGGTCCGGCTCCCCGGCGTTTCGGTGACGTCGAACGGCGGCATCGGCACGCAGTCGAACGTCTCCATCCGCGGCCTGCCGGGCGGCTACGTCAAGACGCTGTACAACGGCATCGACATCTCCGACACCACCGGCATCCAGGTCCAGCCCGCTTATGAATACCTGCTGAGCGGCGGCATCACCGGCATCGAGGTGCTGAAAGGCTCGCAGGGCACGCTCTACGGCTCCAACGCCATCGCCGGCGTCGTCGACATCACCACCATCGGCGCGGTCGAGGAGGGTGTGCGCCATACGGTGCATGTCGAAGCCGGATCGTTCGGCACGGTCAGGGGGCGCTACGGCTTCGCCGGGGCGAGCGACGGGTCGAGGATCGCCGCCAACGTCACCGGGTTCCGCACCGACGGCATATCGGCGGCCGCCGGTTTCCCCGAGCGCGACGGCTACGACAACGTCACCTTCGACGCCACGGCCGAACACCGCATCAACGAGGCGTTTTCGGTTTTCGGCTCGCTGCTCTATATCGACGCCACGAGCGCGTTCGACGATTTCGACGCCGTCCCGCCCTATGCGCCCGTCGACAGCCTCATCAACCGGGCCGACACCGAGATCATGGCCGGCCGCGCCGGCTTCAACCTCGACCTGATGGACGGACGCTGGAAGAACACCTTCTCGGCCCAGGCGTTCAGGATGCGCCGCGACAGCACCGACGCGGTCATGACCAGCACCTTCATCGGCACGCGGCAGAAGTTCGACTACCAGTCCTCGTTCGAGGTGACGCAGCGGCTTCTCCTGCAATACGGCGCCGACCACGAGCGCCAGAAGGCGGACACCACCACGCCCGACTGGGACTTCTGGCCGCCGATCCCCGCCCACGCCCAAGCCGCCTTCAACCTGACAGGCGTGTGGGCGCAGGCCACCGTCGAGCCGATCGACGATCTGGTGCTGACGGCGGGGCTGCGCCATGACGAGCATTCGGCCTTCGGCGGCCACACCACCTGGCGCGCCACCGGCTCCTACCTGTTCGACGGCACGGACACGCGGCTGCATTCGTCGCTCGGAACCGGGTTTCGCGCGCCGAGCCTCTACCAGCTCTACGATCCCAATTACGGCAATGCCGGCCTGACGCCCGAAACCAGCCTCGGCTTCGACATCGGCGTCGAGCAGAAATTCCTCGACGGCGACCTGACGGCCGACCTGACCTATTTCTGGACGGAGGTCGACGATCTCATCGACTGGATCGGCGGCCGCTACGTGCAGGCGTCGGGCGTCACCCGCGCGCACGGCGTGGAGGCGTCCTTCGCCTACGCGGCGACGAACTGGCTCGATCTCGGCGGCTCCTACACCTATACGGATTCGAAGATGCGCTCGGGCGCGCGCCGCCCGAACCTGCCGCGTCACATGGCGGTTCTTTCGGCCTCGGCGCGGCCGGCCGAGAGGTGGACGCTAAGCGGCGACGTCAAGTTCGTCGCCGATACGGTCGATGCGGAGGGCGCGCTGAAGGACTACGTCCTGCTCAACGCCAAGGTGGCCTATCAGGTCACGGATTCGACCGAGATCTATGTGCGCGGCGAGAACCTGCTGGATCAGGACTATCAGGTCATACGCGGCTACGGCACGCCGGGCATCGCCGCCTATGCCGGCATCAAGGCGAGCTTCTGACGCCCGATCGTGGGGGGCCTGTCCGACGGCAGGCCCCTCCCCCTCACAGGAAGAACACCAGGCTGGCCAGGACGAAGACCGGCACCAGCACCACGCCCGACCAGGCCATGTAGCCGAAGAAGCTCGGCATGGCGACGCCGGCCCCGCGCGCGATGGCGTAGACCATGAAGTTGGGGGCGTTGCCGATATAGGTGTTGGCGCCCATGAACACCGCGCCGGCCGAGATCGCCACCAGCGTGCTGGAAAGCGTCGTCATCAGCGCCTGCGGGTCGCCGCCGGCCATCTCGAAGAAGACGAGGTAGGTCGGCGCGTTGTCGAGGAAGGAGGACAGCGCGCCGGTCAGCCAGAAATAGGCGAGGTCGTTGGGCGCGCCGTCGGCCCCGGTGACGAGCGCGACCAGCGGCGCGAACGCGCCGTCGAGGCCGGCCTGAAGGATGGCGATCACCGGCACGATGCAGATGAAGATGGCGGCGAACAGCTTGGCCACCTCGAGGATCGGCCCCCAGTTGAAGCCGTTGGCGGCGCGGTATTCCCGGCTCGACACGGCAAGCGACACGAAGGCCAGCACCAGGATGACGACGTCGCGCAAGATGTTCTGCCACTCGACCGTGACGCCTGCGACCGTGACGCCGCCGCCCGGCTTCCACATGCCCGACATCAGGATCGCCGCGATGACGCCGGCCAGCAGCGGCAGGTTGACGAGGCCGCGCAGCCGGACGCGCGAATCGGGCGTCGGGTCCACGACCTTCGGCAGCCCGCCCTCGCGGCGGTAGAGCACGGTGTCGAGGACGAAGAAGGCGGCGAGCACGAGGCCGCCGACGAACAGCATGTGCGGCAGAAGATGCGTCGTGGTCCAGAAGAAATCCACTCCGCGCAGGAAGCCGAGGAACAGCGGCGGATCGCCCAGCGGCGTCAGCGAGCCGCCGATGTTGGAGACGAGGAAGATGAAGAACACGACGACGTGGACGTTGTGGCGGCGATCGTCGTTGGCGCGCAGGACCGGGCGGATCATGATCATCGACGCGCCGGTGGTGCCGACCACCGAGGCCATCAGCGCGCCGATGAGAAGAAGCGCCGAGTTGACGAGCGGCGTGCCGCGCAGATTGCCGGAGACCAGGATGCCGCCGGCGATGGTGAACAGCGCGAACAGGAGGATGATGAACGACATGTATTCGAGCAGCATCGCATGCAGCACCGCCTCCGTCGCAGCCGCCAAACCGTAGGTGAGGCCGAGCGGCACGACGACGAGGATCGCCCAGAAGGCGGCGATCTTGCCGTAATGGTGCTCCCACAGATGCGGGAAGAACAGCGGCCCGCCGGCGATGGACAGCAGGATGCCGGCGAAGGGAATGGCCCACAGCAGCGACATCCGGCCGCCGGGCAGGCCGTGCGCCTCGGCCGCATGCGCGGCGGACGCGGCCGCGCAGAAAAAGACCAGCGTGACGATGGTTCTCACAAGCCGCACGATATCCTCCGCATTCCCGTTCAAGCGCGCCGTTCTAGCCCCGATGGCGGGTGGGGTGAAGCGAAATCGGTCCTGGCGGCCACGGTTGCGCCGATGGGGCAATTCGCGCTCTTTGCCTTTGGCGGAGAAGCGATTAAGAAGCCACTGAACAGGCAAGCCACATGGAGAGCAAGCCCATGACGTCCGTCATACAGGTTCCCCCGCTCGTCACTGTTTTCGGCGGCGGCGGCTTCGTCGGCCGCCATGTCGTGCGCGCGCTGGCGAAGCGCGGCTATCGCGTGCGCGTCGCGGTGCGCAACCCCAACCTGGCGCTGCATGTGCAGCCGCTCGGCAATGTCGGGCAGATCCAGCCGGTGCAGGCCAATCTGCGCATGCGCTGGTCGGTCGACCGCGCGGTGGCCGGCGCGGACTGCGTCGTCAATCTCGTCGGCATCCTGCACGAGAGCGGCCGCCAGACCTTCGATGCGGTGCAGGAATTCGGCGCGCGCGCCGTGGCCGAGGCGGCGCGGGCGCAAGGCGCGAAGCTGGTCCACGTCTCGGCCATCGGCGCCGACGCCTCGTCGCCGATCGCCTATGCCCGCACCAAGGGCCAGGCCGAGAAGGCCGTGCTCGACACGGTCAAGGACGCGGTCGTCCTGCGCCCCTCGATCATCTTCGGGCCGGAGGACAGCTTCTTCAACCGCTTCGCCGGCATGGCCCGCCTGTCGCCCGCCCTGCCGCTGATCGGCGGCGGCGAAACGAAATTCCAGCCGGTCTATGTCGGCGACGTGGCCGAGGCGGTGGCGCGCGCCGTCGACGGCGCGGTCGAGGGCGGCCGCATCTACGAGCTCGGCGGCGCGGAGGTGCGCAGCTTCCGCGCGCTTCTGGAGGAGATGCTCGCTGTCACCGGCCGCAAGCGCCTTCTCATTTCCCTGCCGTGGTGGGTGGCCAAGCTCCAGGGCCGCATCCTCGGCCTCTTGCCCAACCCGATGCTGACCGCCGACCAGGTCGAGATGCTGAAGCGCGACAACGTCGTGTCGCAGGCCGCGCGCGAGGAGGGCCGCACGCTGGAAGGCATCGGCATCGCGCCGCAGACCACCGAGGCGATCCTGCCGACCTATCTGTGGCAGTACCGGCCGGCGGGCCAGTTCTCCAAGACCACCATGGCCTGAGCGTCGAGCGGCCTTGGAAACGTTCGCCGCGCTTCTGCCCGACGGAATCGGCACGGGCGCGGCGGCCCTGCTCGTCGTCGCCTCCTTCTTCACCTCGGCGCTGACCGCCGCCTTCGGCGTCGGCGGCGGCGTCGCCATGCTGGCGCTGATGGGGCTGTTCATCCCGGTCGCGGCGCTGATCCCGGTTCACGGCGCGGTGCAGCTCGGCTCCAACACCGGCCGCGCCTGGCACCAGCGCGCCCATGTGCGCCGCGACATCTTCGGCCCGTTCCTCGCCGGCTCGCTCGTCGGCGCGGCGGCCGGCGCGTTCTTCGTGGTCCAGCTTCCCGACGCGCTGCTGAAGCTCGTTCTCGGCACCTTCATCGTCGCCGTGACGTGGGCGAGGATCCCCGGCTTCGACCGGCTGTCGCGCGCCGGCCTTGCCGTAGGCAGCGCGGTGACGGCGCTGGCGACGATGTTCGTCGGCGCGACCGGGCCGCTATTGTCGGCCTTCTTCGCCCAGCTTTTGCCCGACGACCGCAAGGCGCTGGTCGCCACCCATGCGGCGGGCATGACGGTGCAGCACTTCCTCAAGGTGGTGGTGTTCGGCTTCGCCGGTTTCGCCTTCGCGGCCTGGCTGCCGCTGGTCGCGGCGATGATCATCTCGGGCTATCTCGGCACCGTCCATGGCAGCGCCTGGCTGGAGAGGCTGCCGGAAGAGACCTTCCGCCGCTGGTTCAGGATCGGCATCACGCTCCTGGCGCTCGACATGATCCGGCGCGGGCTGACGGATTTCTTCTGAGCCTTCAGCCCCAGATGGCGAGGGCGATGAGCCCCAGCGTGCCGACGGCGAGCCGCCACCAGGCGAAGGGCGCATAGCCGCGCTTCGAGACGAAATCGAGCAGCCGGCGCACCACCAGCACGGCGGCGAAAAAGGCGAAGACGAAGCCGGTGGCGATGATCGGCAGGTCGTCGGCCGACAGCGCGTCGCGGTTCTTGAACAGATCGTAGGCGAAGGCGCCGGCCATGGTCGGCATGGCGAGGAAGAACGAGAACTCGGCCGCCGAGCGCTTGTCGGTGCCCAGAAGCAGCGCGCCGACGATGGTGGCGCCCGAACGCGACACGCCCGGAATCATCGCCAGGCACTGGAACAGGCCGATGCGGAAATAGACCGACAGCGGAAACCGCCCGGCATCGGTGTATTTCGGCGCGATGGTGCGGCGGTCGACCCACAGGAGCACGAAGCCGCCGAGGATGAGCATGACGCAGATCAGCACCGGCGTCTCGAACAGCACGCTCTTGATGAAGCCATGGGCGAGCGCGCCGATGACCGCCGCCGGCAGGAAGGCGATCAGGATGCCGGCGACGAAGTTCTGCGTGCCGCGATCCGACGGCAGCTTGACAGCCATGTCCCACAGCCGGGCGAAATAGACCGACAGGATGGCGAGGATCGCGCCGAGCTGGATCAGCACCTCGAACGACTTGCCGGTGGATTCGAAGCCCATGAAATGACCGGCGAGCAGCAGATGGCCGGTGGACGAGACCGGGATGAACTCCGTCAACCCTTCGAGGATGCCCAGAATCGCGGCCTCGGCGATGGTCTGCTCGCTCATTCGCGCCTCCGTCGCCGGCTCTCGTCCGGTCGCTTGCTTGTCAGGGGGGTGATGAGCGCCTATAGGACGGGGCTGGCCCGGCGCCCGACTCGAAAACGGGTCCGAGACTTAGCCCCGCCGCCGCAAAAAAGCCAGAGCGTTGCGTATTCCGGTTGCCATGCTGACACTTTTCCATCATCCGCTGTTCGCCCCCTGCCGGTTCGTGCGCCTCTCCTTCGGCGAGTATGGCGAGGACCTTGCCCTGATCGAGGAAAGGCCGTGGCAGCGGCGTAAGGAATTCCTGGCGCTGAACCCGGCGGCCACGCTGCCGGTGCTGCTGGCCGAGGGCGACCACCCGGTCGTCGGCGCGACGGCGATCGCGGAATATCTCGACGAGACGCGCGGCGTCCTCAAGCGCGACCGGCGGCTGATGGCCGAAGACCCGCTGGCGCGGGCGGAGATCCGCCGCCTGGTCGACTGGTATCTCGTCAAGCTGGAGGCGGACGTTGCGCGGCATCTCGTGCGCGAGCGGGCGCTCAAGCCGGTGATGGGCGCGGAATTCGGCGGCGGCGCGCCCGATTCGACGGCGATCCGCGCCGCGCGCGCCAATATCCGCCAGCACATGAAATATACCAACTGGCTGGCCGGCACCCGCAACTGGCTGGCCGGCGGCCGGCTTTCCTATGCCGACATGGCGGCCGCCGCATCGCTCTCCGTCCTCGACTATCTCGGGGAGGTCGCCTGGGCCGACTACCCGGCGGCGCGCGACTGGTACACGCGCATCAAGTCGCGCCCCTCCTTCCGGCCGCTTCTGGCCGACCGGGTGCGCGGGCTGTCGCCGGCCTCGCATTACGGCGACCTCGACTTCTGATGGCCGGGGCTGCGGGCCAGCCTTCCGCAGAGCGGCTTCGCGCCTTCATCGACGCCGAGGCGCGAAGGCTCGGCTTCGACGCAGTCGCCGTGACGACGCCCGATTCGACCCCGCTGGTTCCCGACCATCTCGCGGGCTATGTCGGCAAGGGCCATCACGGCACGATGGAATGGATGGCCGAGACGGCGGCGCGGCGCGGCGACCCGCGCGCTTTGTGGCCGGACGTGCGCTCCGTCATCATGCTGGCGATGAATTACGGCCCGGACAGCGACCCGCTGGACCTGATCTCGCGCCCGGATCGCGGCGCGATCTCGGTCTATGCCCGCCACCGCGACTATCACGACATCATCAAGGGCCGGCTGAAGGAGGTGGCGCAGAAGCTGGTCGCGCGCAGCGGCGCCGAGGTCAAGGTGTTCGTCGACACCGCGCCCGTCATGGAAAAGCCGCTCGCGGCCGCGGCCGGCATCGGCTGGCAGGGCAAGCATACCTGCCTCGTCAGCCGCGATTTCGGCGCGTGGCTGTTCCTCGGCTCGATCTTCACCACCGCCGAGCTTCAGCCAGACGACGCCGCGCAGGATCGCTGCGGCTCGTGCCGGGCCTGCCTCGACATCTGCCCGACAAACGCCTTCCCCGCGCCCTACCGGATCGACGCGCGGCGCTGCATCTCCTATCTGAACATCGAATTGAAAGGGCCGATCCCGCGCGAATTCCGCAAGGCGATCGGCAACCGCATCTATGGTTGCGACGACTGCCTCGCCGTCTGCCCGTGGAACAAGTTCGCGCAGCAAGCGTCGGAGGCCAAGCTGGTCGCGCGCGCCGACTTGCAGGAACCCAGGCTCGCCGATCTCCTCGTCCTCGACGACGCGGCCTTCAGGGCGCTGTTTTCCGGCTCGCCGGTCAAGCGCATCGGCCGCGACCGCTTCATCCGCAACGTGCTGATCGCGGCCGGCAATTCGGGCGAGGCGTCGCTCGCGCCGCAGGTCCGGCTTCTGCTCGCCGACGCCTCGCCGTTGGTGCGCGGCGCGGCGGTGTGGGCGCTGGCCGAGCTTGAAGGCCCGCAGGCGGTTCGCGGGCTGCGCGACGACGACGCCGACGTCGCAGGCGAGATCGCCCATGCCCTGCGAGGCGAAGGCTGACGGCGAAAGGCTCGAAAGCATGCGCCCGGCCTGTTATGATTCGCTTAACCCTGTCCCGGCCATGCTCGGACTGTCGAACCTGCTTGTCGGAGAGCCGCAATGGCACTGAAGGCGACCCTGCGCGGCATCGCGCTCGTTCTTGGCCTCGTCGGCGGGACGGCGGCGGCGCTCGCGCCGGTGCAGGCCGCGGCCGATCCCCTGGCCAAGGACGTCTTCGGCGCGCAGCGCCTGCCCGCCGCGGCCAGGCCCGCCGTCCACGGCTTCTATTCCAAGGGCTGCTTCGCCGGCGGCGTCGCCATCGCCACCGACGGCCCCAACTGGCAGGCGATGCGGCTGTCGCGCAACCGCCGCTGGGGCCATCCCGACATGGTCGCGCTCATCGAGCGCCTGTCGCGCGAGGCCGCGCAGGACGGCTGGCCGGGCCTGTTGATCGGCGACATCTCGCAGCCGCGCGGCGGGCCGATGCTCTCAGGCCACGCCTCGCACCAGCTCGGCCTCGACGCCGACATCTGGTTCGTGCCGATGCCGACGGCCAGGCGGCTCACCGCCGCCGAGCGCGAGACGATGGCGTTCGTCTCCATGCTGAAGCCGAACTCGCTCCATGTCGACGACCGCAAATGGACGCCCGCCCACGCCGCCGTGCTGAAGCGCGCGGCCAGCTACGGCGATGTCGAGCGCATTCTCGTCCATCCCGGCATCAAGAAGAAGCTGTGCGACACGGTGACGGGCGACCGGTCCTGGCTGCGCAAGGTGCGCCCGTTCTGGGGGCACGATTCGCATTTCCATGTCCGCATCGGCTGCCCGGCCGGCTCGCCCGGCTGCAAGGGGCAGGAGGCCGCGCCGCGCGGCGATGGCTGCGACGCCTCGCTGGCATGGTGGTTCACCGACGAGCCGTGGCGCGGGTCGACCGGGCCGGCCGAGCCGCGCGCCCGCGACGTGATGCGCCTTTCGGCGCTGCCGGCCGCCTGCAAGGCGGTGCTCGAAGCGCCCTCCCCGGCTTCGGAAACGTCGGTGACGGTGGTGGGCGGCGGCGCGCCCGTCGTCGCCGCGACAGCAGGCGCAGCAGCGGCAAGCGCCTACGCGCCGACGCCGGAAAGCACCATTCCGCTGCCTTTCCCGCGCCCGCGCGACTGAGCGGCGAAGCCGGCCCGCGCGATTTCAAGATTGCGCGCCGCGTCTCGACAGGGCATAGAGCGTCAGGCTGAGAAACGGGTTTCGGCTTTCGCGCGATCCGGCGTCCGACAGAGGGCGGATCGCCGCCGCGCCCGCCGGGGCGACACGCACCGGGTCCTTCACCAACCGGCGCATGCAGGAAAGACGAACGGCTTGACGGCGCACGACAACAGGCAACCCGGCCCGCCGCAAGCCAGACCGGCGCAAGTCAAATCCGCGCAGGGCCAGATCTGGCCGGTGCTGAAGCGCGTCATCACCGAGAACGCCCGCGACTATCTCGGCCTTTACGCGCTTGCCGTCATGTGCCTGGTCGCGGTGGCCGGCGCGACTGCCTTCATCCCGTGGGTGATGCCGCCGCTGATCGACGAGGTGTTCTACAGGAACCGCTTCGATCTGGTGCCGTGGATCTGCGTCGCGGTGCTGGCGGTCTTCCTCGTGCGCGGCGTCGCGTCCTACGGGCAGGCGGTGCTGCTGGGGCGCATCGGCAACAATCTCGTCGCCCGCTACCAGAAGCGCATCTTCGACAAGCTGATGCGGCTCGGCCTCGATTTCTACGGCGGCGAGCGCTCCGGCCGGCTGGCCGCCCAGATCAACGAGAACGTGCTCGGCATACGCGACATGCTGTCGATGACGCTGCGCTCGATCGCCGGCGACGTGGTGATGCTGGCCGGGCTGGTCGTGGCGATGATCGTGCTCGACCCGATCCTGTCCTTGAGCGCCGTCGTGATCGGGCCGCCGCTGATCTTCGCGGTCAACGCCATCATGCGCCGCCTGCGCAGCGTCGCGCGCCAGGCCGTCGAGATCAACGCCCGCCTGGTCGGCGCCATGCAGGAGGCGACGCAGGGCATCGCCGTGGTCAAGGCGTTCACCATGGAAGAGCAGCTTTCCGCCAGGATGGCGGGGCTGATCGGCGAGGCCGAGGCCAAGGCCAACAAGATCGTCAAGGTTTCCGAGCGCGTCACGCCGATTTCGGAAGGGCTGGCCGGCATCGCCGTCGCCGGCGTGATCGGCTATGCCGCATGGCGCGTCACCGCCGACGGCACGCCGCCCGGCTCGGTGTTCGGCTTCATCACCGCGCTGCTGCTGGCCTACGATCCGGCGCGCCGGCTGGCGCGGGTGCAGATCAATCTCGAGCGCGCGCTGGTCAATGCCCGCATGATCTACGAGCTGCTCGACAGCGACCCCGGCGAGCGCGACCGCGCCGACGCGGCAAGGCTTGAGGTCAGCGCCGGCGAGGTGCGGTTCGACAACGTCTCCTTCGCCTATGTTCCCGGCCAGCCGGTGCTGCGCGACGTCAGCTTCGTGGCCAGGGGCGGCAGGACGACGGCGCTGGTCGGCGGCTCGGGCGCGGGCAAGTCGACGCTTCTGGCGCTGCTGGAGAATTTCCATGCGCCGTCCTCGGGCGCGATCCTGATCGACGGGCAGGACATCGCCGGCGTCCGGCGCGCCTCGCTGCGCGCCGCCATCGCCTATGTCTCGCAGCAGCCCTATCTGTTCGAGGGCACGGTGCGCGACAACATCCGCTACGGCCGGCCCGACGCCAGCGACGCCGAGGTCGAGGCGGCGGCGCGCCTTGCCCAGGCCGACGAGTTCGTCAGGCGCATGCCGCAAGGCTACGACACGCCCATCGGCGAGAACGGCGCCAGCCTGTCCGGCGGCCAGCGCCAGCGCCTGTCGATCGCGCGCGCCATCGTGCGCAACGCGCCGATCCTGCTTCTCGACGAGGCGACCTCGGCGCTGGACACGCAATCGGAGGCCGCCGTCCAGACGGCGCTGCGCGCGGCCATGCAGGGACGCACCACCATCGTCATCGCCCACAGGCTGTCGACGGTGATCGACGCCGACCATATCGTCGTGCTCGAAGACGGAAGCGTGGTCGAGGAAGGCACGCATGCCGGCCTTCTCGCCGACGCCAGCGGGGTGTATGCCCGCTTCCACCGCACGCAGGCCAAGACCGGCGGCACGGAAACGCAAAGCAGGGAGGACGCCTCATGAGCATGGGGCTCGTCGTCGTCGGCGCGGCAGGCCGCATGGGCCGCACGCTGATCCGCGCCATCCACGAGACGCCGGGGGCCGCGCTTGCCGGCGCTGTCGAGCGGGCCGGCTCGCCGCTTCTGGGCCAGGATGCCGGCGAGGTGGCCGGCGTCGGGCGGCTCGGCGTCGCGATCACCGACGACCCGCTGCCCGTCTTCGCCCGCGCCGAGGGCGTGCTCGACTTCACCGTGCCCGCCGCCACCGTGGAATTCGCCGGCTACGCCGCGCAGGCGCGCATCGCCCATGTGATCGGCACCACGGGCTGCACGGCCGCCGACGAGGAAAGGATCGCGGCCGCCGCCCGCCACGCCACCATCGTCAAATCCGGCAATATGAGCCTCGGCGTCAATTTGCTCGCGGTTCTGGTCGAGCAGGCGGCGAAGGTTCTTTCCGGCGACGATTTCGACATCGAGGTGCTGGAGATGCACCATCGCCACAAGGTCGACGCTCCCTCCGGCACCGCGCTGCTTCTGGGCGAGGCGGCGGCGAAAGGGCGCGGGATCGGGCTGGAGGAGAACAGCGTGCGCGTGCGCGACGGCCACACCGGCCCGCGCGAGGCCGGCACGATCGGCTTCGCCACCTTGCGCGGCGGCTCGGTGGTCGGCGACCATTCGGTCGTGCTCGCCGGCCCCGGCGAGCGCATCGTGCTTTCCCACCATGCCGAGGACCGGACGCTGTTCGCGCGCGGCGCGGTCACGGCCGCGCTGTGGGCGCAAGGCAGGAAGCCCGGCCTCTACACGATGCGCGACGTGCTCGGCCTTTGAACCGCATCCCTTCAAGCACAGTTAGCCACAGGAGAACCCCCATGTCCGGAACGCTGGTCCTCGTCCGCCACGGCCAGAGCGAATGGAACCTGAAGAACCTGTTCACGGGCTGGCGCGA
>ERZ869909.1646-NODE-1646-length-17482-cov-32.091411_pt1 | contig 17482 bp, 14 predicted proteins | sample MGYA00520892_ERZ869909 | MGnify/ENA primary metagenome ERZ869909 (study PRJEB32215, sample SAMEA104723947) | bioreactor metagenome | biome: bioreactor; feature: anaerobic bioreactor; material: water | place: China | collected 2015-03-12 ...
ACCGGCCAGTCACGGTTCGAGAAGAACTCGGTCCACAGCGTCTTGCCGATCATCAGCGTGTCGGAGCCGCCGAGCAGGTCTGGGATCACGAACTCGCCGACGGCCGGAATGAAGACCAGGAACGATCCGGCCAGCACGCCCGGCATCGAAAGCGGGAACGTCACCTGCCAGAACGAGCGCCACGGCGGCGAGCCGAGATCGGCCGCCGCTTCGAGGAGCGCCGGGTTGATCTTCTCGAGGCTCGCGTAGAGCGGCAGGATCATGAACGGCAGATACGAATAGACGATGCCGATATAGACCGCCGTATCCGTGTGCAGGATGTGGAGCGGCGCGCTGATCAGACCGAAGCTCATGAGGAAGTGATTGAGCAGCCCCTCCTGCTTCAGGATGCCGATCCACGCATAGACGCGGATCAGAAACGAGGTCCAGAACGGCAGGATCACGAGCATGAGCAGCATCGGCTGCCACGCCTTGGGCGCCCGCGCCATGCCGTAGGCGATGGGGTAGCCGACCGCAAGCGTGATCAGCGTCGAAACGAACGCGATCCTGAGCGAGGAGCCGTAGGCGTTCACATAGAGCGCATCGCTGAAGATGAGCCGGTAGTTCTCGAAATCGAGCTGGCTGAGGAAGTCCCGGATCCCGGCCCATCCCTCGGAGAGATCCAAGAGCGGCGTATAGGGCGGGATCGCGATCTCGGTATCGGAAAGCGAGATCTTGAACACGATGAAGAACGGAACGAGGAAGAAGAAGAAGAGCCAGAGATAGGGAACGGAGATCAGAAGCCAGCGGCGCATGTGCCCCTCCTAACGCGTGAGCACGACGCCGGCGTCGGCCGGCCACGCGAGCCAGACCCGGTCCTCCCAGCTGATGGGCCGCTCCACGGTGCTCGCCGAGTTGGCGCGCAAAGCCTTCACCATCTCGCCGTTCGAAAGCTCCACGTGATACTGCGAGATCGAGCCGAGATAGCCGATGTCGACCACCTTGCCCGCCACCGCGTTGTCGCCGTCGGTCGGCGGTTCGAGCGCGATGCGGATCTTCTCCGGCCTCAGCGACAGCCACACGGCCTGTCCCGGGGTGAGGCCATCCGGCGCCGCCGCCTTGAGGCGCGCGCCGCCGTCCCAGTCGATCTCGACACCGCCGCCCGACACCGAGACGACCTTCCCCGCAAACAGGTTCACGTCGCCGATGAAGTTCGCCACATAGCGCGAGTTCGGCGCCTCATAGATGTCGCCCGGCGTCGCCACCTGGACGAACTCGCCATGATCCATGACGGCAATGCGGCTCGACACCGTCATCGCCTCCTCCTGATCGTGGGTCACGATGATGAACGTCGTCCCCGTCGTCTCCTGGATGTACATGAGCTCGAACTGGGCCTGCTGCCGAAGCCGCTTGTCGAGCGCGCCGAGCGGCTCGTCCAGCAGAACGATGCGCGGCTTCTTGGCGATCGCACGCGCGAGTGCCACGCGCTGCTGCTGCCCGCCCGAAAGCTGGTGCGGCTTGCGCTTCCCGAAGCGGTTGAGCTCGAGCATCGTCATCGCCTCGTCCACCCGCACCGCGATCTGATCCTTGGGCATCCCCTCCTGCTTGAGACCGAAGCCGATGTTCTGCTCCACCGTCATGTGCGGAAACAGCGCGTACGACTGGAACATCATGTTGACCGGCCGGTCGTAGGGCTGAAGCTCCGTGATGTCCTCGCCCGCAACCAGGATGCGCCCGCTGGTCGGCTTCTCGAAGCCCGCAAGCATCCGGAGCAGCGTCGTCTTCCCGCAACCCGAAGGGCCGAGCAACGAGAAGAACTCGCGCTCGTAGATGTCGAGCGTGCAATCCTTGACGGCGACGAAATCGCCGAACCGCTTGACCACGTTCTCGAAGCGCACGATCGGCGCCTTCGCCGGATCCTTCCAGGGCGCGAAGCCGGACTGCGGCGCGGGCGTGCGCGCCCGCCGCGCCTGCGGCTCTGCGGAGGCGGCGTTCGGCGCGGACGCCGTGAGAGGATCACTCATGATCAAACGTCCTCGATAACGTCTTCAACTCTGGCCGGAAGGGAATGGGGCGTCTCGACCCCGATGAAGAAAAACGCGCCCGGACATGTCCGGGCGCGTTCGAAGCGTCTATCGTCCGCTCACGATCCGGGTCCACGCCCGTGTGACGGATCGCTGGGTTGCCCCCGTGTAGGCGTCTTTCACGTAGAGCTTTCCGAGCGTTTCCTCGTCCGGATAGATCGAGGCATCGCCCTTGATCTCCTCGTCGACGAATTCGAGAGAGGCGAGGTTTCCGCTCGCATAGTTCGCGTAGTTGGAAGCCTTCGCGATCACCTCGGGCTCCATCATGAAGTTGAGGAACGCGTGCGCCTGCTCGACATTCGCGGCGTCGGCCGGAATGGCCATCTGGTCGAACCACATCTGCGCGCCTTCCTTCGGCAGCGAGTAGACCACCGTCACGCCGTTGTCGGCTTCCTCCGCCCTGTCGCGCGCCTGCAGGATGTCGCCGGAGTAGCCGACCGCGATACAGATGTCGCCGTTTGCGAGAGCGTTGATGAATTCGGAGGAATGGAACTTCCGGATGAAGGGCCGGATCTTTTCGAGGTGGGCTGCGGCTTTTTCGATGTCGGCGGCCTCGTTGCTGTTGGGATCGAGGCCGAGATAGTGGAGCGCAGCGGGAATGATGTCGTCGGCCGCGTCGAGGAAATAGATGCCGCAGCTCTCGAATTTCTTGGCGATCTCGGGATCGAAAACAAGCTTCCAGGAATCGACCGGCGCATCCGCCATCCGCTCCTTCACCATCGCCTCGTTGTAGCCGATGCCCGTCGTTCCCCACATGTAGTTGATCGAATAGGCGTTGTCCGGGTCGTAGCGCGCGGTGCGCTCCTCGATGAGCGGCCACATGTTCTTGAGGTTCGGCAGCTTCGATTTGTCGAGCGTCTGGAACACGCCGGCCTTCACCTGGCGCGAGAGGAACGAACCCGTCGGCACGACGACGTCGTAGCCGCTGCCGCCCGCGAGCAGCTTGGTCTCCAGAAGCTCGTTGCTGTCGAAGACGTCGTACGTGACCTTGATGCCGGTCTTTGTTTCGAAGTCTTTGATGATGTCGGGATCGATGTAGTCGGACCAGTTGTAAACTCTCACCTGCCCGCCCTGCGCCGCCGCCGGAGCCGCGGCGCCAAACGCCATCAAGGCCAGCGAAACCGCCGCGATCGTGCGGGTACGTCTCAAATCAATCATGCGACCAACTCCCGGAGATTCCCTGCGCCGGACGCGCGGCCAACGGGTCTCTCCCGTTTCCGGCCCGACGAGGCCATTGTGATCACATTGAGCGCGCGCTACAAGCGTTTAGATGCCGGGACGCACATCGCTCCGGCACATCGATCCGCTTACGCCGTGCTGCAATTTGAGGCACGCGTTCGCGGCCGAGACCGCGGAGGACGGGGCACGACGCCATGTCAGAGAGAGCACGATCCGCTCCGCTCGCGTCGCCGCCGCGCAAACGGGCGGCGCAATCCCGCACTGCACCAAGATCTTCGCAAGCGCCCAGTGTGACGACGCACGAGAGTGTTTACCGTGGCTTGCGCGACCGCATTTTGTTCGGAGGCGTGCCACCTGGGAGCGCGATCACGCTGCGCGGTCTCGCCGAAAGCATGGGCGTCAGTCCGATGCCCATTCGCGAGGCAGTCCGCCGCCTCATCGCTGAGCGCGCTCTCAAAATGCAGGACAACCGACGCGTCCTTGTGCCGCCCATGACGGAGGGACGCTTTCGGGAAATCGTCTTCGCGCGCCTCGCACTCGAGCCTGAACTGGCCTCGCGCGCGATGGATCGCATCGGCGAAGCCGAGATCGCCCGCATCGCGAGCCACGACCGCGCCGTCGATCGCGCGATGGCCGACGGCGACGTGCCCGGCTACATGCAAAGCAACTTCCGCTTCCATTTCGCCATCTACGAGCAGGCCGGCGCCGAAACCCTGCTGGCGCTGGTGGAGAGCATCTGGCTCCAGTTCGGCCCCTTCATGCGCATGGCCTACGGCCGGATCGGCACGTCCACGCTTGAGGACCACCACCAGGCCGCCATCGCCGCGCTCGAGCGGCGGGATCGCGGCGCGCTCAAGGCCGCCATCGCCGCCGACATCACCCAGGGCATGAGCTTCATCGGCGACGCGGTTTTGAAGCACGCCGAGACGACGTAAGCCCGCTCACGGGTTTTTGAGCTTTTCGGCGTTTCATATAGGATTGCCGCAACGCGGCAGCGCTTGAGTTCGACGATAATTTGTGATCACATTTGTCGCCGGACGCCCCGGGATCCGCTCTCGGCGGCGCCGTCGTTGTAGGCCGCAGGCTTTCGTACCGCGCCGCAACAGCAAGGAACCTTCATGTCACCGGACACCGGAGCGATCGCCGACACGACCCCCGAGACCTTCACGGTCGGCACCACGCCTGAAGAACTCTCCGCCTGGCTCCGCTATCACCGGATCGAGGAGGTCGATTGCGCCGTCCCCGACATCGCCGGCGTCGCGCGCGGCAAGACCATGCCGGCCGAGAAGTTCGCCCAGCTCGGCGCCGTGCATCTCCCGATCTCGATTTTCCACCAGACCATCACCGGCGACTACGTCGGCTTCGAGGACGGCGAGCAGCAGATCCTCTACGCGGAAAGCGATCTCAGGATGGTGCCGGACCTCGCCACCATTCGCCCCGCGCCCTGGGCGTCGAGCCCGACCGCGCAGGTCATCCACGACGCCGAGTGGCAGAACGGCGAGCCGGTGGAGATCGCGCCCCGCAACGTGCTGCGCCGCATCGTCGAGCTTTACGCCCGCGAAGGCTGGAAGCCCGTGGTCGCGCCTGAGCTCGAGTTCTATCTGACGAAGCCGAACCCCGACCCCGACTATCCGCTGGAGCCGCCGACGGGCCGCTCGGGACGGCCGGGCGCGGGACGGCAGTCCTACAGCCTCGGCGCCGTCGACGAGTACGACAAGATCGTCGACGACATCTACGACTTCGCAGAGCGGCAGTATCTCAAGATCGACACCATCATCCAGGAAGGCGGCGCCGCCCAGCTCGAGATCAATCTCGTGCACGGCGATCCCGTCGACCTCGCCGACCAGATCTTCCTCTTCAAGCGCACCATCCGCGAGGCCGCGTTTACCCACAACTGCTACGCCACGTTCATGGCCAAACCGCTGGCCAACGAGCCCGGCAGCGCCATGCACATTCACCAGAGCGTGGTGGACGTGAAGACGGGCCGCAACGTCTTCACCGACGAAAACGGCATGCCGACCCCGCTCTTCTTCCATTTCCTCGCCGGCCAGCAGACCTATCTGCCCTCCGCGCTGTGCCTGCTCGCGCCTTACGTCAACTCCTACCGCCGCCTGGTGCCGAACGGCGCGGCCCCCATCAACGTCGAGTGGGGACACGACAACCGCTCGGCCGGCCTGCGCGTGCCGGTTGCGCCGCCCGGCGCGCGCCGCGTCGAGAACCGGCTTGCGGGCGCGGATTCGAACCCCTACGTCGCCCTCGCCGCCAGCCTCGCCTGCGGCTATGTCGGCATGAAGAACGCGCTGAAGCCGCGCGAGCCCGTGATCGGCAACGCCTATCGCAACGATCATCAGCTCCCCCGCGGCCTGCTCGAAAGCCTCACCGCCTTCGAGAACTCGACCGACCTGCACGAGGTGCTGAACAAACGCTTCTGCGACGTCTACCTGCAGCTCAAGCGCAGCGAGTTCGAGGAGTTCATGCGCGTCATCAGCCCCTGGGAGCGGGAGCATCTCCTGCTCAGCGTCTGAGGAGCGACCTTTGAGCTACCCCGATCACCAGACGCCGACACGCAAGACGGAGCTGCTCCGGCTCTGCGCCCGCATTGGATTTACGCCCCCGCCCGCGGCCTGAGTTGCACAACCCATCACCGCGAACGAACCCAGGCCCGCGCTGGAGACCTTTATGAATACCCCGAATGCCGAGTGGCGCGACCTCGACGCGCTCCATCATCTTCACCCCTTCACCAACCACGCGGCGCTGCGCGCGGCCGGCGCCCGCGTGATCGTGCGCGCGGACGGTTCCCACATCTGGGACAGCGAAGGCCATCGCATCCTGGACGGCATGGCGGGCCTCTGGACCACCAACGTCGGCTACGGACGGCGCGAGCTGGCGGACGCCGCGCGCGACCAGCTCCTGGAGCTCCCGTTCTACAACACCTTCTTCAAGACGACGCACCCGCCCGTCGTCGCGCTCTCGCGGAAGCTCGCGGAGATCACGCCGCCGCACATCAATCAGGTGTTCTACGGCTCGTCGGGATCGGAATCGAACGACACCGCCATCCGCCTCATCCGCCATTACTGGGCACTGAAGGGCGAACCGAGCCGGCGCATCATCATCTCGCGCAAGAACGCCTACCACGGCTCGACCATTGCGGCCGGCTCCATGGGCGGCATGGGCCACGTGCACCAGCACAGCTATCCCGTCTACGAAGGCTTCCACCACGTCATGGACCCGTGCTGGTTCGACGAAGGAAAAGATGGTGAAAGCCTTGACGAATTCGGTATCCGTGCCGCCCGCGCCATCGAGGACGAGATCCTCGCCGTCGGCCCCGAAAACGTCGCGGCCTTCGCGGGCGAGCTGGTGCAAGGCGCCGGCGGCGTCAAGATCGCGCCCGACACCTACTGGCCCGAGGTCCAGCGCATCGTCGACAAGTACGGCATCCTCCTGCTCGCCGACGAGGTCATCACCGGCTTCGGCCGTCTCGGCACCTGGTTCGCCTCCGACCACTACGGCATCAGGCCGAACCTGATCACGTTCGCCAAGGCTGTGACCTCCGGCTACCTGCCGCTCTCGGGCCTTCTGATCGACGATCTGCTCGTCGAAGCCCTCATGGGCCACGACGACGATTTCAACCATGGCTATACGTTCTCGGGGCACCCCGTCGCCTGCGCCGTCGCGCTCAAGAACCTGGAGATCATGGAGCGCGAGCGCCTGCTCGAGCGCGTCACCGACTATGCGGCCCCCGCGCTCCAGCGCATGCTCGAAAAGTTCAAGGATCATCCGCTCGTCGGCGAGGTGCGCTCGGTCGGCATGATGGGCGCCATCGAACTCGTTGCCGACAGGAAAACGCGCCGGCGCTTCGACAACCCTGGCCGCGTCGGCCTCATCTGCCGCGATCACTTCTTCCGCGAGGGCTTCATCATGCGGGCCGTGTTCGACACCATGGTCTGCGCGCCGCCGCTGATCTGGGCCGACAGCGAGTTCGATGAGGCCGAGCGCGTCATAGCCAAAGCGCTCGACCTCACGCTCGCCGACGTCGCCGGAGAGATCGCAGCATGAGCCGGCCGATCGTCATCATCCCCTGCGATACCAAGGTGATCGAAGGCATCACCTTCGACGCCGTGGGCCGCAAATACGCCGCCGCCGTCGCCGAGGTGGCCGAGTGTCAGCCGCTTCTGGCCCCGCTCGGCCCCAGCATGCTCGACATGGGCGCCCTCCTCGATATCGCCGACGGCATTCTGCTGTCCGGCGCCGTCTCGAACGTGCACCCGAGCCTTTACGGCCTCGAAGAGCCGCCGCTCAACGACAAGGCGCTCGACCCGGAGCGCGACAGCCTGACATTGCCGCTCGCGCGCGAAGCGCTCCACCGCAAGCTGCCGCTGTTTGCGATCTGCCGCGGCTTCCAGGAGATCAACGTCGCGCTCGGCGGCACGCTCGACCAGTCCGTCCACACCGTGGACGGCCGCAACGACCATCGCGAGCCGTCCAACGTGCCGGTGACGGAGCGCTTCGGTCCCTCGCATCCGGTGAGGCTGTCGGGCACGCTGAAATCGTGGATCGGGGAGGACGAGATCGTCGTCAACTCGCTCCACTGGCAGGGCATCCAGCGCCTCGCGCTGCCGCTCACCGCCGAAGCCCACGCCGAGGACGGCCTTATCGAAGCCGTGCGCGGCCCCGCCGAGCATCCGTTCTTTCTGGGCGTGCAATGGCACCCCGAATGGCAGGCCACGACCAACAAGGCCTCCGTCGAAATCTTCCGTCGCTTCGGCGACGCGGTTCGCAATGTCAACTCGAACGGCCGCACGACATGACCAACACGCCCCTCACCGTCGACGAAGCGAAAGCGTTCCTCGCCGCAAACCCGCTCGTTCGCTGGATCGACGTCTTCACGTTCGACCTGAACGGCATCCCGCGCGGCAAGCGCTACCGCCGCGACGACCTCGTCAAGATCGTCAAGAACGGCCTGATGATGCCGGCATCTGCTTTCATCATCGACCCACGGGGCAACTCCATCGGCGAGACGGGCCGCCTCTGGGAAACCGGCGACCCGGATGTGCCTGCGTACATCCTCTCAGGTACGCTCGCGCCTGTACCCGTCAACGGCGCGACGCACGCGCAAGCCGTCATGCATCTCGAAACCGAGGGCGACATGGATGCCCGCGTGGTGCTCGAAAACCAAGTCGCGCGCTTGAAACGGCAGGGCCTCACGCCCGTCGCCGCCGTCGAGCTCGAGTTCTACGTCACGCTCCCCGGCAAGGATGGCGCCTTCACGCTCGACGCACCGCCCGGCATGACGACCGATCCCGACGCGGCCGGCACCTACGACTTCTCGGACATGGACACGCTCCAGCCCTTCATCGACGAGATCTATCGCATTGCGGCGGCGCAGGACCTGCCGATCGACGCCGTGATCCAGGAGAGCGGCCCCGCGCAGTTCGAAATCAACCTCAAGCACCGCGACGACGTGGTGCGGGCGGCGCTCGACGGCCTGCTTCTGAAACGCGCCGTGAAAGCCGCCGCGCGCGAGCACAAGCTCAACGCCACCTTTATGGCCAAGCCCCATCACGAGTGGTGCGGCTCGGGCATGCACATTCACATGAGCCTGCTCGACAAGGCCGGCGACAACGTCTTTTCGGGCGAACCCATCTCGCCGCTCTGCCGCAACGGCCTCGGCGGCCTCTGCGAAACCATGGCCGACTTCATGCCCATCTGGGCGCAGTACGCCAACTCCTATCGGCGTTATGTGCCGCTGTCGTACGTCGCGACCGCCCCGCAGTGGGGCTTCAACAACCGCACGGTGGCGCTGCGCGTGCCGCCCGGGAACGGCGCCGCAACACGCATCGAGCACCGCGTTGCCGGCGCCGACGCCAATCCCTATCTCGTCATCGCGGCCATTCTCGCAGGGATTTCGCACGGGATAGCGAACAAGTCCGAGCCGGGCCGGAACTGCGAGGGCAACGCCGAGGAGATCGAGGCGCCGAGCACGCTGCCCATCGTCTGGGCCAACGCGCTCGACACGTTCGAGCGCTCCGAGATCGCGCGCAACGCCTTTGGCGCGGGATTCCACGACGTCTTCACGCGCCTGAAGCAGACGGAGCGCGCGAACTTCGAACGCGTCGTGACCGGCCTCGATCACCTTTGGTATGCGCACGTCGCATGAAACCCGCGCCGCGCGAAGCGAGCGGCGCATCACGCACCGGCCGCACGATCCGCCACACACATTTTCACGGATGACAGCCATGAACGCATCGCCTCCCCGCTATCCCAACAACGCGAGCCTCATCGGCGGCGACTGGGTGACGAGCGCCGACACGTTCCCCGTCATCGACCCGGCCACCGGCGCCGAGATCGCGCGCGTGCCGAACCTCGGCGCGGCCGAAACCAAAGCCGCCATCGACGCGGCCGAAGCCGCCTTCCCCGCCTGGTCGAAGAAGACGGCCAAGGAGCGCGCCGGGATCCTGCGCCGCTGGTTCGAGCTTGTGACGGCGGAAGCCGAGCACCTCGCGCAACTCATGACCGCCGAGCAGGGCAAGCCCCTCACCGAATCCCGCGGCGAGGTCGCCTACGGCGCGTCCTTCATCGAATGGTTCGCCGAGGAAGGAAAACGCGCCTACGGCCGCACCATCCCGACCACCGCGGCGGGCAAGCGCTACATCACGATCAAGCAGCCGATCGGCGTCGTGGCGGCCATCGCGCCGTGGAACTTCCCCATCGCGATGATCACGCGCAAGGTGACGCCCGCGCTCGCCGCCGGCTGCACCGTCGTCGTGAAGCCGGCCGAGGACACGCCGCTGTGCGCCCTCGCGCTGGCCAAGCTCGCGCTCGACGCCGGCATTCCCCCGGGCGTGCTCAACGTCGTCACCACGAACGACGCGGCCGCCGTCGGCAAAGTCCTGTGCGAGGATGCGCGCGTGCGCAAACTCTCGTTCACCGGCTCCACCGAGGTCGGCCGCATCCTCTACGCGCAGTGCGCCGACACCGTGAAGAAGCTCACGCTCGAGCTTGGCGGCAACGCCCCGCTTCTCGTCTTCGACGACGCCGACCTTGACCTCGCCGTCGCCGGGGCCATGGCTTCGAAATATCGCAACGCGGGGCAGACCTGCGTCTGCGCGAACCGCATTCTCGTGCAGGCCGGCATCTACGACCGCTTCGCCGAGGCGCTCGCCGCCGAAGTGAAGAAGCTCACCGTCGGTCCGGGCCGGGAGCCGGGCGTCGTCGTCGGCCCCTTGATCAACGAGGACGCGGCGAAGAAGGTCGAGAAGCTCGTGCAGGACGCGACGGCCAAGGGCGCCAAGGCCATCGTCGGCGGCGCGCCGTCCGACGCCGGCCCGCTCTTCTACCAGCCTTCGGTCCTCACCGGCGTGACGCCCGAGATGACGATGGTGCACGAGGAGATCTTCGGCCCCGTCGCGGCCCTCATCCGCTTCGACACCGACGACGAAGCGATCCGCCTCGCCAACGACACGCCCTTCGGCCTCGCGGCCTATCTCTTCAGCCGCGACATCGCGCGCGCCTGGCGCGTCGCGGAGGCGCTGGAAGCCGGCATGGTCGGCGTCAACGAGGGCCTCTTCTCCAACGAAGTCGCGCCCTTCGGCGGCGTCAAGCAGTCCGGCCTGGGACGCGAAGGCTCCCAGGAAGGCCTCGAAGAATACCTCGAAACGAAATTCATCTGCCTCGGCGGCCTCTGAGCCCAGATATCGGAAGATATGCCATGACCACCAACGCCGAGCTTCACGCGCGCCGCCTCGCCGCTGTCCCGCGCGGCATCGGCAACGTCACCCAGATCTATCCGAAGCGCGCGAAGAACGCCGAGATCTGGGACGAGGAAGGAAAGCGCTACATCGACTTCGGCGCCGGCATCGCGGTCGTCAACACCGGCCACCAGCACCCGCGCATCGTCGAAGCGGTGAAGCGGCAGCTCGAAGACTTCAGCCACGTCTGCTTCCAGGTCACGCCGCACGAGAATTACGTGAGCCTCGCCGAGCGGCTCAACGCGATCGCCCCCGTGCCGGGTCCGGCCAAGACCATGCTCGCCTCGACGGGCGCCGAAGCGGTCGAGAACGCCGTCAAGGTCGCGCGCTGCTTTACGGGCCGCCCTGGCATCGTCTCGTTCTCAGGCGGCTTCCACGGCCGCACGCACATGGGTATGGCGCTGACGGGCAAGGCCGTGCCCTACAAGAAGGGCTTCGGCCCGTTCCCGGCCGACATCTACAACGTCGCCTTCCCGAACCCCTATCACGGCACGTCCACGGCCGAGAGCGTCAAGGCGCTGAAGGCGCTCTTCAAGTATCAGGCCGACCCGTCCACGATTGCCGGCATCGTCATCGAGCCCGTGCAGGGCGAAGGCGGCTTCAACATCGCACCCTTCGACTTCCTCGCGGAGTTGCGCGCGCTCTGCGACACACACGGCATCGTCCTCATCGCCGACGAGATCCAGACCGGCTTCGCGCGCACCGGCCGCATGTTCGCGCTCGAGCACGCCGGCATCAAGGCGGACGTCGTGACCCTTGCAAAGGGCCTCGCGGGCGGCCTGCCGCTTTCGGCCATCGTCGGACGCGCCGACATCATGGACGCCTCGCCCCCGGGCGGCCTCGGCGGAACGTACGCCGGAAACCCCGTCGCCGTCGCAGCCGCCCATACCGTGCTCGACATCATCGCGGACGAAGGCCTCTGCGCGCGCGCCGACGCCATCGGGACGATCATTCAGGATCGTTGCCGCGATCTCGCAGCCCGCTCCAACCTCAACTGCATCGGCGACGTGCGCGGCCTCGGCGCCATGTGCGCCGTCGAGTTCGTCAAGGATCGCACGAGCAGCGCGCCCTGGCCGGAGCTGACCGCGGAAGTGCTGAAAGCCGGCACCGCGCGCGGCCTCATCCTTCTCTCGTGCGGAACCTACGGCAACGTCATCCGCTTCCTGCCGCCCTTGACCGCGAGCGACTCGCTCGTCAAGGAAGGGATGGACATCTTCGAAGCGAGCCTCACCGAGGCCGTCGGCAGGCTTCAGTAGCTCACCACGTCGAGACGAGACCGCACCCATATGACTGCGCTCAAGACCAACGACCTCGAAGCCTTCTTCATGCCGTTCACCGCGAACCGGCAGTTCAAGCACGCCCCGCGTCTGCTCGCCTCCGCGAAGGACATGCACTACCGCACCGAGGACGGCCGCAAGGTGCTCGACGGAACGTCGGGTCTCTGGTGCGTCAACGCCGGCCACTGCCGCCCGAAGATCGTCGAGGCCATTCAGAAGCAGGCGGCCGAGCTCGACTTCGCCGGCACCTTCCAGATGGGCCACCCAAAGGCGTTCGAAGCCGCCTCCCGCCTCGTCAACATCGCCCCTCAGGGCTTCGACCACGTCTTCTTTACGAACTCGGGGTCCGAGTCCGTCGAAACCGCACTCAAGATCGCGCTCGCCTATCACCGCGCGCGCGGCAACGCCTCGAAGACCCGCCTGATCGGCCGCGAGCGCGGCTATCACGGCGTCAACTTCGGCGGCACGGCCGTCGGCGGCATCGCGAACAACCGCAAGGTGTTCGGCAACCTGGTCGCGGGCGTCGACCACCTGCGTCACACGCACGACCTCGCCCGCAACGCCTTCTCCAAGGGCGAGCCCGAGCACGGCGTGGAACTGGCCGACGATCTCGAACGCCTCGTCGCGCTGCACGACGCCTCCACCATCGCCGCCGTCATCGTCGAGCCGGTCGCCTGCTCCACGGGCGTGCTGATCCCGCCCAAGGGCTACCTGCAGCGCCTCGCGGCCATCGCAGCCAAGCACGACATCTTGCTCATTTTCGATGAGGTGATCACTGCCTTCGGCCGTCTCGGCACGCCGTTCGCCGTCGATTACTTCGACGTCTCGCCCGACATCATCACCACCGCCAAGGGCATCACCAACGGCACCGTCCCCATGGGCGGCGTGTTCCTGAAATCGCACGTGCACGACGCCCTGATGCAGGGCCCCGAGAATGCCATCGACCTGTTCCACGGCTACACCTATTCCGGCCACCCGATCGCGGCCGCGGCGTGCGTCGGCACGCTCGACACCTACCAGGACGAGATGCTGCTCACCCGCGCGTCCAAGCTCGCCGCCTATTGGGAGGAACGCGTCCACACGCTGCGCGAGCTTCCGCACGTCATCGACGTGCGCAACATCGGCCTCATCGGCGCCGTCGAGTTCGCCTCCAAGCCCGACGCCCCGGGTGAGCGCGCCTTTACGCGCTTCGTCAAGGCCTTCGAGAAGGGCCTGCTGACGCGCCAGACCGGCGACATCATCGCGCTGTCGCCCCCGCTCATTATCGAAGAGAGCCAGATCGACGAGCTTATCGACATCTTCACCGCCGTCCTCAAAGACGGCGACTAGAGAAGAACCCGAGTTTTACGGGCGCACCTCGCGTCTCGCACGCCGCAGTCCCTCCCTCATCATGCCGGAGGCATGTCTCCGACATGACGTGGGGGAGGTTAGGAAGGGGGGGGATCGCAGGCCGTCTGCTGTCGGGCTTCCCCCCACCCCTGGCCCCTCCCCACAAGGGGGAGGGGAACGTCGAGTTCATCCAAAAACACTCTGGAAGGCCTGACATGCGCACCATCGAAAACGCCTACGGCGGCAGAAAAATCGCCTCGCGCTCGGAGCGCACGTCGGAGGTCTACAATCCCGCCACCGGCGAGGTGACGGCGCGGCTGCCGCTCTCGACCGTGGACGAGGTCAACGCCGCCGTCGCCGCCGCGAAATCCGCAGCCCCAACCTGGGGCACGACGCCGCCCATGAAGCGCGTCGCGCCGATGTTCCGCTTCAAGGAGCTCTTGCAGAAGAACGCCGACGCCATCGCACGGGCCATCTCCGCCGAGCACGGCAAGACCCACGCCGATGCGCTCGGAGAGTTGCAGCGCGGAATAGAGGTCGTCGATTTCGCCTGCGGCATCCCTCATCTCTTGAAAGGCGAGTACAGCCGCAACATCGGCCCCGACATCGACAGCTGGTCCGACCGCCAGCCGCTCGGCGTCGTGGCGGGCATCACGCCGTTCAACTTTCCGGCCATGGTGCCGATGTGGATGTTCCCGGTCGCCGTCGCCTGCGGCAACACCTTCGTCCTGAAGCCCTCCGAGCGCGATCCGACCGCGCCGATGCTGATCTGGGAGCTGGTCCAGGAGGCGGGCTTCCCGGACGGCGTCCTCAACGTCGTGCACGGCGACAAGACCGCCGTCGACGCGCTTCTCGATCATCCCGACGTGAAGGCCGTGAGCTTTGTCGGCTCGACGCCGATCGCGGAATACGTCTACACCCGCGGCGCCGCGGCCGGAAAACGCGTACAGGCGCTCGGCGGCGCCAAGAACCACATGATCGTCATGCCCGACGCCGACATGGACAAGGCCGTCGATGCGCTGATGGGCGCGGGCTACGGCTCGGCCGGCGAGCGCTGCATGGCGATCTCCGTCGCCGTGCCCGTGGGCCAGCGCACGGCCGATCGATTGATCGAGGCGCTTGCGCCCCGCGTCCGCGCGCTCAAGGTGGCGCCTGCCACCGACCCGGAGTCCGAGATGGGCCCCGTCGTCACCGCCGAAGCCAGGCGCCGCATCACCGACCTCATCGCGCAAGGCGAGAAGGAAGGCGCCGAGTTGGTCGTGGACGGCCGCGGCCTCGTGCTCCAGGGCTACGAGAACGGGTTCTTCCTCGGCGGCACGCTGTTCGACCGCGTGACGCCCGACATGACCATTTACAAGCAGGAGATCTTCGGCCCCGTGCTCGCGATCGTGCGCGCCGAGAGCTACGACGAGGCGGCCCATCTCGTGAACAGCCACGAGTACGCCAACGGCACCGCCATCTTCACCCGCGACGGCGACACGGCGCGCACCTTTGCCGACCGCATCGAGGTCGGCATGGTCGGCATCAACGTTCCGATCCCGGTGCCCGTCGCGTATCACTCGTTCGGCGGCTGGAAGCGCTCGCTGTTCGGCGACCACGCCGTCTACGGCCCCGAGGGCGTGCGCTTCTACACGCGCATCAAGACCGTGACCGCCCGCTGGCCCACCGGCATCCGCGCGGGCGCCGAGTTCAACTTCACCGGCCGGAACTAGAACCCTCGGTCTGATCTCGATCAAACCCTGCGGCGGCGGCGCATGGCACTCATAGGCGGCAAACGATGGAGCCGCCGATGCGTCGAAAAACGTGGCCTGCCACCCTGTTGGTCGCGATCGCAACCTGCGCCGCGGCGCTGCCTGCCGTCGCCCAGCGCCCGCCGCAGGCCGCCGGCGACCCCCGCGAGGCCGTCGCGCTGAGCCCCGAAGAGGCCGAGGACATGCTGGCCGGCATGCGCACCTATCTCGAAACCATCCAGGGCATCGTCGCGGCCATGGCCGAGAACAATATTGACCGCGTACCCCAGATTGCGTCCAAATCGGGCGCCAAGATGCTCCGCGACGTCAACCCGGTCACGGGCCTCAAGGCCCCGATCGGCTTCAGCATGATGAGCTTCGACACGCACGACAAATTCGACAAGCTTGCCGAGAAGGCGCGCGCCGGCACCTCACGCACGGCCGTTCTGGGCGACCTGCGCGACATCCTCGGCAACTGCATCGCCTGCCACGCGTCGTATCGCTTGGCGCCTTGAGACGCCTCCGGCACCCAATCCTCAACGACAAACAGAAGGGAGATCCGCCCATGGTCAATCGCAGAATGGCGTACATCCTGAGAGACCAGAACCCGCTCATCCTGCAGGCGGGCGAAACCGTCGAGGCCGCGTGCAAGGCCATGCGCGAGCGCCACGTCGGCTCGGTTCTCGTCGTCGACGAGCATGAGCACCTGCTCGGCATCTTCACCGGCCGAGACGCCGTAAAGGTGCTGGCCAAAGGCGGCCACGCGGGCAAGGTCCCGCTCGAGAAGGCAATGACCGCGCATCCCGTCACGCTCGGGCCGGAGCAGAAGGCTATCGATGCGCTGCGCGCCATGAGCGACGGCGGCTTCCGCCACATTCCCGTGGTGGACCGCGGGCGCATCGTCGGCGTCGTCTCGCGCGCGGATTTCAAGGGCATCGAAATCGACCGCCTCGACGAGGAAGAGGGCCTCGCCGAGCGGATCCTCTGAAACGGCCACGCCATGAGGGAACACGCATGAAAACCACGCTGCGCATTGCCGCCGCGGCCATGGCAAGCGGTCTGCTGCTGGGGCCGGCCCTCGCGGCAGGCCCTGCCTCCACGCCGAAGCCCGATCCTCAACAGGGCCGCTCGGTCGCGGAGCGCCTGTGCTCGGCATGTCATCTGATTGCGCAGTCGTCGGCGGGCGCGCTCCCCGCCGACGTGCCGAGCTTCGCGGCCATCGCCAACAAGGACGGCCAGACCATGGAGGCGATGGCCGGACGCATCGTGATCCCGCATCCCCCCATGCCGGCCATCGCGCTGTCGCGGGAAGAGATCCGCAACGTCGTCGCCTACATCATGACGCTACGAACGGCGGAGACGGAGACGCCCTGAGCGCGGGCACGCGTGGTTAAGCAAGACCGCCGATCCGGGCCGCACCTCCGGGCATCCCCGCCTTCCGTATGACCGGAAGCGACGCTAAGGTCGTGCGGAAACCTGACGTCACAACGGACAGCGATCATGATGCGCGGCACCCCCCTCGCCCGAACGGCCAGCTTCGGCCTGCTTTTCATTGCGCTTCTCGCAGGCCCCACCCCCGCCGCTGCGCAAGCGCGCAACTGCGGCGAAGGTCCCGGCGGCTTCAACCGCTGGATGGAGGGTTTCAAAAAGCGCGCCGTGCAATCGGGCGTCTCGGCACGCACGGCGAACGCTGCGCTTTCGGGCGTCACCTACGACGCCCGCATCATCCGCCTCGACCGCAACCAGAAATCCTTCAAGCTCTCCTTCGAGCAGTTCTACGCCCGCCGCGTCGGCACCGCGCTCATAAACCGCGCCCGCCAGCGCCTCAAGACGCACCGCGCCGTGCTCGACCGCATCGAGCGCGACATCGGCGTCCCGCGCGAGATCGTGATCTCGATCTGGGGCCTGGAGACGAACTTCGGCGCCGACGTGTCGGACCGCTATTCGATCATCCGCTCGCTCGCGACGCTCGCGTACGACTGCCGCCGCTCGCCGTTCTTCACCGCCCAGCTCGTCGACGCGCTCCGCATCGTCGATCAGGGTCACATGACGGCGGCGCAGATGCGCGGCGGCTGGGCCGGCGAGATCGGCCAGACGCAGTTCCTGCCCTCGCCCTACATGCAGTACGCCGTGGATTACGACGGCGACGGCCGCCG
>ERZ869909.1647-NODE-1647-length-17481-cov-4.495174_pt1 | contig 17481 bp, 15 predicted proteins | sample MGYA00520892_ERZ869909 | MGnify/ENA primary metagenome ERZ869909 (study PRJEB32215, sample SAMEA104723947) | bioreactor metagenome | biome: bioreactor; feature: anaerobic bioreactor; material: water | place: China | collected 2015-03-12 ...
ATGATAATGCCAACAAATCACCCTGCCACTACCCCCGCTCATGCTCCATCAGCCAGCGCTTGCGCGGCAGGCCGCCGCCATAGCCGGTGAGGGTGCCGTTGGCGCCGATTACCCGGTGGCACGGCACCACGATGGCCACCGGGTTGGCGCCATTGGCCAGGCCCACGGCACGGTTGGCGCCGGGGCGCCCGATCCGCACGGCCAGCTCGCCGTAGCTGATGGTGGTGCCCGCCGGGATCCTGCGCAGCGCCAGCCACACCTGACGCTGGAACTCGGTGCCGCCGGTCGCCACCGGCACGGCATCGAGGTGCGAGGGATCTCCGTCGAAATAGGCCTCCAGCGCCTGGCGAATGGCAGCAGGCGCCGTGCCCTCGACAAGTTCATAACTCCGATAATGCCGCGCCAGCAGGCGATGCAGCCGCTCATCGTGGCTGTCGAATTCCAGCGCTCGCAACGCCCCCTGATCATCGCCAACCAGGCGCAGCTCACCCACGGGGGAAGGTAGTCGATCAAGCCAGAACCGCATTGTCTCTCTCCTGTCGAGGGTTTGCCTGCGTGGTGGCCCCATCCGCGTGCCACAGGTGCATGACGGCATAGGCGCGCCAGGGTCGCCAGGCCTCGGCGCGCGCGGCCAGTTCACGCGGCGTGGGGCGCCGGCCCTGCTCCGCCAGCGCCCGCTGCAGCGCCACATCCGTGGGCAGGAAGGCATCGCTCTCCTGCAGTCCGCGCATGGCGATGTAGTGCGCCGTCCACTCGCCGATACCGGGCAAGGCCCCCAGGTGGGCCACGGTCTCATCAAGGTCCTGGCGACGGTCAAACAACCGAGGTCGCTCGCGGTAGCTAGCCGCCAGTTTCACCAGAGCGGAGGCCCTCGCACCGGGCATGCCCAGCGCCTTGATCTCATCGAAGGTGAAACGCTCTGGGGCAGGGAACAGCCGATCCAGGCCAGTTGCAGCCTGATCCGTCACGCATTCACCCAGGCGCTCGACCAGGCGACCGGCCAGCCGTGTGGCCGCGTCGACGCTGACCTGCTGGCCGAGAATGGCGCGCACAGCCACCTCGAAAGGCTCCCACCCGCCCGGCAGGCGTAGCCCGGGGTGGCGTTCGACCAACACTGCCAGGGCCGGATCACGACCGAGCCCCTGGCGTATCGCCTCGGGATCGGCCTGCAGGTCGAAGAGCCGCCGCAGCCGGGCAATGACGCCGGGCAGCGCCACAAGGTCGGGCAGCCGGATCGTCGCCTGCAGTGCATTGGCGTCGGGAACATGACGCACGCTGACGCTGCCGACCGCCTCACCCACGCGGAAGAGACGTTGATAGCCCTCCCCGTCGATGCGCTCCAACCCCGGGATCGCCCGCCGGGCCAGGAAGGCCAGCATCGCCTGCCAGTCGTAGGGCGGCCGGTACGGCAGTCGCAGCATCAGCGCAGGCATCTGGGAAGCCTCCCCGCGATGGCTGCGCAGGGCCCCCGGCGCACGGCCAAAGAGATGCTGGAACACCTCGTTGAAGCGACGCACGCTGCCGAAGCCGCTGGCCAGCGCCACGTCGGCGAGTGGCAGCGCGGTCTCGTGCAGCAGTTGCTTCGCCAGCAACACGCGCCGGGTCTGGGCCACGGCCAGCGGCGATGCCCCGACATGGCGCTGGAACAGTCGCCGCAGCTGACGCGACCCCACGCCCAACCGGTCGGCCAACGCCTCCACGCCGCCATCGTCCAGCGCGCCTTCATCGATCAACCGCAGCGCCCGCGTCACCGTGGTGGAGGTGCCGGCCCAGGCCGGGGAATCCGGCGCGCTCTCCGGCCGGCAGCGCAGACAGGGCCGGAAGCCCGCCTCCTGCGCCGCCGCCGCGGAGGCGACGAAGCGGCAGTGCGCGAGCTTCGGCGTCGGCGCCGGACAGATCGGGCGGCAGTAGATGCCAGTGCTGGTCACGCAGGTGAAGAAGCGACCATCATAGCGAGGGTCGCGGGCCAGCAGCGCCTGGTAGCAGGTATCGGTGGAATAGTTCATGGCTCCATTCTAGCGTGAGCGCGGCCCACGTCCGGCGGTTTTCGGACCCGGTCGTCAACGACACGAGGCTCTCCAAGACTTCACCGCAAGCGGCTGGTAAGTTCCTTGCAAGGATAGCCGGGCGTGTCAAGACAGAAACCCGTCATGCCGATACGCCGAAGACAGTAGCCGTGATCAACGAGAGTGCTGAAATGCCGCAGGAACTGGACAGGAACCCCGTGTCACTGGATGAGCTGGAGCACCTGTTGAAACAGCAGCGGGTAGCCCGCCGAGCCAACCCCATGCCGTCGACTCAGGAACGCCGAGAGTGGCTCGGAAGGCTTCGCGGGCTGATCAAGAGTGAGCAGAACTCGATCGTCCAGGCGATCTCCGACGATTTTGGCAACCGCTCCGCCGACGAGAGCCTGCTCGCCGAGATCATGCCAAGCCTGCATGGCATCGACTACGCCAGCAAACGGCTGCAGCGGTGGATGAAGCCCTCCCGCCGCTCGGTCAACCTGATCTTCCAGCCGGCCAGGGCCAAGGTCGTTTACCAGCCGCTCGGTGTGGTGGGTATCATCGTGCCCTGGAACTATCCGCTCTTCCTGGCCATCAGCCCGTTGACCGCCGCCTTGGCTGCCGGTAACCGCGTCATGATCAAGATGAGCGAATCGACGCCGCGCACCTCGCAACTGCTGAAGGAGCTTCTTGCCCGTGTATTTCCGGAGGAACTGGTAACCGTGGTGCTGGGTGAGGCAGAAGTGGGCGCGGCCTTCTCCAGGCTGCCGTTCGACCACCTGCTGTTCACCGGCGCCACCTCGATCGGCAAGCATGTCATGCGCGCCGCGGCCGATAACCTGACGCCGGTTACGCTGGAACTGGGCGGCAAGTCGCCGGCTATCGTTTCCAGTGACGTACCCCTGAAGGACGCCGCACAGCGTATCGCCTTCGGCAAGTCGCTGAACGCAGGACAGACCTGCATCGCGCCTGACTATGTTCTGGTTCCCAGAGAGCGTATCGACGACTTCGTGAATGCCTACCGCGATGCGGTGCTGAGCTTCTATCCCACCCTCGAGGACAACCCCGACTACACCGCGATCATCAACGAGCGCCACATCGAACGCCTCCAAGGCTATCTCGAGGACGCCGAGCGCAAGGGGGCTCACGTGGTTCGCCTGTACGAGGCGGGACAGGGGCGACGAATGCCACTTGCGATCCTGCTCGATGTCAGCGACGAGATGACGATCATGCAGGAGGAGATCTTCGGCCCCCTGCTGCCCGTGGTGCCCTACGACCGCCTCGAAGAGGCGTTCGACTACGTCAACGACCGTCCACGACCGCTGGCGCTCTACTACTTCGGCTATGACAGGAACGAGCAGGAGCGGGTGCTCCACGAGACCCATGCCGGCGGTGTATGCATCAACGATACGCTCCTGCATGCCGCCCAGGAGGACCTGCCCTTCGGCGGGGTGGGGCCCTCCGGCATGGGCCAGTATCACGGCCACGAGGGCTTCCTGACCTTCAGTCACGCCAAGGGCGTCTTCGTGAAGCAGCGCTTCAACGCCGCGGCAATGATTTACCCGCCATACGGGAAGGCGCTGCAGAAGCTGATCAGGAAAGCTTTCGTGCGCTGAGACGAAAAGTGGCTCCTTCAATTTCTCTGAAACTGGCTCTTAGCCGGGAGCCAATTGTCCCTCACACTGGCTGACATCCAATGAGAACTACCACCTTCATACGACACGGCCTGCTGTTCGACACGCAAGCGAGCCAGGCCTGAGCCGGAGACGCCATGTACATTCCTCAATCGATGCGGCTCGATCAGAAGCAAGCCTGGGAGCTGATCGAGCGGCACGACTTCGCCGCCCTGGTCGGCCCCGACCTGGAGGCCACGCACCTGCCGCTGCTGCTCGACCGCAGCGAAGGCGAACTGGGTACGCTCTACGGCCACTTTGCCCGCGCCAACCCCCACTGGCGAACCCTCCGAGGTGGCCGGGCGCTGGCGATCTTCAGCGGCCCGCATGCCTATATCTCGCCGACCTGGTACGCCGACCGCCCCGCCGTGCCTACCTGGAACTATCTGGCGGTCCATGCCACAGGCACCCTGGAGCTGCTCGACGCCGAGGCCACTCGGGCTCTGCTCAACCGCAGCCTGGCCCGCTACGAGCCCGCCCTGCTCGACTCGCTGCCCCGCGAGCAAGGCTACCTGGAGAAGATGCAGGCCGGCGTGGCCGGCTTTCGTCTTGCCATCGAGACGCTGCAGGGCAAGGCCAAGCTCGGGCTCCAGCGCTCCCAGGCCGACCAGGATGGCGTCGAGGCGGCCCTCGCCGAGAGCCGCAACCCACAGGCACGCCAGCTGTGGCGCTATATGCAGCAGTTGGCCAATGAGGAGAGTGGTGCATGAATTCTACCGACTCGCACCGCAGCGAATACGGCCAGCCGGTCGGCGCCTCCCTGCTTGACTGGCAGCCGGCGCGTCGGCCGGACCGAACAGCGCTGCAAGGCCAGCGGATTCGACTCGAACCGCTGTCACCGGAACACCACGCCGCCTCGCTGCACACCGCGCTCCTGACTCCCGGCGAAGGCCCCAAGGACGCACCCGCAGCACGCTGGACCTACTCCGGCGGCATGCCGTTTGCCGACGACGACCAGTACCACACCTGGCTTTCTGCCAGGGCGGAAAGCCAGGACCCGCTGTTCTACGCCCTGGTGGAGGCCGCAAGCGGTCGGGCACTGGGGCTGGCCAGCTACCTCAATATCGTGCCCGAGCATGGCACCATCGAGGTCGGTCATATTCATTTCACCCCGGCGCTGCGGCGCACGCCAGCAGCCACCGAAGCCATGCTGCTGCTGATGCGCCATGCCTTCGCCCTGGGTTACCGGCGCTACGAGTGGAAGTGCGATGCACTCAACGCCGCCTCACGCCGCGCCGCTGAGCGCCTGGGCTTTCGCGTCGAAGGTATCTTTCGCCAGCACCGGGTGGTGAACGGACGCAACCGCGACACCGCCTGGTTCTCCCTGCTCGACAGCGAGTGGCCGACCATCGAGGCGCGCCTTGAAAGCTGGCTGGCGCCGGAGAATTTCGACTCTCAAGGCAAGCAGCTGAACTCGCTATCGGCAATGACCCTGGCAGGCCGCTGAGCCGCTAGCCAGGACTCATTTCACCCCATGCCTGGGCCAACCACCGCCCTGCCCTCTCGATCTCTGGCTCCGGTGTGCCGGCATAGCCCAGCACCAAGCCGGGACGACCGGGGGCGTCGAGATAATAGCTCGAGAGCGGCGACAGCGAGATGCCCTCGTCCGTGGCCCGCTCGACCAGGAGACCTTCATGTTCGGCATCGTCGAGCCAGGCCACCAGGTGCATCCCGGCCTGGCCTTCGGAGAGTACCAGGCCACACTCAACGGCTGGTGCCAATGCCTCGCGCAGCAAGGCCTGGCGCCTACGATAGCAGTCACGCATGCGGCGAACGTGGCGCGAAAAATGGCCCCGCGCGATGAACTCGGCCAGGGCGGCCTGCACGGCGTACTGGCCCTCGCGATGGAGCCGGGCGTTGGCCTGGCGAAATGGCTCCACCAGCGACTCTGGCAGCACCAGATAGCCCAGCCGCAGGCCGGGATACATCACCTTGCTGAAGGTGCCCACGTAGATCACCCGCGCGTCTTCCACCAGCCCTTGCAAGGCAGCGATGGGCCGCTGGCCATAGCGAAATTCACTGTCATAGTCGTCCTCCACGATCCAGGCACCGTGTCGCTCGGCGGCTTCCAGCAGCGCCAGCCGCCGAGCAAGGCTCATGGTCACGCCACTGGGATACTGGTGCGAGGGTGTCACGTAGATCAGCCGCGGATGCCCCGGATGGACGAGGGCCTCGACGTTCATGCCCTCGCCATCTACCGGTACCGGCTGCATGTCGAGTCCCGCCGCTGCAAAGCAGGCCTGGGCGCCGTGGTAGCCCGGTTCCTCGAGCCAGACTCGATCACCGCTGTCGCTCAGCAGCCGCACGATCAGTTCAAAGCCCTGCTGGGCCCCCTGCACGATGAGGATCTGCTCAGGGCGGCAGCGCACCGAGCGGGAGAGCTGCAGATAGTCGGACAGCGCCTCGCGCAATGCCGTCACCCCGCCCTGGGCCTGATAGGCAAGCCAGTCCATTGGCATGCGCTGCAGGTGCCGACGCAGCAACCGCTGCCACTGGGCATGGGGAAAGCGATCCAGCGCAGGCACGCCAGGAACGAAGGCAGAATAGCGCTGACGTCGCGCGTGACAGAAGCCAAGTAGCGCCTTGCCGCGCGCAGAAAGTTGCGATCTCCCTGCGGCGGCTGTCACTGGTGGAGGTGAGACGAGATCCAACGCCGTCGCCTGCTGGAATGGCAGGTCGGCAACGAAGGTGCCCGAGCCATGGCGGGTGGCCAGAAACCCTTCGGCCAGCAGTTGGTCGAAGGCGGCCAGTACCGTATTGCGCCCCAGGCCCAGCTCACGCGCCAGCTGCCGAGATGATGGCAGTCGCTGGCCGCTGGCCAGGCGCCCCGTCTGAATCCACTCGCGCAGACAGTGGTAGAGACACGAGGCCAAGGGTTGGCGAGAAACCTCACCCAGCGCCAGGTCCACCGCATCCATCAGCCAATCGGGCTGTTCGCGGCATGCAGGTTCCAGTTGCGGTCTACCCTCAGCTAACCTGTTCATCTGCCACGACCCGATTACGTCCCGCGCGCTTGCCCTCGTAGAGATTCCGATCGGCACGATGAAGCATGGCTTCCACCTTCTCCTCGGCACCATGAAATGATGACACGCCACAGGTAATGGACGTGTCGAAATGGCGTCCCGCTTCCGAGGCAAACACCTGCTCCATCACCATCTGGCGCACCTTATCCGCTACGCCGACCGCCTCCTGGAGGCCGGTCTCCGGCAGCAGGAGGGCAAACTCCTCGCCGCCAAGCCGCGCAGGAATATCGTTCGTCCTCAGCCTATCGCGCAGCAGCTTACCTACGCTCACCAACACTTGATCACCGGCGGGGTGGCCGTGGATATCGTTGATGCGCTTGAAGTGGTCGAAGTCGAACAGTACCACCGACGCCGGCCTGCCGTAGCGCCGATAGCGGGCCAGTTCCTGAACCAGCCGCTGCATGAAATAGCGTCGGTTAAAGAGTCCCGTAAGCTCATCGGTGCGCGACAGTTGTCGCAAGCGTAGCTCCAGCCGCTTCTGTTCGGTGATGTCGCGCACCGTCCCAATCAGGATCTGATCATCCCCTTCGGGAATGTTATCGGTCAGTTCGTGCACCCAGCGCACCTCACCATCGGGACGAACGATGCGATGTACGACGTCATGCTGCCCCTGATGTTGAGCACGGACTATGGCGGCTTCGACGCTTTCCAGGTCCTCGGGGTGGACCATGGCCCTGAAAGCATCGAGGCTGGGTGTGAAGGTCCTCGAGTCGACGCCAAAGATGTCGTAGATCACATCGGACCAGAAAAGATCGCCGGACTTGAGGCTGAGCCGCCAATAGCCCAGCCGGGCGATCTGCTGGATACGATGCAGGGTGCGATTGAGGTGTACGATCTCTTCTTGTGCTGCCTCGAGTTCACGTTGAATCCGGCGGCAGTCATTGGCGGAAGAGCCACCGCCATGCGCCTCTCCAGTTGAGCACTTATGATCTTTGTTGTGTGAGCCCTTCATGACATTATCTGCAGAAACCTTGAGACAAGTGACTGCAGCATACCTTTTGCCCTGTGAGACTAACAACGTTGCCCGGGCGACACAGGGCTCACGGCTCACCCGACGGGTTGCGGAACACGCCGAAGATAATTCGCCAACCCTGCGGCTCCCGCCCTCATCATGGCGTGATGATTCCAGACCACCAACGGGCGCGCCACCCAAGCCAGAAAACCCATCCAGGGCCGCACCGTTCGCACCTGCCAGAGATAGCGAACCCGGGTGACCTGCCCATTTCCCTCGAGCTGCCAGCTGCCGACTCCGGCCACGTCACCACTCGCCATGCCCTCGATCAAGCAGGGCTCGCAGACGGAAGTGATGCGTATGTCGAAGCGCAGGTAATAGCCCAGTCGGCTCTTCCAGACGAAGCGCTGGGTTCGCCCGATACCGCACTCGTTGCCAGCCTTGAGCGGCTGTACCTCGACCAGCCCAGGCCACCACTCCGGCCAAGTCAGCGAATCGGTCAACGCGCCAAAGACCGCTGCGATCGGGGCATCGAGATGCCAGGTGGTGTCAAAGTGAAAGCTTGGCATGGGCACCACTCACCATGAACATCAGGGCGCAAAGTGGTCGGGAGGAAATACAGGATCAAGGATAACCTCTTCAAGACGCACGCTTTCGAGGCGTTCACCGCGACGGTCGTAGCTTTTCACCCTGAGCGGAAAAAGCGTCTCGTCATCGAGCCAGAGGTCGTAGCGAGCCACCTCATGCACCGTCCGGCCGGGCTCGGCCTCCACAACCACATGCTGCACCAAGCGTCCATCGAGGGTCGTCGGCTCAAACCGGCGCGCACTGCCGTGCAGCTGCAATTGCTGCACGTTGCGCAGCAGCGTGCCCACATCCGACTGATCCACACGATGCCCGCGCGAGCTGCGTACCATGCGATTGGTAGGGCGCAGGGAGATTCCCGCCCGCCTGCCCGGCGAACCGAAAGGCCACAGCTGCACCTTATCGGTATCGGGACGGTAGATCAGCACCGCCCCGTGATAGGGCGTCTCCATGTCCATGCGCACGTAGCCGGGCTGTCTATAGCTGTAGCGAATGACCTCTTCGCCACCGCTGCCCTGGCTGCGCAGAGTCAGGCGATATCCCGACAGCGCATTGACTTGTGCCAGCGCCGCGGCGATCGGATCTTCTTCGAAAGTGGCGCTCATCGCCACCAGAACGAGCAGCAACATAGACGTCTCCTCGGACTCCTGCCTTTGAGATTAGCAGGACAACGGCGGGTGACGAGGAAGCGTGCATGCTATCGTAATGGCGTTGCCAATTACGGAGAGGCGAGATGAAATACCTCGGCGCCCATGTCAGTGCCGCCGGCGGGCCCGACCAGGCCGTGCTTCGCGCCGTGGAGATCGGCGCAGACGCCTTCGCCCTGTTCACCAAGAACCAGCGCCAGTGGCGGGCCAAGCCCCTCGAAGAGGCCACCATCGAGGCCTTTCGCAGCGCCTGTAGGGAACATGGCTTCGGCCCCGGACAGATCCTTCCCCACGACAGCTACCTGATCAACCTCGGCCACCCGGATGCCGCCGGGCTAGAAAAGTCCCGCGCCGCCTTCCTCGACGAAATGCAGCGCTGTGAGCAGCTCGGCCTCACCCTGCTCAACTTCCACCCCGGCAGCCATCTCAAGAAAATCAGTGAGAGCGAGTGCCTGACCCGCATCGCCGACTCGATCAACCATGTGATCGCCAAGACCCAAGACGTGGTCGCAGTGATCGAGAACACCGCGGGCCAAGGCACCAACCTGGGTTGGCGCTTCGAGCATCTGGCCGAGATCATCGAGCAGGTCAACGACAAGTCGCGGGTCGGGGTGTGTATCGACACCTGCCACGCCTTTGCCGCCGGCTACGACCTGCGCACCCCCGAAGCCTGCACCGCCACCCTCGACGAGTTCGGCAAGGTAGTGGGCTTCGAGTACCTGCGGGGCATGCACCTGAACGACGCCAAGAGCGAGTACGCCAGCCGCGTCGACCGTCACCACAGCCTGGGCCGGGGCAATATCGGGCTCGATGCCTTCACTACCATCATGCGCGATCCGCGCATCGACGACATTCCCATGGTGCTGGAGACCATCGAGCCCGAGATCTGGGCCGAGGAGATTGCCTGGCTGCGCGCCCAGACTACAGGCGACTGAACGGGGAAACTCGCTTTGAACCAGTCGCTCCGGTTTGGCTACTCCAGCTCGACCAGCCCGTGCCTCATGGCGTAGCGGAACAACCCCGCCAGGGAGTTGGTATTGAGCTTGCGATAGATATTGCTGCGATGCGACTCCACCGTACGGGTACTGATGGCCAGCGCCTCGCCGATGTCGCGACTGCTCATGCCTTCGAACATCAGCTTGAGGATATCGGTTTCACGCTGGGTCAGCCGCCCCTCCTTCTCCTCGAGCAGAACCCGGGAAACGCTGGAGCCGAAGTGAGTACGCCCACTCGCCACCTCGCGCAAGGCAAAGACCATCTGCTCGGCGGAGGCATCCTTGAGCACGTAGCCAGCGGCCCCGCAGGCCACGGCACGCCGGATGTACTCCTCGTTGTCATGCATGGTAAGTACCAGCACACGAATAGCCGGGCAGGTTTCTCGCAGAACCTTGCAGGCCTCGAGGCCAGAAAGGCCGGGCATGGTAATGTCCGAAACCACCACGTCCGGCTGCAGCTTCTGCGCCAGCGTCACGAGTTCCTGCCCTGAACTTGCCACCCCGACAAGATCAATGCCCTGCTGTGCCTCCAGCCGATAACGCAGGCCTTCCAGAACCAGCGGATGGTCGTCCGCCAAAAGTACGCGTATAGACCCGCCCATCGATTCTCTCTCCGCTTGTCTTGCTGGAAACACGCTGAAACGGCACCTTGAGCCTGATACGCACGCCGTTGCCGGGCGCCGCCTCGATCGTCAGGCGCCCACCCAGCAGGTCGACACGATCCTGAATATTGCGCAACCCCATGCCGGTGCCATCCTGTTCGCGGCGCTGATCGGGTCGCCAGGTGAAGCCTTCACCGTCATCCGCAATCTCCAGGTATACCCAACTGCGACGACGCAGCACTCTCACCTTGACCTGACGAGCCATGCCGGCGTGTTTCTCGATGTTGTGGAGGCTCTCCTGGGTGATGCGATAAAGCGCCGTTGCCAGCACCGGTTGACACTGCCGGCTATCGATATTCGACTCGAACTGAATCTGGACGGGCTTGCGCTCCACCAGACCCGAACAGAGGCTCTCCAGGGCCGCTACCAGTCCCAGGTCGTCCAGCACGCTGGGGCGCAGGTCATAAGCAAGCCGCCTGAGGTCCTGGATTCCGGTATCGAGGATGCGATCGGTCGCGGCCAGCGAGGAGGAGGCGTCAAGGTGATCTCCACGGCCCAGGGCGTCATCGACGCGCTCCAGCTTGAAACGCGCCGACACCAGAAGCTGATTGATGCCATCGTGAAGTTCGCGTGAGATCCGCCGCCGCTCCTTTTCAAGGAAGCTGAAGGTCTTCTGGGCCATCCTGACCAACTTCTGATTCGCCACCCGCGCTTCGCTCAAATTGACCGCCAATCCGATCACCGCAATGACGAGCAGGCAGGAGACGGTAAAGAAAGCCATCAGTAGAATCGTCTTGCGAGCATTCTCCACCATGTGCCGTTCCATCTGACTGACGACCAGTTCGACGTCATCCAGATACAGCCCCGTGCCAACCATCCAACCCCAGTCATCCAGGCCCATGGAGTAGCCCAGCTTCAGTTCCGATTCACCACCGGAGGGCTTGTCCCAGCGGTATTCGGTAAACCCACCGCCCTCCTGGGCCCGCTGTATGAGTCGCTGAATCAGGAACTTTCCATCCTCATCGCGAAAGTTCCAGAGATCCTGCCCTACCAGATGGTCGAGCCGCGGGTGGACGATATTCAGCCCTTCATAGTCATAGACGAAGAAATAACCATCGGAGCCATACTCCATTCGATGGAAAGCATCCGCCACAAGGCCTTGTGCCACCTCTCGGGACAAGGTGGGATCTTCGTATATGTCACGGACTGCCGTGTAGGACAGCTCCATGTAGTTCTTCAGTTCAGCCTTCTTGGCTTGCAGTAATCCGTCCTTGAGAATTTCTGACTGCACCCCACTCAACCGCGCACTCTGATGGATGGCAAAAAACGTCACACCGGCTATGAGAACCAGCAGAGGCAGCAAGGTGAGCAGTGTCAGTTTGGTTCTGAACGTGAACACTGGCGCGCACCTGTTTACTTATTATTGTTGAGCCACAAGTTATCGTTGGGCCACAAGCCCCGCCTTTCCCATCAATCTTGGATGAAATGAGCGGGGCCTGATTTCCAAGCTCGGATCTAATGCTGCTTATAGCAACTCACCATCCTACCACCGCCGGCAACCACAGCACTACATTGGGGAAAACGATGATCAACGCCAGGGCCAGGATCTGTATCAGCACGAAGGGAACGGCTCCCCGGTAGATATCCCCCGTGGTGATGCCCGGCGGTGCCACACCCCTCATGAACAGCAGCGACCAGCCGAAGGGTGGCGTCAGGAAGGAGGTCTGAAGGTTCATGGCAATCAGGATGGCCACCCAGACCATGGACATGTCGCCCTGGCTTGCCAGGAAAGGCAGGAACAGCGGCACGGCGATATAGGAGATCTGTATCCACTCGAGGAAGAAGCCCAGGAAGAAGATCAGCAGCAGCATGAAAATAAGCGTGCCGTACATGCCGCCCGGCACCCATTCGAACATCGCTTCGATCAGGAACTCGCCGTCCAGGCCTCTGAAAGCCAGGGCAAAGACCTGCGAGGCGATCAGCACGAAGAAGATCATGCAGCTGATGCGCAGCGAGGTCTTCACGGTCTCGGAAAGCACCGCGAACGTCATGCGCCCGGAAATGATCGTCAACAGCAGGGCACCCACGGCCCCTACCGAGGCGGCTTCCGTGGGGGCAGCCACGCCACCGATGATCGAACCCAGCACGGCGAAGATCAGCAGGAGCGGCGGCACCACCACCTTGCCGAAGTCCTTGCACAGCGCCAGCTTGCTGACGGCGGCACGCTCCTGCTCATCGATGGCGGGCACATCGGCGGAAAAGAAGAAGGCCAGTACCAGCAGGTAGGCCAGGTACATGCCGGCCAGAAGCAGGCCGGGCACCAGGGCCGCGGCGAACAGGCTGCCGACGGAAAGGTTCATGATATCCGCCAGCACCAGCAGCACCAGGCTTGGGGGGATGATCTGCCCCAAGGTGCCGGCGGCACAGATTGTCCCGCACGCGACCGTTTTCTTGTAACCGCGGCGTACCAGGGTGGGCAGCGCCATCAGAGTCAGTGTAACGATAGCGGCCCCAACAATCCCCGTAGCTGCCCCCAGCAGGACGCCCACGATAATCACCGCCAGGGCCATGCCACCCGGTAGACCACCACACATGTGGCCGATCACGTCGAGCATGCGCTCGGCGATCTTCGAACGTTCCAGCATGACGCCCATGAAGACAAACAGCGGTATCGCCAGCAGGGTGTAGTTGGAGACGACACCGTAGATCCGCGAGGGAAGCAGCTCGAACAGCCAGCCATCGAAGCCGATGAAGCCGAACACGAAGCCGACGAAAGCCACCACGAACCCGACCGGAATGCCGGTCATCACCAGGACGAAAAAGGCGACGATCATGGCCAGCGCGTAATATTCCAAGGGCATGACTCATGCTCTCCCAGCGTAGTGTTGAATGAGACGCCTGCCGTTCTCCAGCGCCTGACGTACCGACTCGGTCGCCACGAAGACGAAGCCAACCACCACCATGGACTTCGGAATCCAGCGCCAGGGAAGGCCTGAAGAGTTCGGCGAACGCTCACCGCGAATCATCGAGGTCTCGGCGAACGGGAAGCTGTAATGGATGATGAGCAGCGCACAGGGCAGTGCCACCAGGAGCGCGGTGATGAGATTCAGCCACATCATGCCGATGGGGCTGAACCGGCTCGAAAGAATATCCACGCGAACGTGGTCGTCGAACTTCATGGCATAGGCAATACCCATCATTGCCATGACCGACAGCAGGTACCACTCCAGCTCCTGGGCCCAGACCGCTCCCAGACCCAGGGCATAACGACTCAGCATATTGCCGAATATCAACGCGATCATGATTACCATGGCCATGCTGCCAATGAAGCCGGCAAGGCCCGTGATACGCTCGAGCAGACGCTCGAGCGAAGTACAGAAACGCAGCATATGAACTCCCCCTCCGGGCAGGCACCCGGTGGACGTCTGGCAAGGTGAGCGTGATCTTCGAATGAATCGAGCAGGAAAAGCCCTAGGCTTGTCTGAAAAGTCGGTGAGCGAAGGCCAGGGCTAGGCCCGTTCCCTACGGGCCAACGCACTTCCCACATCCATGTGGGTCGCAAGGTAAAAATCGGCGAAAAGACGGAGTTTACGGGGTGTAAATGAGTACTTTGAGCCGATTTTTAACGCCGTATGGTCGAGCGCAACCAGTTTTCGGATATAGCCTAGGGCCTGGTCGAGATCAGATCATTCCCTGACCGTAACGGCTGATGGTGTTCGCAAACACAGCCTCGCTGTTGGCATGCCAGCCATCGTGCTTCTTCTTGAACTCCCAGAAGCTGTCATTGATCCTCTTGACCAGTGGATCCTTGTTGGCCTCCGTCGTCAGAATATCGCGCGTTGCCTCGAACAGCGCCCGAATGACATCGTCGGGGAGGGTCTCGAATGCCACGCCGTGGTTGTTGACCAGGTCATCCAGGGCGTCGCCATTCTGGGCTTCGATCCAGGTATGGGAAGTGATGTTGCAGGCCGCAGCCGCATTGTGAAGCACCGCCTGGAGGTCGCTGGGCAAGGAGTTGTAGGCGTCCTTGTTGACGATGACCTCGGTGGTGGTGGAAGGCTCGTGCCAGCCCGAGGAGTAGTAATGCTTGGCCGCATTGTGCAGGCCCAATGCACGGTCGAGATAGGGCCCCACCCACTCCGCCGCATCGATGGCACCGCGTTCCAGGGCCGAGAAGATTTCACCACCGGGCAACAGTCGGGCGTTGGCACCGATGGCGTTGTAGACGTCGCCGGCAAGCCCGGGCATGCGGATATTCAGCCCGCGGAAGTCCTCGACGCTGGTGACGGGCTCACGGAACCAGCCCACCGGCTGTGCACCGGTACAGCCCACGGCCAGGGGGATGAGGTTGTAGGGCTCGTAGGTTTCCTTCCACAGTTCGTAGCCGCCGCCATGCGCCAGCCAGGCGTTGAATCCCTGGAATGTCATGCCGAAAGGCACGGTAGTGAAGTACTGGGCGGCAAACGACTCCCCGGCCCAGTAATAGGAGCAGGCATGGTTCAATTGAACTTGCTGGCCCCGCGAAACGGCATCGAAGCCGTCGAAGGCAGGAATGAGTTCACCAGCGCCATAGACCCGAATCTTGATACGGCCACCGGACATGTCTTCGACACGCTTGGCGAAGTCCGTGGCGGAACCCGGCCCCGCCTGGAAAAACGGGAACCCGGACGGCCAACTGGTGGTCATGCGCCAGTTGAAGGTTTCCTGAGCCTTGACGATACTCGGCGCCATTACGGTACCCACCGCGGCAGCACCACCGTACTTGAGAAAATTACGTCTGTTGACACTCATGAAAAATACCTTTTCCCGGCGTGCTTGATAATGCGCTTACTAGTATCAAGCGCGCCCTCGATTATTTTAATGTTGTAACGCGAGCTGGTCAGAAACCTGACCTGGGGAGGATAATCCGATGGGAGAAATAATGAATCCGGAATATTGCGTGAATTGTTCTGCTGTTATCCCTTAGATATTATCACTGGCAGTGTGGTCCGTAGAAATACCTAGGCGAGAGATGAACGCTTAAGTTGGAAATATATTTCATTATTAGCTGCTCGACAATACCAAAGCAGGGCGCGACATTTCATAGGTTCCATTCCTACGATGTAACCAACCGACATCAGGTGCCGCCTCGGGAATCGCTCGCGGCAACAAACCTCGTTGACCCGGGCTCGGAATTGGAACTTCCGGCAGTCAGCAGGCCATGACCCGGCCCACGCCTCAATAGCTGCTGCACCTGCCATTTCGCTTCGGCAGGCAACGTCTCGAGAAAGTGCACCTCGCCGTTCTGCAGCACCGCCTCCGGCACCCCGTCGCGATAAAGCAGGCGATTGCCTGATACGGCCGGCAGCCGCGTACCGGGAGTGAGGATACCCATCAGGTTGAGCGGATCGGCGGCGGCCACCACCACCCGGGTGCCGTCCGGCTCGCGGCGACGCATGGCCTTGAGCGCCCCTACCGCCTCGGCCAGGGCAAACTGCTCGCCGGCGAACTGCTGCACGAAGCGGCCACCGCGAATCTCGCCGCGGGCCTCGAGCCGTCGATACACGTACAGCAGTTCGCGCCATGGCGGCAGTGCCGGCTCGCGCTCGATCACCCGGCGAAACACCACGCCGTATCTCTCCAGCAGCACCCAGGCGATGTGCTCCAGGCTCTCCATGTCGGTCTTGATTCGACGCTTCTCAGCGGACGATTCGCGCTCGGGTGCCGGTAGCCACGACCAGCGCCCCGCGGCGTCCACCCCGGGGGCATGCCGCCGGCGCCGCCGCCCGCCCGCGGCGATGGGCGGGCGCTTGTGCGCCGGGGCGATCAGCGCGCGCAGGCCGGTGAAGCTGTCGGAGGTAACCAACCCCCAGGCGGCCAGCTCACCCAGTGCCTCTTCGACCTGGGTGCGCAGCATATGCGCAGGACCGAGCAGGTCGGCGAAGAACATCGCTCCACCGCCTTGCAGTGCCTCGAGAACCCGGCGCGCGCCGCCGGAGAGTGGCAGGCTGTCGAGTTCGGGAGCCGGTGCAGCCTCGCGCCAGTCGGGCAACGCCTGGCGGTCGATCAGGGCGACCGGAGTGTTGCGCAACGGTCCGGGACGCTGGCGTTCATCGCCCTCGGCTATTCGAGGCGGCAGCAAACGCAGCCAGATGAAGCGCCCGCTGGCCAGCAACTGGTCGAGCATGTGCGGCGAGAAATCGGCCACCCGTGCCGGCAGCACGTCGCTCTCCCAGGCCCCCGCGGCGACGGGAAACCCCTCCAGCCGTTCCACCGCCCCGGCCAATGCCTCAGGACCTTCAGGCCGATCGCTGAGACCGTGCCAATCGAGCAGGAAACGCAGATAGTGCTGGATACTCACCGGCTCGATCTCGGCGCGGCGGCGGTCGATGGCGTAGCGATGCATGCGCGCCAGCAGGCGCCGCTCGCACCAGGCCACCTCGCTGCCGCCCAGGAACGCGCCCTGCAGCACGAAGCCTTCCACTTCGAGGCGCGCCAGCGCGGCCATGGTGCGCTCCAGCGAGACGCCAAGGGGCGCGGCCAGGCTTGCCGCCGTGACCGGCCCCAGCGTCTCCAGACGTGAACGCGTGAGTTCTATCAACGCCTCGTCGGCATTCTCCGGCTCAGATCCCACCGGCTCGATGGGCGGCGATAGCGCCGCCTCGGGATGAATTGCCAGCAGTTCGCCCAGACGCTCCGCCGCCACCCACAGCGGCTCGCCGCCGGTGGGCACGGCGACCGTGGCACGCCGCGACTCGGCGAGCGCCTCGAGCCAGGGCCGCCAGACGTCTTCGGCCTCGTGCTCCCCGATGAAGCCACTCATGACCAGGGCATCGTGCAACTCATCGGCATCGCGTGGCGCAGGCCAGGCCTCCTCACGTACCCGCGCCACGGCTTCCGGGGCGTAACGTGCCGAGGCCGCGGCGTCTGCCACATCCAGCGCATCGCCGGTGCGCACGCTGAGGGTGCGCCGCTCCTCCTGGGCACCATCGTCGAGGAAGGCGTAGGGCCGCGCGTTGACC
>ERZ869909.1648-NODE-1648-length-17476-cov-7.021266_pt1 | contig 17476 bp, 15 predicted proteins | sample MGYA00520892_ERZ869909 | MGnify/ENA primary metagenome ERZ869909 (study PRJEB32215, sample SAMEA104723947) | bioreactor metagenome | biome: bioreactor; feature: anaerobic bioreactor; material: water | place: China | collected 2015-03-12 ...
GCTGTATCAGTCGCTGCTGACCCGCCACGAGCTCCAGTGCAGCATGAGCGCCAAGGGCAACTGCTACGACAATGCCTTTGCCTAAAGCTTCTTCTACAGCCTCAAGGTCGAGGCCATCCATGGTGAGCGATTCGAAACGCGGGAGGCCATGCGACGACAGGTGTTCGAGTACATTTAACTAGACTACAACCGGCAGAGCCGGCTTAGTGCGATTGGGATGATCAGTCCAGATGTCTTCGAGGCCCGAATGATCACTTAGATCGGTGTCCAGCAATGCTGGGTAAGATCATTCTATGCGTCACCTATGGTGACAGACTCTGCGCCGACGAAGCGCTGGACTGATATAGCAGACATGTGCAGGGTCATGGAGGCATATCTGGAGTTCAAATAATGCTCGCTGGCTGTGATAGGGCAAGTGTCGACACGGCATTACGGGCTCCGGTTAGCGCCAATGATCTTTAAATTACTTCATGTAAACTCAGAGGTGTGGGCAAGTTACCATGGTAAAAAAAATCCTTTATGTGACAAGTACGCTTAAAAAAACAGGACCGATTAACCAATTATATAACTTAATTGACCACCTTGATAGAGAGGAATATGAGCCACATTTGATCACTCTTTCCCCAGAGGCATTAGATAGCAGGTGGACTGATTATGAGGCTCTCGGGGTTAAATTGTATAGCCTCAATTTGTCTCGTGTTGGAGGAGTTTTGTTTGCTAGGTCCCGCTTTAAAAAAATAATCGAGGAAGTTCAGCCGGATTTAGTGCATACCCATGGTTTGAGGGCCGATAGTCTCTTGGCCTCAGCCCGGCTTTCAGTGCCTTGGGTAATGACATCTCATAATTTTCCCGCTGAAGATTATCCTGCTAAGTTTGGGGGTTTGAAGGGGGCGCTGATGGTACGACAGCACTTGCATGCTATGAAGCGATGTCAGTATTTGGTGGCCTGCTCAAAATCGGTTCATTCCAAATTGGAAATGATTGGTGTTAATAGTGTCGCTATCCAGAATGGCGTAAGTATTCTGGATGGACATGCTTCTTCTGTACCAATTTATTCAGATTTAGCCAGGCCTATTTATATTTCCGTTGGAAGCCTGATCCCACGAAAAAATGCAGAATTTTTGATTGATGCATATAATAATTTGCCTGGATGTATTCGGGGTAGCTTGATGATTATTGGTGACGGGCCTTTAATGAGCGCTTTGAAATCGAAGGCTGTGAGTGATGTCCATTTTGTTGGGAATGTAAATAACGTGGCTGATTATCTTGCTGGGGCGGACTACTTTGTTTCCGCCTCTTTGTCCGAAGGGTTGCCGAACACGGTGTTGGAGGGGCTAGCAAGTGGACTTGGCTGTATTTTGTCAGATATTGAGTCTCATCAAGAAATCGCTCTTGAGTCCCCCCTGTCTTGCAAAATATTCAAACTTGATCAAGGCATCAATGCCTTGAGTCGAGCAATGGCCAATGCCAGCAGCTACTTTGATGATAAGACTGGGGAGGAATCTAGGCGCGTTGCGCAGGAGACTTTCTCGGCAGAACGAATGTCTGCTCGTTATCAAAGTTTTTACGAGGATATTCTGGAGGCTAAGTGAGTACTTATAGCGGAATAGAGCGCAGCATAGCAAGGCTACTTGGTCGTTTTCCGCTACTCAAGAAATTTGCCAAGTATAGTTATTCTCGCCTTGTATATTTTAAAGAAAAAAAACGCTTTAAGTATAAGGCTGTTGTTGATCCAGTTGTATACAACGTTGGTCATGGTGCTAGTTTTTTTGGATACTATGATAAGTCACCAGAAAATAGTCAAGGTCTTGTCTTGGGCCTCGTGTCAACTCAGTCAACTAAAAAGCCACCAGCAAAAAATCCAAAAATAGACTTTGTGGTGTTTGGTAGTGACCGGAAAAAGATTCTTAATATATCACTGTGTGCATATAACTGGCAGCAGGGGTGTCGGGGGCATTGGTTAACAGACGATTTATTTATCGTCAATGATTTCGATTGTGAAAGAAGGCGATATGTTGCCCGCGTGTATTCGGTCGCTAGGCAGTCTGAGGTCAAAATGTTTGATAGGCCGGTGCAGGACTCTTTTAGTACCGATTATTTCATCTCGTTGAATTACCAGCGTTTAATGACTTTGCGGCCAGATTATGGCTATCGGAACCTGCCTATATTAAATGAAAATAATTTAAAGGACTTAAGCGGAGACGGGCTCTGGCGAGTTGACTATGAAACTGGCAAGGAAAAGCTGATTGTATCTCTTGCTGATATTTGTAAAATTGATCCTTTGCCAGAGTTTAAACAAGCTGTCCACAAATTTAACCATGTGATGATTTCACCCGACGGTAATCACTTTATTTTCATGCACCGATATTTCATAGGGAAGAGGCGTTTTGATCGTTTGTTTTTAGCCTGCTCAAGCACAGCTAATGTATGCGTTTTGAGTGACCGTGGCATGGTTAGTCATTGCTTTTGGGTCGATACGAAAACAGTCATAGGCTATCTACGTGGCCCAGAAGATGTAGATGCGTATTGGCTGATTGACATCGAAACAAAAGAGTTCTCTCGCTTGCCAGATAATGCGTTACAAGGATACGGAGATGGTCACCCACATGTATATGGCGACTGGTTTGTAACAGATACTTATCCTGATAAATCACGTATGCAGCATTTGCTGATATGTAACTGGAGGACCGGTGAGGTGAAGAAGCTTGGTGAGTTTTTTCACGGTTTTGATTTTGAAGGTGAATGTCGATGTGACCTTCATCCAAGATTTTCTCCAGATGGTAAACGTGTTTTTTTTGACTCGGTTTTTACTGGTCAGCGTCAGCTTTATTCTATGGATGTTTTACTTTGATGGTCAGTGTGTTGATGTCGGTTTACTTTAAAGAGTCGCCTGTTTTCTTTGAGCAGGCATTATATAGCATATGCGATCAACAGAGTTTTAAGCCAAGTCAAATAGTCTTGGTAAAGGATGGTAGGTTGACGCCAGAATTAGATGATGTCATTGATAAGTTTAAAGAGAGGCTGGGTGATGTTTTGAAGATTGTGGCCTTGCCTGAAAATGTGGGGCTGGGTAATGCTCTGAACGCTGGCCTCAAGCAATGCCAATATGAACTTGTGGCTCGTATGGATACAGATGATGTTGCTTCACCTGATCGGCTGGCTAAACAAGTTACATTCATGTTGTCTCATCCAGAAATCTCAGCATCTAGTGCAGGTCTTGAGGAATATACTGAAGACTTAAGCAGAAAAATTGGAGAGCGCCTTCTTCCTGCGGACCCTAAGGCGCTAAGAAAATTTTCTAAAGTGAGAAGTCCATTAAGCCACCCAGTTTCAATTTATCGAAAATCTGACGTTCTATCTGTTGGAGGTTACCCCCCCTTGCGAAAAGCACAGGACTACGGCCTTTGGAGTCTATTGCTTGTTAACGGATATAACTTGGCAAATTTGCCGGATGTTCTTTTAAAAATGCGGACTGGTGATGGCCTGCTAGAGCGTCGCGGCTGGGAGTATTTTAAGCAAGAGATTAAGCTTCTTAAGTTTCAAAAAGATATTGGTTTCTTGGAATGTCATAGTTATTGTTGCAATATCCTTTTGAAAGGAGTGCTTAGGCTTTCGCCTAATTTTATTAAACGTCTCGCGTATCGTTGTGCGCGCTAAGGTGGGTGAGGGTGAAAATATTAATTACCGGTATTGCCGGTTTTATAGGTCACGCCGTGGCTAAGCGGTTAGCTTTCGAGGGCTACGAGATCGTTGGCCTCGACAGCCTCAACGGATACTATGACGTGGACTTGAAGCAGGCGCGCCTGGCAGATCTAGACGGATGTGGAGATGTTCGTTTTGTTAGGCTGGACTTGGCCGACCGCGAAGGCATGGCTGCGCTTTTTGCCAAGGGACAATTCAGTCGAGTGATTCATTTGGCTGCTCAGGCAGGGGTGCGCTACTCGTTGGAAAACCCACTCGTCTATGCGGATGCCAATTTGGTAGGGCACCTTAATGTGTTGGAAGGCTGTCGCAATAATGGCGTGGAGCATTTGGTATACGCTTCTTCCAGCTCAGTCTATGGAATGAACTCCAAGGTGCCTTTCGCCACCAGTGATACTGTCGATCACCCTGTCAGTCTCTACGCAGCCACTAAAAAGGCTAATGAGCTGATGTCCCATACATACTCTCATCTGTATGGGATTCCCACGACTGGATTGCGTTTCTTTACCGTTTATGGCCCTTGGGGGCGGCCGGATATGGCGCCTTTCAAGTTCACTAAGGCGTTGCTGGAAGGTAGTCCGATCCAAGTATTTAACCATGGTGATATGCAGCGTGATTTCACCTTTATTGACGATATAGTAGAAGGTGTCGTTCGCATTCTTAATGTGGTGCCAGAGCCTGGTGTTGGCAATGAGGCACCTGATGCCAGTACTGCGCCGTATTCGCTTTATAATATTGGAAATGGCACTCCCGTGGCACTGATGGATTTCATTCGAGCCATCGAGTCCGCCACCGGTTGTGACGCAAAGTGTGATTTTCGACCTATGCAGCCGGGCGACGTTCCTCGTACCTGGGCTGATGCCGATGCGCTTTATCGGGTAATTGGTTACCGTCCTCAGGTATGTGTTGAAGAAGGCGTCAAACGCTTCGTGGATTGGTATCGAGGTTTCTACAATGTCTGAATTCATGTGTAGGGAAGCACTGTGAAAATTGTTATTGCCGGCACCGGCTACGTCGGACTCTCCAACGCCATTTTGCTAGCCCAGCACAATCATGTGGTGGCACTGGATATCGTCCCCGAGAAGGTGGCAATGCTCAACGATCGCATCTCACCTATTGAAGATTCCGCTATCAGTGAGTTCCTAGCCCACCGTGAGCTCGACTTTACTGCCACTATTGATCACGAATCCGCCTACCAGAATGCAGACTTCGTTGTGATCGCCACTCCGACCGACTACGACCCAAGAACTAACAACTTCGATACCTCTAGTGTTGAGGCGGTGATCCGACACGTGATTGCGATCAACCCGTCGGCGGTGATGGTGATCAAGTCCACCGTGCCAGTTGGGTTTACCCATAAGCTAAGCGAGCGATTTGGCACTAATAAATTGTTTTTCTCACCTGAGTTCCTGCGTGAGGGAAGAGCCCTCTATGACAACCTTTATCCGTCCCGGATCATCATCGGGGAGCGCTCCGAACGCGCCGAGGTGTTCTCCGAGCTGCTCAAGCAGGGAGCGTTGAAGGAAGATATTCCGGTGCTGTTCACCAACAGTACCGAAGCCGAGGCGATCAAACTGTTCGCTAATACTTACCTCGCCATGCGGGTTGCCTACTTCAACGAGCTGGATAGCTACGCCGAGACCCACGGCCTAGATTCCCGCCAGATCATTGAGGGGGTGGGGCTCGACCCTCGCATCGGCAGCCACTACAACAACCCCAGTTTCGGCTACGGTGGCTACTGCCTGCCCAAGGATACCAAGCAGCTGCTGGCGAACTACCAGGACGTGCCGAGTAATATTATCGCGGCCATCGTGGATGCCAATCGTACCCGCAAGGATTTCATCGCTGAACAGATCCTCAAGCGCCAGCCGAAGGTGGTGGGGGTCTACCGGCTGATCATGAAGACCGGTTCTGACAACTTCCGTGCCAGCGCCATGCAGGGCGTAATGAAACGCATCAAGGCTAAGGGCATTGAGGTAGTAGTCTATGAACCGGTGCTGCAGGATGAGAGTTTCTACGGTTCCCGGGTAGTGCGTGATCTCGAAGCATTCAAGGCGATCTCCGACGTCATCCTGAGCAACCGAATGGCGGAAGAGCTCACTGACGTCACCGAGAAGGTATACACTCGCGACCTCTTCGGAAGTGATTGAATTTTATATCCACGCATTGAAAGTGCTAGCAAGGAAGGTAGGAATGACCAAGCGCATGCGCTATGAGCGCCGCCATTCACGTGTATATGAGCAGCTATTTCTTGGTATTCCTTTTCAATTTCTCGGATTAGTTTTGGTGCTGCTAATTCCTGGATTTGAACGCTGGGGCTGGGAGTTTTGGTTAAGGCTCGAGGAGACACATTCTAATACTTTAATTGCTATCTCGTTCTCATTTGTTGCATCTGTACTTACGCAGCGCCGTATGGCTCGCTATCCAGGGGCGCACACGGCAGCATATATATTGCCGACAGTCACTAGCATGTTTATGCTCTCAGTAGCCTTGTTGTTTTTTTCTCGTGAAGGCTACTCCAGACAAGTTTTGTTCTTGGGATATCTGCTGTCTCTAGCCTGGTGTTTTGGTGGATATTTTATCGGCCGTCGCTATCGGACGCTAAAACTCGCCATAGTGCCTATTGGTGATGCAAAGTCGCTGTGTGACTTCGATGGTGTTGATATGCGTCTATTGACTAGGCCAAACCTTGAAGGTGTGCGCTATGATGGGGTTGTGGCTGACCTTCGCTCTGGAGACTTGACTCCGCAGTGGGAGCGTTTTATTGCTCATTGTACGCTGAACCAAATTCCTGTTTACCATGTGAAACAAATTTCTGAATCGTTGACTGGCCGTGTGCAGATCGATCATCTTTCTGAAAATGAATTCGGTACTCTACTACCTAATCCGATCTATGCTGGCTTCAAGAGAGTTGCGGATGTTTGTGCGGTCTTGCTTACGCTTCCTATCACTTTGCCTGTGATGTTGCTAACTGCTATAGCCGTTAAGATCGATAGTCCTGGTCCCATCCTATTTAAACAGCAGCGGGTTGGTCGAGGTAATCGAGACTATACTATCTATAAATTTCGCAGCATGAGCAAAGACTCAGAGAAGGATGGTGCGCAGTTGGCTCAGTCAGGCGATATGCGGGTCACTCGAGTAGGTCGCATAATTCGTAAAACTAGGCTTGATGAATTGCCCCAGTTCTTCAATGTGCTCAAGGGAGATATGAGTTTGATTGGGCCTCGTCCCGAGCAGCGCGCATTCGTAGAAAGATTTGAGGATCAGATTCCTTTTTACGTATATCGTCACGTTGTTAGGCCAGGTATTAGCGGCTGGGCGCAGGTGGTGCAGGGCTATGCAAGTGATACGGATGATACCCGCGTCAAGGTCCAGCATGATTTTTACTACATCAAACACTTTTCTTTGTGGCTGGATGTGCTTATTTTGTTCAAGACGCTTAAGACAATTATTACTGGCTTCGGTGCCAAGTAGTGGCGTGCTATACCCTGCTTTTCACCTTAATAAAGTCTCGATTATTTAAGTGATTTTAATTTTCTTTCTTTTGATGCTTGTGGTGCTTGTCGTTTGATGCAGGCTGCATATGGGGAGTTGTTATGGCAATCCTAGTGACCGGCGGAGCTGGTTATATTGGTTCTCATACCGTTTTGGCGTTGCTAGAATCGGGTGCAGAGGTTGTGGTCCTTGACAATTTTAGTAACAGCTCTCATGAGGCGCTTTTTCGTGTAGAGCAGTTGACATCGCACTCCGTCACCTTTGTGGAGGGTGATGTGCGAGATCGCATACTGCTTGACAGGGTTTTTGTCGAGCACAATATCAGTTCTGTGGTGCACTTCGCGGGCCTGAAAGCAGTGGGTGAAAGTGTTGATAACCCACTTGCCTACTATGATAATAATGTCAATGGGTCACTGGTGCTGTGTCAGGCCATGTCAGCGGCCGGAGTTTTCCGATTGGTGTTCAGTTCCTCTGCCACTGTTTATGGTGATCCCGACACCATGCCAGTGCATGAAGAGATGCCTACTGGCAAGACGACGAATCCTTACGGTACCTCCAAGCTGATGGTTGAAATGATTCTTAAGGATCTATGCGCCGCTGATCCTCGGTGGTCCGTTGCATTGTTGCGCTACTTCAATCCGGTAGGTGCTCATTCAAGCGGTCGAATCGGAGAGGATCCTCAAGGAATTCCCAACAACCTACTTCCATATATAAGTCAAGTGGCAGTGGGGCGGCGGGAACGGCTTTCGGTCTACGGTAATGATTATCCGACTCCTGATGGTACCGGTGTGCGTGATTACATTCATGTAATGGATCTGGCTGAAGGCCATTTGGCCGCGCTGGAAGCGCTTAAACAGAGGTCTGGGCCACATATCTGGAACTTGGGCACCGGTCGAGGTTACTCGGTACTAGAGATGGTTCGAGCGTTCGAAAAGGTTTCGGGTCGAGCTATACCACACACCGTAGTGCCTCGTCGCCCAGGGGATATTGCTCAGTGCTGGGCTGATCCGGATAAGGCAGACCGTGAACTGGGCTGGCGAGCCAAGCGGGGGCTTGATGACATGATGGCGGATGCATGGCGCTGGCAATCAAAGAATCCCATGGGATATCATGAACAGGTAGAGTAATTTACAGCGGGCGCCTTTAGGGCGCCCGCAGTGTTTGTGGCCGCCTGTCCTGGCGACGCCTTGATGAGTGTGTGAACGAGGTTCGGGTTCACAGACCAAAAAAATCTCCTCCGTGGTTCTCAAACGCATCTGCCACACGAATGTACCGCTCGAAGGTGCGCTGGTCCCGATGGCCACTGACCCGCTTGATCTGCACATCCGATTTGCCTCGCAGATGCGCCTCGGTGATAAACCCCGCCCGAAAGCTGTGCGGCGAGTAGCCTTCCTCCAGCAGCCCCGCCGTCGCCAGCCCCTTCTTCATGCGCACCGCCAGGGTGTTGGCCGTCATGCGCCCGGCGCCCAGCCGCCCACCGATGCTGACACCTCGAAAGATCGCGCCTTTCTGAATGCCGGAGACTTCCAACCAGCGTTCCAGCATGCCCACCGGGCAGTAGCGCGTGCCGGGCGGGGCCCGCATGATGCTCTTGGTTTCGATACGGCCCGAACGGTTCATCTTGCTGTAGTGGAGGGTGACGATCACCCCCTCTCGTTGCCACTCCAGATCCTCGCAGGCGATCGCCACCACCTCGCTACGCCGGAAGGCGCCATAGAAGGAGAGCAGGAACAGGGCGCTATCGCGCAGGCCATGCAGGGTATCTTGCTTGACCGCATCGAGCAGGCGATGCAGTTCCTTGAGCCGCAGCGCCGGCGCCGAGGCCTGGCGGGTATCTCGCGACTTCTTGATTCCGCGAATCACGCTGCGCACTGCCATCGACTTCACCGGGGAGGGCAGGTTGTGATAGCGGTGCCACATGTGCAGCGAGTTTGCGTAGCGCTCCAGCGTTGCGGGTTTCTTGCCCAGCTTGTTCTGTGCTGAGAGGAAGTTGGCGATATCGATCTCGGTGGCCGGCAACATGCCCCCGGCCTTCTGGTAGACCCGAAGGTCCGAACGCATGCCGCGCACCGTGTTGGGCGAGACGCTTTCCGACAGCAGGCGCCGGGCTTCCCGGGATAGCCCCTCTACGGGAGCGGTCATGGCACCCTGGTCATAGGGGCTCGGCCGCTGGTGGGTCAGCTGTTGACGCGATGGATTGCGTTTCATCATCGACTCCCCCTCAAGTTGTCAGCCGCAGGGCGATCAGGCGCTCGAAGAACGACGCGGAAAACGCCACATCGGGCGCCACGCTGATCGTTCCCTCCGTGCTGGCCGCAGCCATGGTGACCGCGACGTTCCTGCCGGCCTCGGTGTTACCAGAGGGACTCCCCGTCGCTATATCAGCCGGATCCGGGACGTGAGACGTGGTGGGCGAATCTGCGGTCGGTGAGGCGCAGTGCCCGCCCATGGGTCCCGGCATGTCGACGTTCACGGAAACCTTGGCCAGGTCCCGGGGGAGGTCGTCGCTCAGGCGTCGAGCCATCTGCGCGAGTCGAGTGTCGTTCAGCGCGTAGAAGTAGCAGTCGGGATCGCCGTCGCCCTGACGGCGGATAATCCGTCCCAGTACCTGGCGGAAATGCTGCTCGGTGCGGATATGGCTGAGGTAGCAGCCGACCCGCAGGCGCGGAATATCGACACCTTCGGCGACCATGCCCACCGCGACGATCCAGGGCGTGGAGGCCTGTCGAAACGCCTCCAGGCGAACGTGGGCGAGAGGGTCACGGCTGGTGACCAGACACACCTCATGCCCTTCTGCCTCCAGCTGTTGCGTCACCGCCTCGGCATGCTCGATATCAGCGGCGACAACGAGGCCGGCGGCTTGGGGATCCTCCTGGCGGAGGTTATTGAGCTGTTGGGTGCCGAGAGCCAGAAGGCGCTGCATGGGGGCATCCAGACGGACCAGGCCGCCATAGTCGATGGCGGGATGGCGCAGTAGCTGAGGGATGCTGGCGTAGCGATACGTTTCCTGGCGGCCGGTGCGCGGATGGAAGCTGCTAAGTTCGATTTCGCGGTTGTCCACCAGCTGCACGCGGGGGTAGCGGCACACGCCATCGCGGATGGCGTCCTGAAGGGTGTAGACAAAGTCTGGCTGCAAGACTTGTGCTGCCGCTGACGCCGGGGCGACCCTTCCGGTCATCGCCCCATATGATGCGCCCGGCCCCGCGGCGGTTTCATTGGCTTCATCAGCGACCTCCAGATACCGCAGCAGCGGCATGCAGCTCCCGTCGGTCCGCCACGGCGTGCCTGACAGCGCCAGGGTATAGGCCATGTGACGCTCAAGCGCCATCAGCGTGCTGCCCCATTGATTTGGTCCCTCTCCGCCCAGGTGTCCGGCCGCGTGGTGGCTTTCGTCCCAGATCAAGAGCACGCGATGCTGCTGACCCAGTCGCTTCAGGGCGTCCAGCCGTCCAGGCAGGGCCTGGTAGGTCATGCCTGCCCCGGCGGCGCCCAATTGGCCGTGCATGGGCTTTCCGGTGACGGTCTGCAGCGTCTCGATGGCCGCCTGAACCACGGCCCGGGTGGGGCCGCAGTAGAGGACATAGTCGATATCGCCGCGCGCCATCAGCTCGTTGGCCAACTCCGCGGCGAGACGCATCTTGCCGGCACCGGGCGTGGCCTGACACAGAAAGTGTGGATGCTGCGGTGACAGCGTTGCGAGTGCCTGTTGCAGGCAGGCCGACTGCCAGGGGCGCAGCGGCGGCAGGGCAGGGCGCGCCGCATGGCGTGAAGTGGGAGGCAACATCATGAGCGAGCCTCCTCAGCAAGCGACGCTTCGCACTCACCGCGGTGTGCCAGACGCTGCCGGATCTTCAGGTTGGCATCCCACTGACCCTGCAGGCGGCCGCTGTGCTCTAGGGCTGCCTCCAGCAGCGGGGCGATCTGCGACCGTTCATCGGGAAATGATGTGATCAGGTGTTGGTAGTGCTCCGCCTCGCTGATCGCGGCATGCATGGCCGTCTGCAGGTAGTGGCGTTCCTGCTCCAGATGTTCGAGCAGTGGCCTGGTGGATTCTTTCGATGGGTCAGCCTGAGGGGGCGGTGATGAGTAGGGTGGCGTCGTGGACTCCGATGATGCTGTGGGGGTGTCCAGCTGCATGCGAAACAGTCGGCGATTTTTTCCACGGACCCCAACCGCTACGACAAGGCCATGCTTTTCCAGCGTCTTGAGCCGGTCGCGAACCCGAAAGCGCAGCAGGTTCGGGTCAATATCTTCGAACTCCGGCCGCTTGAGCAGCTGGTCACGGATCTCGTAGGTAGTGAAGGACTCGTTGGCTTCTGCGCAGCAGAGCAGCTGATGATCGAGGGCCTCGGCGATCATGCGCGACAGCGGATCGTGACGGCGGGGCTTCGGGGAGGGCAGGGTGGTTGCAGGATCGACGCGCGGGCTCATTCGCTCCCCCCCTGCACTGCCTCCAGGGCGATGGCGTCGGCGGCACGCGAGAGGGCCTCGGCCTTGCGCATGTGGGCGTGGTAGCGGCGGTAGCGAACTTGCAGGCTGCTGTTGGAGGCCAGCGCGGCCATGGCCATGGCGCGATGAGCGGCAGCTCGCGCACGGCGACTGCTGCGATGGGGGAACGCGGTCTGGTGAACCATAGGTACAGCTCCTTTCTGTTGGAGCCGACCCCGCTGTCGCCAAACAGGATGGGGGCGGCCGTACGCAGGTTGGCGAACCGGCCAGAAAGGACACCGGCAGACCCGAGGGTCTCCCACGCACGACCGCCATAGACATGGCAGGCAAAGAGAAAGCGCCTACCATGGCAGTGGCGCTTATGCGCCTTTCTGGATTCGGGTCGCCAAACCCGGTCGAGTGATTTAGCTCGACATACATACAGTAGCAGCGGCTATTGAGCGTGTAAAGCCCTGAACTGAGCGGTGGTTTTGGGGCAAACGGTTGCAGCAGCGTCGCCCGGGTATTCGAGGGAGGGGCCGTCAGGAGTTACTCCCTGCTGGCGAGGCGGTATCTGCGAACCGTGCTCACGGGAAGACGCCATGCTCAAGCTGGCCTACCAGGTCCAGTACCGCCTTGGTGCCCACTGTCGTCGTCACCATCTCCGCCGGCCGGCGTCCACCGAGGCCGCGCACCGGGTTGAGGATCCAGTGCCGCGCCCGCTCCTTATCACCCTCGAAGAGCTCAACAGCGCTCTTGAAGATTACGGCGAAGCGGTACAGCCGATCACCCTCGTCAAGCCGGAACCGGCCGGCTTTGGCTCGCCGCCGCAGGGTCGCTGACGAGATGACGACATAGCGTGCCAGCTCCTTGCTCTCCAGACCGGATGCCGCGGCGAGCTTGGTGTAGACCGTGTAGGGGACGCCCTCTTTTACGGCCGCATGCAGTGCTAGCCTACCTGAGGGTAGTCCCAAGGCCTTCCAGAATTCCTCTTGCGGGGGCTTTGCCTCCGGGCGATATTCGCGGATGCCAGCTTCCACGGCACGACCTCCCATCATGTGGTATGGCGCACTTTTCCTCACGGTCGTCTGCCTTGCGGCTCTGAGCCTTGAGCTGCTTGACCTCGGCGTGCAGGGGAGCGATGTCGCCGCGGAAGAGGTGCTGGTGCACGCGATCGGGCTCCCTTGGTCTGGATGGTTTCACTGCTGCCCCAATGGTAGTGCATCTCGGCGCCTAGCAAAGCCAACAAGGCAGGGGCGGGGCGGGAGCCCGGCTCAGGGCGGGTAGTGAGACGGTGGCGGCGCCCACGGCGGGCTGCATTCTGTGTGCCGAGCGCCGCGAGAAATTGTCACACAGCGTGAACTCGGCCTTGCAGAATTACAAACCGTAACTTAGAGTAACTGGCAGGAGCCGCGTCGGAGCGGCTCCGTGGAGAGCGGGCAGCTCGGCTGCCTGGCTTGGGCACATCCGCAGGGGGTAGACCACTGCCGGGGCGGACACGAATTCAAGGGGCACAACATGAACGTAATGAGCAGAAAGACGCAGCGCAACAGGACGCAGGGCGGCTTTACCCTGATCGAATTGATGATCGTGGTGGCGATTATTGGGATCTTGGCGGCGATTGCCATTCCGAGGTATCAGGATTACATCGCAAGATCACAAGTCACTGAGGGGGTGACACTTGCAAGGGGGTATCAGACTGCTATTGAAGACTTGATTTATCAAGGAAGTGGTAGTTCCCCGTGGGACGGAGCAATTGCTTCACCGGGCCAGAATGCCGACATTCTAGGAGGTAGGGTGTCAGGCCAATATGTAAGCGGTGTAAACATTATTACAAGTGGTGCTCTTTCGGCAAGTGATACCATTGTAACAATTTACTCAACTATGAGCGCATCCAACGCTGCAAGTGTTCTTCAAGGGCGCCTTGTGGGTTTTCGGTACAACAATGGTGGCAATCAGGAGTGGGAATGTGGTGCACCTGCTATAGCCAGTAATGGTGTTGATCCTAAGTATTTGCCCCAAGCTTGCAATAACCCTTTTTAAAATGGAGTGACGAGACTGGAATTTCACCCTCAATGTTTTTAAAATTAACCTGAAGTACTACCAGCGGTCGGCAAAGATGCCGGCCGCTGCGTTTATTACTTGAGTGCAGAGTATACGCACTTCCCTCTATTCCACCTCAAAGAGGGTGGAAATTTTTTTTGTAGCTGAAGCGTTGTGTTTCAGTGCTTCCGTCACAACCTCGAAGGCAGGAAAGAGTTGGCCTGCCTTCTGGGCGATCTCTGAGTTTTCCAAGTCTCGGCTCAGCATTCGCTCGGCGTGCACCATATTGGCGTAGAGGGCCGGGTTGGGCGCCAATCGGGCGTGCTCCTCCCCCCACACCAGGTACTCCTCGATAAAGCCGCCTATTCCCAAGCCTGCCGCCGCCTGCAGCTGCTGTGACATCACTTGGAAGTCCAGCGTCATTGGCATGCCGAAGGGGTTGATAATGGCCGTCAGGGTGCCAGGGCGTTCGCCGCCGCTCTCCACATGCGCCTTGACCTGCCAGAGCGTATGCAGATGGGTGGCCATGAAGAGCACCAGCGCCGGCGCCGCCAGCCCGCTGACGACCTTCACCCCGAAGGTATAGCGATTCTCCCTTTCCTCTCCTTTCCAGCAGCGGCTGGCCACCAGCCCCAGCAGCAGCAGCATCACCAGCCAGTGGGCGATGGAATGGTAGAAGGGCAGCTCCAGCAGGCTGTGCACGGCAAGCGGCGCCAGAAGGGCCAGCAGCATCAACCGCTCGCCACTTGGCCCTCTGATGATGATTCGCCTGGCCAGCCACAGTGCGAAGGCAAGAATCGCCAGCGCCGGCAGCAGCCCCCCCTCGATGCCCCAGTAGAAGAGCTCGTTATGGGGGTGACCGTAGTGCTCGCGCAGAGGCGCGCGGCCCTCCTCGGCGGTGCGCCAGTCGGCGTGGCTATGCACGAAGTCGTGCACGAAGCGCCCGTAGCCCCAGCCGGCCAGGGGCTTCTCGGCGATCATCCTGAGGCTGTGTTCGTAGACCTGGGGACGCAGGCCCTGGGAGGTGATCGCCTCGGCGCTGCGCGCCGTTCCCCCGCCGGTGTTGGCCACCACCACGGCCAGCATCAGCCCGCCCAGCAGTGCCCCGGCCCACTGCTTGAACCGAGCACGCTCCAGCCCCCACAGGTGCACCAGCACCAGCGGCACGCCGATGGCAGCCCCCAGCCAGCCGCTGCGTGAGGCAATCACCCACAGCATCGCTGGCATGAACAGCGGTGCCAGCAGGATCACACCCTTCTCCAGACGGCTTCTCGCCTCGCCATAGAGCCAGGCGGAGATCACCAGCCCCACTGCCAGGAAGCTCGCCATCACGTTGACCTGCTGGAACACCCCCCAGGGCCGTCCGTAGTCCGGGTTGTAGCCCACCCAGTTACCCGGTTCCAGCAGGTAGTACTGCACGTATCCATAGGCGGTTTCCAGCAGCGCACCGGCCAGGATCGCCATGCCGAGCCACCACCAGTGGCGGCGCGTCAGCGGCAGCTGGGCCAGCCCCAGCAGCAGCAGGGCGCCGGCGGTGAGCGTAAGCAGCCGCGGCAAGGCGAGATGCGAGGCCTCGTTCCAGCTCCACGCCAGTGGCAGCCACAGCGCCAGCAGCAGCAGCCCAAGCCCCTTGTGGAAGGCACTGAAGCGGATCACACCCTGAGACGCAGGCCACAGCGCCAGCGCCATCATTACCGCGAAGCCCATCCACACCGCGGCATTGTGGGGCATGCGCAGCCCCGTACCGCCCAGGTTGGGAAAGGTCACATGCAGCAGCACGACAAAGGTGAAGAAGGCGGTGCCGATAAACCAGCCGACCAGGCGGCGGTGGGGAGTGGAGGTTTCCATGGCGATCCCTGCAGTCGAATGTTTCTGGATGTTACCAGAAACGATCGCCAACCCGCTGTCAACACGCGTCGATCAGCTCACTGCCAGACATCGCTCGCTCGTCAGTCACTGCCGCCAGCCACTGTCGCCAGCCTCCATACGCCGTGATGTCTCTTGCCGGGCCAGCCTCATGCAGCCCCCCGGCGGCGCAGATGAACCCGCATGCCCACTCGCCGTTGGCCAGCTCCACCTGGCCGAGCCCCAAGGGGCTTGGAATCCCGGCCAGGAAGCTACCGATCCACTGCTGGGGCAGGCGCCAGACCTCGACCTCGATGGCGCTGCCGTTGGCCTCGTCACGCACCAGGGCAGGGCGCGCCGGCGGCCCACCGGCCAGGGCATAGAGCCGATAGCAGGCCGCCGTGGTGGTGCGCTCGACCAGCACACCATCGCGCTGGGTCAGCTGACCATTGAGGGGGAGCCCCTCCAGGTGGGCACCACACACCACCACCTCCAGATAGGCGTCGCTTCCCGGCGCCATGGGCTTGGTACGAGGCCGTGCCAGCCCCGTTGCCCCGAGCGGCAAGGCAAGCGCCGCCTCCATGGCCCGCGCCAGGCTGAGCAAACGCAGGTCATCGAAACAGCGACCGAACAGGGTGACACCCACCGGCAAACCGCCCCCCGTGAAGCCCACCGGCACGGCCAGCGCACTGTAGTCCAGCAGGTTCATGAAGTTGGTCCAGGTCCCCAGTCGCGCATTGACGCCGATGGGGTCGGCGGCCACCTCGGCCTTGGTGGGGTGGGTCACGGTGGTGGGGGTGAGCATCAGGTCCACAGAAGCGAGCAAGGCATCGGCCTGGCGCTTGTACTCCGCCAGCTGATAGCGCGCCTCGAAGGCCTCCACCGCCAGCGGTGTGGCGCCACCGACGGTGATCTGTCGCGTCACCGGATGCACCGACTCCGGCGCCTGCTCCATCAGCTCACGAATGGCATGGTAGCGCTCGGCCACCCAGGGGCCCTCATAGAGCAGCCGCGCCGCCGCCAGCAGCGGACTGGCGTCGATCTCGACCGGTTCACCGCCCAGCGATTCCAGCAGCCTGATGGCCTCGTGCATCGCACGGGTGTAATCGGGATCCGTCTGCCACTGCGCCGCCTTCGGCACCCCGAAGCGGAAACGCGCCGGCGGCGTGCCGTAGCGCTGTCCGTGCAGGGCAAAGTCGTGGGCCCGAGACCAGCGGCATTCGGGATCCGGCACCGCCGCGATGTCGAGCAGGGTGGCCGCATCATCGGCGGTCAGGGCAAATAGGCTGATGGTATCCAGGGTGGCACAGGCGGGCACCAGACCACGGCTGCTCAGCAGGCCGAGGCTGGGCTTGACGCCCACCAGGTTGTGGAAGCAGGCCGGCACGCGACCGGAGCCCGCGGTGTCGGTACCCAGCGCGAAGCTCACCTGGCCGGCGGCCGTGACCACCGCCGAACCGCTGCTCGACCCGCCCGGCACCCGCTCGGGGTCGAAGGCATTGCCGGGCACGCCATAGGCCTCGGGCGCCCGCTCACCGACCAGGCCGGTCGCGAACTGGTCGAGATTGGTCTTGCCGAGGGGAATCGCGCCGGCATCGATCAACTGCTGTACCACGAAGGCATTCTCTTCCGGCACATAGGCAAAGGCCGGACAGCCCGCCGTGGTAGGCACGCCGGCCAGATCGATATTGTCCTTGATGGCGAAGGGGATCCCGAAGAGCGGCAACGACTCGGGGGAGTGCCCCTCCAGGCGCGCCAGATAGCCCTGCAGCTGCTGGCGATCCAGCCGGGTGATCCAGGCGGGGTCGGGGCCGCGGCGCTCGGCCTTCTCCAGCAGGCTGTCCAGAAGGCGGGCCGGGGTCAGGGTGCCGTCGCGGTAGGCGGCGTGCAGCGAGGTAATGGTCAGATCAAGGGGCATGGTCAACGTCCTGTGTCAGCTGCGATGGGTGTCGAGATAGTGGCG